>Ga0182019_10000851_pt1 | contig 15095 bp, 16 predicted proteins | sample 812E2MmetaG_FD_120483 | JGI IMG/M metagenome (GOLD analysis project Ga0182019, IMG submission 120483) | Permafrost microbial communities from Stordalen Mire, Sweden - 812E2M metaG | ecosystem: Environmental > Terrestrial > Soil > Wetlands > Permafrost | place: Sweden: Stordalen | collected...
CGGCTACTCCTCCGGCCCGCGCGAGATGTTCTCGGCCACGTGCTCGAGCTGCGGCCGCGAGGCCCAGGTTCCGTTCCGCCCGAGCGGCGCCAAGCCGGTCTACTGCAGCGACTGCTTCACCGCCCGTCGCGGGTAGCACCCGGCCGAAAGGCCAAAGCGCAAGACGAGAGCCCGGCGATTTCGCCGGGCTCTTTCAATTGCCACGGAAGAGCCGCCCGTCGGCGAGCGGCCGCCCGCCGGGCCGCATCTGGCGCCGCCGTTTCGGCCGCTATTTCGCCAGCAGGGCCTGCACGAGCTGCGCCGTCACGGTCTGGGTGTTCGTCCACTGGTCGTTGGTGAGGATGACGATGGTTATGCCGAAGTCCGGCAGATACCACATCGCCGACCAGAAGCCGTCGAGATGGCCGCGGTGGCCCCAGGCCATTTGCTTGGCGATGGTGGCCCGTTCGAAGCCGAATCCGTACGGGTACGGGGGCTTGTACGGCAGCGTCGGCGAGACGTCGATCATCGACGCCAGCTCCGCCTCGTCCAGAACGCCGCCGCCGTAAAGAGCGGAGGCCCAGAGCGCCAGGTCGGACGCGGTCGAGACGAACCCGCCTGAGGTCCCGGCCACCGTCGCCTCGGAGTTGTAGGGCAGCATCTTCTGGCCTGCCGACACGTCCCGCGGCTTGCTGGCCGTGTTCATGTAGCCGTGGGCGAAGTTCGTGGTGGCGACCTTCTCCTCAGGCTGGAACCAGGTGCTCTTCATCCCCAGCGGATCGAGGAACTCCGAGCGGACGAGAGAGGCGATGGTCTTCCTGGTCGCCGTCTCGATCGCAAGGCCGAGCAGGATGTAGTTCGTGTTCGAGTACGTGTAGCCGTGTCCCGGGGCGAAGTACGGCTTGCCGATCCGGGCCAGGACCTGGGCCACGGTCCAGATGCGGCTCGGATCCGAGAGGATTGCCTTGTCCATGCTCGTGGAGTCGAAGACGTCACGGATGCCGCTGCGATGGTCGAGCAGCTCGCTCAACGTGATGTGGCTGGCATTGGGGAATGTGGGCACGTACTTGGAGAGTGGATCGTTGAGGCTGATCGTGCCCTGCTCGGCCAGCCGCAAGGCCAGGGCCGCGACAAAAGTCTTGCTGATGCTGCCAATCGAGAAGAGGGTGTTGGCCGTGACCGGCTTCGCGCCCGACAGGATGGCCGTGCCCGACTGGCCGGTCCACATCGACCCGTCCGGAAAGACGACCGCGGCCGAAATGCCTTCGAGCTTGCCGCCGGCCCGAGCGGCGTTCAGCGCAGCCTGGAGCTTGGTGGCGGTCGTGGTGCTGAGCAACGCGGCCGGGGCAGCGGCGGGTGGCTCCGGCTGCGACGTCGGAACGGGGTAGATCGCCTGAGCGGACGGCGCCGGCGTGCCAACGGGCATGGGCGTGCCGGTGGGCATGATCGCCACGACGGGCGTCGGAGTCCCGGAGCGAGGCGGAGTCGGAGAGGTGCTGCCACACGCGGCGACGGCGACGACGATGGCCAAGCCGACCGCGAGCGCTCGCGCGGCTACGCGGAAGACTGGCCGTGAGTGGTCGGACACGCCGACATCATGCAACAGCCGGGCGGGGTTGTCCGCCGCGTTGACCCGGAACAAGCGGCCCTTCGGGGCGCGCCCTCGTTTAGCGGCGCCCGCCGAAGATTCGTAGAAGCATCAGGAAGATGTTGACGAACTCGATGTAGAGAAGAATCGCGCCGAGCACGGAGGCCTTCTCCATGGAGCCCGTCCTGGCCGCAAACTCGCCCCTGGAGATCCGCTGCGTCGTCCAGGCCGCCAGCGCCGTGAAGATCACGACGCCCACGACGGAGAGCACGAGATCCAACGTGGAGCTCTGGACGAGGATGCCGTTGATCAGGAAGGCGAAGAAGAGGCCCCAGGCGCCCATGAAGAGATAGGCGCCCATGCTCGCCAGCGAGCGACGTGTCACGATGCCGTAGAGGGCGGCGCCGCCGAACGCGGCCGAGGCGGAGACGAATGCCTGGACAACCGACATCGGGTTGTCGTTGGCGGTGGCGTAGTACCAGACCCAGACGCCGATGGTCAGGCCCATCAAGGCCGCATACACGAAGAAGAGGGCAAGGGCCACGCCGGCGTTGAGGCGGCGGATGCCCCACTGGATCCCGAGGCCCAGACCCAGCTGGCCGATGAAGAGCGGAATGCGCCAGTCGGCGACCGATTGGATGAGGCTCGCGTTGCTCTGGACCATCCAGGCGATCATGCCGCTCAGCAGGACGCCCAGGAACATCCACAGGAATGCGTCGACGAGGAACCGGTTGGCGAGTTGAGTTGTCGGGCGGACGCCCAGCCGCTCCGGCGAGTAGTCGTTGTTCACCGATCTCCTCCGATCGAGGTCTGGCCGAGGCTGGCAGCCGAATGGCCCAACGCCCTCAGGCATGCGACCACGACGGTCGCGCGCTGGCTCGATCCTACGCCACCCGGACGACCTCGGGACCCCGCTTCCCGCCGCGGCTCTCGGTCCGAAACCGGCGGCCGCACGGCCGGCGCGACGTGTCAGTGGTCCCGGTGCGCCTTCGATGGCGTAGCGGCGCGCGACTCGCCCTGTTCGGCGGCGCGGGCCAGGATCCAGAGCAGGTCCGCCAGGCGGTTCAGGTAAGGCACGAGCTGGTCGTCGGCGAGCGGCTCGGCCTTGCGTACCGCGACGGCTCGCCGCTCCGCCCGGCGCACGATCGTCCGCGCCAGCTCGAGCGAGGCCGAAAGACGCGTCTCACCCGGCACGACGAATTCCTTGGGGAGCGTGACGTGCGCCTCGGTTTCGTCGAGTAACTCGTCGAGGCCGGCGACCATCGCCGCGGTCACTCGCGTCTCGCCGGGGCGCTGCCGGTCCGCCGCGCCGGGGGCCGTGGCCAGCTCGGCGCCCGCGACGAAGAGTTCGCGCTGAACGTGCAGAAGGACCTCAGGAAGCCCGGCGATGACGCGCGGCAATGTTCCGTCCTGGGCCTTGACCGTGAGCTCCGCTCGAGCGAGCCCCAGCGCCGCGATCGCCTCGTCGATGGCCCCGAACGCTTCCGTTCGAGGGTCGTCCTTGGAGATGCGCTCGCCGCCGAAGAGGAGTCCGGTCGTCCCGTCGTCGCCGCGTCCGGTGGCCACGGCCGACTTGTGTCCGGCGCCTCTGCGTCCGCCGCTCTCGCTCATGGCTTCCCCTCGAGCTGCTAGAGGCTCACCACATCAGGCCGGCGTCGCGCGGATCCCACCGCTCGGCCAGCAGCGTGACCTTGACCGGATGCTCCAGGACCGATTCTGCCTGGTCCTTGATCTGTTGGACCATCGAACCGGCGTATGGGCAGAACGGGGTCGTCAGGACCATCTTGATCTCGGACGACTCGGCGCCAATGATGATCTGCCTGATCAGGGCCAGCTCGACGACGTCCATCCCAAGCTCGGGGTCGACGACGGCGCGAAGGGCGTCGAGAATGGCCAGCTCGGTCGCCCGGCGGGTCATGTCGAAGACCGGCTCGGCTTCGACGGGGGAAGACGCGGTGGAGGGCGCCGGCGGAGCCGCGGCACCGGCGATCGCGGCCACGGCCGGAGCCGCATCTTCCGACGTGGCGGGGGCCGCTGTGCGGTCCTTGTAGATGGCCTCGACGGCCGGCATCGGATCTCTCATGGCGTTGGATATCCTAGCAGTTTCGTCGGGATAGTCGAATCCGCGGACACGGAGCAAGCCATGAGTGCAGGATCTGTGCGCCGGCTGCACAGAAACGACGACGGAAGCCGAGCGGCCAGCGACCCCCGAGCCGGTCCGCTCGCCGTGAGGCGGAGGCCTTCTAACCTCGGGCGGTGGACGTGGCTCAGGCGGAGGCTTTCGACCCGCGCCCCGCCGCCTTGGGCTTGCCGGCGATCACGATGCCGGGGAGGCGCATGTCTTCGGGCAGGAGCGCCGCTTCTTCGGCCGACAGGCCCGGGCCTATCAGGGATCCGTCGCGCTCGAAGAACTCGCGGTAGCGGTCGCGGTTCTTGGCGGCGTAGCGATAGGCGTGAGCGATTCCGACGATGCGCAGCTCCGGATGCTCGCGCAGAAGGCGGGCCGGGTCGTAGCCGCCGCGCCGCAGCTCCAGCAGCTGACGGACCGTCAGGCGCGTGCCGTAACAGAAAGGCTCGCCGCGCATGACGAGCGGATCGACCTTCACCCACTTGATCGTCATGGCTGCCTCCGGTCCGTTGTCCGCCCCAGGTTGGTCGCGCGCGCCGCGGCCCGATGCGCCGCGGTCATACGCCGCGATAGAGCCACTTGAGCAGGGCGTTGCGCTTGTGCCCGTCGCCGCCAAGCCGGCCGTTCTTGCGAAGGACCTCGGCGGCGGCATCGAGCGCGCGACCCATCGCCGCTGCCTCCTCGTCGCCGAGCTTGGGCGTCGCAATCTCGCGGATGCCTTCGCAAATCGCGACGACGTCCCAGAGCGACACTCCCCGGCGGCGGAAGATGGGGCCGATCCACTCGGCGTACTCGGCCATCGGGCGCGAGTCGTTGGCGGCGACGCTTATGGCCAGCCGATCGACCAGGATCTCGGCGTCGTGGAGCAGCTGGCGCAAGCCGGCGTCATCGAAGCGGAGCTGGAGCTCGGGATCGGCGGCTACGGCGGTCACGAGGGCGTTGGCGGCGATGGCCACCCTGTCGCGGCGCAGGACGTCCGCGGCGGCGGGGAAACCGACGGTCATGTCGAGCGGGGCAAGACCCAGGTTGGGGTGCCGGTGAGTCGGCTCAGGCGCGGCGGCGACAGCCACTTTCTTGCCGGCCTTGCTCGACCTGGCGGGCTTCGCCGGCGCGGCGGGCTTCGGGGAGGCGGCCTTCGCTGGCAGGGCGGGCTTCGAAACGCGCTTTCGCGTAGGGACGCTGGTGCTGTCTGTCACGGTTCGAAGTCTAGCCCGGACCGACTGGCGACGCAGCGATACAGGGCTCCCGTTCGGCTGCCGGCCAGGCCCCAGGCCGCCGACCTCAATACTGGAGCCACTCTGCGGAGCGGTTGGGCAACGCGTGGCTCGGATCGGCGCAGGAGCCGAGGGCCTGAACCGTGAAGCGAGTCAGATGCTGGTACTCGACGACGAAGACCGGCAGCACGTCCCGGTTCGACCTCTCGGGCTCGTAGTCCGCGTTGCGTGAGAACGTCCAGGTCAGCTCGTAGCGTCCGCCGGCCTGGAGCGCCGCGTTCCTGACGCTGACGGCGGCAGAACCGGACGTGCCTCCCAACAACGGCCCGATGTTCCAGCCCGATGGCGCCGCTGTCGTGAGCAGGGCGCCGGTTGGCAGCCCGTTCAGGGTCCGGGAATCCGGATCGATCGAGGCGGTCCAGGGCCCCGGATCCATGGTAGTGGCGCTGACCATCGGCGGGTAGCCGTCAGGGGCCACAATGTCGAGCGCGGCGGATATCCAGTCGGGCAGTTCGGGGTAGATGGCCAATGAGTCGCTGCCGCTGCTCCCGGTCAGGCCCGCCGGCCACAGGTCGAGGCGCGTCCAGCTGAAGTCGGCGCGGGCGACGACCGTGGCGGCATCGGGCGAGACCGAGCACGCGACCGACAGCGTCAGGTCGGGTATTCGGGCCTGCGTCGGATCGGCGATCGAGCCGGCGGCCAGCGGTACCACGCAACTCGCCACGAGCACGAGCCTGATCGTCGCCCCGAGCCACCGACCGATCGGCCGCGTCGTGCCCATCAGGACGACGGCGGCAAAGGCGGCGGTCCCGCCGGCGCCGAGCGCCACAGCCGCAACTGCGGCGCGGCCGGGCGTCCAGCCACCGACGATGGCGATCGCGTCGCCTGCCTCCAGAGCGGCGACCACGGCCAGCCAGAACCGCAGTGTGCTGCGGCGGTGGGCGGCCTGCGTCATTGGGAGGCCCACGGGTAGGGCAGCGGCATCGGGACTCCGGAACCGGGCCGATCGCAGCTCGCCAGCGCCTGCACGACGAACCGGTCGAGGTGCGCGTATCGGATCGTGACCAGAGGACCGGTCGGCGCCGGACCCGCGCCCAAGCCCGTGACGGACTGCCACTGGTAGCGCTCAGTCGTGTCGTATGTCCAGCCGGCATGCAGCCCGCCCGGCGCGAACTGGAGCCCTTCGGACCCCGGCACATACGGGTCGAGGCTGACGAGGCCTTGCGGTGGCCCGGTCACCAACAGGCCGTCGACGGAGCCGTCAGGACTGGTGAAGTGCGGTTGGTCGGACATGAGGTACAGCGGGAATTGCGACGGGATCGAGATCCAGGCGGTCCGCCAGTCGACCGAATTCCGTCCCCCGGCCGGCGAGACTCCGGTCTCGAAGCCGTCCTGCCAGCTGTTGACGACGTTGCCCTGACCGAGCCCATACGGGAACAGGTCCAGCCGGCTCCATCGCAGCCGAGTGTTGATATCGATGGCCGTGACCCCGCCGCTCGCGTCGCGTGTGCAGACGGCTGATACCTGGAGATTCAGGTCGGAGGCCGACACCTGCGTCGGATCGGCCGTGGCGCCCGCGGCGTACGGGACGAGGTATCCCGCCGCAACCGCGGCCACCAGGGCGACGGCGAGAGCTCTTCCGATGGGCCGTGAGGACGAGAACCAATCCGCCATCTGCCCGCTGATGGCAGGCCGAAGCATCCACACGCCGATCCAACCCAGGACGAGCTCCACGACGGCCGCCAGCGCCAGGAGCAGCCGCAGCCGCCGGTAGCCCCACAGCTTTCCCGGCGGTGGAGCCACGGCAGGCAGCAGCGCGCCGATCGTCGTCGCGTACAGGCGGGAGTGGTATGCGCCGGTCATCTCGTGCCCGAGGCGGCCGGCCTCCCCAAACGATCGGATTGCCGTCTCGACCGCTTCGGCGGCCGAAGCTCCAGCGTCCAGCGCATCCCGCCAGCGCTGCCAGAGGTGGCCGTACAGCTCCTCGGCAATGTCCTCTCGGTCGGCGGCGGGCACGCTGGAGCCGGCCAGGATCGACTCGACGTAAACCCGCAGGCGCGGCCCGGGGTCCGGGAACGTTGTCTCGCTCATGATCCAAGCACCGCGTCGGCGGCGCTCTTGAAGCGCAGCCAGTCCTCCCGCCCGGCGGCCAGGGCTCGCTCGCCCTGCTCGGTCAGGCGGTAATACCGCCGCCGCGGCGCGCCGCCGACCACGTCGACCCAGTGGCCGCCGATGAGCCCGTCTCGCTCGAGTCGCCGGAGGGCCGGATAGACCGTCCCCTCCGGCAGATCGATCGCCCCCTCGGACGACCGGCGCAACTCGGCCACGATCTCGTATCCATACATCTCGCGCCGCCCCAGCAGCCCCAGGATGAGCAGCCCGAACTCACCGCGGGATAGCTGCGGACTGGGCGCGGCCTGCTCGCTCATGGCTGCGCCGCGCGAAAATGCGCGACGACCGACGCGGGCCGAGAGGCGCCCGAAGCGGCTCGGGTCGCCACTCTCGCACCGGCGGGCGTGAGGACGTAGTAGCGCCGCCGCGGGACGCCCTCGCCAATCTCGACCCAATGGGCCGCGGCCAGACCGTGTCGTTCGAGCCGCCTGAGCGCCGGGTAGACAGACCCCTCGGCCAGCTCGATTCCGCCGGCCGCGCCATCGGCGGATGCCCGCAGCTGGACGGCCAGGGTCGTCGCGATCTCGTAGCCGTACATCTCGCGCCGGGCCAGAAGCCCCAGCACGAGCGGCCGAAGGTCCGCCTGCGAAATCGAAGCGGCCACGAGATTCCCTCTCTGCCCGGCCTCCTTCGTCGCGGCCGGCGACTACCTAGCGACTCTAGGTACTCAGACCGCAGGCCTCAAGACGGAAGGTTGGTGTGGCCGCGCCGGCGGGTGTCAGCGCGGGCCTCGCGGCGGGGTGTCAGCGGCGTGCCAGCCGTGCCCGCGCGCCCTCGATCGAGACTTCGTCGATCCACCGTTCACGGGCCGCTCGCATGGCGATCGTGCGTGGGCCGGGCTTGCCGTTGCCGATCGAACGGCCGTCCACCGAAGCGATCGGTATCACGCCGCCGATGCTGGCGCAGACGGCCATCTCGTCGGCCGCGAAGACATCCTCGAGCCGGAGGTCGCGCTGGACCATGGCCAGCCCGACCGCGTCGCCGTGCTCGACCAGCCAGGCTCGAGTGGTCCCGGCCAGCAGACCGGTGCCGAGCCGGGGAGTGGCGCAGGTGTCGCCCCGGATCAGCAGGATGTTGGCGGTCGTGGCTTCGGTGATTCGGCCGTCCGTCGTCAGGAAGATCGCGTCGTCGGCGCCGGCGCGCTCGGCCTCGATGCGGGCGTAGACCAGCTCCGCGCGTGAGGTCGTCTTGATGCCGGAAATCGGTGAATCGGCGTCGCGGTGGACGCAGCTTGTGATGAATCGCTCGCCCTGCTCCAGGGCCCGCGCCGCCGGCGGCGCGTAGGGCCAGGCCTGGATGGCGACGGTCGCCCGAAGGCCCGCCTGGGGCAGGACGGCGCGTGTGGCATCGAAGCCCCGGCTGACGGTGATTCGAACGACCGCGTCGCCGGGAGGCTCGACGCCGTCCGGCGACGCGGCGCCGTCCAGGCGTTCGGCCGCCAGCAGCTCCGCTATGCCGGCCGCCATCGTATCGTCGTCGAACGGCAGCTCGAAGGCCAGCGCCGTGAGGCTGCCGTGCAGTCGCGCCATGTGCCCGGCCAGTTCGATGGCCACGCCACGGCGGGCCCGCAGCGCCTCGAAGACGCCGTCGCCGAGCTGGAAGCCGCGGTCGTACACGGAGATGTGGGCCGCGTCCGAGGCGATCAGCCGGCCGTCGAGCCAGACGTTCGATGCGGCGGGTCGAGCCATGCGTCCTCCGAGACGGCGCTTCGATGAGGCGGGGCGTCCGGCCGAGGGGGAAGCTGGACGCCCCATGAGAACCCACGGCGGCGGGCAGATGGTGAGGTTCGGGAGACCTCGTCATCTCGGCGGCTCGGACCCGAGGCCGGCCGGCTGCCCAATCCGTCCCCGGCATGATAGATGCGCGCCGCCATCGAGTGCAGGGAGTGGCCGTGGCAAAGAAGAGCGGCCCCGCGGGAGGGGGCCGCAGGGCCGCCGAGGAATTCCATCTTGCCGCCGTGCGCCCGCCATTGCCGCGGTGCGCCGCCAATTTCGAAAAGCTTACGCCTCGAAACGGACCGGCGCACCACCAATCTGGAGGCGGGGCGGCGGCGCGCTGGGGCGGGTCGTCAGGCCGTTGCGGCGACGGTCTGAGCGGGCCGTAGCGGCGGCCGGCGTGGCGGCCTGGATGCCGCTGTCGCGGATGCGACCGTCGCGCATCCGGATGACCCGATCGCAGGCCTCGCCAACCTCGGCGTCGTGGGTCACGAGCACGATCGTCTGGCCGTGCTCGCGGTTGAACTCGCGGAGAAGGGCGAGGACCTCGGCGCTGCGGTCGGAGTCGAGATTGCCGGTCGGCTCGTCGGCCAGGATGGTCTCGGGCTTGTTGACGAGGGCCTGGGCAATGGCGACGCGCTGCTGCTCGCCGCCCGACAGCTCGGACGGCTTGTGATTGGCTCGATCCTCGAGCCCGACGAGGGCCAGCGCCTCGTTTTGGTGTAGGCCGGGCGGACGCGAAGGTTGTCGCCGACGAGCCATGCCAGCCCGAACGAGAGGTACATGACGCTCAGGTTCGCGGCCCATACGGAGATCGAATCGAATGCGGCGTAGGCGGCGAAGCTGACCAGGACACCGCCTGCCGTCACCGCGGCCGCGACGGTCGCCCGACGCCGAGGTTCATGCGCGGCCACGGTGTAGAAGGCCACGACCACGCCGTAAGCCCCATTGGAGTCCCCTAAGCCCTTCGCGCCAAGGTAGCCGAGCAGGCTGTACAACGTGATCGCCGACCCCGTGATGACCAGGATCCGCATCGGTTTCCGGCGCCGCCAGGCGATCGGCAGGGTCTGAAGTATCAGCAGCGAGACGCCGACGGCATCGAGGCGGTAGCGATCGCGGACGGCCGTCGAGAGCGCCAGGCCCATGAGGATCAGGGCCATAGCCACGTCGGCGTAGTCCTGGTTCCAGCGGAATCGACCGAGGTTCAGCCGCGGGATCGCGATGGCTCGTAGCTTGGTCGCAAGGCAAGCTTCGACGGCGGCCGCTGCATCAGCCCAGCGCACGATGGCGCATACGCCCCGGGATGGAGCCGCCGAGGTGCGTCGGACCCCTCGCATTGCGGCGTGCCGAGCAGATGGTAGGACGTGGTTCGGCCCGCTCGCCGGCTCCTACTGAGCCGGAGCGCGATGAACGTACGTCACGACCAGGGTCCCGGGTCGCGGGTTCAGAAGCATGGAGGCGACCAACAGCAGGCCAATACCAACGACGATCAGCAGGACTGCAAGCACTCGATACCAATAGCTGTACGACCCCTCGACGTAGAGCTGGCTGGCTGGCTCGTAGCCCTGGATCAGCAGCAGTTCGGCGTCGCGCTGGTACGCGCCCAGCATCTCACCCTGCGACTTCCCGCCGTACGTTCGAAGCAGGACCCTGCTGGCCCGGTCCTCGGGCCAGGTGCCTATTGCCCATCGACCTATTGCCATCGACCCTCCTCCGGTGTCAGTGCCGAGGTGGCGGACGGATTGTATGGCCCGCGGCGGCCCGCTACGGCGTGGGGCCTAGAGCAGCTCCCCGTGCGACCAGCCAGTCGGCTCGCCCTCGCGCGGACGGGGCTCCTCGCCGGGAGCGTATTCGAACCGGGGTTCGTGCCGCGCCGGCGGCTCGGAGGCGGCGCCGGCGGTCTCAGGCACGGAGGCCCCCGCCGCGTCCCCGACCACCGCGTCCCCCGGCGCCTGGCCGTTCGGGCCCGGCTCGATTCCGGGCAGAGGCTGGCCGGCCTTTCCTTCGATCGGTCCGACCCCGTAGGGCACCCACTTGGACGGATCCTGCAGCCGGTGCGCGGACTCATTGCCGCGGCGGTGCGTCTGCTCGAAGCCGGCCGGCTCGATCCACAGCCGCTCGCCCTGGAGCAGCCCGGAGACGCCGACCTGGCCCGGTTCGGAGCGCGGATGTTGACAGTACTTGCATCGGGCCGAGTCGTGCGGCGTGTACTGCTGCGGCTCCTCGTACGTGGTGATGTAGCCCTCGTAGTTGCGCAGGATCACCTTGTGGTCGGAGTAGCTGATCAGGTAGTTGGGCATGACCGGGATCTTCCCGCCGCCGCCGGGCGCGTCGATCATGTACGTCGGGACCGCGTAGCCCGAGGTGTGGCCGCGCAGACCTTCCATGATCTCGATGCCCTTGCCGACCGGCGTCCGGAAGTGGCCGGAACCCTCGACGAGATCGCACTGGTACAGGTAGTACGGCCGGATCCGGTTCTCGACGAGCTTGTGGACGAGAGCCTTTTGGATGTGGAGGCAGTCGTTGACGCCCGCGAGCAGGACCGACTGGTTGCCCAGCGGGATGCCGGCTCGGGTCAGCTTGTCGCAGGCACGGGAAACCTCGGGCGTGATCTCGTTCGGATGATTGAAGTGGAGGTTCATCCACAGCGGGTGGTACTTCGCCAGCATTTCGCACAGCTCGTCGTCGATGCGCTGCGGCAGGAAGACGGGCACCCGGGAGCCGATGCGGACGATCTCGATGTGCGGGATCTCGCGCAGGCTGCGAAGGATCGATTCGAGGAGCTTGGGGGCAAGCGTCAGGGCGTCGCCGCCGGAGAGGAGCACGTCGCGGACCTGCGGGGTGCGGCGCAGGTAGTCGAGCTGGGCCTCGATGTCGTGGCGGTTGAAGTTCTGCGTCGCGTCGCCGACGATGCGAGACCGCGTGCAGTAGCGGCAGTAGCTCGCGCACTGGGTCGTGACCAGCATCAGGACTCTGTCCGGGTAGCGATGGACGAGCCCTGGAACCGGGGAGTGGCGGTCCTCGGCCAGCGAGTCCTCCATCATCGACGTGAAGGCTTCGTGCTCGCAATCGGTGGGAATGACCTGCCGGCGGATCGGATCGTTGGGATCGTCGGGGTCCATCAGGCTCAGGAAGTAGGGCGTGATGTCGACCCGGAACTTGTCCGGCGAGGAAAGGCCGGCGCGCTCGTCGTCGGTCAGGTTCAGGACGCGCGCGACTTCTTCCAGCGTGTTGACGCGGTTGCTGAGCTGCCAGCGCCAGTCGTTCCAGCGCTCGTCGGGCACGTCCGCCCAGATCGGCGCGCGGCGGCTGACGGCAGGCCGGCCGTCGGGTCCGAGGGCGCGGGCGGGGTCGCGCAGGTTGACGAACGGGGTTTCGTCGCGCGGGGCGAGGTCGTGAGCGGCCGGTGCGCCGACGCCGGCGGCCTTCTGGCGCGCGACGAGGTCGTGACCTCCGGCAGTGGGCTCGACCATGACGCGCCTCCGGTCTGCTGCGCCTCTGCCGTGGTACCGGCCGGGGCTGGGCAACGCATAAACCCTATGCAGTCTGAATGATGACGGATCATACACCGGCGCCGTGGGATTGCCTCGGAATGTCGCCTGGCGGGCCGGCCGAAGAGGAGTCGCCGCAGCGGTGGCGGCTCGGCGACGACCCGCCCGGCGCCGCGGCAAATCAGCCCGGCGTCGACCGGCCGGCGCCGCTGCGTGTCAGCCCGGCGTCGCGGCAAATCCGCCCGGCGCCATCGCCGTTTCGCCCTCAGATATGACTGTGCTGACTACTACCCGACGTCGTCGCGTCCGTGAACGCCGGGACGAGCCTGATCCGGGTCGAAACGGAGGCGCTGCACGCTCAACGAGCGTGGGCACGGCGCGGTCAAGTGGCCGAGGCCCTGTCGCGGAGTCGCTGGGGTCGAGATACTAGTCGGCGGAGTCACAGGTGGCGGGTCGGGCCTGGTCGTGCCCGACGGGCCCTGCACCGGGTAACTCGCGGCGGGCTGGCGGCGGGGCGCGATGGCGCGGCGGCGCCGGGGACGCGACGCCCGCCCGGCGAGCGTCGTGGGCCAGGCCGGACGAGCGTCGGGCGGGGCGCCGGGTTCGGGCGACGTCGCCCTCAGCCTCGCCGGGTTACCCTTTCCAGGGCCAACTGTTGCATGGCCAGGATCGTCATCGCATCGACGATCTCGCCGCCAGCGATCATCGCCATGACCTCGTCGAAGGCGACCCAGCGAAGCTGGAGCTGCTCCGTGCCTTCCGGTGAGGCCGGGCCCGACTGCAGGTCGGTCGCGACGAACAGGACCGTCACCTCGTCCGTGACGGAGTTGGACAGCTCAGCGCGGCATAGTTCGCGCCACTCGCCATCGACGTAGCCGGTTTCCTCGGCCAGCTCGCGCCGGGCCGCCGCCTCGGGGAACTCGTCGAAATCGCCGCCGCCCTCCGGGATCTCCCACGAGTAGTGGTTCATGGTGTATCGGAACTGCCCCACGAGCAGAACCCGGTCGCTCGCAGTGTCGAGCGGCACGACGCCGATCGCCAGGTGGCGAAAATGGACGACGCCGTAGATGCCGGGCTTCCCGTCCGGCCGAACCACGTCGTCATGGAGGATTTCGATCCACGGATTGTCGTATGCGACGCGCCGCGAGACGCGCAGCCAGGGGTTGCCTTCGGTCGAGCTCACGCTGCCAATCGTAGCGAGGCGCGAGGCGCGAGGCGCGAGGCGCCGGGGAACCGGCGGAGCGCGGCGGGCGTCAGTACGGGTGAAGCGCCCGTGAGGGGCGAGACATACCACGACAGCACCGCCGGGAGACCGAAAGAACCGGCCAAAGCGAGGAGAACACCATGGACGACAAGATGACCGACGCCAAGCACCAGCCGAGCAAGCCGGCCGCAGTTGCGGGATCGAGCGGGCCGCGCCGCCTGACGACCAGTCGCATCGTCGCCGTGGCTGCGGCAGCGAGCCTGCTGGTCGGGCTGATTGCCGGGCCGATCATCGCCAACCACTTCACCTCGGCGGCCGGCACGCCCGGCACCTCGAATGCGCCGAGCGCTTCGGCGGCGGCCACGGACACGACCGGCACGCCGGAACACACCATCACCGTTTCGGGCTCGGGCGACGTCAGCGTGGCCCCGAACGTGGCGGACGTGGTGCTCGGCGTCTCGGCCACCAAATCGACCGTGAAGGACGCCCGCGCCGCCGCCGCGGCCGCCATGACCGCCGTCCTAGCCGCAGTCAAGAAGGACGGCGTGGCCGACAAGGACATCTCGACCGTCAACCTCAGCCTCAGCCCGAACTACGACTACAGCTCCGGCAAGTCGGTCCCGGCGCTGACCGGCTACACGTACAGCAACACCATCAAGGTCACCGTCCGAGACCTGACCACAGTCGCCGCCGTCGTTGACGACTCGACCGCTGCCGGCGCAACCACCGTGCAGGGCATCTCGTTCCGCCTCGATGACACGAAGGCGGCCGAAGCCCAGGCGCGCCAGCTGGCGATGACCGACGCCAAGGCCAGGGCCGACGCACTGGCCCAGGCGGCCGGCGTTTCGATCAAGGGCGTGGCCATGATCAGCGAGGTCACGAGCTCGCCGGTCACCTACTACCCGCAGTATTCGGCGGGTCTCGCCGCCGCCGCCCCGTCCGTCTCGACACCGATCCAGACCGGCACCACGGACGTCACAGTCCAGGTCACGGTCAGCTATCTCATCGGCTGATACCTTGGGGCCGCGAACGGCGGACGTTTCGAACCCAGGACGGCCGGCGAATCGGAGGCTTGAACAAAGCGGAGCGGTCGCGACGGCGGCCGCTCCTCGGCGTTTCCTCGGCGTTTCCGGCGCATCGCGCGGCCAATCACCATCTAGTTAGGTGCACTTTCTGCCGCGTGTCACTCGATGGCGGGACCAACGGCAGGGGGTTGCCTCGGGCAACCGGCGCGATACTGTTTCACCATGCGACTAGATCTCACGAAGCGCAGCGACTATGCCATTCGCGCCATGCTGTCGCTGACCATGGCCAGGGAAGGTCTCCTGAGCAGCCGCAAGATCGCGGAGGAGATGAAGATCCCGCCGCGGTTCCTGCCCCAGATCATGGGCGACCTCACGCGGGCCGGCCTCGTCGAGGCCCACCCCGGTCGCGCCGGCGGCTACAAGCTGGCCAGGTCGGCGTCATCGGTGACGTTGCTGACCGTCATCGAGGCCGTGGAGGGCGATCCTCACCGCCAGATCTGCGTCATGCGCGGAACGCCCTGCGGCCAGGACGGCGAGTGCGGCGTCCACGACGTCTTTTACGCGGCCGAGAGCGCGATC
>Ga0182019_10000852_pt1 | contig 15095 bp, 8 predicted proteins | sample 812E2MmetaG_FD_120483 | JGI IMG/M metagenome (GOLD analysis project Ga0182019, IMG submission 120483) | Permafrost microbial communities from Stordalen Mire, Sweden - 812E2M metaG | ecosystem: Environmental > Terrestrial > Soil > Wetlands > Permafrost | place: Sweden: Stordalen | collected...
GAAGTGGCGCTCTGCGGCTGCGTGGCGCACACCGACGCACCCAAGAGCACCGTAGCGAACCCTACCGCAGCACCCGTCAACTTTGCCAATACAAGAAAGGAACGGCAATCCCTCATGGAATCCTCTCGGTTCTAAATCTTTGCAACCACTACCAGACGCCATTCTAGACTCGGAGACGACTACATTAAATCCATTTAATACCCGGAAAATACTGCTCCTTTGTGCTGGGAGTGTCAAGGGAGGATACTAGGCGCCGAATGAATCGGGTTAGCGGGGAAACGAGACCCAAGAGATCGCACGGAGGACAAAGGCTAAGGAGACGCGAACGATCGGGCTTCGGGCGGCTGGTCGAAAATCTGATAGTGGTCCGATCCCCGCCATCAGGAGATTAGTGCGGGGAAGTCGGCATAGTCGAATCGATCCTCCGGACCGTTCGCTACGTGCTCGTATGCGTGCCGCACCGGCGGTAGGTGTCAGGCCATCACGACCATGAATTCCAAGTCAGTGCATGACGGGCCGGGCTAGATGCCAGTCGGTTGACCGCTCGTAGGCACTAGCGGCCTTCAGGATTGTGGTTTCCTCGAATGCCCTGCCGGCAATTTGCAGACCAATTGGCAAGCCCGTTGAACTGAATCCGCAGGGCACAGAGATTGCCGGAAGGCCGGTCAGGTCGTAGGGGATGTTGAAGCGAAGGAAGGCGTCAATAACGTGCTCTCGCAGGTCTCTCGACTGCACCCATACTTCTCCAACTTGAGGTGGAAGCGCAGGCAAGGTCGGAGAAACGATAACGTCGGCGCGCTTAAAAGCTTCGTTGAAGTTGCGCAGCAGCAGGGTGCGAGCTCGCTGGCTCTTCACGTAGTCGGTGGCCAGGAGATAACATCCGGCTTCCAGATTGGTTCGCACTCCAGGCCCGTAGTCATCCGGCTGCTTTCTCAAATACGGTTCATGATAGGAGGTAGCTTCCGCCAGAGTGATTTGTGCTTCCATGGCCGAACAATTTTCCAAGTCTGGAATGTCAACCTCCACGCTCGTCGTTCCCAAACTTTCTAGTTGGCGGATGGCCGCATTGACGAACTTCTCAATCTCTGGGTCGACGTGTTCGAAGAAATACTGACGAGGGACGCCTAGCCGGAGGCCACGAATGCTCCCCTGCATCTCTTTACGATAGTCCGGTAATGGCCGTGAACTCGAGGATGGATCCATGGGATCTGGACCGGCGATCGCGGCCAGCATGATGGCTGCATCTTCCACGCTCTTGGTGAGGGGGCCCACGTGATCGAGTGACCATGAGAGAGGGATCGCTCCGTACCGACTCACGCGACCATAGGTGGGTTTCAAACCTACCACTCCGCATACCGCCGAGGGTATTCGGATCGAGCCACCAGTGTCGGACCCCAGAGACGCTGAGCATTGGGAGCTGGCGACTGCGGCGGCCGACCCGCCACTCGATCCCCCCGGGACCCGGGCAGGGTCCCACGGATTGCGGGCCGATCCGTAATGGGGATTGTCGTTGGTCACACCATAGGCGAACTCGTGCAGGTTGGTTTTGCCGATCAATACCATGCCTGCCTGGTGCAGCCGAGCAACGGCGGTGGCGTCGTAGTCAGGGATCCATTTGGCGAGGACTTTGGAACCCGCGGTGGTTCGCACGCCGCGCGTGGCGAACAGATCCTTGATGGAAATGGGGATCCCGTGCAAAGGGCCGCGGTATTGACCTTTGCGTATCTCGCTTTCGGCTTCCGTTGCGGCCTTTCGGCCTTCCTGCTCGGTGATGGTGATGAAACTGTTCAGCTTGGGTTGCAGGCGCTGGATTCTCTCAATCGCCTCGTTGAACAAATCCACCGGCGAGATTTCTTTTTTCTGGAGTAACGGGGCCAGTTGATGAAGGGGGCGGGAAATCAGATCTTCGGGCATCGGAAGCTCAGTCGGCCTTGAAGTAAGTGGCGGGTTCGATCGAGCCCAAATCCAAAGCGCGCAACGGTTGAGAGTCAGCCAGGATGACCGCGACGAGTTCGGCGGTTGGATGGAGCCACGGGTCGCTCAGGTTCGTGCCGGTGACGGTCGCCATGGACCGAATCGCCGCATCCAGCGGTTGCTCCTCGGCTAACAGCGGTGGGGCAAGCAGCAGAGCGGCAATCCCCACACCACTGCGCTGAACCCACGTCCTTCGGCTCAGTAAGCCGACGAGAACTTTCGTTGGCAAGGAAACCTCCCCAGCTTCTTCATCTCGGAACCCAGAATAGAGGATGCGGGGCGGTAAGGAGCCCCGCACTCGTCGATACTAGAAGAGTATCTTGAGCCCCAACTGAATCTGCCGTGCCGGGAACGATGCGCTCGACTTGCCAAATGCTTGGCTACTCATGTCTCCGTTCGGGTTGTAAAGGTTCACGCGATTGAACAAATTGAAAGCCTCGGCCCGGAACTGAAGGTTCAGGCGTTCCGCCAGCTTGGTGTCCTTGACCAAAGAGACGTCCACGGTCTTGTAAGCGGGGCCGCGGAAAGCGTTGCGGCTGAGATTGCCGTTGGTGCCGACGGGAATACACTGCCCCCCGGCGTCGAGAATTGAAACCAGCCCGTTCGGACAGAAGGTCTGGATCGCGGCCGACGTCCGGCTATCTAAAAAGAACGTCAGGGTCGGATCGCCAAACACTCCGTTTTCAAATTGACCGTTCGAGAAGCCGCTCGTCTTGATGCCTGCGGGGCGATTAGGACGATCATAGGGCAACCCGTCCATGTTGAAGTCGCAGCCATTGAACCAGGGCTGGCCGCAATAGACCTCAAAGGGGCGTCCCGACTGCAGCGAGATAAGGGTGTTCAGGTTCCAGCCGCCGGCAATCTTCGGAAGGAAGCCACTCCCTTTCGGGCCCGGAATGCTCCATAGTCCGCTGAACGTGAAGCGATGAGTGGCGTCGAATTCCGAAGGACCGCGATCCGCCCGTTGGTTTGCAATGTTGGATACTCCCGCATACAGCAGGCCGTATCCGTTGGTATTGAAGTAATCTCCCAGGCCCCCTTCAGTGACGTTATCGAGAACCTTCCCCCAGGTGTAGTTCGTGCTAAGTGACAACCCGTGGCTATAGCGCTTGCGGATGCTGGCGTTCATCCCGTGGTAGGTTGACGAACTCTGGTTTGAGATATATGTGATTCCGCTCCATCCGGGGTTCAGGCGGTTGTTGGTGAAGTCACAGGCCTCGAGGTTACAGATATCGCCATTGAAGCGGTTATAGTCCTCCCGCGTGTACCCACCCACGCCCCGCGTGCCGACGTAGTTCAACATGATCGCCCAGTCTCTGCGGAGCTCTTGCTGTAAGCCGAGGAACCACTGCATGGAATAAGCGGTGCGTAAGTTTGCATCGACACCGTTGGGACTGATTACAGTTCCCTGAATCCCTCCGTTGGGCAGGGTAGGTTGCGCGAAATCAGGACTCGCCGCGAAGGGAAAGGTGTAACCGACATCCGTCCCCTGCCCGGGCGTGAACAGGTTCACAATCGCAATCGCAGCATCCGGTGGATTGAGCCGCGACGCGTTCGTATAGAGATTAGAATACGGCTCGTTATAGGCGATGCTGAATCCGCTGCGGATGGCCGTCTTGCCATCGCCTCTTGGATCCCATGCCAGCCCGATCCGTGGCGCGAAATTCCTGTAGTTGGTGTTCCAGAGTTTGCTCGTCCGGCCGACGGTGGCGCCGGCGATGCGTTCCGCAATAGTGGTGCCGGGGCCAAGAATGATGTTGCTGAGCACACCGTCTTTCTCGGTGGGGTTGGCGAACACATCCCAGCGCAGGCCCAGGTTCAGCGTCAGGCGAGGCCGTATCTTCCAGTCATCCTGCGCAAAGGCCGCCCAGCGATTCCAGCGGAAGTGGCGCGGAGTGTCGGTAAAGTTGCCAAAATTAGGACTGTTCGGGTCGCGGCTCACGGTAGCTTCCGTAAAGTACGGGCTGTCGGAACCGAACGATCCAAAAAAGCCGCTGCCGATCGACAGAAACTCGTAGAACGGAGCGCTGAACAGCCGGTAATTGCTGTTTTCCTGAATGTGTTCGAACTGGAAGCCAAATTTCAGCGAGTGCCGTCCGACGGTGTGAAAGAGAGTGTCGTTAAAACTGAAGCTGTCGAAAACAAAATTGCGCGGCACGTAAAGTTCGCCGCCGATGGGTACCGTTCCGTCATCGAAGAAAAGGTAGCCGAAATCACTCAGTGGAAGGCCATTGTCTTTCAGGATCTGCCCAGTTCGGCTGTTCGCTGGAACGCCGAATGAGATATTGCTGTCGTTGCGCCCATAGGCGAAACGGAAGTCGTTCAGGGTATTGGTCGAGAACTGGTGGGAGTATCCGATACCGAGGCTGCCGAACACGCCGTCAAAGGGCGCTTTGAATCCGCGGATTCCCGCGCCGAACAGTTGCTGCCTCGCGACATCCCCGGACGCGAGAGTCGAATCCCAACGAAGGAAGACGGAATCCCGAGCGGTGAAATGATGGTCCAGTCGAACCAGGTACTGGTCTGCGCGGTTGCGCTCGACCTGCGAAGCAACGGTAACGCATTGCACATCATTTAAGTTGAAAATGCAATCAGGCGCCGGGAAATCGCTGAACAACTGCGCCGCGATAGTATCGGGATTAGCCTCGATGAACGACTGACGGTAGTCCCCCCTCTCAACCGTGAATTGCGCTGGCACGCCATCTTTCAGCCGTGAACCTTCATAGTTCAGAAAGAAAAAAGTCTTGTCTTTGAAGATCGGTCCACCAAACGCAACGCCGAACTGATTCTGCTGAAGGGGCGTTTTCGCGACTGTGTCAAAGAAACTACGCGAGTTCAGGGCCGTGTTCCGTCCGGCATAGAAGGCCGTTCCATGAAGCTTGTTTGTACCGGCCTTGGTCATGATGTTGACGATCGCTCCGTTATTGCGGCCGTACTCGGCAGAAAAGTTGAGCGTCTGAACCTGGACTTCCTGCACAGCATCAAGCGAGGGATAGATGAGAGGAGTGCCGCCCAACCACTCGTTGTTGTTGGGTGTGCCGTCGAGCAGAAAGTTATTACCTCGCGGAGTGGCGCCATTGGCGATAAATCCGAAATCGAAAGTGTCCGACGCCGTTGGTGACGGCACGTTGGAAATCACAGGGGCCCTGGTCTCGGTCACGCCCGGTTCCTGTGACACCAATTGATAGACTTGCCTCCCGTTCAGCGGCAAGTTGGCGACCTCGTCGTTTGTGATCGTATTCGCCAGTCGCCCTTCTTCAGTTTGAACTAGAGCGGCGCCCGCGGTGACCTCGACGGTTTCACGGGTGGTGCCGACCTGCAATTTAGCGTCGGCGCGCGTCGTCGTGTTGACGTCGACCGGAATGCTTTCAAGAACGGTCGCCTTGAAGCCCTGGGCTTCGACCCGGATTTGGTAGGCTCCAATTTGGAGATGCAGTACGCGGTAGTAGCCGATGTTGTCAGTTTTGGTATCGTCGACCGCGCCGGTCTGAAGGTTGGTGATCTTGACGTTGCCGCCCGCGACGGCGGCGCCGCTGGCGTCGGTCACAGTCCCGGCGATGCTGCCTTCGGTTAATTGCGCATGCAGGGTGGTGGAGACCGCAAACAGAATCAGAAGAGATGCCAACCAGTTCACTATCCTGACTGAATGCCTCATAGGACCCTCCGGGATGCATTTCGATCGAGAGTTGGGCACAAATTTGACTGCGAATCTACATCGATTCTCCGTGCAAAAAATAAATTTGCGCATACTTTATCAAGATTCCTGCAAAGTTGGCAAAGGGAATTTGTGCGACACTCCGGGGGCGGGGAGGAGATGCCCGGAATCACGCTATCGCGAGCCTTCCTGTTTCTAGTAAGGTTGTAAGGTTTCCTGCAGCTTTGGCTTGACCATAAGCTCCGAGTTGAGCAAAATACGCGCGCAGGAGCGGCGACTTTGAAAAAGGCGACGGTTCATTTCCGCATCGGCGAGGCAGCGCGAATGCTGGGAGTCAGTGCCTCCTCACTGCGCAACTGGGAGCGGATGGGATTGTTGATCCCCACTCGAAGCCACGCGCGTTACCGGTTATATTCCCGCGAGTCGATCGTCAAGCTTCGTAAAATCCAGTATCTACGGACCGTGAAGGGGGTAAACCCGGCGGGAATCGCTGCCATCCTGCAAAACAAAGGCGGGGCCGATGCACCCGCGCCGTCGTCTGCGCCAAGAGCCAAACGCTTGAGCATCGGGTCCAGGTTGGCGCGGCTACGCCATAAACTGGGCTTGACCTTGGCCGGAGTCGCCAGTCAGACCGGAGTGTCGATCAGCTTTCTCAGTTCTCTCGAGCGGGGCTATTCGAGTGCATCGATCGCGACTCTGCAAAAGCTCGCCAGACTTTACCGGACGAATGTTCTGTCCTTCTTTGCGGAGGAAGACAATTCGCGCCGCCTGGTCCGCTCCCGCGATCGCAAAGTACTGAAGCCGAATGCGGGCGTTGAAATGGACCTACTGGCCTCGGGCAACAAAATGATGGAACCTCACCTGTTTCGCATCGCTCCGGGCGCCGGCAGCGGCGGTTCGTACAGCCACGAAGGCGAAGAGTTCATCTTCGTGCTTCAGGGAAAGCTGGAGGTCTGGTTGGATGAGGTTGAACGTTATGTCCTCCATGGTGGTGACAGCCTCTACTTTGAAAGCACGCAGGCGCACCGCTGGCAGAACCTCAGTGAGAAAGAGACCTCCCTCTTGTGGGTGAACACGCCGCCAACTTTCTAACATCTCAGCCCGAATGCACCAAGGAGACCAATGAAAATCCGAGTCGAGATCGCCGAACTGGTACTACTCGTGATCCTCTGCGTCACCTCCGCCGTGGCCCAGACATGCAGTGACGCCGACCTTCTGGTTCGCAATGGCCGGATCGTTACGATGGACGAAGCGAAGAGGGTTGCAGGCTCCATGGTGGTACGCGACGGCAGAATCCTCGCTCTTGGCGAGGGCGACGCGCTCGCAGGTTGCGCCAGTTCCCGTACCCAGTTGCTTGACTTGCAGGGGCGCACGGTTCTGCCCGGCCTTATCGACGTCCACACTCATGCCATCGAGTGGGTGAAGAGCATTTTGCGTGGGGAGATTGATACCGGATACCCCGCCGTCCATTCCATCTCGGAGATCACGCATGCCGTGGCGCACCGTGCCGCCACGGTTCCTCAAGGGCAGTGGATTGTAGGTTCCGGCTGGGACGATTCCAAACTCGCCGAGCGCCGCTACATAATTCGGCAAGACCTGGACACAGCCTCAACGGGCCATCCCGTTTATCTGAAACACGTGAGCGGTCACATGGGCGTTGCCAACAGCGCCGCTCTCAAGCTCGCCAACATCACGAAGGATACCGCTGATCCGCAAGGTGGAGTGATTGAGCGCGACGCGTCTGGAGAACCTACCGGGATCCTCAAGGATACAGCGATGGGTCTCATCGCTGGGATCCTCCCCGGAGATCCACCGGATATTGACGTGCGCGCGGCCCAACTCGTTTCCGAAAAAGCTGCAGAGGTGGGCCTTACTACCATCCATGACATCTTTCTGTCGCCCGATGAGATGGGTGGATACCAGGAAGCACATCGTCGGGGATGGCTCAAGGTGCGTGTCCAAATGTCGCCCAAAATTGGCAGCGTTGCAGACGCTGAGAAACTGGCCCAGATGGGCGTGCATACCGGCTTTGGGGATGACGTGCTGAAATTCGGCGCCGCGAAAATGTTTGCCGACGGCGGCATGGGTGCGCGTACCGTTGCCATTTATCCGCCGGGAGTAATCGGCGAACCGGGCAACCTCGGCGTGCTTCGCTGGACGCCCGCCGACATGCAAAAGGCCCACTTACTAGCGGCCCGGGCAGGCTGGCAGTTGGAAACGCATGCCATCGGCGACCGTGCGATCGACGAGGTGCTGGATTCCTATGCGGTGGTCATCAAACAACTGGGGCTCAAGGATGCGCGGTTTCGCATCGTTCACGCCGGTATTTCAACTCCTGCGGTACAGAAACGAATGCGCGAGCTGAATGTGGTGATAGACGGTAATCCACCCTTCGTGTACTGGATCGGCTGTTGGTTCCAGAAGTACGGGCCAGAGCGTGTACGGTGGTCGTATCCGGCGAAATCCTACATCGAAAACGGCATTATCGAGGCCGCTGGCTCCGATGTTGCCGTGACGCCAATCAGCCCCTGGTGGGGGATCTGGGCCGCGGTTGTTCGCAGAGACTTGCAGAGTGGCCAGATCTTAGCTCCAGAGGAACGCATTTCTGTCGAACAGGCGCTCACCCTGTATACACGCAACGGAGCCTACGCGGGTTTTGAAGAGGATCGCAAGGGCGTGCTTGACCCCGGGAAACTGGCGGACTTTATTGTCGTCGACCGCGATGTGCTTACTGTACCTGCGGAGGAACTCAAAGATGTGAAAGTCATGCAGACGTTCGTGGGCGGACGGAGCGTGTACGACGGGCTTTCCGCGGGACACGTTCAGTGACAGAGCGGAGCGATTTTGTCGATCTCGTTCACGGCTGCGTACCAGATGAACTCATTGCCATCGCTGAAAATGTAGTAGATTGCTCCGTTCGGCAACAACAACACCGTGTTTCCGCCGTAGCCGCTCATGAAAGATACCCAGAAATTGCAGCGGTACTGTGGGAATTCTCTGGTAGTCATGTACTTCGCCCAGAATAGGTTGTGATAGCGAAACGTATTCGGCACAGCCGGCGTACCCCGATCCGGTACAGGCACACCCAGAGTGGACGGATTTGCGGTGCGGAACAGCGACTCGCGCAGCCGAGTTGGATCCAGCACTTGCGCTTCGTTGATCACGCCGCCGCTGCTGTTAAGGAAGTGGCCGATTTTGACGATGTCATCCTGAATAAAAAACAGTCCATGGCTTCCAAAGGGCTTTCCGGACGCGCTGTTGTCCGTGCGTAGGGTGGACAAGCTCCCTTGGCTCATGTTCAGCGGCTTGAAAACAGCGTCGCGGATCGCATTGAAGATGTCCGAGACAGCACCCTGCTGTTGCTGGAGGTAGCCGTTCATGGCTTGGGTCAGGATAAAGGTGGCGTGGCTCTGGTACACCCACGTTGTGCCGGGAGGAGCCTTGTGCGGGAATGGTGTCAATGCGTCTGCGATCTTTGCACTGTACGGCTCGGCCACAAGAAACGCGAGCTCCTGGGAACTACTCTCGTCCCCTTCAGAACTCGTGCTGATGTAGTTGCCCGTGGCCATGTCCGACGTGTTGTTGAAGGTCACATTCGTCCAGTCGCCGCCATCCGCGTACTGCGGGACGTAATCCCGAATCAGCCGGCCATAAACCGAGCTTCCGTACCGCCCTCCCAGCCACATCATCGCCATTCCGGCAAACGACGACTTCGCAATCGAGTACGAGGGCAAGCGCATGTTGTCACAGAAAGCGTAGGTGCCGAAGCGGGTCTGGCAGTTACTGACATAGTGGACACCATTGATCAGCAGCCCATAAGTGGTAATGTCGGCAGGCGACTTAAACCCCTGTGTAAAGTTGGCAATATTGATCCCGGAATTTGGGTAGTCTGTCGCCAGAGCGCTGAAAGGCTTGGTGGGTATGCGATTCGCCATTTCGGCAGCTTCTGCGTTTTCTAGCGCTTCGTTGTTTGCAACGGTGCCCGGAGTATAGGTTGCCGCAAGCTGTCCCCACATATTGAGTTTGAAATACAAGCAGGTTTCCTGCGTGACCTGGTAACGAACTTTCGAAATGTTAGGACTCTTCGTGCGGTTGAACAGAAACGTCAGCTCGCCGTTGTGCACGCAGTTCTGATTCCTCTCCACCAGGGCGAAGGGCAATGAAGCGCGCATGTAGCCGTTGTCGTTGTTCTCTTGCCACACCCGTCCGGGCCCGAGGATATAATTCCATGCCGTCCTCCCGGTGATGACCAGACCTTGCTGAACTGGAATGAGGTAGCTTCCGTTCTGCACGAACGGGAAGCTAAAACTTGCCAGGTGTCGCCACGGGGAATTGTTTGCGGAGTCGTCCGCGAAGTCGTCCCGCAGAATCTGAGCGCTCGCACTGCTCGTAGGGTCGGAAATCGTGAGTGTGCCTTCGAAGGCCTGAGACGGCGGAGCCGCATTAACTGGCAAGGCGAAGCCGGCAGTGTCATCCACCGGAGCGGAGGGAGCAGTGTTCGAGAACAGTTCGCTGTAAGTGAGAACAGATCGATTTACTTTGCCATTCCCGCTCAAGGGATCGCCCGGTACGGGCGTTGTGGCGAACAAGGCTGGTGCACACCATCCCGCAAGCGTCGGCCACAGAAACAGCAAACGGACAAGAGCCCAGGGCTTCATTGGCAATCTCCCTGTTAAGAAAAACAGCGCACTCGTGCGGGCACAGAATGCAAACCGCAACGTGCCCCACCGGGCAGAAAACTGCCCCAAACGATCCCCCCGGCCGCCGGCTACCAGCACCTGAGACTTCGACCGGTTGGCTCGCGTGTTTGGCATGGAAACAACGAAACAACCCTACTATAATTACGTAATGTTGGAAAAGCCATGCGGACATTGCCCAACGGCCTGCGCCATACGCCGAAGCGTGCCGGGCGGTTGTCAGCGGCCAGCTGGTTGACAAGGCCGTTTCGTTTGTCCCAGAGCAGGATGCTGGAAAGCTTTTTCCACCTACACGAGGGGGATGACTACGGAACTTCTCAACCGCTTGCCCAAAGCCTCTCCCAACAGCATGACGGCGCGGTTTCTGCTGGCATTTCTCGCCACCGCCGGATTTTTCTACGTCAACATCATGCCGGCGCTGGTAGATGGGCTGAAGGTTGGACTCGGCTTTACCAACAAACAGGCAGGGTTGGTCGGTTCATGCAATGTCTATGGCGCAGCCGGCGGCGCATTCCTGATTGTATTTTTGGTTCGACGCATCAACTGGAGAACCGCTGCCCACTTCTTCCTGCTGGGTTTGATTGGCATGGACCTGCTGTCCATGCTGCTCAAGAATCCATTCGCGCTCATGGGTGCTCGATTTGTTCACGGCTTTATTGGCGGGATGCTGGTGGGAATGAGCTACTCGATTTTCGCCCGCACCAAGGCACCCGACCGCACCTTTGGCGTGTTGCTTCTCGTACAAGTTTTCGCGGGCGGTCTCGGCGTGATGAGCTTGCCATTGCTAGTAACGAGGTTTGGCACAAATGTGCTGTTTGGGGCATTGATCTTGTTCAGCGCAACCACGTTAGTGATGCTGCAGTTCTTGCCAGATTATCCCGTCAAGGCGCCCGTGCCACGCATTCCGGGTGCCGCGCCCGATCGATTGCAATTGAAACCGCTGTTGCTAGCGCTGCTCTCCGTATTTTTCTTTCAAGCCGGCAACATGGGGTTGTTCGCCTTCATCATCGGGCTCGGGAAGAACCACGGCTTGGAGGTCGCGTTTGTCAGCGAGACGCTCGGCATCGCGAACTGGTTCGCCACGCTCGGTGCAGTATTGGTGATCGTGGTGTCCACCCGCTTTGGGATTTTCAAACCGATCCTCGGAGGTATGCTGTTGACGTTGGTCGGCACCTATGTATTTAATTACAGCGGGGTGAAGTGGATTTGGATCGCGGCGAACATTGGTACCGGCATCACGTGGAACTTCGTGATTTCCCACCTGCTCGGAATGTGCGCCAGGTTTGATCAGACCGGCCAAACCGCGGTGTGGGGCGGTTTTGCTTCCAAGATGGGATTGGCGTCAGGCCCGATGCTATTTTCGTTCATTGTAGGAGCGGGTAATTATTCGGCACTGATTGCCATGGCGCTCGTGCTGTTGATTTTTGCGACTTTTACGTCGGCGATCCCGGCATGGGTGCTGGATCACGGCGCCGTCAACGATCTGCCTGACGCGCAGAGTGCGCAAGCTGTTTCATAGTCCGTGCGCGATTGAGTCGTCGTTATTCGTCTTCATCTTCAGTTCCTGGGAGTTGAACATGTCATTATTTTCGATTGCAGCTTTACAGGTCGATTTTCCGTTTGGCGATAACCGCGATCGTGTGGAAAAAGAGACGGCACGTGTGCTAGCGAGATTCCCGTGGGTAAGGATGGTTGTTTTCCCCGAGCTTTGCTCATTTGGCCCCGGGTTGAGTTTTGCCGAAGCGATGCCCGGGTCGACCGAAACCCGGTATCAAGCTTTGGCCAGGAAACACAGTGTGTGGCTTATTCCAGGATCAATCTACGAACGTGTTGGAGAAGATATATTCAACACCGCGCCGGTCATCAATCCCGCGGGCGAGGTCGTTGCACGCTACCGCAAGATGTATCCCTTCCTGCCCTATGAAAAAGGAGTGCAATCCGGAACTGAGTTCGTCGTATTTGACGTTCCACAGGTTGGCCGTTTTGGGATTTCCATCTGCTATGACGGTTGGATCCCAGAGACGACTCGCGCGCTGGTGTGGATGGGCGCTGAGGTCATTATCCATCCCACCATGACCAATACCATTGATCGACCACAAGAACTGATCATTGCCCAGGCAAATGCCATTACGAACCAGTGCTATTTCGTCGATGTGAACTGTGCCGGTCAACTGGGCAATGGAAGATCCATCATCGTCGGCCCGGAAGGCGCAATCGTTCATCAGTCGGGTGACGTGGGGGAACAGGTCCCTTTCACAGTAGATCTCGATCACGTTCGAGAGATAAGAAAGTCTGGCACCCTCCGACTCGGTCAAATCCTCAAGTCATTTCGTGATACGCCTATTTCCTTTCCCTGTTATCGAGGTAAATACCATGAATCCCCAGCGATGGCCGCGTTAGGACCTCTAACGATGCCGTCGATTTAAAGAAGGCAGCGCTTACCTTCAATGCGTTCGATGGCCCAGCGCGACAACAGCCTGCTTTGGATGAGAAAAGAGGCGGCTGGCAATCTGGCATCGCAGCCGCTCAACGGGCGAGATGGGGAAAGAGCAAGGGGCAAAGGGTTGTTTCAATCGTCGCCCACAAGGGGCGCAGGATATCGCCTGCCGCACGCAAGAGGATTGTCGCCGCTCAGAAAACGAGATGGGCAAAATGGCGGAAGGCCCACAAGGCCGGATAGCCCATCGGAGCCATTCCTCTCTGCGCCCCTGACCTTTAGTTTAGAGCGTGAGCAGGCTTCGGGGGAGGGCTGTTCAAACTAGCGTCCCATGACTCGGAAGAGTTTGGGGCGTTTTGTTTTGCCCCGTGGTTGGTGTACAGCGAGTCTGTGCATTCTGCGGAGACGCAGCCGCACTCACTTCATAGGCCGTTCAGGGCGCAAGGGCGCATTTGAGTCTCTATCACTGATTCGTAAGCGCAACCAGACCAATCAGTTACAGATTAAACTCCTTACTTCGGACCAGGGGGTCGGAGGTTCAAATCCTCTCTCCCCGACCAATCAACATCGCTCGGAACTCAAACCCTAGTTGTCTGAGAATCTCCTTTATTTGAATTATCGGAGATGCTCCATAATAATAGTCGGTATAACGACTATTATTATCGTGAACGCGGAGAGTTGTCGTCAGTTCCGTTCGTCCCCTATTACGTCGTTCACCTGTCGGATCCATTTACTCCGGCAAACCCATCCGCCCCACCAATGCCTTGTATCGCGGATCGGAACGGATCGGGTCAAACGAGGGATAACGGATGCATAAGATCACTTCGATCTCCTGGTTGGCCTGCGCTTTTTCCAGGTAGTCGAGCGCTCTGCTCGGATCTCCCGTAACCGAAAGAGCCAAGGCCGCCCACGTAGTCTGGTCTGGCTGAGTGAATGCGTGGAGTGCCAGATCACGAAAGCCTTTCGAATCCCCGCTCCACGATCCTTGTGTAGGTGAGCCTTGCGTAGGCGCGAACTTTTTCAACTCGCTCACGGCATTCACCCAATCGCCGGTCGTCGCGTACAAGTGTGCCAGCTTGTGATGGGCTGGTTTGAAAGCCGGATCGCGTTCCACGGTCTTCTGAAACTGTGCGAGCGCTTCGGGGTAGCGATGCGCATCCATCAAGGTCGTCGCATAGTTCGTATTCATGATTGGGGAAAGAGGGTCGAGCGAGAGCGCGATGCGGAATTCTTCAAACGCCCGATCGAATTGCTTTTCGGGGACGAGCAGGCTAAAGGCATACAAATAATGCGCGGTGGCGTTGTTGGGGTCCAATGCGATGGCGCGCCGATATTCCTGGTCGGCTTCGGCCCATTTCCAGGCACAAGTCAGAAAATCAGCGCGCGCCACATGCGCCTCTGGCAGGGAGTCATCCAATTCAAGCGCTTTGCGCGTTGCCGCGTCCGACAACAATAACGCCTGCCGCGAGGTCATGCCGGCCCCGTAACTCGGGATCACGTTGTAGGTATCGCCCAACCCCGCGTACGCAAGAGCGTAGTTAGGATCGGCGCGAATCGCTTGTTGAAACAGATCGATGCTCTTCTTCAAGCCTTCCGCGGTGCGTCCGTACCAGAGTTGCCGCCCTTCCAGATAAAGCCGGTAGGCCTCCGAATTCGTAGTCCCGGCGCTACCTAATCGCCGCTGTTTCTCCTCGCTTAATTGGACTCGCAGCCGCTTGGAGATGTCACGCGCAATTTCGCCTTGCAATTCTGGGATGTCGGCCATCTTGCGCTCGTAATGGGATCCCCACAACTCGCTCCCGTCCGAAGTATTCACCAGGTCAGCCTGCACCCCTACTTCATCGCCGCGCTGGGTAATGCGGCCGACCAAAACCACGCCGACTTGCAGCAGCTGCCCGATTTTCTGGGGATCGTCGTCTTTTCCCTTAAACCGGAAGACCGTGCTTCGCGCCATCACTTTGAGATCCGGCACCTGTGACAAGCTACCGATCAGGCCTGCAGTCAGGCCGTCGCCGAGGTATTCGTTGTTCGCATCGGCGGTCGCGTTCACAAAGGGCAAGACGGCGATCGAATCAATCTTTTTAGACTGCGCCGCTGACCTCGAATACAGAATGTACGCTCCCACGCTGATGGCCGCCACGATCACAACCGCTGCCCCACCCCACCATAAGAGCTTGCGCGATTGGACCGGAATCGCCACGGACGTTGCACTGGAAACTCGAACGCCGGATTCCGCCGCGACCGTCGCTTGAACCGCCGGTTGAATCGCCGCAGTCCGCCCCGAGTCCAGGTCGCGCTTCAGGCGCGCCAAGTCGGAGCGCAAGTCCGCCGC
>Ga0182019_10000853_pt1 | contig 15077 bp, 13 predicted proteins | sample 812E2MmetaG_FD_120483 | JGI IMG/M metagenome (GOLD analysis project Ga0182019, IMG submission 120483) | Permafrost microbial communities from Stordalen Mire, Sweden - 812E2M metaG | ecosystem: Environmental > Terrestrial > Soil > Wetlands > Permafrost | place: Sweden: Stordalen | collected...
CACGGTCTTCCCGACCCCGCAGGGCCCGTACGCGCCCAAAGATTACAAGCTGAACGAGAACGGGCCGGTCACCGTGCGCCAGGCGATCGGCGGATCGTTGAACACGCCGGCCGTCAAAATGCTGTACTTGACTGGCATCGACAATGTCATCGACATGGCCCAGAAATTCGGCTACACGACCTGGGGCGACCGCTCGCGCTTCGGACTGGCGCTCGTTCTGGGCGGCGGCGAAGTGACCCTTTTGGAGCACACCGCCGCCTACGGCGTTTTCGCGACCGAAGGCGTCAAGCACCCGACCGTTTCCATCCTCAAGGTCGCGGACGCCAAAGGCCAGACGCTCGAGGAGTGGAAGCCGGAGGACGGCACGCGCGTCGTTGACAGCGAACTCGTCCGGAACCTGACCGACATTCTCCAGGACGATTCGGCGCGCACTTTCGTTTTCGGCGCGAACGACGGCCTCACCCTCCCCGACCGGCAGGTCGCGGCCAAGACCGGCACGACGAACGACGTCCGCGACGCCTGGTGCATGGGTTACACGCCCTCGCTCGTCGCCGGCGTCTGGGTGGGAAACAACGACAACGCGGCAATGAAAAAATCCTCGTCCGCGGTCATGATCTGGAACGAATACATGCGCACGGCGCTCGCGGGCACGCCGGTCGAGACTTTCAATCCGCCACAGCCGATCGTGACCGGAAAGCCGATCTTGGACGGCGTTAAGATGCCGGGGGCGACGGTTACGGTCGACAAGATCTCGGGCAAGCTCGCGACCGACTTTACTCCGCCCGAAACGCGCGAAGACCGCACTTACGGCGCGGTCCACGACATTCTTTTCTACATCAATAAGGACGATCCGCGCGGCGCGACTCCGCCCGATCCGACCGACCCCATGTACCAGCCGTTCGAGGACTCGGCCGCGCACTGGGCAACGGAAAACAACATCGCCGCTTCCACGCCTCCGACCGAATACGACGATGTTCATCTGCCCCAGGACAAGCCGACGGTTAATTTCGTCAATCCGTACGACAGCGGCGCGGTCGGAACCGATTTTTCGGCGAACGTGAATGCTTCCTCGCCCCGCGGCGTCGTGCGCGTCATCTTCGCGCTCGACGGAACGAAGATCGGCGAAGCCGACGGCGGGGGCACTTCCTTCCACGCGAACCTGTCGATCCCGGCAGGTACCGTGGTCGGCTTTCACACGCTGACCGCCACGGCGGAGGACGACCTCTTCAATTCCGCTTCGGCGAGCATTAACGTTAATTACAATCAATAAAATATTTCTATGAGCCCTGACCCCCGAAGACCAGGCGACATGTATACCGGCCGCATGCTGGAAGCCGACTTTCTCGGCGAAGTCAACACCAATGACCCGCGATATCTGGCGCGGGCGCGCGAATTGGGGATTACGGAGGAGGGTTATCTTCCCGACCGGGAAGCCATGATCTTGGCGAAAGAGTTCCAGCCTTGGCAAGACGTGACCGTGCCCGAAAAGGATCTGCCCCGCGACCTGCGACTCGAGGTTTTTGAATTGCTTTTGGAAAAAGGATTGGTTAAACGGGGCCAGGAAGATCGCGTAAAAATTTACACTTCCGTCGGCACGCCTTTTGATTACAAGCACGGCATCGATACTTTTCTGGAACTCGAGGACGAAAAGGGGAACATCATCGCGCGTGTGACTTTGGACATTACCCAGCGCGAGGAAAAGATCAAAACCGGCGGCAAGGCGGACATAATATTTTCCGAGCTTCCCGATCCGAAAAACGAAAATGAACGGTATTTGCGGGCGATCGACGACCTGGCCAAAGACGCGGTTGAATTGCTCGCTCACCGCCGCAAGGCCGCCCTGCGGCAGATGCCCGAGACGCAGCCTGAAGCGCGGGCTTGACCCCGCACCTTTGGGCGATATTTGTTTATTTTTAAGATACGCCTTTGAACCGTCGTGAAATTATAGTGCGGCAATAGCTATACGAACAGAAACAGATCAACGATCGCCCAAAAGGTGCGGGGCTTGACATTATGAACGATAGGCAATAAGCTTCTCTGTTGCCCACGAAGGAGGTGTCTTTTGTTAACAAAACAACCGCTCCCGCTCGCTCATTGCCTCGTCTGCGGCGTCGCCGGACGGAACAAACGCAACTTTCTCTGCGACCGCTGCGCCGATCCCGAAAAGATCATCATGACCTGCGCCTGCGGCGCGCGCTACGAGATCGACCGCAACGAACCGCTCTTTACCGAGCTTGCCAAGCGCATTGATCCGACCCTGCTCCAAATCGGGCTCGCGATCAAAGCGCCGCGCTGCGGCCGCTGCAACCCCGAAAGCGGCGACGAACCGCTGGTCTACCGGATCTATCGCGTCCGCCCGCCTCAAACCAACTAGCACGCCCCCTCACCCCGGGCGTGCGCTTTTTTGTTAATGTCCAAAATTATCAAGCCGAATGGCGACGAGAATTTTGCGGACATTAACAAACCCGCCGGCCTGCGGATGCCATATTTCCGAGTGAGCGGAGCGAACGGAGGCCCGAGCGACGGACCGTTTTATCTCTTGCCGTATTTTCTTCCCAATCTGCTCGATCGAGCACATTGGGAAGAAAAGAAAAACCCCGCCCGGCGGCGAGGTAAAAAATTATGGGGCGAGCGGGCCTTTAACCCGCGTAGGCCGCTTTTGGCAACCCGTCCTTTCCGTTACTGCGCGCGAACGTTTTTACCGCCGGCGCCTAACTCCCTGAACGATCGCCCCGAAACGAGGTGCGGAGAGCGAAAGCCTTTTCGCTCTCCCGCCGAGTGAGGGGTGACATCGCGCGCGCGATCTCGCCCCGCAACTTCAATTCATCGTTCTTGCGTCAGTCGCGAGCCGCGGCCGTTATCGTTCCTTCGCCGCCGCGGACGGGCTATCCCGCCGCGGCCAGCCTGTGTCGCACGAGCCGCACCGGTTTGGCGGGCTTCGCGAAGTATTCTTTCGGGAACATGAGCCGGATGCGGTCGGTTTGAGGCCGGTCGCCCAAGAGGAACCGCCGGCAATCGGCGCAGCCGTAGAGATGCCCGAGGCCGTAGCCCACGAGGAGCGAGTGGCGCGTCTTGTTCCCGTGCGCCAGCTCGAAGAGGAGCTGCGACCGGAAGACCTCGATGACCCAGCACGGCTCAACTTGCGCCACGAGTTCGCCCAGCCGCTCAACGCTCTTCGCGAACCGTTCGGCAAGGACCCGGGCGCCGAGCGCGATGATGTCGCGGTCGTCGGTATGCGTGAACATATAGACCGCGACCGAAAAGCCGCTGCTATGAACGGGCTTTTCCCGGAGCCTTGTGACGATGTCCAAGGGCGCTTTGGCGGGGCTTGGCACGTCCGGACGCTGTCGTTCTTTTCTCTGCATGTTCGCCTTTCCGCGAATGAACGCTGTGTTTGTTTGCGCAAAAGAGCGCGTCTTCGTGGATTTTTCTTACCTGTTTTTCATTATTTAGTCAAGGCGGCAAACCCCTCTCCCTCGCCTCTCCGTCGAGGGGAAGGGTATCCCGTTTTTTTAAGTTTCAGAAATGGTCCGGCCGGACCATTTCTGAAACATCGAAAGATACATTAAAAAATTCTCCCATACTTAGAAGAGGGTATAAGTTGACAGAATATCAAGCAAATGATAGGGTTCCATAATAATTATTTAACGGCAGAACGCTTGGTTGGCACGCTTGGCCGCGTCCGACTCGGAGTTCCGCAAGAAATATGTTGGACAAGAACGCCAAAGAAAAGATCATCGAAAAATTTAAGACCCACGCGACCGACACCGGCTCGCCGCAGGTCCAAGTCGCAATCCTCTCGGCCGAGATCGGCGACCTGACCCGCCACCTTCAGACCCACAAAAAGGATTTTTCTTCGCGCCGCGGCTTGCTTAAGAAAGTTTCCGAGCGCCGCCGCCTCCTTAAATACATGGCGCACGAGGATCCGACCGGATACAAAAAACTCACGGAAACGCTCGAAAAGACCAAATTTTAATTTTAAAGCGGGATCTTTATTTTCCCCGCCGTTAACCATTTAATTTTTCACGACAATGCCAGTCATCAAACAACCTGAACAAAGAGTCGGAATTTTTATCGACACGCAGAACATGTACCACTCGGCGCGCGACCTGTATAACGCGCGCGTGAACTTCGGCAAGCTGGTGGAAGAAGCCGTCGGCGACCGCCGGCTCGTGCGCGCCATCGCCTATGTCATCAGCACCGCGGGCGGCGAAGAAAAGCCGTTCTTCGAAGCGCTGAAGCACGCGGGGATCGAGACGCGCGAAAAGGACCTGCAGATCTTCTACGGCGGCGGCAAAAAAGCCGACTGGGACGTCGGCCTCGCGGTCGACGCCATCCGCATTTCGCCCTTGCTTGACGTCGTCATCATCGTCTCGGGCGACGGCGATTTCATTCCGCTCGTCGAGTACCTGAAGAACCACGGTTTGCAGGTGGAGGTCGCCGCCTTCCGTAACACGACCGCGACCAAGCTCGTCGAAGCGGCCGACGCCTTTACCGACCTCGCCGAGGCCGCCGACAACATCCTGATCCAGCCGAAGAACGACTTCGTAAAAAAACCCGACTTCGTTAAAAAGGAATATCTGGCTCCGCGCCCGCCGCGCGCGGCGGCGAAAAGGATCGCCCCGGGCGGAACCGCGCCTTCCGGCCGCCGGCCGATCACCGATTTTTAAGAAACAGGAAACAGAATTCATCGCGAACGGCGCCATGAATTCTGGATCGTGCATCTTAAAAAAATAATTATTAAGCGTGGCCCGCAGACAATATGATCTCCCGATTACGGGAAGTCAGATGTTTGCGGGTCAAAAAAATATGACCCAGAAAGAATATTCAGTCGAGTGGGGAGGGAAGACCTTGACTCTTAGCGTCGGCGCGCTGGCCAAACAGGCCACGGGCGCGGTCGAAGCCCGCTACGGCGACACCGTCGTCCTTGCGACCGTCGTTCTTGGCGGCATCCGCGAAGGCATCGACTTTTTCCCGCTCATGGTGGACTTTGAGGAGCGCCTCTACGCCGCGGGCAAGATCAAATCCTCGCGCTTCATCAAGCGCGAAGGCAAGGCCACCGACGAAGCGGTCCTGACCGGCCGCGTCATCGACCGTTCCATCCGCCCGCTCTTCCCGGCGGACATGAAGAACGAAGTGCAAGTGACCGTCACCTGCCTCTGTTACGACGGCGAGAACGACCCGGGCACGCTCGGTCTCATCGCCAGCTCAGCCGCCCTCGCGATCTCAAAGATCCCCTGGAACGGCCCCATTGCCGCTTCGCGCATCGCCAAAGCGAACGGCGAGTTCAAGCTGAACGCGCCCGCGACCGAACGCGATGCCGCGGAAATGGATATTGTCGTCGCCGGCACCAAAGACAAGCTCATCATGGTTGAGGCCGGTGCCAAAGAAATTTCCGAAGCCGACGCCGTCGCTTCCATCGCCTTCGGCTTGAAGCAGAACGTGGCCGTGATCGAGCTCATCGCCAAAATGGTTAAAGAGGTCGGCGAAGCCAAAGTCGACATTAACGAACTGAACAGCGAGACCGCCGAGGGTTTGGCCGAAAAGAAAAAATTAATGGACGAGGTCCGCAAGGTTCTCTTGCCGAAGATCGACGAACTGTTTTTCGCCGCGCCCAAGGCCAACAAGGTTGAGAGGGGCGAAGCCAAAAAGAAGCTTCACGAACTCTTGGACGAATATCTTAAAACCGCCGCGACGCCCGAAGAAAAAATTCCGGTCGCGCACGCTTTCGTCGAAGAGATCGTTGAAGAAGCGGTCACGGCCGCCATTCTTGAAAAAGGAAAACGCGTTGACGGCCGCAAACTGGACGAGGTGCGAACCCTCTCCGCCCAAGTCGGCGTGCTCCCGCGCACGCACGGCACGGGGCTCTTCCAGCGCGGCGACACGCAGGTGCTCTCGATCGTCACCTTGGGCGGCCCGGGCGACGCGCAAACGCTTGATGGCATGGAAGAAAACGACACCAAAAAGCGCTACATGCATCATTACAATTTCCCGAGCTACTCGGTCGGCGAAACCAAGCCCAACCGCGGCCCGAGCCGCCGCGACATCGGCCACGGCGCTTTGGCCGAACGCGCCTTGGAAGCCGTTCTCCCGCCGGTCGACAAGTTCCCGTACGTCATCCGCGTCGTTTCCGAGGTCCTCGGCTCGAACGGCTCGTCTTCAATGGGTTCGGCCTGCGGCTCGACGCTCTCGCTCATGGACGCGGGCGTTCCCATTTCCGCGCCGGTCGCGGGCGTTGCCATGGGCATTGCCACCCGCCCCGGTTCCAATGACTACAAGATCATTACCGACCTTCATGATTTGGAAGACGGCGCCGGCGGCATGGACTTTAAGATCTGCGGAACGCGAAAAGGCATTACCGCGATTCAGATGGACACCAAGACCGACGGACTCTCGATGAAGATCGTCGAAGAGACTTTTGACCGCGCCAAGGACGGCCGCATGAAAATTTTGGACGTAATGGAAGCGTGCATCGCCGCGCCCCGCGCCGAACTTTCCAAGTGGGCGCCCAGGATCGAAACGCTCATGATCAATCCGGAAAAGATCCGCGACGTGATCGGCCCGGGCGGCAAGATGATCAATTCGATCATCGCCGAGACCGGCGCCACGATCGACGTTGAGGACGACGGCCGCGTCACCGTGACCTGCACGAATCCCGACGGAATGAGAAAGGCGATGGACCGCATCATCGCGCTCACGAAGGAAGTCGTGGTCGGCGAGATCTACCGCGGCAAGGTCGTCCGCATCATGGACTTCGGCGCGTTCGTGGAACTCACGCCCAACCAAGACGGCATGGTCCACATTTCCCAGCTCGCCCCTTGGCGGGTGAACCGCATCGAGGACGTCATCCATATCGGCGACGAGGTCCCGGTCAAAGTGATCGAGATCGACGATATGGGCCGCGTCAATCTTTCCGTCAAAGCGGCGCGCGAAGAGCTTAAGGAAGCGCAGTTCGTAATGCCCGAGGGCTACGAATCATTGCCTCCGGCCCCGCGCGGCCCGCGCCCGAGCTTCGGCGGCGGTCGCGGCGGTTCCCGCGGCGGCCACGGCGGACGGAGATAGATAAAATCTACAAACAAAAAATCGCTCCGACTCTCGGGGCGATTTTTGTATTCTTTGACGCCTTGGCCGGATTTTGATACTTTCGAAACGGCATCTTCACAACCAAATCGAGGTGACTCATGGAACGAGTTCCCAGAATGTGTCTAGGGGCGGTCTTTGGCGCGGTCGTCGGAATGTTCATTGCCTTCAAGGTGGCGCATGCCTATTGGTGGACGGGCATCCTGATCGGCTCGCCGGCAGGAATGCTGGTCTTCAATTGGGGCGACACCGTGAATCTGCTCTTCCGTGCTTGGAGCGCGCTCCGCGACGAATCCGGATCAACGAACGCGGGAAGGCGCATGAAGGCGCTTGAAAAGGAAACCCTGCCGACGTGCGGGTGGCGTTCGGCCTGCCGCAAATTCGCTCTGGCCATAACCATCTTCTTTTGGTGGCTGGGGTGGAAACTGGTGGCGGACGCCGCATTCATGTATTTCTTCCCGCACTTCAATGGCCAAACCGCGGACTACATAGCCACCATCGCGCCGATCATGTTATGCGGCATGTGGCTGGAAGACCGGTGGCCGCAACGCATGAGCAAAGAACGGGCAGAATACATCGCCCGCGCTTTCATGAAGAGCGCTTGCCTCATGGTTCTTTCTTGGCAAATGTTGCGCGCCTTGCTCTGGATCAGGAACCATCCCTTCAAAACGATCCGGATCGCGCTCTTCATTGCCACCTTGCCGTTCTATACCGTTTGGTGCGGCTTGGTCGTCTGCTTTTCCCACGACAGTCTGATCGTCGGTTTTTCCGCCGCGATGGGAATAATCGCCGGCTACCTTTCCAAGTCATGGTCGATCGGCATCGTCGTCGCCTTGGCCATGACCATCATCGGTGTCGTTTTCCTCGCCAAACCCGCGAGGCGATGGATGAGGGACTACGGCTGACCCGTCTTTCTCGCGCTTTCACATACGCCGCCCCTCGGGACGGCGTATTTTTTAACATGATACCGACTTAGGTGAGACCTAAATCTTAGGTTTCGCCTAGGATTTTTACATGAATTTAAACATAAACGAGGTCAAGACGTAGGTCTCACCTACGTCATTATGACTTAGATGAGACCTACGTCATTGTCGCCCTTCGACAAGCTCAGGGTGACAAAATATGCCTTAGGTTGGTCCTACGACATAGGCGCACTATTGAAAAACAGGGGATTATGGTAATAATTACTTGTTAGAATGAAATATTTCGCCACAAAAAGGGAGGCGTGGATTACCGGCGCGATCGCGGCGTTTTTTGTTTTAGTTGCGCTCGCCTTTACCTTTGAACCGCTCGTGACCGTGATCGTTTCATCAAAAAACCTGCCGGCCGGCGCGATCCTTTCGGCAAAGATCTCGGCAAATGAAGAAAGCGCACAGGTTTACGCCGACGGACTGGCCATAATTTCGATTTTAGGGATCAAGCCCATCGAGAATCCGCTAGTTAAAAAAGCGTCAATGGCTCTGATTTCCTCCATTTCCGGCGAAAAAAATCTGACGATCGTCGCCAAACCGGCCGGTTCTTTACCGATAACCGCCGAGCTATCAGGGAATAGCGTTGATCCGGATTCCGCCGAACAAAGCATCTACCGCGTTGCCGCCTATTTTGACCCGACGGAAAACCGGGTCATTATGCCGGACAACACTTCCTATATTGAGATCGTCGCCGATCCGGACAAAGCCAACCCGGACAAGCTTCCAATTCCCATTTCAATAAATTCGTTTAAAAACCAAATAACCGTGTCAACCAGTAAAAAACAGCTGGATAAAGGCAATTATTATTTATCCCCGACGGAATGCTGGCAACTCCCTTCGGGCGTTAATATCATAAATTACTCTAAAATTAGCGATAATTTAGTTAATAACATCATCTCTGGAATAAGGGCTTATTTTAGAGATTTTCAATGTTTCCAGAATTTTTCCACATTTGATTGAATTCCTTAGGAAAAAATGGGGATAACCTTGGGGATAAGGTATCAATATATGTGTATAAATAATGTGTTCAGCTTTCTATTCGCAAATCCTTCAAATATTTTTGCATAAATCTAAACGATTTTCAGCATATCAAAGATCGTTGACGAAAAGCGATTTTTGGAGTAATATATAAGTGTACTCATCCGAGTACATCGTTCTTTAAAGAAATTTTTCAGTCCCCCATTAGGGACGGAAAAATATCTTTCACCTGTACTGAATCATGCAAGAATAAAAAAAAATTGCTTTGGAAGATCCCGCATACGGTCGCTTCGGCGACTTGGGAACTCTTCCACTGAATCGGTAAAGGTGATTGCATCGAACGGACCTCGCCATCATCAAGAGTATTCCCACCATAAACCCGACCGTTGTCGGATCTATAGTGGGGATACCCGTTGTGGGCAAGGGCCGTGAGGCCCACGCAGACTTTTAAACTACAATATATAGTCCGACTTGGGCCTTTTTTAATATATGGATGTCATACAATGGACCGTGGACAAATATCCTGTTGTACGTTGTATGTTGTACGTTGTCCATTCAGGGCGGTTGACTATATCCCGTTGAACCGATAATATTGAATACACTATGGCAATTAACGCAAAAACTCTGAAAGAGATCGAGGCGAAGCTCGCGGACGAAAAGTCCAAATTGGAAAACGAGCTTGGCCAGATCTCCACGAAGAACATTAAGAACCCGACCGACTATCAGGCCAATTTTCCCGACTTCGGCAGTTCCGAGGACGAGAACGCGGCCGAGGTCACGACCTTTACCGACAACCTGACCTTGGAACGGACGCTCGAGTCGGCGCTAAGGGACGTGAACAAAGCGCTCGCCAACATCAAGACCGGCAAATACGGGATCTGCAAATATTGCGGAAAGGAGATCGACGAAAAGCGTTTGCTGGCACGGCCGGCGTCGTCCTCGTGCGTTGACTGCAAAAAGCGCCTGACGCTCGAAGGTTAATATGGCGGGCAAGCGGATCTTCGCCGTTCTTGTCCCGCTTCTCGCGGTCGCCTTTGACCGCTTTCTCAAATGGCATTCGTTCGCCGCGCTCCCCAAGGAGGGCGCGGTTTTGTTTAACGGCTTGGAATACAAAATGTTCCTTAATGCCGGTTTGGTCTTTTCCCTTTTCAACAACTTCGCGGCGCTCGCCGCCACGCTCATTGCCGCGGCGCTCTTGGCGCTCTGGCTCGCGAGCAAAATTTCCGCCGACCGATCCTGGCTTTTCCGTCCGATGAATCTTTTTTCCGTCCTGCTCGTATCTGCGGGCGGCGCGAGCAATCTGTTCGATCGGATCGCGTATGGCGGGGTTGTTGATTATCTCATTCTCTTTTCTCGGTCCGCAGTGAACATCGCGGATATCATGATCCTCGCGGGAGTCCTGCTTCTCATTTTAAAGCCTGGCTCCAAAGGCGGTCACGTTGCGGATAGGGTTTAGCGTATAGCGTTTAGGGTTTAGTTGAACGCCGAATCAGACCGCAAACAAAATATGGCAACTGCCATCACAAGCGCGGCCTTGGGCGGAATTTGCGCCCGAATGCTTCGCGTAGAAGCCGACGCTTCGTCCGGCCTTCCGTCTTTTACGATCGTCGGCCTGCCCGACGCCGCCGTTTCCGAGTCGCGCGACCGCGTCCGGCCGGCGATCAAGAACAGCGGCTTTTCTTTTCCCGGCGGCCGCGTCACGGTCAACCTCGCGCCGGCCGATTCCAAAAAACAAGGTTCGGCTTACGACCTCCCGATCGCCGCCGCGATCCTCGCGGAGTGCGGTTTTTTGCCGCGCCTTCCCAAGAACGCCATTTTGGTCGGCGAATTGTCGCTGGACGGCGCCGTTCGCCCCATACCCGGCGTTCTCGCGGTCGCGGAGCTCGCGCGGGAATCGAACGCGCCGTTCCTTTTCGTGCCGGTTGAGAACGCGGCCGAAGCGGCGCTCGTCCCGGGCGTAAAAATAATTCCCGTGCCCTCGCTCCTCGCGCTCGCCGAACACTTGAACGGCGCGGCGCCGATCGCACCCGTGCCGCATCATCTCCCCGAACTCGCGAACGAGGTTTGGGAAACGGACTTTGCCGCGATCCGCGGGCAAAAAACCGCCAAGCGCGTCTTGACGATCGCCGCGGCCGGCGGACACAACGTGATCATGTCCGGGCCGCCCGGTTCCGGCAAAACCATGCTCTCGCACGCGCTTCCGGGAATTTTGCCGCCCTTGACTTACAACGAAGCGCTGGAGATCACGCGCATCTATTCGGCGGCCGGACTCCTCGCCGGACGCGGGCTCGTGAAGTCGCGGCCCTTCCGCCATCCGCACCATTCGGCTTCGGCCGTGGCCATCGTGGGCGGCGGCGCGGGCGCGCGGCCGGGGGAAATTTCGCTCGCGCACCGCGGCGTGCTTTTCATGGACGAGTTTCCGGAATTCCCGCGCTCGGTACTGGAACACCTGCGCGAGCCGCTCGAGGACGGGACGATCACGGTCTCGCGCGCCGCCGGCACCAACACCTATCCTGCCAAGTTCCTGCTCGTGGCCGCGAAAAATCCCTGTCCCTGCGGCTACGCGAACGATCCGCAGATCAATTGCACCTGCGCGCCGCATCGCCTGGATTTTTACAAAAAGAAACTTTCGGGCCCCTTGCTCGATCGCATTGATCTTTCCGCCGAGGTCCCGCGCCAAACCTGGGACGAACTTACGAAAGGCGGGGACGGAGAAAATTCCGACAAGGTCCGCGCCGGCGTGATCATGTCGCGGGCGTTGCAAGCGGCGCGCTACGCCGGAACGAATATCGTCGCGAACGGCGAACTTCCGGCGCGGCTCTTGGAAAAATTCTGCCCGCTCACCGCTTCGGCGCACAAGATCATCGCCCTTGCCGTCGACCGCTTTCGCCTGTCCGCGCGCTCGTATCACCGCCTGCTCAAGGTCGGCCGCACCATCGCCGACCTGGACAACGCGGAAATTATCAGCGAAACGCACATCACCGAAGCGCTCCAATACCGCCCGCGTAACGAATAAACATCTTGACTTTTTATCGAATTTGACCGAATTTATTCGAAGGAGGTCACAAAATGTCACAAGCGGATCGTTTGCGAGAGTTCTTTCTTAACCGCGATTGTCCCGGCATCGCCAAACTCGTGGCGTATCTTGCCGAGAATCCCGATCTTCGAGAAATCGGATCCAGCTCGTGGATCGACAACGAACGCGTCTTGGATGAGATCACACTCGCGATGCGCAAGTACGGCTTTCCGCACTTGCCCGCCTACCTCGCTTTTTGCGATTGCGGCGAACACAGCGAGTGGCATAAGCACCTCTATATCGGCGGCCGGATCCCGCCGTTGGATTGGCTGATGCTTTTCAGCATGAATGTCGAAAAGGTCTCGCAGAAGGCCCTAAGCAAATTCGACCGGGGTTGCGGCGGGTTTGTCGAAACGTCGACAGCGCCGTCCCATGAGCTCACGAGGGAGGAATTGCTCGAACTGTTCGGGGATTTTCTCGAAAAAGCTGAGCACAAAACCTCTCAAGGACCAAAAAACTAAAACCCCGGATCGAGCCGCACTCGTCCGGGGAATTTTTTAATAAAATTTTCTACATGCTATACCCTATACGCCATTCGCTACTGAATATACGGCAGCGGGTTCGTGATGCGGCCGTTCAGGCGCACTTCAAAATGCACGTGCGGGCCGGTGCACATGCCGGTGCAGCCCATGAGCATGATCGGATCGCCGCGGCGCACCTGGTCGCCGACGGAGACCAAAATTTGCGAGGCGTGGCCGTAACGGGTGATGATCCCGTCGCCGTGGTCGATATCGACGTAATATCCGTAGCCGCGCTTGCACGAGACGCCGCAGCCGGCATGGGTGACGATGCCGTCATCCGCCGCGTAAACCGGATCGCCGGTGTTCCCGCCGATATCGAGCCCGGTATGCCGGCCCAGACTGCGACGGCCCAGCTCCCAAACGCCGAAGTATTGCGTGATCCGGTGCGACGCGGTCGGCCACAGCAGGTCGGCGGTGCCGGTGTCCACGGCCGAGGGTGGGGTCGTGAAAATATTGACCGGCGAGGCGACGCGCTTCGGTTTGGGCGCGACCGGCGCGGCGATCTTTCCGCCCGGGATGAACAGCACGTCGCCCTTGGCGATCGTTTTCTCGGCCAGGTCGTTCCACGAAATAATGTCCGAGGCGGAAATATTGTTGGCGCCGGCGATCTTTGAAACCGTGTCGCCGGCCTTGACGGTGTAGCTGATGCCCGAAGCCGGAAGGATCGTAAGCGTTTGTCCCGGCTGAAGGTAATCGCGCACCGTCAATTTGTTTTCCCAAAGGATCGTGGCGATGGAAATTCCGAATTTGTCGGCGATCCCCGAAAGCGTGTCGCCGGCGGCGACCGCGTACTTTTCGATCTGCGTGCGGTGCGGCGCGCCGGGCGCTTCGATCGTCGTCGGCATGAGCGCGCCGAGTTCCACGAGCGCGGCCGAGCCCTCGGTTTCCGGGCTGGACCCGAAACCGGTGTCGGGGGCGGTTTCGCCGGCCGCGTATTGCGCTTCGACGGGCTGGGGCGGGCCGGCCTCGACGACGATCTCTTCCTGGCCGGAAAGATAGCGGTAAAGAACCGACTGCTCGCCGGTGTAGGTCAGATTGTTCGTTTTCGCGTAAATGTTCCCGGCCGCGACCATGAGAATGAGCGTGCCCAAAACAACGTGCAAGAACCGGCGATGGGTGATCGCGTAGGTGATCTGCCGCTCCGTCGGCTCCAGCGCCTTCCTGATCTTCAATAATATTTTATAAGCGAGGATCAGGATCGGCAGGACGAGGTGCCGCGCGACCCACGCCAGAACCGCGTAAAGAACCTTGCCGAGCCAAATTAAAACTTTTTTAAAAAACATCGCCAGGCGCACGGCGCCGGCTAACGCTTTTACCAAGATATTTGTAACCTTTTGTTTCAGATTTTTGGCTTAAATCAAACAAATTTATAATAAAACCCAGGTAGAGCGCGGGTTATCAATATATCATTAATACGGCCCCCTGTGAACATTGCGCTTCATGCCGAAGATTGACCAAAAAGGCGTTTTAGCCTAAATTATGGTTATAAAAAGACCTCGGTCTTTATTTAATTTTAACGATCAATCGAAAGGATCAGTTACCTATGCCTACTTTAGTCTTCGCGCTCGTCGCCGGCGGCCTGGCCGTTATCTACGGCGCGGTGCTGGTGAAGCTCGTCTTGAAAATTCAGGTTCCCGAAGGAAAAGGGCGGGGCGTCGCGCTCGCGATCGAAGAGGGCGCCAAGGCCTACCTCGGCCGCCAGTCAAAAACGGTCGGGATCATCGGCGCGATCGTTTTATTGATCTTGTTCTTCGCTTTGGGCTGGAAGGTCGCCGTCGGATTCGCCATTGGCGCGATCCTCTCCGGGCTCGCCGGCTTCGTCGGCATGCTCGTCTCGACCAAAGCCAACATCCGCACGGCCGAATCGGCGCGGCTCGGTTTGGCAAAAGCGCTTGAGACCGCGGTGCGCGGCGGCACCGTGACCGGCATGCTCGTGGTCGGCCTCGGCATCATCGGCGTCGCCGGCTACTACCTCGTTACCCGCGACCTTCAGTCGCTCGTCGGCCTGGCTTTCGGCGGCTCGCTTATTTCCGTCTTCGGCCGCCTGGGCGGCGGCATCTTTACGAAAGCCGCCGACGTCGGCGCCGACCTGGTCGGCAAGGTAGAAAAAGGGATTCCGGAGGACGACCCGCGGAACCCGGCGGTGATCGCCGACAACGTCGGCGACATGGTGGGGGACGATGCCGGCATGGCCGCCGATCTTTTTGAGACTTACGCGGTCACGACGATCGCGGCGATGCTTCTCGCGAATCTCAAATTCAACGGGGACGAACGCGCCGTCGTTTTCCCTCTGCTTCTGGGCGGCGTAGCGATCATCGCTTCCATCATCGGTTCGTTCGCCATCCGCCTCGGCGCGGGCAAATCCATCATGGGGGCGCTATATAAAGGGCTCGTTGCCGCGGGCGTTCTCGCCTTCCTCGCTTTCTGGGTGATCATTCCGCGCTTCCTTTC
>Ga0182019_10000857_pt1 | contig 15056 bp, 6 predicted proteins | sample 812E2MmetaG_FD_120483 | JGI IMG/M metagenome (GOLD analysis project Ga0182019, IMG submission 120483) | Permafrost microbial communities from Stordalen Mire, Sweden - 812E2M metaG | ecosystem: Environmental > Terrestrial > Soil > Wetlands > Permafrost | place: Sweden: Stordalen | collected...
ATCGTGGGTTACAACTACGTTGACCGCTGGCTGACACGGAGGGAACTGTATTACAGCGTTGACAGGCATGATCATCCGGATTGGAAGATGATAGGGACGGAAAATGTCGGTATCTCGGGGGTGCGAGGAAAATACACCATCTCCGATCCGTCGAATGTGAAACCGGACCGTCCGGTATTTTCGTATGATTACAACTCTATGATCCGGGCTGAACAACTATGGCGGGTCACTTCGGTGAATGATTACGTCATAGGCGATTTTATGTGGACGGGCATTGATTATCTCGGAGAAGCCCGCTGGCCGCGGAAGAGCTCCAGTTCAGGCGTTCTTGACCTTTGCGGCTTCCCCAAGGACGGATATTACTTTTATCAAAGCCAGTGGACGGACAAGCCGATGGTGCATCTTTTCCCCCATTGGAACTGGGCAGGGCACGAAGGCCGGGTTGTTCCGGTGATTGCATTTTCGAATTGTGACACCGTTGAGCTATTTCTGAATGGAAAGTCTTTCGGTGCAAAATCTGTCGTTTTTCCGCAGCAGGGCAATTCCGGAGGCTGGAACAAGTTTGATCACCCGTATGTTGCAGCGACGACTTCCGATCTGCATCTATCGTGGGATGTTCCGTATGAGCCTGGCGCATTGAAAGCAATCGGCAAAAAAGACGGACAGGTCGTTACCGAAGAAGTGCACACGACGTCCGGGCCCGCTGCTCTCCGTTTGTCAACGGACAGGAACGATATCACTGCGGATGCCCGGGATATTGCAAACATCAAGGTCGAAGTCGTTGACGACCGCGGATTGCTTGTTCCGGGCGCGAATAACCTTATTGAGTTCAAGGTTGAGGGTGAAGGAACGGTGGCCGGGACTGACAATGGAGACCCGCAGGACAGGACCCGGATGAAAAGTACGCTGCGCAATGCCTTCAACGGACTGGCCCTTGCTGTGATTCAGTCGACGGGAACAGGCGGGATAATCCGCGTTACTGCTGTATCCGCGGATCTCAAACCCGCCGCACTGCAAGTCCGTTCACATATCTCGGCCGCTGGTGTGAATACAGTCGAGAGCCTGAGGTAAGATGATTTGAAATACACGAGGACAAAGAGATGAACTTCTGGAGGGTTGTTCTTCCCCTGGTGGTCTTGTCGGCGGCAAACGGTTTCAGCCAGACCGAAAACGCCCGTTCAGGCCGGGAATCACAGGATGCTTCCGGGGAAATTCCCCATCTGGAAAAACATGGCACGGCGACGCGGCTCGTTGTTGGAGGGAAGCCGCTCCTCCTGATCGCCGGTGAGCTGCACAACTCCACGTGCGGCGGGCTGGAATACATGAGCCCCATTTGGAAGAGGCTGGCCGGAAAGAACCTGAATTCTGTCATTGCGACCGTCTCCTGGGAGCTTATAGAACCGACCGAAGGGAAGTTTGATTTTACGATAGTGGACGGTGAGATTGCGGGGGCAAGAGAAGCACACCTGAGGTTGGTGTTGATCTGGTTTGGCAGTTGGAAGAATGCGAGTTCGGTGTACATCCCTTCATGGGTTAAAGAGAACTATGCGAAGTACCCGAGGGCGGAAGATGAGTATGGAAAACCGTTGGAAATCCTGTCGACGTACGGCGAAGCTTCCTGTGAAGCGGATGCCAGGGCGTTTGCGGCGTTGATGCATCACCTCAAAGAAGTCGACGGCAGGAAGCACACCGTGGTCATGATACAGGTTGAGAATGAAGTAGGGGTGCTCGATCATATGGGACGAACCCCCGGTAATGCGAGGAGGGATTTCAGCCCTCTTGCAAATGCTGCATACCATGCTCCTGTTCCGCAGATGTTGACGGACTATCTTGTCGGACACAAGGGTAACCTGTTCCCCGGGCTCTACAAAGTCTGGGGGGCGAATGGTTTCAGGACCTCCGGCAGCTGGGAAGAGGATTTTGGCAGAAGTGAATTCAGACCCGAACGGGAGAACTGGCAGTTTTACTCCTACTATACCGAAGAGCTCTTTTCTGCGTGGAGTTACGCGAGTTATATAGAAAAGGTGGCTTCTGCCGGCAAGAAGGAATATCCGTTGCCGATGTACGCCAATGCATGGCTGAAACAACCTTACAGCTATTGGCCGGGGAGGTATCCCTCAGGGGGGCCGTTACCGCAGGTGCTCGATGTGTGGCGGGCCGCCGCGCCGTCGATCGATTTTATTGCTCCGGACATTTATATGGATGAATTCGCATGGGCGTGCCAGGAATACACGCGAAGCGGCAATCCGCTGTTCATACCGGAGTCGCGTGGCGGGGAGCCTGGTGTCGCAAGGGCGTTGTATGCTTTCGGGCAATTCGATGCCGGATGTTTTTCGCCGTTTGGCATTGATGACAATCGGTATGCAGAAGACGACCCCCTGGATCAGAGCTACTCGGTGTTGCAGGCGCTGGCGCCCGTTATTCTCGCTCATCAGGGGACGGGAACGATGAAGGGAATGCTGGTTGACACGCTCTCGCCGGTCCAGCGGCTCGAGCTGGGAGACTATGTTATCGAAGCAAGGCTCGCAGGATCGCCAAGACCGGCGGTCGCCGGAGGCCTCATAATCCAGACAGGTCCTCAGGAATTCGTTGCGGCCGGCAGGGGGCTTGATATTTTCTTTGTCCCTAAGAATGATTCCGTGCGGATAGGAATAGACGCAGTTGACGAGGGGACTTTTGATGAAGGGAAATGGGTGGGGAGGAGGAGGCTCAATGGAGATGAAGTGCATGCAAGTACATTCGACGGGACGGGGGTGATACTTCGGAGCGACGGTGTCGGCATTCAGAAGATATCCCTCTATTCATATAAATGAACCCGTAAGGAAAGCCCGGCCGATCGGGGCCGGGCTCCTGGAATGATTCGCCGCTCCTTGAGAAGCCTATTTCATGAGGACCATTTTTCGTGCACTCTCAAAGTTCGAGCCAAGTCTCAGGCGGTAGAAATACACGCCACTCCCCACGGAGGATCCCCGCTCGTCCCTCCCGTCCCATTGTGCGGAGTGATTGCCGGCCGCCACGTCACCGCTGAGCAGTGTGCGGACGTGCCTGCCCGTCAGATCGTAGATCTCGAGCAGGGCTGACCCGCTCTGAGAGACGGAAAAGCCGATGGTGGTCGAAGGGTTGAACGGGTTCGGATAATTCTGCAGAAGAACGAATGCAGACGGTGGTCCCACTCTTTCGTTCACGGAGGTCAGGGATGTCGCTCGAAGTTGTACCAGCTCGATGCCGTTGCCGGTCCCGAGGTTCCTGGAGTACTTCTTGTCGACGGCGTTGTTCCAGTGTTCGTGCACTCCCAGACTCTGTAGCCTCACGCTGTCCCCCGAGGGAGCGTAGTAGGTTCCCGAGGGGGGGCTGTTCGCCTGAGCGGCTTCATGGAGGTAGTTGTCGGTCGCTCCATTGGTGAGAGTGTAGTTCGCATTGACCGACTGTTCCGTCCTGAGGAAGTCGAGGCAGACCGATTCGATGGCGACATTATCCTGGGAGAGAAACAGGCTCGATGTCCAGCCGTGATTGAACGGGGCAGACAGCCATTTGCTCGTGGAGGAAAACGGGGTGCCATGCTCATCCGGTACCGCATACAGCGCGTCGACTATAAAGAGGAGCGTTTTTCCACCAAGGTCCTTATGTCCCATAAGATCAACGAGTGGGTTGTATGAACCCAGCGGCCTCGCCTTGAAGTTCAGGTCTGCGCTCCAGGCGGCGTTATGAACAGCAACATACGCATGTACACCGGCGGCATGAGGGGCCCACACATATGGTTGGCCGTTGTCATCATCGACACTGAGCGTGCCAAAATGATTCTTGGCGCATGAAGTAATGCCCGCGTAGCTGTGCCCTTTGAGATTGGCGAGATTGATGAGATACGAAGCTTTCGTTACGACAGTCGGCAAATGCGTCGGATTTCCACCTTTTGCAGAGACAGAAACGTCCTTCTCCAGAATCAGGCTTTGCGACCAATGCACGAGGGTTGTATCGCGCACGTATTGTTCCCGTCCGTTCATCTGGCTCCAGCCGACAAAGTGAACCTTCGGGAATTCAGTCTTGCATTTGGTATAGATCGGATCCGGTACGTAACGGATGAGGTCGTAGAATGTGATATTGCTGTCAGGAACTCCGGCGTTGTTCACCAGTTGCCTCAGGAGACTGAGTACTGTCTGGGGCGACGCCAGTGACGTGTTGCCCGGATTCCCCCCGGATGTGGAGTTGTTAAGATTGATCTTCACGGCAATTTTCTCGCCGGCACTGTATCCAACGCTCCCCTTGCCGTGTGCCTCGTTGAAATATGTGAACAATCTGTCCCACGATGCGGGATCAGTAGATTTGCCGGTGAGCGTACGCAGGGATCGGGAGAGCATTGAATCGACGACAACCTGATTGGTGTTTGCCTCACTCCACCAGTAGCCGGAAGTGCCGTTCCACCGCGCCGCAGTGGAATCCCACATCCACACAACACGGCCGGGGAAAATGCCCCGTGCGGCTCCCACCGGGGTATTCGGGGAGTCGCTCGGGACGAAGAGTGAATCGGTGGCCAGGATGCCCGCATGGGACTGGGAATCCGTCTTGAGGACGGTAAACATCCCGGCTGTGACGCCGCAAATGACGAGGGCAGAAGCAAAAATGAATCTGCTCTCCCTGAAAAGATGACGGGCTTTCTTGAATGAGAAAAGGACAATTGTCATTCCGGCGATGTAGGCGATGAATCCGCCTGCGAGCGGTGCTGCGACTTTCATGCACGGATACTCCGCCCGGCTTGGTTTCGGGATAACCCGGACGAGCATCCAGACGAGGCACGCCAGCCCCGTGAGTGGAAGCAGGAAACGCGAAAGCCCGCGGCTTCGGGCACCCCCGGTGACAGTCGATGGCATCCGTGCGTGAGGGCAACGGGAAAAGTCTGATGGCTCCATCTGGTCCTTTTTCCTGGAGAATCTGAATCTCATGATCGGCCCCCTGGTCCTTGCAATTCGTCTCACACCAATAGAAAAGGTCCCCCCCATCGAATTGATGAAAAGGACCTGCGAATGAACATACACTATCATAACATACGACAAAAAAGCGGGAATAGCGAGTCGTTGAGCGGTACTCACGCTTGTTTGCATTCCGCAGCTCACGACGGTATCGTATTTCTCCGAAAAAAGGCCAAAACAGGGATGGATGATCGATGACAACGAGAAAGACAGTTGCGCTGATTGCGGCGGTGACAATCATTCCGTTTGCCGCCAGGCACGCCGCGAGTGCTTCCATTGTATCCTACACGAAAGATCCTGACGGGATCACATTCAAATTGGACAGGGGTACGATGAAGGTGAAAATCTGTAAAGACGACATTGTTGAGGTGAAGTACACAACTTTGCCGGATATGCCATCAAAACATTCACTGGTGGTAACCAGCGAATGGGCGGCGACACCGAAATTTGAAGTTGCTGAACGCCCCGATGAGATCATCATCTCTACAGGCAGGATAAGGATCAAGGTGAACAGGTCGACAAATTCGATCAGATACACCGATCTGAACGACGTGACGATTCTTGCCGAGGATGATTCCGGCGGAAAGAAGATGGTGGCGGACACGGTTGCAGGTATTATCACGCACGATTGCGAAACAGGGTTTCTATCACCCGCAAACGAATCCCTCTTTGGACTGGGATGTCATCCCGAGGATTCTCTGGCGATGAATTACAAGGGCCGTAACCAGGACCTGGCAATCAGGTATATGACAGGAGCCATACCTGTTCTCCTGTCAAACAGGGGCTACGGGCTTATGTGGGATAATTACTCGGCATCGAACTTTTACGGTGCCGAAGCGGATAGTACAAAATACAGGTATGTGTCGGAAAGCGGCGATATGGTTGACTATTACTTTTTCTACGGGCCGGAGTTCGATCACATTATTTCCCTTTACCGCGCTGCGACGGGACAGGCTCCCATGTTTCCAAAATGGTCTTTTGGGCTTTTCCAGTCGCAGGACAGGTACAGAAGCCAGGCGGAGGTGTTATCGGTAAAAGATGGTTACCGGAAGAACAATATCCCCGTTGACTGTATTGTTCAGGATTGGTTCTACTGGGAGCCCGACGTCATCGGCTCGCACGTCATGTGGCCCGAACGTTATCCCGATCCGAAGGCGATGGTTGATGAATTGCATCGGGCGAATGTCCATGCAATGATCTCCATCTGGCCCGTTTTTGCCAAAGGGACCAGAAACTATGACGCGATGTCACATGCGGGGAACTTAACCACGATTCTGTGGGACAATGTCATGACGCACACGTTCGACAGTTATTACGATGCTCACAGCCCGAAAGCCCGGGAGATGTACTGGCAGCAGGCCAGAGATAGCCTGATAGCGCCCGGCGGATGGGATGCCTGGTGGGTGGATCAATGCGAGCCGGACAACGGCAATCTCCTTGATGCAAGAAGACAGAGCATGTTTGCCACCGGCAGGGGGATCGATTATTTCAACACCTATTCCCTGGAGCACTCGACCGGTTTATACAAAAACTGGAGGACTGACGTCGCCGGGAAACGGGCGTTCTTCCTCATCCGTCAGGCCTTTGCCGGACAACAGCGGAATGCCACGACCCTGTGGTCGTCAGACATCATGTGTACGTTCGATGCGTACAAAATTCAGGTACCGCAGGCCATCAATGCCTGTGCATCGGGTATACCGTACTGGACGTCGGATATCGGCGGGTATCACTACCACTGGACGCCCCCCGATTGGTCGACTCCCGCCAACAGGGAGCTGTTCACACGCTGGTTCCAGTTCGGCGTATTCTGTCCGGTATTCAGAATACACGGGAAAGGCGAGAGGGCGCTGTTTTCAGAAAGCTGGGACGCAAAAACCAAAGAAATACTCCTGAAGTACGACAACCTGCGTTATCGACTTATGCCGTACATCTATTCACTTTCATGGAAAGTGACGAGTGAATCCTACACGATGATGCGCGCGCTCGCATTTGATTTCCGGACGGATCCCTCTATCAATGACATCCGTGACCAGTACATGTTCGGCCCCGCATTTCTGGTAAACCCTGTAACTGAGCCGACGCATTGGTTCTATTACGGAGCCGCTGTTGAACAAAAGAGAGCAGTGTACCTTCCGAAAGGGACTGACTGGTTCGATTTCTGGACAGGCAATTTCTTCCGGGGGGGGCAGACTATTCACGTACCTGCACCGATAGAGATTCTGCCTCTGTACGTCAGAGCCGGTTCGATAGTCCCGATGGGTCCGTTTCTCCAGTATGCCACCGAAAAACCCGCCGATCCGATCGAATTGCGGATTTATCCGGGAGCCGATGGAGAATTCACCCTGTACGAAGATGAAAACGATAACTACAATTATGAAAAGGGATCATTCGCGACGATTAACATCCGGTGGGACGAAAAGAGGAATACGCTTACCATCGGCGGCCGTCACGGGAAATTCCCGGGCATGTTGAGTCACAGGACTTTCCGCGTGACCTGGGTTCGACGATTTCACGGAGTCGGGGGGGATCCGGAGAACCGTGTTGACGCCACGGTGTCGTACACCGGGAAGAGAATCGAAATCAAACGGACTACCGGCAAAGATCTCAAATGAACAAACAGGCCTTTCTCACCGTACTCTTCTCTGTTTTCTTCCTCACGGTACAGTGTTCTCCTGTCGACGCGCAGGTGACAACGATCAGGAACGGCGTGGTGCTGGATGCCGGCACTCTCCATTTGAGGGCTCAGTTCTACGCCGGCCGCATTCTCAGGGTCACAAAATGGACATCGGGAGGTACTCCCGGCAAAGTGAGTCTCTCTGTCATCAGAGACAGCGTCCCTGATCTGGGGATCACCGTCAATGAATCCGGTGATGCAGTGAGCCTCAAATCGCCGGCAATGTCCGCCAGAATCTCGAAGACAACCGGCAACGTTGAGTTCCTGGCGGCCAATGACAGCACCATGCTGAAGGAGAGCGGTACGCCGTCGTTCGTCCCGGTTGTCTATTACTCAGATTCCGGCTACACGGTTCAACAGAGTTTTCAGCTCGATCCCCGCGAAGGGGTGTACGGTCTCGGCGAACAAGTCGAGGGGTATATGAACTTCCGGGGGAAAAGAATTGTACTCGCGCAGGCGAACGTCGGGGCGGCCAACTCATTCCTCGTATCGACGAAGAATTATGGCATTCTCTGGGATAACTATTCAAAGACCGTTTTTGAGGACAATGCTGACGGGGCTTCGTTCTGGTCCGATATCGCGGACAACATCGACTACTATGTTGTCTGCGGGAAGGATATGGACGGCGTGATATCCGGTTATCGCACGCTGACCGGGAAAGCTCCCCTGTACGGCAGGTGGGCGTACGGCTACTGGCAAAGCAAGGAGCATTACCGGACGCAGGATGAGGTTCTGAGCGTCGCGAAGAAGTACCGTGCGCTGAATATGCCCATTGATAACATCATCCAGGACTGGGATTACTGGAATGGCGCGAAAAACTGGAGCGGAATGTTCTTCGACAGGACGCTCTTCCCCCGGCCGAAAGAGATGTGCGATGAGCTTCACAGGATGAATTTCCACATCATCATATCCATCTGGCCGGCGCTCGGTCCGGCGACGCCGATCTATGCCGACATGGCGAAAGCGGGGTTCCTTTATCCGCCGGTCGGGTGGGGCGGCTTCAAGTACTACGATGCATACAATCCTGCGGCAAACAGGCTCTACTGGCGCTATCTGAAGGAAGGGCTGTATTCGAAGGGCCTCGACGGGTGGTGGATTGACTCCACCGAGCCCGATGTGATCAACGCCAATACAAACGAATCCAGCGAGTACGAGCTGAAAAAAATGGGGCGCAACCATCTTGGCTCATGGGCGCGGTATCTCAATTCGTACTCGCTGGCAATGACTGACGCCCTCTACAGGGACTGGCGGGAGGAAACTTCCGATCGGCGCGCGTACATCCTCACCCGATCGACATTCGCGGGCCAGCAACGTAATGCAGCGACAACGTGGTCGGGTGACATCGGTGCAAACTGGGAGATTTATCGTAAACAGATTGCAGCCGGAATCAATCACTGTATGTCGGGCATTCCGTACTGGACATTTGATATCGGTGCGTTTGTCCTGGGCTCCTATGGGGGCGTATTCATACAGGGAGGTAAAGATCCCGCCTATCAGGAGCTCTATGCACGCATGTTTCAATTCGGCGCCTTCTGCCCGATTTTCCGCTCACACGGCTCGGAGACCCCGCGCGAGATATGGGAAATGGGTGAATTCTCGAAACCCATCCTTGCGATCGATAACCTCCGGTACCGGTTACTCCCCTATATCTACTCCCTGGCGTGGATGGTCACGGATGGAGATTACACGATCATGCGGGGACTTCCGATGGACTTCGCCGCTGACGCAAAGACGCAATCGATCAACGATCAGTTTATGTTCGGTCCTTCGATGATGGTATGCCCGGTGACGGAGTACATGTATCATCGTCCGCCGGAATCGACCGTCCTCGTCGGACCGGAATATTTCAAAACACCCGGCGGTGCGCCCGGCCTGCTCGCGAGATATTACAAAGACCCGGCGCGCAAATCCCCGGGGAAGGAACAGATCGACCCGGACATTGACTTCACCTGGTACACAGGCCGCCCGGAATACCTCACCGATTCCGCGTATGCGGCCACGTGGCGGGGGAAACTCGTTCCAAAGGAATCCGGCAAACACCAGTTCCATCTGATAAGCTACGATGCGAAGCGCATCATCCTGAACGGCGACACCCTGCGGATGGCGTATTCGAGTGTTGAACAGTATACGGTCCCGGTTGAGCTGGAGAAGGGGAAAGAGTATGACTTTGTCCTTGAGACGGAAAACAGATCGACGGGGGCCGCCAGAATGCGTCTCTTCTGGAAGACGCCCGCTATCTTTGCCGCGGAACAGCTGCAGCAGCACAAAGAGAAGGTGCGGAAGGTCTACCTTCCTGCGGAGAGTGTCTGGCACGATTTCTGGACGGGACAAAGATTTGCGGGGGACACCACAATAACAACCGATGCCCCGATCGAGAAAATTCCCCTGTTCATAAAAGCGGGTTCAATTATCCCGATGGGGCCGTTCCTGCAGTACTCGACCGAAAAGCCGGCCGATCCGATCGAGCTGAGGATTTATCCGGGTGCCGACGGACAATTCACTCTTTACGAGGACGAAAACGACAATTACAATTACGAAAAGGGGACCTGTGCCACTATCACGTTTTCCTGGAATGATCTGCGCAGAACGTTGACAATTGCGGATCGCCGGGGAAACTATCCCGGCATGCTGCAAACGCGGGCGTTCAATATTGTCCTGGTGCGCGATAACCACGGGACCGGAATTGCGATTTGCCCGAAACCGGATAGAACGACGACGTACGCAGGCAGGAAGCTGGAAATAAAACTGTAAGACGCACACCGGAAGCGAATATGACAGATGCACGACAAACATTCGACACAAAACCAGGTCCAAATCCCATGACACATACGGCCGCACGATTGCTGCTCCTTCTCGCGCTCAGCTCTTCAGTACTTTCCGCGCAAAAGAACCGGGACTTTGAACTAACGTCGCCCGATAGTGCCATCAGCGTGAAGGTCGAGGCTGGAGCGAAACTTCAATGGTCAGTACGGCTGAGAGGGGAACAGACTATTGCTCCTTCAATAATGTCGTTGATACTGGAGGGGGGGGATACGCTGGGTGATAACGCAACAATCACATCCGCCGATAGAGAAAAGATCCGCAGCGCATTCGCCGGCATAAACTACATAAAAGCGCGCATACCGGATGAGTATAACCAGCTCACGATCAATTGCAAGAATGGATTTGGCGTGGTGTTCAGGGTGTATAATGATGCGGTTGCCTACCGGTACTTTACAAAGAAAAAAGGAGAGATCATCGTACGAAATGAAGAAGCCAACTTCAATTTCACCGATGATCATAAAGCGTTTCTCCCGTATATGTGGGACTACCGGGGGGGTAAGATTTTCAACTCATCGTTTGAAGCCCTCTACAGAGAGATCACTATCTCCCGGTTCCTGAGTGATTCGCTGGCCTTCCTTCCCGCGCTGGTCGATGTGGGCAATAATGTCAAAGTTGTGATTCTGGAAGCAGATCTCGAAGACTATCCCGGTATGTACCTGGACGTCAATCGCACCCGCAAAGGGTTTACCGGTGTGTACGCGCCATATCCGCTGGAGGCGACGCTGGGCGGGTTCGGAGGCATCAATTACGTTCCTACGAAAAGAGCCGACTATATAGCGAAAACCAGAGGGACGCGCAATTTCCCCTGGCGGGCGATTGCCATCAGTCGCAGCGACAGAGAATTGTTGAATAATGACATAGTGCAGAAACTGGCATCGCCCCCGAGAATCAACGACATCTCATGGATCAAGCCGGGCCAGGTCGCCTGGGATTGGTGGAACAATTGGAACATCTCTCACGTGGATTTCAAGGCCGGCATCAACACGCCGACCTACAAGTACTATATTGATTTTGCCGCCGCCAACAAGATCCCGTACATCATTATGGACGGAGGCTGGTCGGAGGGGTTGGATCTCACCAAAGTGGTCCCCGCGATCAATCTTCAGGAAATTCTGGCTTATGGCAAACAGAAAGGTGTGGATGTGATTCTGTGGGCCTCATGGTATGCGGTGACGCAGCAGATGAATACTGTGTTTCCTTTGTATGCAAAAATGGGCGTGAAGGGTTTCAAGATCGATTTTGTCGACCGCGACGACCAAATAGCAGTGGCTTCTCTCTATGAAATAGCCGTGAAGGCGGCGGAGAATCATTTACTCGTCGACTACCACGGTGTATTCAAGCCCACCGGCCTGCAACGGACGTACCCCAATGTTGTGGGTTATGAGGGGGTGAAAGGATTGGAGAACTATAAATGGGCGGTGGAGGATCAGCCCCGTTACGTTGTCAGCATCCCTTACATCCGTATGATGGCAGGCCCGATGGACTATACGCCCGGCGCCATGAGAAACGCCGTCAGGGCCAACTACAGGCCTATAAACGATAATCCCATGAGTCAGGGTACCCGCTGCCAGCAGCTGGCAATGTACGTTGTCTTTGAGGCGCCCCTTCAAATGCTGTCGGACAATCCCACGACGTATATGAAAGAACAGGAGTGCACGGATTTCATCACGAAGGTTCCCACGACATTTGATGAAACCGTACCGCTGGATGGAAAGGTCGGAGAGTACGTGGCTCTTGCCCGCAGAAAAGGAGACACATGGTACGTGGGGGCGATGAGCAACTGGGACGCACGCGAGTGCACGCTTGACCTCTCATTTCTGGGGAAGGGAACGTATCAGGCGACGGTGTTCAAAGACGGCATCAATGCGGACCGCGATGGGACCGATTACAGGAAGGAAGTGATCACGGTCTCAATGGAGCATCCATTGAATATTCATCTTGCGCCGGGTGGAGGTTGGGCCGCAAGAATTGAAAAAGCACAATGAACGCCACAGAGGAGAGAACATGAAATACGGCTTTTTTGACGACAAACAGCGCGAATATGTTATCACCAGGCCGGATACGCCTCTTCCCTGGATCAATTATCTCGGCTGCGAGGCGTATTTCGGGTTAATCTCCAATACGGCAGGGGGATACTCATTTTATCGCGATGCCCGTCTGCGTCGCCTGACGCGTTATCGATACAACAATGCACCGTTCGATTTCGGCGGGCGGTACGTCTACGTGCGGGACAACGATACCGGCAGATTCTGGTCCCCCTCCTGGGAGCCCACGCAGGACAAATTGGAGAAATACTCCTGCCGGCACGGAATGGGATACAGCATCATCGGTTCGACATTTGAACGGATCCGGGCGGAGACACTCTACTTCGTCCCGCTCGGCGAAAACCTCGAGGTATGGCAGGTCACACTCACCAACGAAGGGAAGAAGACCCGGCGGCTCTCCCTGTTTTCGTCTGTCGAGTTCTGCCTGTGGGATGCACAGGATGACTCGACGAACTTCCAGCGGAATTTCTCCACCGGCCAGGTTGAGATCGACCGGGGGGTGATATACCACAAGACGGAGTACAGGGAACGCCGGAACCATTTCGCGTATTTTTCGTGCTCCGAAAAACTGGCAGGGTATGATACGCAGCGCGATGTCTTTCTGGGCTCCTACAGGGGCTGGGACAGGCCGGCTGCGGTTGCGCGTGGACGTTCATTCAATTCAGTGGCAAACGGATGGGCCCCCATCGGCTCGCACCACGTCAGGGTGAGCCTCAAACCCGGCGAATCTCGCCGTGTGATTTTCATCCTCGGCTACCATGAGAACCCCGTGGACGACAAGTTCGATCCCCCGGGCTCGCAGACAATCAACAAGCGCACCGTGAAGCCCGTGATCGCGAAGTATCTGGATCCTGCAGTGGTGTCAGCCGCGTTCGAATCGCTCCGCGGGTACTGGGACCGGCTGCTGGGTCTCTATCAGGCGAAAACGCCGGACCAGCACGCAAACCGGATGGTGAACATATGGAACGCGTACCAGTGCATGGCGACGTTTAACATGTCCCGCTCCGCCTCATTCTATGAATCGGGAATCGGCCGGGGGCTCGGATTCCGGGATTCTACGCAGGATCTCCTGGGGTTCGTGCACATGGTCCCGGAGCGTGCCCGGGAGCGCATTCTCGATCTCGCGGCCACGCAGCTCGAGAGCGGCGGCGCATACCACCAGTACCAGCCGCTGACGAAAAGGGGGAACAATGATGTCGGCAGCAATTTTAATGACGATCCCCTCTGGTTGATCGTCGGGGTCGCCGCATATCTCAAAGAGACGGGGGACTGGGCAATTCTGGATGCGCCCGTTCAGTACGACAACAGGCCCGGGAGCGAAACACCCCTCTTCGAACACATGCAGCGGAGTCTCAGGTACACCCTCGATCGGCTCGGGCCGCACAAACTCCCGCTCATCGGGCGCGCTGATTGGAATGACTGTCTCAACCTGAATTGTTTCTCCGAGACGCCAGGCGAGTCCTTTCAGACCACCACAAACAAGGATGGGAAGGTCGCGGAATCCGTCTTCATCGCCGGCCTGTTCGTCCTGGCCGCCCGGGAGCTGGCGGAGATCGCGCTCCGGCGCCGGCTGGCTTCCGAAGCCGGGGAGTACCGCGATGCGGCGGGGCGCATGGAGGAGACCGTGCGAGCTCACGGTTGGGACGGCCAGTGGTTCCTCCGCGCGTACGACGATTCCGGAAAGAAAATAGGATCACGGGAGTGCGAGGAGGGGAAAATATTCATAGAGACGCAGGGATTCTGCGTCCTCGCGGGGATCGGCATTGCGGACGGCATGGCGCGGAAAGCGCTCCACGCGGTGGGTGAACACCTCGCGACCCGGCACGGGATCATGCTGCAGCAGCCGGCCTTTTCGAAATACTATCTGAACCTGGGGGAGATCTCCTCGTACCCGCCGGGTTACAAGGAAAACGCGGGCATATTCTGCCACAACAACCCGTGGGTCATGATCGCCGAGACGATGCTGGGGGAGGGAGACCGCGCGTTTGATTATTATCTCCGGATCAATCCCTCCGCCCGTGAGAAGATCAGCGCCGTGCACAGGTGCGAGCCGTATGTCTACGCGCAGATGATCGCCGGGAAGGACGCCCCGACGCACGGGGAAGCGAAAAACTCCTGGCTTACGGGGACCGCCGCGTGGAATTACTACGCGATCACCCAGTTCATACTCGGGATCCGGCCGATATATGAAGGGCTCATGGTTGCTCCTGTCGTCCCTTCGACGTGGAAGGGTTTCTCTGTGAGCCGTCTCTTCCGCGGAGTCCGCTACGACATCTCGGTGGTCCGGCAAGGGAAGGGAAACAGGGTGGCCATGAGCATCGACGGGAAGGGGTTCGCCGGGAACGTCATCCCCGCTCCCCCGTCCGGTGTCACGAGTGTATCGGTCCGGGTCGAGTTGCGTTGAGAAGGGGCAGGTGGACCTCCTGTCACCGGTTCACGGTTGTGCACAGGCCGGCAGGCGGTCACCGGGTCTGATGCGGTTCAGGTCCGGTTCGTCCCCGCCTCGAACGCCGCGATGAGTCCATCCATCATGGAGTCTGTCTTTTCGGA
>Ga0182019_10000858_pt1 | contig 15054 bp, 15 predicted proteins | sample 812E2MmetaG_FD_120483 | JGI IMG/M metagenome (GOLD analysis project Ga0182019, IMG submission 120483) | Permafrost microbial communities from Stordalen Mire, Sweden - 812E2M metaG | ecosystem: Environmental > Terrestrial > Soil > Wetlands > Permafrost | place: Sweden: Stordalen | collected...
ACATGCTCTCCAATGACTCGACGCGATTTCGTAAAGCCTGAATTTTCACTACGCTCTCGCTCCGTGAAAACACATGCACTATCGCTTCTGGGGACTACTCGACTCCTGTCTCGCAGCGGAGGACGATTATGTCCTATTTAAGCGAACGCTTTGTTAATACCCAGTTCATCGTTACCGCGCACAGCCCGTTGATTGTGCAAGCCGCAGAAAACGCCAACATCGTGGTGTTAAAGCGCGAAAGCGATGGCGTGGTTATTCACCAAGAAACTCAAGACGTCCAGGGCTGGCGCATTGATCAATTATTGACCAGCGATTTATTCGACTTAAAAAGTGCGCGTTCGCCTCATTATGAAAGCCTGTTAAAACAGCGGCGGCAAATTCTCAGCAAAGCCGAACTCAGTGTAGAAGATCAAGCGCAATTAAAAGTATTGGAAGCACAACTCGGCGATTTGCCTACGGCAGAAACTGCCGATGATATTCAGGCTATGGATATTATTCGCCGCGCTGCCCAACTTTTGAAACAAGCCTAATGATTTTTATTTCCAGAGCCGAAGAACCTGAAATATTGCGAAGCAAAGGTAAAGCAAAGCAGCTTGCTTTGTGTGCCGCTTACGAGCAAGGAACGGGTACGTTTAGTTTTGATAGCCGTATTTATGCTCACGAAACCGTAAAAGAAACATTGGTCACTATGCAGCACGGAAAATGCTGTTTTTGTGAGGCGAAAATTCTCCATGTTAGTTACGGGGATATTGAGCATTACCGCCCCAAAGCAGGCTACCAACAAGATAGCTCAGAGTCGTTGCAAAAGCCTGGATACTATTGGCTGGCTTATGTGTGGGATAATTTGTTGCTCAGTTGTACGCTCTGCAATCAGCAATATAAGAAAAATCTGTTTCCATTGCTGCATCCGGGAAAAATAGCGCTTAGCCATCATGACGATATAACGGCAGAGCAACCTTTGTTGATAAATCCCGCTGTAGTAAATCCTCAAGACTACATCGGCTTTCGTGCGGAAATTCCTTATGCCATCAATGGCAATGCTTATGGTAAAGCCACGATTACCATTTTAGGCCTGGGTAGGGACAATTTAAACGAAGCGAGGCGTACCAAGTTGGCTGAAATTGCAGTGCTGTTCGATTTGATAATACTCGCTAACAATAGAAGCGATCCTGAATTGCACGCACTTGCCGGGGAAGCAAGAAAAAAATTGGACGACGATGTGTCGCCCACTGCTGAATATTCAGCAATGGTGAGATCGTATAACGGTAAAATCACGCCGTTTTAAAATACTCCAGCGTCATAAACAACGCAGCTATTGACCTAGCCTCGGTGCATTCGCCGGTGGCTAATAATTCGCTGATATTGCTTAATTTCCAGGGGATGACCTCCAGCTCTTCCGGCTCATCGCCGATTAATTTTTCGGCATATAAATCCTGGGCGATGACAATCTCGGTGGTATGCTCCAGATAAGACGGGGCTAAGGATAACGAACTTAAGTGATGTAGGTTTCTTGCGCCGTAGCCTACTTCCTCTTTAAGCTCGCGGTTGGCGGCTTCTATGAAGGATTCGCCCGCATCGGTCTTGCCTTTGGGCAGGCCGACTTCATAGCGGTGTACGCCGGCGGAATATTCCCGGATTAACAGCACCGTTTCCACATCCAGCATGGGTACTATTAGAACCGCGCCGCCGGGGTTGCCGCGCGCCAGACGCTCGTAGTTGCGTAGCTCGCCGTTGCTGAATTGTATATCCAGCGATTCGATGCGGAATAAGCGGCTTTTGGCGATGGTGGTTCTGTTAAGAATGGTCGGTTTTTCTGACATTGTGTTATTTTATGAATTATTTTCGGCAAATATAACGCACTATCATGATTGATTGGAAAAAAATTGATACCGTTTTACTGGATATGGACGGCACCTTGCTGGATTTGAATTTTGATAATCATTTCTGGAAGGAGTTTGTGCCGCTAAAATTTGCCGAGCAACACGGCATCAGTCTGGATACAGCAAAGCAGCAGCTGGGGCCGCAGTTTAAAAGCATGGAAGGAAAACTGGAATGGTATTGTCTGGATTACTGGAGCCGGGCTTTACAGCTGGATATTGCCGGATTAAAGGCGGAGATTTCCGGTTTAATCGCTGTGCTGCCGCATGTCGCCGAATTTTTGGTAAAACTTCAGCAATCGCCTAAAATGGTTGTGCTGGTTACCAATGCGCATCGCGACAGCTTGGGGCTAAAAATGGAAAAAACCTGTTTGCAGTCGTTTTTCGATCGGATTATCAGTTCCCACGATTTGGGTCTGCCTAAAGAACACGCCGGTTTTTGGCCGCTATTGCAGCAACAGGAGCCGTTTGACAAGCAATCCACGTTATTAATTGATGACAGCCTGGCGGTGTTGAATTCAGCCAAGCTGTTTGGCATCGCGCATTTAATTTCCGTGAGCAAACCTGACAGCAAGCAGCCTAAAAAACACGTCGCCGATTATCCGTCTATTGAGGATTTTCGGGAGTTGATGGCCGGACTGTAGGTTTGCGGCTGCTATTTGGGTTGGGGCGCTTGCCTTGATACTCGGCTTTAGGCTTGGGCGGCCTTCTTGGCGGCGGAACAACCTCCGCCAGCAAGTCGGCCGTGATGGCTTTAACCGGAATTTTCTGGCCGATAAAATCTTCAATATCCGGCATGGAATAGGCGTAATGTTCGCAGATAAAGCTGATGGCCTCGCCGCTGGCGCCAAAACGCGCGGTTCTGCCGATGCGGTGTACATAATCTTCGACATCCTGCGGCAGATCATAATTGATCACATGGGACACGTCGGCGATATGCAGGCCCCGGGCGGCGACATCGGTGGCGATGAGTAGTGTGATTTTGTTTTCCTGAAAATCGGCCAACAGGCTTTGGCGCTTATCTTGCGGCACATCTCCGCTGAGGGCGGCGGTTTTATAGCCGTTGGCGTTGAGCGTGTCGTCCAGCTGTTCCGCACAGCGTTTGGTGTTGACAAAAATAATGCTGCGTTGCGGCTGGTAGTGGTTCAACAACCCGATAAGCAAAGGTATTTTTTGCTCGTTAGCCGGGCAATAGGCGCTTTGTTGTATGGCTTTAGACGTGACTTCTTCGGTTTCGATGCGGATCAAAACCGGGTTGTTCATGTGCTCATAAGCCAGTTCGGTCACTTTATAAGATAAGGTCGCTGAAAACAGCATATTTAAACGCAGCTCAGGCGCGGGCATACGTCTTAATAAATAACGGATATCTTTGATGAAGCCCAAATCAAACATCCGGTCGGCTTCATCCATCACCGTGACTTGCACATGGTCCAGTGTGAACGCATTTTGTCGGTAAAAATCGATAATACGGCCCGGCGTGCCGATAATAATATCAATATTGGATTTAATGGTGTCCAGTTGTTTTTGATAGTCGGTGCCGCCGTAAATCAGCGCGAATTTTAGCGTAAGATGCTTGCCTAGTTGCAAGGCGTCTTTATGGATCTGAATGGCCAGTTCGCGCGTGGGCGCGAGGATAATAGCCCTGGGATTTTTAATCTGCTCGCTTTCGTCATTGAGTAAGTGCTGAAAAGTTGCCAGCAAAAAGGTGGCTGTTTTGCCCGTCCCTGTTTGCGCCTGCCCGGCGATGTCTTTGCTACGCAACAATAAGGGCAAGGCCTTATCCTGGATCGGTGTGCAGAGATTAAAAGCCGCATCGGTTAATCCGTGCAGGATAGAATCAGACAATTCAAGATTGCTGAAGCGGGTTTCGGTTAAATGGGTATTTTTCATAGGCTATAGCATAACGTAAAAATCGGATTGGTTGAAATTGATTGACTAGACGCGCTATCCCTCCTATAGTTTTGTTTTTTTATTTTTGGAGAAATAGTGTGAGCGATTCAGTCCTTCATGTAAGTGATAGTGAATTTAACGAAACTGTTATTAAAGCTGGCGGCCCTGTATTGGTTGACTATTGGGCTGAATGGTGCGGCCCTTGCAAAATGATTGCGCCGATTCTGGATGCTGTTGCCAAAGAGTATGAGGGTAAATTGACCATCGTTAAAATAAACATAGATGACAATCCGAACACTCCGCAACACTACGGTGTGCGCGGCATTCCAACACTGATGCTGTTTAAGGACGGCGAAGTGGAAGCCACTAAAGTGGGTGCATTATCAAAATCAGAGCTTACCAAGTTTATTGACAACAACATTTAAATTGTTCTCCCTTATTCAGACCTGCCACAAAAGCTGGACGGGTCTGAATGCTTGAGTTATACTTATGCAGTGCGATAGTTCCGCGCACCCAATCCTGTCGTCCGATAGTTACCTCCTGAATTATCAATCCTATCCCGGTCGTTACGGCATTACTGCCTAGCTACTTTTCTCCGAGCCGCCTTTTTATGAATCTAACCGAGTTAAAACTAAAACAAATAAGTGAAGTTATTGAAATCGCCGAGTCCCTGGGGCTTGAAAATGTCGCCAGATCACGCAAGCAGGATTTGATTTTTGCCATATTGAAAAAGCAGGCAAAAGCCGGTGACGATATTTCCGGCGATGGCGTTCTGGAAATTTTGCAGGACGGTTTTGGTTTTTTACGAACGCCGGGATGCTCCTATTTGGCCGGCCCCGACGACATTTATGTATCGCCCAGTCAAATCAGACGGTTTTCCTTAAAAACAGGCGATACGATCAGCGGCAAGATCAGGCCGCCTAAAGACAACGAACGCTATTTTGCTATGCTCAAGGTTGACCAGATCAATTTTGAGCCCCCGGAAAATACCAAAAACAAAATCACCTTTTCAAACCTGACCCCGCTATTTGCCAAACAACGATTTGTTCTCGAACAAGGTAACGGCACCAGCGAAGATTTAACCGGCAGAATTATAGACTTAATCGCACCCATCGGCAAAGGCCAGCGCGGCTTGATTGTGTCTCCGCCAAAAGCCGGTAAAACCATGATCCTGCAAAGTTTGGCGCAAGCTATCGCCGAACAGAATCCCGAATGTTACCTCATTGTATTATTGATTGATGAGCGTCCTGAAGAAGTCACCGAAATGGAACGTTGTGTCCGGGGCGAAGTGATTTCCAGCACCTTTGATGAGCCGGCAACCCGCCACGTACAGGTTGCGGAAATGGTGATCGAAAAAGCGCGGCGTTTGGTGGAGCATAAACACGATGTAGTTATTTTGTTAGACTCGATTACCCGATTGGCTAGAGCGTATAACACTGTAGTGCCATCTTCCGGCAAGATATTAACGGGCGGTGTGGACGCGAATGCCCTGGAAAAACCTAAACGCTTTTTCGGCGCGGCTCGTAATATCGAAGAAGGCGGCAGCTTGACGATTATCGCTACGGCATTGGTGGATACCGGCTCAAGAATGGATGAAGTGATCTACGAAGAATTCAAAGGCACCGGTAACATGGAATTGCATCTGGATCGTAAAATTGCTGAAAAACGGATTTACCCGGCGATAAATATTAACCGTTCCGGCACACGTCGGGAAGAATATCTGGTTGATCCCGATACCTTGCAAAAAACATGGATCTTGCGCAAAATTCTGCAACCGATGGATGAGACCGCCGCTTCAGAATTTTTGATAGGTAAGCTTAAAGACTTTAAAACCAACGCCGAGTTTTTTGATTCCATGAGGCGCTAGTCTCCTAGGGATAAGAATCAATGTGGGAGCGGCTTTAGCTTCGAATTTCGCTGCTAAAGCCGCTCCCGCGATAACTCGCTCTATCCAAGTTATTTAGTTATCCATCCTTAACACCTATCAGTTATTCACGGTCATAAAATTAGCAGGTCATACCTGCATGGTCTGCCTGTATCCAGTACAGATGGATGTGATAAACTATTGCCATCCTTGGGATTCTGGATTCCGGACAATCCTCGCACGCTCTCCCTGTCGGAATGACGTATTAGGCAAAACTGATAGCCTTATCAAGTACAAACACCTGTTTCTTTCATAACCACCCTCATAGAAAAATCACCATGACTGATCCTACCTTGTTGATACATGCACTCATCCTCGGCATCGTCGAGGGCTTAACCGAATTTCTTCCGGTCTCGTCTACAGGTCACTTGATTCTGGTCGGGCAATTGCTGGGGTTTAACGACGACAAGGGCAAGGTGTTTGAAATTGCCATTCAGTTTGCAGCCATATTGGCGGTGGTTTGGGAGTATCGCGCACGACTGGCGCATACGCTGGTAAGTATGACTTCGGAGCCTGCGTCTACGCGTTTGGCGGTCAATCTGACAGTCGCTTTCCTGCCGGCCGCCGTATTGGGGTTTCTGTTTCTAAAGCAAATCAAAGCGCATTTGTTCAATCCCTTAGTGGTCGCCTCGGCGTTCATTATCGGCGGTTTTTTGATCTTGTGGGCGGAGCGTCGCCAGCATGTTGTTCATGCCGAATCGATTGATGACATGACCTGGCGCGACGCCTTGAAGGTCGGTTTCGCGCAGGCATTGGCGATGATCCCCGGCACATCCCGTTCTGGCGCAACTATTATCGGTGGTTTGTTTTTCGGGCTGTCCCGGCGCGCCGCAACCGAGTTTTCTTTTTTCCTCGCTATCCCCACCATGTTCGCTGCAACCTTATACGACGTGTACAAGCATCGCGATTTGTTCAGCATGGATGATCTTGCCCTGTTTGCAGTCGGCGGCACGGTGTCGTTCATCAGCGCATTCATTGCCGTGCGGGGCCTGATACGGTTTATCAGTCGGCACGATTTCACTGTGTTTGCATGGTATCGCATCATCTTTGGCATCATTGTGCTGATCTCGGCACAAATGGGTTGGGTGGATTGGGGCAATCACTAGCCGCATTCCCATTCCTTAAACAGCGCCCATTGCAAGTTAGAAAATATGAAAGTGGGCACTAGACAGATAACATCCCTCTAATGGATGTTATCTGTCCCGTCTTAAGTGGGTAGCCAAAAAATCTAACAAACTATTAACGCCCGATGACATACCATCAAGTCAAATAAGGTTACAATAAACTTATTTTTTGAAAAATGAAGGTTTCCTCTTGGCTGAAAAAATTATTCGTATCGCCACGCGTCAGAGCCCATTGGCGTTGTGGCAGGCAGAGCACGTCGCAGAGCTGTTGACGCGGGCATTTCCAGGGTTGAAGACCACGTTGGTAAAAATGGTGACACGGGGCGATAAAATTCTCGATGCGCCTTTAGCCAAAATCGGCGGCAAAGGTTTGTTTGTTAAAGAGCTGGAGCAAGGCATGCTGGAGGGTTTGGCCGATATTGCCGTACACTCCATGAAAGATGTGCCGGTAGATTTTCCTGTGGGCCTTCATTTGGCGGCCATTTTATCCCGCGAAGACCCAACCGACGCCTTTGTGTCAAATCGTTATTCAACGTTAAATGAATTGCCGGTTAACGCCAGAATCGGCACCTCCAGCCTGCGTAGACAATGCCAGATTAAAGAACGGTTTCCGGATGCCGATGTCATGCCGTTAAGAGGCAATGTCAACACCCGCTTGGCCAAACTGGATGCAGGCGATTATGATGCGATTATTCTGGCTTCAGCAGGATTAAAAAGATTGGGCATGGCGGAACGTATCACTCAATCCCTGGATGCCAGCGTCAGTTTGCCGGCAATAGGACAGGGCGCCATAGGCATAGAATGCCGTGTCGATGATCCGGAAATTAATGACCTGTTAAAAGTGCTGCATGACAGTGAAACCGGGATCTGCGTGACCGCTGAACGCGCGATGAATGCTCGGTTGAACGGCGGCTGTCAGGTGCCGATCGGCGGTTTTGCGCAATATCAGGGCGAGCAATTATTCATGCGCGGATTGGTCGGCAGTCCCGACGGCAGTGTCCTTTATCGGGCCGAACGCACGGGCGGACTGGATCAGGCGGAGACCATCGGTCGGCTGATTGCAGAAGATTTACTGGCACAGGGCGCAGATAAAATTCTGCAGGCGTTGTTTCATTGATTAAGTTGTTGAACGGGGCGCACGTTTTAGTGACCCGTCCTGCACATCAAGCAGAAAATTTATGTCGTTTGATTGAAGGACGGGGCGGCGTGGCGATCCGGTTTCCAACCCTGGCTATTGCGGCGTTTGCGGATACGCAAGCGATACAAAACCGGCTGGCGCAGCTGGACAGCTATCAATGGCTGGTTTTTATCAGCGCCAATGCAGTAACTATGCACAGTTACTATTCAGATGGTGATAAAATAGAAAAATTTAAGTCTGTACGAATTGCCGCCATAGGCAAGGCAACTGCGCAAGCCTTAGCGCTGGCGGGGTTGCAGGTCGATTTAGTACCGGATCATGGTTATAACAGTGAAGCCTTGCTGGCAATGCCACAGATGCAGCAGATGCAGGGGCTACGTTGTTTGATTGTTCGCGGTGCAGGCGGGCGCGAAGAGCTGGCGACGGCATTACGCAGCAGAGGCGCAACCGTTGATTATCTGGATGTCTACAGAAGGATAATACCCGACAGTGATAGCTCGCCGGTAAGTTTGTTGCTTGCTCAGGATAAGTTGAATGTTATCACCGCAACCAGTGGTGCAGCGGTGCAAAACTTAGTCATCATGCTGGAAGAAAAATATCACCGGCGGTTATTCGTAGCGCCCCTGGTGGTGGTTAGCGATAGAATCGGGCAGATAGCCGCCGACTTGGGCTTTAAACGAATTGCAGTGACGGAAAGTCCTTCAGATGCAGCAATTCTTGAAACAGTAACAATGTGTGTAACAGGGGGAATAGCGTGGCCGAATTGAGTGAACAACAAGAACAAGATTTGGGGGAGACCAAACAAGCTCGCCGGTCGCGTAGCGGATTCTGGTTTGGCGTTATTATTCTGCTTATTATTATCGGGCTGGCCGCCGCCGGATTTTATTTTTTTACGCAATTACGGGATCAGCAGCAAGGCTTAGGTGGTGAAGTTAAAGGGCAAATGTCCAAGCAGATTGCCGACTATCAGTCCCAACTTGTCGCCATTCAGTCCCAGCTTGCAACCCTGGAAGCGGATGCTGCCGGCAAGGATACCCACTTTACTAAAACGCTCGCCGACTTCTCCCAGTTGCACAACGAAAAACTGGACAGCACTCGCAAGGAGCTGAATGATGCAATCGCACGATTGCAACGTCAATTGGGAAAGACGCGCGGTGATTGGTTAATTGCCGATGCCGAATATTTATTAAGTGTCGCCAATGAGCGCCTGCATTTAGTCGGCGATGTCAACACCACGCGCGAAGCATTAGAGGCCGCCGATCAACGCTTAAGAGAAAGCGGCGATGCGGGGGTCTTTAAGGTGCGCGAAGAGATTGCCAGGGAAGTTTCCGTACTCAAGAGCGTTATAATCCCCGATATTGTCGGCACTTATGCGTCAATACAGACCCTGCAAGACCGTGTCGATAAATTAGCCCTGTTGTTACCTTATACCGGTAAACCATTGACAGCGTCTGCCCCGGTAAAACAGTCATCCGACGATTCAGCAGAAGATAAAAGCCTGCTTGATTCCGCCATGAATCAACTGGGGGGTATAGTGACTATCAGGCACACAGAGCATGAAGTTAAAGCCATATTAACGCCCGAGGAAGCGCAATTTATACGTGAGCAATTACGGGTGAAATTGGAAATGGTGAAAATTGCGCTGGTTCAGCGCAATGAAGCGCTTTTTCAATCCAGTCTGGCGGATGCAAAAAAATGGACGGAGCAGAATTTTACCAAGAACGAGGATGTTAATAATTTTATCGCCGAGCTGGAGCGCTTAGATAACCTTAAAATTCGTAGCCAGTTTCCTGAGATCAGCGCCTCGTTAAAAATGCTCAAGGATATTGCTACCCTGCGTATAGAAACAGATAAAGCGATGCAGCCGTCAGCAACTGAAGCCGCCGATAAAGAAATTAATCCAGTTGAACCGATAAAGCCGGTTGAAACAACGACTCCAGCCGAAGCAGTGCCTTCACCGCGATAAGAGATACTTGATGAAAAAATTACTTTATTTTCTAGGCTCTCTGTTTGCTACCGCTGTAGCCGTGTTTTTGGTCAATAACTGGTTGCAAGGTTTTGGTGATCCGGGTTATGTACTGATTGGCATTGGTCAATGGTCACTGGAAACATCGCTGGTGGTTTTTGCGGTGAGCCTGATTATCGGCTTTTTTGTATTTTATTTATTTTTCAGACTATTGGGCTGGCTGTTCAGGCTGCCAGGACAACTTAAAAGCCGCAGCAGGAACATTAAATTTAACCGATCTCAGGAAGCCCTGATCGCAGGCTTGGTCGATTCCGCCGAAGGTAATTGGGAAAAAGCGGAAAATGTTTTGATTAAACATGCGTCCCATAGCGGCGCGCCGCTCATTCATTATTTAACGGCGGCAAGAGCCGCTCAGTCCCGGGGCGCGTTTGACAAAAGGGATGAATATTTAAAAAAAGCCGCTGATCAGTCGCCGGATTCCAGTGTGGTGATAGGGCTCACCCAAGCCGAACTCAATTTGTCAGGCAACCAGTTTGAGCAGGCCCTGGAAACACTGACCCGCTTGCATACTATCGACCCGACTCATGCCAACGTCCTGAAATTACTGCATCAAACCTATCAGCATGTTGGCGATTGGCAAGGCATAAGAAAGCTGCTTCCGTCATTGCATACCCATAAAATCCTGATGGAGACCGAAGTAAAATTACAGGAAATTGAAGCCTACAGCCAATTGTTAAAGCAGTCTGCCGCAATCTTCAACACTGAAGAAATTCAAACCTTGTGGTCGGAAATTCCAAAATACATAAAAACCATACCGGGCATTGCCGCCATTTATTTCACGGCAATGATCAACGCCGATGCGGGCGCTGCCATTGAGCAGGAACTGGCTGATACCTTATCGGCGACATGGGATGAAACCTTATTAGTCCTGTTCGGTAGCATTCAGTCCAGCGATGTTGCAGCCCAGCTGGAAACCGCTGAAAAATGGTCATACCTGCATCAGGAAAACGCCGTGTTGTTGGCGGTTATGGGAAAATTGGCGATTAAATACGGCGATAACTTTAAGGCCGAAAGTTATCTGGCTAAAAGCATCGCTGCCGAGCCTACCGTTCAAGCTTATCAATTACTGGGCGATTTATTATTTGCGCAAGGCGATAAGGACAATGCCGGCCGCTGTTATAAAAACGGCCTGGAGCTGGCGTCCAGCGAGATTGTCAGTCGAATAGACACCGTCTCGTAACGGCAATTATTTGACAACAGAAAGGCTAAGAGTTGAAAGGGATACTGAAGATCGCATTCAAACTACTGGTGAATGACAAAGGAAAATTCGCCGCCTTGCTCATGGGCATCACCTTCGCCGTTTTTTTGATGGTGATGATGACCTCCATATTTTCCGGCATCTTGCGCAGCGCCTCATCGGTGGTGATCAACGTCGGCGCCAAAATCTGGGTCATGGATCCTGCGGTCAACACCGTAGCCAACAGTATTCCGATGCCGGATTTCGTGCAGGACGCCGTGCGTAGCATAGACGGCGTCAAATATGCCGTGCCTTTGTATTCAGGCGGCGCCACCTTGAGACTGAGTAGTGGCGTCTACCAGTCCGTGACCATTTTGGGTCTGGACGATTCCTCCCTTTTGGGTAGACCTGAGTTGTTGACGGGTAATATTGAGGATATTTTCGCGGAAAACGGCTTTCTGGTGGTTAAAGATTCGGAAATAAATAAGCTGGATAATCCCCATATAGGCACAACTTTCGAGCTTAATGAGCATCGCGGGGTGATAGTCGGCATAGCCAAGGTCGCCGCCAACGGCTTGTTTGGCATGCCTACGCTTTATACGACTTACAATCGCGCCATAGAATACATCCCAAACGCCCGCTACACCACATCGTACGTGCTGGTCGAACCTAAAAGCCCCGAAGCCGTGGCCCATATTAAGCAGGAAGTTAAAAAAATGGGTTATCTGGCCGTCACCAATGAAGAATTTCGCGACAATATTTCAACCTATTACAAATACAAGACCGGGCTAGGCACTAATATCCTGATCATGACGCTCATCAGTTTTATTGTTGGACTTTCCATTTCCGGGCAAACTTTTTACACCTTCATCCTTGAAAACCTTGAAAAATTCGGCGCTTTAAAAGCCATCGGCGCGAAAAGCCGTGAACTGATCGTGATGATTGTTTTCCAAGCCGGTTTCACAGCCCTGACCGGCTACGGCCTTGGCGTTGGCTTATGTACATTGATGATCATTTTAGCCAAAATGCGGCTCCCCAACTATGCGAGCGTAGTGACCTTTGGCAATTTAGGTCTCGCCTTTATAATGGTTTTAATCATTGCCGTTTTTTCCAGCTATATCGGCGTGAGAAAAGTGCTGAAGATTGAGCCGTTCGACGTTTTTCGGGGTTGACATGCCTCATACGGCCGTTCGTGCAAAACAACTGGTTAAATGGTTCGGCGAGGGCGCCGCCAGAACCAACGCCGTCAAGGAGGCTGGCTTCGAAGCCAATTTCGGAGAAATTTTTTACCTGGTAGGCCCTTCCGGCAGCGGCAAAACCACGCTGATGAGCATGATATCCGGCATACTCAGGCCGGACTCCGGCAGTGTGACCATTGATAATACGGACATCTGGAGCCTGACTAAGGATGAACTGGCGGACTTTCGACTGAATAGAATCGGTTTTGTATTTCAGGATTACCATCTGTTTCCGCGCCTGACTACGGTGGAGAATGTCGCCATTCCGCTGATCCTAAAACAGCGCGACTGGGATGAGTCAATCGACGAAGCCTTGAAGTACCTGGAGATCGTAGGGCTCAAGGATCGCGCCCAACTGCCCCCGTTCAAATTGAGCGGCGGTGAGCAACAGCGGGTAGCGATTGCCCGGGCGATAGTCAGCCAGCCTGATATTCTGATTTTCGATGAGCCCACAGCCTCCTTGGATGGCGATACCGGTAAAAAAATCATGGCCTTCGTTAAGGACGAAATCCTTAACGAAAAACGCTGTGTTTTGGTTGTTACCCATGACAGCAGAATCTTCGAATACGCGGATCGAATTATGAAAATGGAAGACGGCGTAGTCACTGCCATAGAAAATAAAATCGAGGTGAAATGAATAACAAGGTTCTCTTTATTGCTTCCGGCATCGGTTTGGCAATCGGTTTGAGCGTCGCCTTTGTGTCCGGGGTGCAAAAAAAAGTCCCCGCCCCCGTGTTCAACCCCGCACCCAATCCTTATGCCAACGGGATCTACGCCAACGGCATGATCGAGAGCTATTTGCCTAGCGGCGAGAATATCAATATTTATCCTGAAGTGCCCGGAGTCGTCACCCAAATACTGGTTGCAGAAGGGCAAACGGTTAGCAAAGGCGCACCCTTACTGACGATGGATGATTCCGTGCAAAGGGCCACCGTTGAACAGTTGAAAGCGCAAGCCGAGGCTGCACAGATCATGCTGGAAGAACTCAAGCACCAACCCAGGAAAGAGGTTTTGGAAGTCTCCAGAGCCCAGATGAACTCGGCTGGGGCCAGTCTGCACAGTGCTCAAGTGACAATGGAAAAGCAACAAAAGTCGTTTGACATAGATCCGCAGTCCGTGAGCCGGGATACCCTGGATAATGACATCAATGCCGTCAAGGTGGCCCAAGCGAACTATGAAGTGGCCAAAAAACAGTATGAACTGACCAAAGCGGGCGCCTGGAGCTACGACATTAAAAACCAGGAACAACTGTATAATACTCAATACAATGCCTATCTGTCGGCGAACGCCCTGTTAGCAAAATACACCATTAAAGCCAAATCCGATGGCGTGGTGCTCTCCATCATGTCGGCAGTCGGCAGTTACCTGACGACACTGGGCATCTATGGTACTTATACAGCCGATATGAATCCGGTGCTGGTGATGGGCAGCCCGCAAGATCAGCTGGCCGTCAGAGCCTTTATCGACGAAATACTCGTTCCTAGATTGCCGCCGACAGAGCAAATGCAGGCCAAAATGTTTATACGCGGCACAAATACCGGCATCCCTTTGGAGTTCGTCCGCGTACAGCCTTATATTTCCCCAAAAATTGAGTTGTCCAACCAGCGTACCGAACGGGTCGACGTCAGGGTTTTGCCGGTTATCTTTCGGTTTGATAAGCCCAAAGATATGAATGTGTATCCAGGACAGTTGGTTGATATTTATGTCGGTAAGAAATAATAACACCTTAGCGGACGATGTTCTTTGTAAGCAGCTGTTGAATGTCAGTTGGCGGCTGTTAAGCAACGGCATAATGAGGGCTACACGATGAGTTGGCGGCGCCACAGGTTACGACTCTCGTCAGGCATCCTGTCGCTGGCGCTGTTGGCCGGATGTATGGTGGGGCCTGATTTTGAGCGGCCCAAGCCGCCGCCCGTCGACCGTTATACGCATGAAGCCTCGCTGGCGACCACCGTAGAGGCGGACGGTTTGGCGCAACGCTTTAATCCGGGCGGCAAAGTCATAGCCGAGTGGTGGCGGCTGTTTAAATCAGCCAAGCTCAATGCCGTCGTCAGCAAAGCGCTATCCGGCAATCTTAGCCTACTGGCCGCTCAGGCCAACTTACGCCAGAGCCAGGCGAGCCTTCAGGCCGGCTACGGCGTTTTCTTTCCCCAGCTGGACATGGGCTTTTCCCCGCTGCGGCAAAAATTTTCGCCGTCACGCTTCGGCAGTAATTCTGCAAGCAGCACTTTTAACCTCTACACGTTTTCGACAACCGTCAGCTACACGCTGGATGTATTCGGAGGCGAACGCCGTAACGTCGAGAGCCTGGAAGCGCAAAAAGACTTGCAGCGCTATACGGCGCAGGCCACTTATCTCACGCTAACCGGCAATATTATCAACACCGTCATTGCGAAAGCAGCCTACTGCGCTGAAGTCGAAGCTACTGAGCAGTTAATCGGCATCATGCAAAAGCAAATCAAGCTGACCGAAAACCAGGTAACAGCAGGTGCAGCGCCTTATTTGAATGTGGTCAGTCTGCGCAGTCAATTGGCCTCTGTTTCAGCGACTTTACCTCCGCTGAAACAGAAAATCAGTCAAACCGAACACCTGCAAGCCAATTTGGTCGGGCTGACGCCTGCGGACTGGAATCCGCCCAAGGTAAGCCTGGAAGAGCTGAC
>Ga0182019_10000860_pt1 | contig 15037 bp, 17 predicted proteins | sample 812E2MmetaG_FD_120483 | JGI IMG/M metagenome (GOLD analysis project Ga0182019, IMG submission 120483) | Permafrost microbial communities from Stordalen Mire, Sweden - 812E2M metaG | ecosystem: Environmental > Terrestrial > Soil > Wetlands > Permafrost | place: Sweden: Stordalen | collected...
AGCTGGTCGTAGAAGTCCTCGGGGTGCTGGGTTAGCCGTCGGAGTGGTCCCGCTTGGCGTACGAGCTGACGCGCGGCTTGCTCACGCCAGCGCAAATAGGCGTCGTGCTTTTCGCGTTGTTCGCGGGCTGCGTTCTCGTCGTGCTGCACGTCATATGGGAGCTGGTCCAGCGCGAGCGAGTCGAGTAGGCCACCTTCGTTCAGCTTCTTTCGGGCAGCTCGGAGGGATGGTCCCTCGTGGTGCAGGCGGGCGAGCGCGTCGATCCGCCCAGCTTGTGCGCGGGCGTAGTCCTGGGCGAGCAGCGCGATCTCCGCCTTGACCGTTACGCCCGGCGGGTTGAGCGCGTGGGTGCGGGGATCGAGGAGCGTGTGGTCGAGGTCGTGTGCGAAAGCGCGTAGAGCGGCGCGCTCATCGGGAGAGGGCTCGCGGGTGGATGCGAGAAGCAGGTCGATCACTGTCTCGCCAGTTGCGCCGAGTGCTTGCGTGTAGGCAGCGAGCGCATGACGGTTTTGGCTGAGGTGTTGGCGTGCGGCGAGGGGGTCTTCGCGCAGGGTGCGCAGGCGCCCATTGTTGGCTTGCTCTTGTTCGCGGCGATAAGCGAGTTCTTGCTCGTATGGGAGGCGGGCTGTGTTCAGCACGTCGAGCAGGCTCAACCCCGTGTTCCCGTCGAGGTCAGCTAGGCAGGCTCGGGTGGCGAGCTGTCCGGGTTCCCAGGCGATCCCGGCAGCAGCCGCGACAAGCGGGTGACGTCCCCGCTCGCGTGGTCCGTAGGCAAGGGCTCGTGCGAGGGCTTTGAGGAACTTGATCGCGCGCTGGGTTGTCGTGGTGAGAAAAAGCAGCGCAGGCAGATAGAGGTGGTTTGCTTCCCACGCGTGGCTCTTGGTGTAGGCGGCGTATAGCTCTGCCTTCTGGCGGAGCCTCGTGTGGGACATGGTCCCGAGGTCGATCTCGATGAACGCCTCGTACTTGCGGCCGTCGCTGCCAACGAGGATCACCATCGCATCAGGGGCAAGCGCCCGCTCCTTGCTCAGGTTGGTGAATGCCTCGCGGGCGTCACCCTCTCGCCGGTACTCCTGCACGGAGAGTTCTGTGTCAGCGGCTTGGGTTGTGAGCACGACATAAAGCCCGGAGAGCGCGGCGGCGTGCGCAAGAAAGATCGGGTTGGGCTCACGCCTCTCACCACCACGGGGCGTGGGGTCGCCGCGTATCAGGCAGTCCGCGCGCCGCGTCGGCCAATGATGGTTGGGTGCTGAGCCTTGCTCGCGGTAGGGGCGGGATCGTCCAGCGAGCCCTAGCTGGTGCAGCCTGCGTGTGCGGTAGCGAAGCGTCCGCTCCGGCACGCCAGGGAACAAACGGGCGAGTTGGTTCTGTGTCACGACGCGATGCGTGCACAGAACGCCGAGCAGGCGCTGGTCGATGTCGGCGAGCATCGCCGCGGTGAGATCCGGGGAACGACGACCCCGGACGACACGATCCCGGCCGCCAGCGCGGTTAGCAGCCATGGGCAGAGGTCCTGGGCTCTCGGGTGGCCTGGTAGAGCGCAACCGCCATCAGAAGGCGCAGTGATTGGGTGGTGTAGAGAGTCGGGCGCGCCCCAACACCCCAAACCCCGCAGCAGCAAGCCAAATACCGCACACGCTGGTTTGCCGATCGCGTTCGAGCGAACGGCAAACCCACCAAGCCGGATGGAGCATGACTGTCAGCTGTTTTGCGCATCTACTTGTTAATGCACGTCGCAAGCCAAAAGTGACAACTGATTTTTTCTCGACGGGTTGGTTGGCTCATGCGGCGCTATCCCAGTGGGCGATGCCGCGCCGCCCGACACGCAGAATGCGAAGGCGCTGCTGCTCGATAGCGGGAAGGTTCTCCTCGCCGGGGTTCAGGTTCTCGTAGCTGTCTGGCCTCGCGTCGCGGGGCTCAGGCCACTCCCGCAAGCAGTAGATCGCGCTACCGAGACGACGGCACTCACGGTGCAGTTGCTGTGCCAGCTCGAAAAACGTGTCCGAGACCGCTGGCGGCTCTATACGGAGTGCCTGGTGAGCGCTCGTGAGGCCACGGTCAAGCTCGCAGCGGAACCGGGCGATCTCTTGCCCCGCGAGCGTCCTTGCCTCGCGCCATGCCCGGTGCTGCGGCGACTCCGGCAACACCACCCGGTCAGCGCGCGTCGCCGCCCTAAGGCGACGACGGCCAGCACTCGTCAGCTCCCACACCTCAATGCCATTACGACGTGAACGTATGAGCAGCCCCGCGCCCTCCAAAACGGGCAGCCGCCGGTAGACATGCCGCGCTTTCCCGGAGCGCGACGGGATCGCTAGATGCATGTAGATCAAACCCCTCGGCACACCACTATCTCTGCCGCGGTGGCGGACGGCACGGTCTATAGCGGCGAGGATCAACTCGTCAGGGATCGGCTCGGCGTGACTGCTCATCGGTTCCTCCTGTCGATTGGAGGCTCCGGGGAGACGGGACCTAGCGAGAAAGACGACCCTTATCGTCTCGATAGGGTTATCCACGCGCCGGGAGTGTCTGCTCTCGGTGCCACGCCCCCGGCCGTTCACGCGGTGCGGGGGCACTTATGTTGCCGACGAGCATACCCCCTTCCGCCATGCATCGTCAACCTACGCGCGCTGACGGCATGGACCGGGCCATGCCTGCCATGCAATGGTGCGTTGAATGCCCCGCCAGCCAACGCCGGACCCCGCGCTCGCCGCAGTCCTCAAGCGCCTCAGAACCGCCCGCCAAGAATCCCAAGAGGCCCTTGCCTACCGCTCCGGCCTCAGCTCAGGCAGCTACGCCCGCATCGAGCTAGCCCAAGCAGCACCCGGCTGGGACACCGTACGCGCCATCGCCAAAGCCCTCGAAATCACCATGACCCAACTCGGCGAAGCTATCGACCACGAGAGATAGTGCCCGCCTAGAGTCTCTCCGCAGCGAGACAGAGCCGAGCAACCACCAGCGCACCGTTCATCATTCAACTGTACTCCAGCTACTGTCCAATTTGTGGCTGGTGAAAGCGCGGCACAGTCGGTGGCAGTCGAGGCGTTCGGTGTGACCGTAGCGGTCACCGCCGATCCTCAGCACTTCGCGGCCGTTCGCGATTTTCTACCTCCGGGCGCGCGCCCCGTAAGTCACCCGCCCGAGCTTGGCTGTTTCGCTCTCGTCAGGGACACCGATGACGCGCTTCTGCGCGTCGTGTGCGACGAACAGTCGATCTCGGGGCCGGTTGATCTGCGACTGGCGCTCGGCATCCTCGACGCCGAGCTGCGCATGTACATCGCGCTGAACGCCCCTGACCCATGTTTTCGTCCACGCGGGAGTTGTTGGGGTAGGGGAGCGCGCAATCGTTGTTCCTGGGAGGAGCTTCGCGGGGAAGACCACGCTCGTGGGCGAGCTCGTGCAGGCGGGCGCTGAATACTGTCTGATGAGTACGCCGTGCTCGATGCCAACGGCCTCGTTCACCCCTACCCCAAGCCTTTGTCGGTGCGGATCAACGCCAGCCGCGTGACGGAGGAGCGGCCGGTCGAGAGCCTCGGTGGCCGAGCCGGCGATCGACCTCTACCCGTCGCTCTTATCGCGTTCACAAGCTACCGTCCCGGAGTTGCCTGGGCACTGCGCCCCTGCACCGCCGGAGAGGGCGCCATCAAACTGCTAGAGCACTCCGTCGCCGCACGCTCACGCCCGGAACAAGTACTCGCAGCCGTGCGGCGCGCCGCGACCGATGCCGCAGTCCTCGAAGGAGACCGGGGGGACGCCGCCGAAGCCGCCAGCGCGCTGCTGTCACAGCAAATGGCAAGTTGACAACGCGCGTCAGCTCGGCTCGCGCGCTCACGCGTAGCGGCATCACGGACGCCAGCCGACTTGGGCCATCCCGCACAGAACGTTTCCGACTCCGCGCCGCTGTCGATCGCGCCGCGGCCTTCAACAGCTGGAAGTTCTACGCCCCGCCGTTCGCTCGCCGGATTCTCCACAGTGTGTGGATTGCGCCGGGCGCTTGGCCGATCACCCAGATCGCCCGCCAGACGTAGGCGCACGCGAGCCCGAGCTTGCCGCGCCGCGCCAGTGGTGACCACCACCGCATGAAGTCGGGTCGCGGAACGATGCGGCTTGCAGCGATCGCTAGCTTCCACCTGATCCCCGCGTCGGCGCAGAGCAGTGCGCAGAGCTGCTCAGCGATCACGCCCTCGCGCTGGAGTTCGAACTGGAGCGATAGCACCTCAGCGAGGTCGAGCCTGCGTGCCAGATCCCGGCCCTCGGGCAGGAGCCGCAGCCCGGCCGCGAACGCCGGGACGCCCCGATACGCACGGGCTAGCTCCAGCGCCCTCGACCACTGCGACTCATCAACGCAAGCGAGTGCTCGCCGCAGATCCTCGAGTGGCTTGCCGTCCCCCAGGTGCGAGTGCTGCGCGGCGTGCAGAACCACGTGCAGCAGCACCGTGTCGCGATCGGGCACACCCAACTCAACCCCACCAATCACCTGCCGCTCGGCACTCGCAGCGAAGCAAGCCCAGATCGCATCCGGGTCGCCGGCTAGCCCCGGCAGACGACAGTGAAGGTCCACCATCACGCCGCCACGGCTATATTCCGTGCCTCCTTCCCCTACGGATAGTGGCGTTGGCACCCACGGGCGATCCTCCACGAAGCCCAGTCGCTCGAGTACGCCGACAGCCCGTGCCCGGTCCTGGGGCGCCACCATCAAGTCCGAGTCACCGTAGGGACGCACCTCACCTGGATAGAGCCACCTGGCGAGCACTGGGCCCTTGAGCACAAGCGTCTCAATCCCCTCACGGCCAAACGCACTCACAACCTCAGCCGTCTGCGCATCGACCTCGGCCGTGAGCGCAAAGTCGCCCGCCAGCTGGGAATAACGCTCATGGAGGCGCTCTACGCTATCGCGGATAGCCGCACGGCCCCTTAGTCGCAAATTCCCTTCTTTTATTTCACAACTCTCCATACTTATCATCCGCTGCACGGCTGCTCGGCAAGCGACTGCCGCTTGACCCAAGCGGCTACGTGGTCGCACCCACCGGCGCGTGTCGGCCGACCGCCTCGTCATGGAGCGTGAGTCGTATAAGCGATTCGATTGCCGTGCGGCCAGCAGCGGGGGCACTGCGCACAGTGCCATCCGATGCGAGGAGGATGGCCGAGGGGGTGGCGTTGACTCCGTATGCGTACATGACGGTCGATTGCTGGTCGACGAGCACGGCGGTCAGAGCGTGCTCACGCGCCAGCTCCTCAGCTTCGATGGGCTCCACCGAGGCGACCACGGTGAGGGCTAGGCGTTCGGTGATTGTGTGGTGCCAGCGTGCAAGTTCGGGCAAGAGTTCCACGCAGCTCCCGCACTTGGTGCTCACGAATATCAGTAGGCAGGCCCGGTCGCCGGCTAGGAGATCTTGAAGGCTCACGACCTGTCCTGTCGCGGAGGGCAACGAGAACTGCGGTGCTAGCGCTCCGATCTGTCGCGGCGCAGCATCCGCTCGACCGTCGGCCGAGCGTGGCCGCCGCTTCTCGCGCCACAGGAGAAGCGCCATCGTCGCTACGACGGCTGCCAGTGTGCTCGTAGCGATTAGCCAGAGGTCAGTCGCATCGGTGCTGGCGATCCACGAGGTCAGCGAGGGGCCAGGCCCTGCGAATGTCACATATCCGGCGGGTAGGGCCAGGAGGAGATTGCGGGCTACAGTCGTCTGGCTCGCTGGCTTGGAGTGCAGTTGACCGAAGCAATGACAGTCCGGGGTCTCGCCGCGGCGCAGCACGCGTGCGAGTCCTACGACGAAAAACATAAGGAGCGCCAGACTGCCTACGGCTCCCCAGCGTGCCGTCGTCGGAAACACAAGAGCGATTGCTGCAGCGAGCTCGGCAGCGGGCAGGAAGAGTGCCAGCGGGCCGGAAAGACGGCGCGGGACGTCGAAATCCGTCAGTGCCTGCCGCGTTCCAGGCCGATCTATGAGCTTTCCGACCCCGGCGACGACGAACACCGCGGCGAGGAAGAGGCGAGCAACCACTAGCACTCCGATCATCGTCCAAGTGTACCCCCGCTACGCTCCATATGTGACTGGGGCGGACGCCGTGGAGTCGTTGACGGTTGAAGTGTTCGGTGTGACCGTGGCGGTCACCGCTGATCCTCAGCACATCACAGCCGTCCGACGTTTCCTACCTCCCTCTGCCCAGCCAGTGAGAGACCCGCCGGAGCGCGGCCGTTTCGCGCTCGTCAAGGATGACGTTGCCGGGCTTATGCGCATCGAGCGCGACGATGAGTCGATCACGGGGTCAGCCGACCTGCGGCTCGCGCTCGACATGCTCGACGCGGAACTGCGCATGTACATCGCTCTACATGCCCCAAACTTTATTTTTGTCCATGCGGGAGTTGTTGGAGTGGCGGAGCGCGCGATCGTGCTTCCGGGGAGGAGCTTTGCTGGGAAGACCACGCTTGTGGCAGCACTTGTGCAAGCAGGCGCAGAATATTGGTCTGATGAGTACGCTGTCCTCGACGCCGACGGCCTCGTTCATCCATACACAAAGCCTTTGTCGGTGCGCATCAACAACACTCGCGAGACCGATGAGCAGACCATTGAGAGCCTCGGCGGGCGAGCTGGTGACAGGCCTCTGCCGGTCGCCGTGATTGCGTTTACTAGCTACCGCCCCGGAGCCGCCTGGACGTTGAGCGCCCGCACCGCTGGAGAGGGTGCCGTCAAACTACTAGAGCACTCGATCGCCGCCCGCTCGCGCCCTGAGCAAGTACTCGCGACCGTGCGACGCGCCGTGACGAACGCTGAGGTCATCGAGGGAGAACGGGGAAATGCCGATCAAGCCGCTACCGCGCTGCTGTCACTGCAAGCACTCGGCTGGCAGAGCGCGTCGGCTCCTCACACTTGCTAGGCCACGCAACAGACGCCATCCGACTAGGCTCTGTGCGTTACCTAGGATGTCTCCTACTAGCGAGGTCGTCGGCATCACCGTGACCGCCCATGTCCGCGGTTCTACGCGCGGCTCTCGTTCGCCGAATGCGCCACAGCGTGGTGATCGCCCTTGGTGCTTGGCCGATAATCCAGATTGCTCGCCAGACGTATGAAAGAGCCAGCCCCAGCCGTCCGCGCCGGGCCAGAGGTGACCGCCAGCGCATGTAGTCAGGCAGCGGAAAGACGTCGCTCGCGGCGATCACCAACTTTTGCCTGATCCCCGCATCGGCGGTGAGGAGCGCGTATAGCTCCTCGACGATTACGTTGTCCTCGCGTCGGATCTCGTGCTGGAGCGAGCGCACATCTCCAACATCGAGACGATGTGCCAGATCTCTGCCCTCAGGAAGGAGCCGCAGGCCGGCTGCAAACGCAGGTATGCCGTGATGGTCACGTGCTAGCTTCAGCGTGTTGGACCACTCTGCCTCCTCGACTAGGGCGAGTGCTCGTCGGAGATCCTCCAGCGGCTTTCCATCCAGCAGGTTCGCGTGGTGCGCGGCGTGTAGGACCACATGTAGTAGCAGTGTGTCGCGGTCTGGCACCCGCAACTCGACGCCAGCGATCACCTGCCGCGTGGGGCTCGCAGCTAGCCGACCCCAAAGTGCCTCCGGGTCGCCGTCGAGCCCGGGCAGCCGACAGTGCAGATCGACCATCGCACCGTCAGGGATAGCGGGGACGGCATCCACGGGCATTGCTCCGCGAATCCCAACCGCTCAAGCACCCCGATTGCGTGGGCGCGATTTCCGGGTGCCACCATCAGATCGGAGTCACAGTAGGGGCCGCACCTCGTCTGGATAAAGCCACTTAGCGAGTACTGGTCCCTTGAGCACAACGGCACCGATCCCCTCGCCCGCAAACGCGCTCGCGACCTCCGCTGTGATTACGTCAATCGCAAAGTTTTGCGCCAGCAGCGCACTACGGTCGTGCGGATGCACCACCCCCACACCGACCACGGCCAATCTAGCCGCCATCTACTGGCATTCCGCTTCGACGGCAAAGAATTCCAAAGAGCTGCTCACTTTTTTACAAAAGCTTTCGCATGTGCTTTCTGTCCCTTTTGGTTCGTTCACGCACTGACCGTTTTGGCATCGGCAACAGGATTCAGTTGAGCCAGGTTTAGACACGCATTTTTTGCCTGACGCTGCCATAGCCGGGGTCGCAGCAGTCACTGAAACAACCATCGAGCCGGCCGCAGCGGCGGCGCCGTAACGCGCGACCCGGACGATCGCTTCCCGGCGGGAGATGCCGGGGACGGTGCTTTGCATGAGTTGCGGCTCGGCGTCGAGCAGATCCTTGTCGCGTAGTTCGTAAAGCGCGTCTGCGACTAGGTTCTCGCTTACCCCGGTGAGTCCGGCAAGTTCAGTCTCGTCGCGCTTGCCATCGCAATGCCGCCAGACGCTGGCCGCGATCGGGCTCAAGCAATGAGCGGTATGGCTGTCTCGGTCGTAGAGGAGGAGCTCCTCGCCGACCATCTCTTCGAGGAGACCGTCTTCACGTGCTCTTGGCGATGATCCGTGTTTGTGCATCGATCAGCCCTCCGTTTGGTTATCTTAGGTGGGCGCGGCTACCTGTGGGTCTTTGCGCTCATCTAGTCTCGACTGCCAGCGCTCTGCGTCAAGTCGTCCACATACCCCGTCGTCAACACGGAAGAAAATGGCCTATTCAAGCGCGATAGCTGTCTCACGGCTGCCGCAGAGACGGCGCCTTCTGTCTCTTATCCGCGTCTCACCAGATGGGTTGACCGAGCCGCACCGTACCTTGCCGCGGCGCAGCCCCTGGGCAGTCGGCGAGTGCGATGACGACCGCGTTGCCGCTTTCGCCCACAAGCGAGCGCCCACGTCGATGGTCGCCGCGTGCCCGATCCGGGCGAAACGCAGGAGCCACGCGACCGCTGCCGCTCGCATGCGCTTTCGCCAGGCTGATCAGTGACTCGCTTTCTGCCCTGCGACTGGTGGCCGTTCCGCCCAGACCTGGATGACGCAGTGCTCAGGGGGCAAAGTCCTGGACAGACCCCCGTCGCTCCCGTACTTTACCCCCGCCCTCCCTGTCGCTTCTTCGTGTTTGTTCTCGAAGAACGGCAGGAATGAGGGCTTTGGCTGGACGGCTACGACGCGGCCGTCATCGAGCCAGATAGATCGACAACGCGCATCGCGCGTTGGGACACTACATCGCCGAGTTCTCCCAGCTCATTGCCTACATGCGGCGGTTCACCGCGTTGAGAATCAGTGGTGTGCCTGAGCGCGAGCTCGGCGAAATCCCGCTCGGCGAGCTGCATGCAGCGCAGATTTCGGGCGCGTTCTTCCAGCTCGCTCGGCAGACCAACAGCTTCAGCAACGACGAGAAGGCCGTCGAGGCGTGGCTGCGCAATCAGGTTAGGAAAGCGGCGGAGGATCGCAACAACTACGCCCACGGAGACTGGTGGGTTGGCCTTCCATCTGTGGCTGACGCCGTGCTGTTTCGGATCAAGCCCCGCGCGACCGAGCCGGAGGCGGGAAAGTTTGAGCGCATACCCGCCGACGAGCTAGACGCGAAGGCTGAGGAGCTGACCGACCTGATTTCACTCGTCGTGGCGTTCGCCCTCGTCTGCCTTGAGCAGCCTGCCATGCGTGCTGAAAGCGACGACGGAAGCTGGCGGGGCCTGACTGACCCGGTGCGACTGAATGACCTGCTAGAGAAGCACGAGGGCCGCGTTCGGAGCAGGCCTCTGAAGACGCACGCCGAGCGCCGCCAAGAAGCTCTGCGCGCCCTTACCCGTCGGCGCTGAACATCACGCGACGACCGGCCCGGCGGCTGCTCGGCGAGAGCAGCACCTCAGTTGCCAGGCACTCAAGACCGAAGCGAAGCGCACGGGCTAGTCGCATGGCGAAACGGCAGAACGAGGCTATGGATGCCACGGTTGCGCACTACTACACGCCGTGTGGACGGGGAGGTCAGGCGCTGCGGAGGAGGTCCGCGACTACCTCGGCAGGCCGCTGGTGGCGCCGCGCAGCGAGCTGCTGCAGCCGCTCGGCGTCCTCATCCTCGACCCCGACGACGATCGTTAGCTTAGCGTTGGGATTGCCGACATGGGCCTCGACGTAGCGTGGATCGATTGCCGTCAGGTCGGCATCGAAATCGCCGGGTTGCGGATCGGGATCTGTCCATGGATCGTGCGCCATGTTCATCTCCTAAGCAGTTTACGCTCGCGTGGCGAGGAATCCCAGCCCGTGACGATCAGCCAGGTTGTCGGGTCGACGGTCTGCTCGATGACGAGCGTCAAGGCTCGGCCGCCGTCGGTGTGGCCGATGAGTAGTCGACGTTTGCCTGGAGATGTCTTGTTTGGGTTGCGCGCGACAACGTGAGCGTTGCGAGGGATTTGGCGAGCGTCGTTGGTTGTTATGCCGCGAGCACCGAGCTTGTCGATCGCGGCCTCGGTTACGAGCAGTTCGGCGATCGCGTCGGGCATGCCACAGGTTTATCGAACGCGCATGTCATTGCGTACGGCGCTCGCCCATCCGCGCGCGACCTCAGCCGTAGAGCATTCCTGAAGTACGCTCACGCCGTCTTCTAGGTGGACGGACTCGATTGATCAAGGGCCGGAACCGGCGAGTCGGCTCGTTAGTCGCATGTCCAACCGATTCCGCCTACGCGATAGGGAGAATCTGCCGATGCGTGCTCTCTTCAGGCGACCGCCCGAGCAGGCAGCCAATGGGGATGACCCTCTGGCTGCCTGTCGGCGCACCATCGACTCGGTCCGCGGCAAGGCAGACCGCAATGAGCGGTTCGCCAGAGTTGCCGCGGGGATGATCATCGTCACGAGCGCGCTGATCCCTGTCTCGATCATCATCTCGACGCAGGGCGGCGAGTTCGCGTGGGGGAAGCTAGTCCCGTCGATTCTCGCTGCAGCAGCGGCTACGACTGCTGGCATCCTGCAGTTCGAGCGCCCGCACGAGCGGTGGAAGCTCTACCGCGGCTACCAGCGCGCTCTCGAGGCAGAGCGCTTCCGCTACGAGAACCAGGTCCAGCCATACGATGTGGAGGAGACGCAGCGCACCCGACAGTTCGCCGCTACGGTCACGCAGCTCCAGCTGCACCTTCACGAGGAGTGGAGCGGCCTCGTACCCGCCAGCGCCCAGGTGGCCGCGCGTGCGGTCACGCCAATAAAGGCCGACGAGTGATCTGAGCGTGAATACTCAGGCACAACCGTCCGAAGCCGAGATCGACGAGCTTGTCTCACACGTCCTCGCGCTGCGCAAAGACTTCGTGCAGGACCTGCTGCGGTCCACTGGCGTACCGTTCAGCGGGCTTCGCAAGCCGGAGTTGCGTCAGCGACTGCGCGACGCGATCGACGAAGGCGCGATCGACCCCGCCGACGTTGCCGGCTTCCTTGATGACGTCGAGCCCGGCGGCAAGCAGCACGTCTTCATGTTGCGTGCCTCCCGTGCCGTCAACGACAAATGGAAGGACCACGCTGCGGCGCGGCGGCGGTTGCAGCGCCGCGACGACGCTCGCAGGCTGCTTGGCGCAGCCGTCCCGCTGCTGATGCCGGATGAACTCACTCTTTCCCGCGTCGGGTTCGACGGGTCGATGATCGAGATCGTAGGGGTCGAGGCACGCAGGTACACCGAGCGCGACGAATTCTACGACGAGCGCGGCGAAACGGACGAGGGTCTGCCGGTCGAGCTGCACGCCTATGTACAGCGGGTCGCGCGCAGCACCGTCGTGCTGCGTTGGAACTCTGCTACCCGGCACGCGGCACTTCACATTACCCAAGCCTCCGGCCGCGGACTTGAGGCTGAGCATTACTCTCACGTCGCCGCACGGTTCGCGCAGGCGGTCACGCCATGGCTGGACCTCAACGACTTCAAACGCATCAACCTACCCCGCGCACTCCACGCCTTGCAACAGCGCGAGCGCAGCGGAAAAAAAGTGCTCACACACTCCCGCAGTGGACGGTGGGAAACCGAAGACGGCTCAGAGCTCACCGCCACCAGTGCCAGCAGCGAAGAATCCTTCTTCGTCGATCGTCAGCTCGGCGCTGCAGTTGGCGCCGTGCAGACCCCTGCCAGCGGGCTGACGGGGAACCTCTACTGGCTGCCCACCCCCGGCAGTCCGGTCAGCGAACGGCTGCACCTCACCATCCTCGCGTGGGACTCGCGTATCCACTTCATGGTTCCTAGCTCATCCCAAGCCGTCGAGCATGTCCTCGAACAGGTTCGAAGCCTTCTCTGAGGTTTGCCGCCCGGTGGAGGGCGAGCACGCCTGCGAGGCCTTCGCTTCCTACCTGCGGGAACGTGGTCGCGGGCAACGGATCTCCCCGGTTCGCGTTGCCCGCGACCTCGACCTCGACGAGGAGGTAACCGAGCAGATGATCTCGATCGCGATTTCGAGGGCTGTTGAGCTGCTCACGCCCGCGTTTCAGGTCCGCTGCCCCCAATGCAGCGAGCGGATTGACCGCGAAACGCTGCTTATCGTCGAGCGGACGGACGGGGAAGCCTGTTGCCCGGAATGTGATGTTCGGATCGAGCGGCCCGAGGCGCTTGCTGTCGAAGCGCGCTACCGGCTATCCGACCAGGCAGACCGCGAGGCCGATGAGGCCCAGCAAGCTGAGCGTGCGAAGCCCATGAAGCGGGCCGTGCTGCTGTGCGCGCTGCTCGTCGAGCTGGAAGCGCTCGAAGCGCAACTGCGCGAGCAGGGCCCCGTCGGGGAGCAGACAATAGGTGGTGGAGACATATTCAAAACCGGGCGGCTAGCCGGCGAGCACATCAACTGGGACCTGTTTGTCGGCTGCTCGGAGCGAAGCAACCCGGCCGCCGCGGCATCGGCAGCAAACGCCATCGCCACGCTCAAACCGCAAGTCGCGCTGTTCGTTGGGGTCGCCGGGGGGATCGCCGGCCAGATCCAGCTCGGAGAGGTCGTCGCCGCGACAACGGTGTTCGATTATGACCAGGGTAAGGACACCACCGCTGGCTACCAGCCACGCGAGGTACAACTGCACTCCACTTTCGCGCTACGCCAGCGCGCAATCCACATCGCAAACGCGCCGAACATGTGGATCAAACGGATCACGCCGCCCGAGAAGAACCAGCCTGCGGCGATCCGAGCCCTCGTCGAGCCCATCGCGGCCGGCGGGAAGGTCGTCACCTCGAGTCAGTCCGAGACTGCGCAGCTGATCGCGCAGACCGCGCCTCGGGCGGTCGCTGTCGAGACCGAGGGCGCCGGGTTCCTAACAGCGATCGACCACGCGGCGGGTGTTGGCGGGATCGTGATCCGCAGCATCTCTGACATGCGCGACGACAAGGCCGTGAGCGACCGCGAACACTGGCAGGCACGGGCGGCCGGCCGTGCGGCCGCGTTCGCGTTCGAGTTGTTGCACAGACTGCAGCAGCCAGGTCCTTAATAGGACTTTTCTATGACCCCGGAACCTTTGGCGGGCCTACCCAGACCTCAATCTTGTCGCTGAGTGGGGGCAAACCCAGGGACAGACCCTCGTCGCTCCCGCCTTTGTCACCCCGCATTTCGGGGTGGCTTTCGGGTGTTTTCGCCGTCGCGGCCTCGGTTGCGGCGGCGAAGTAGCGCGCGAACGGTACCGCGGGGCAGGGAGCAGGTAGGGCTACGAGTCGCCCGGGTCTTCCGCCGCCCGCGGCGGAGAGGCGATCCGCTCGATCAACGCGGCCGGCGGGGGCGCGCTCCCCTGCGCTCCCGCGCGGAACTGGCGGCAGCGCGCGACGACGTATCCGGGCGCGCAGCTCGTGCGAGCGGTCCACGAAGCCGCCGCACGGACAAGGGCCGCCTGCACGCGCCCGCCGCCGGGGGCTGCGATGCGCCTGCCGACCGCTGCCGCAAGTAGGTCCATGCGCACCAGTAACTGCTCGTCGCCGATGCTCCACCGATGCTCCGTCAGGTATGCGCGGAATGCGGCCTGCGTGCGGAATTCGCGTGCGACGATACGCTCGAGCGCCCGTTTGACCTGGGCGTCGTCCACATGCACGCCCTGTTCGCCGTCCACGCCGATCGACCACTGGTCGGCGAGTAGCGCCTCGAGCGCCTGGCGCTTGATCGCCTCGTGCAGTTGCGCGCACAGGTGGGCTCGCTGCGATGTGGTGAGCGACCCACCGGGCGCGATCCTTGCCACGACCAGGCGCTTCAGCTCTGCGCTGCATGCGCGCGGGTTCGCCGGTTCGGCGACGAGCCCTCCCGGCTCCACCCGCTGGGTGATCTCGAAGTAGTCGCCCCCGAAGATCGTCGCCATCTCGTGGGCGAGCGTCGCTCGCGTGATCGTCACCGCGCCTACTCGCGCCACCGCGTCCGCCGGCAGCCCCGCGGGATCGCTGGGAGCCCGTGCCGTCGCCCCGCTCCCGCATGCGACGACGCCGATCGCAAGCATCGCACCGAGCGGCGCAGCCGCCGCGCGAGCAATCATCTGAAGCCGGGTCATCAGATCGACCGCGCGCCGGATGCTGGCTGAGCGCCGGCCCTCCTAGTGGATGACTTCGGTTTCTTTTTCTGTGGACAACGTCACTTCGGCAACCTCGTCGTCCGCTTCGAACGATCCGCCGTCGAGCGAGCTTTCAAGCCCGATTTTTGCGACTTCGCCTTTGTCGTTTTCCCATTCCGTGAGTTCCTGTTTGCCTTCTTTACCTTTGAAAGCTAATTTGAATTCTTTGGTTTTCATGTTACGGGGTGAGAAGGTCGCAAGAACCCACCCGCGCTCAGCTAATAAGTGGCTCACCGTCTTAGCTTCGTTCGTGCATTCGACGTGCAGCTGATTGCCTAACAGTAACATCGACACAGGTGGCGTCTGGCCATTCCCCGGCACGAGAAAGTACTGGCCAGTGGATAAGATCGTCCCATGTTTCGGGGCGTTTTCGTTGTCGTAGGTGTCGCCTAAGCTCCTGCACGCCATTTTGACGGTCAGGATGGTGGCGGTGCATTCCGAGAAGGTGAGACTGTAGTTGCCCCCTGCGCCGCCGGTCGAAGTGGTCGTGCCGGCCCAGGAATTGCATGTGTAAACTACACCCAGGTGGTTGTTGATCGTCACCGTCCCGCCCGTGGTTTTGCCATTCGTTTTCAGCGTGAATTCAGGTAATTCCACGGCATATGCAGGC
>Ga0182019_10000862_pt1 | contig 15033 bp, 9 predicted proteins | sample 812E2MmetaG_FD_120483 | JGI IMG/M metagenome (GOLD analysis project Ga0182019, IMG submission 120483) | Permafrost microbial communities from Stordalen Mire, Sweden - 812E2M metaG | ecosystem: Environmental > Terrestrial > Soil > Wetlands > Permafrost | place: Sweden: Stordalen | collected...
CAGATGCGTATTTTAGTCCGATCCTCCGACAATCCCATTCAGCAGCCGTTCATCACATTGAGCAACACAGAACCCCATCCGAGCGTGCAGCTGGCGATACTCTTCGCCGACGTCAGCGGCAGCACAAAGCTCTATGACACGCTGGGCAACACCCGCGCCCAGACAATCATCTCGAAGGCCCTGGAAGTCATGTCACAGGCGGCCGGAAGGCACCAGGGGACGATCGTCAAGAATATCGGCGACGAACTCATGTGCACGTTCCCTTCCGCACCGGTAGCCGCGGAGGCCGCCAAGGACATGCAGCGCTCCCTGAAGCAGGCGATCGCCATGGGGACCATCCCCTACGAGACGCTGAGCATAAGGGTCGGATTCCATTTCGGTCCGGTCATCCCCCAGGCGGGGGATGTCTTCGGCGACGCGGTCAACGTGGCCGCAAGAGTTGTGGCGCAGGCCAAGAAAGGGCAGATTCTGACCACGAAATCCACTGTCGACGAGATGCCGGATGAGCTGAAGTCGGGCGTCCGGTTCATCGACAAGGCCGCGGTCAAGGGGAAGAAAGAGGAACTCGAGTTGTTCGAGGTTCTCTGGGAATTCGAGAATCTGACGATCGTGCAGAACATTTTCGAAGACAAGCCCCACGAGGCGAAGCTCACCGTGAGGTTCGGCGAGACGACCGTGGAGCTGAGCCACGAACGCCCCGCACTTCACATGGGACGGGGGATCGAAAATGATTTCGTCATCCCGGAACCCCTCGCCTCCCGTTCACATGCGAGGATAGAGTTCCGCCGAGAGAGGTTTGTCCTGATCGACCAGAGCATCAACGGGACGTACGTGTCCATCCTCGGCGAAAAGGAAGTCGTGCTGCGGAGGGACGAGATCGTGCTGCAGCGGGAAGGGAAAATCAGCCTGGGAAAATCGACGACGCTGCAGCCTGAGATGTGCGTGACGTTTTCGCTGCTCGGAGCCGGAGGACTGCTGAAGTAAGAGAAGCCGCGGAGAATGCGGCGCCGCTGCCGTGCGCGGTCAGAAGTTATAACCGATGCCGATCCTCGCATCGATCCCCGTAATCGACCCCCCCCCTTTCAGATTTCCGAAGTCCACTTTCACAACAGCGGGGAAGAAGAGTCCCGAGGGGAGGGAAAACGTCGGACCCGCGCCCACCCCCACCACCTTCGATCCGGAATACGCTTCTGCAGTGTTCTCGTATATCCGGACCTCCGCGAGGTACGTCAGGGAAAAACGGGGGTTGAAGACCTGCCGGAACTGCCCCTCCGTTTCAAAACGGCCCGGCTCAAGCCTTTCCGCCTCACTGACAAGCCCGCCGACCCCCGCCACTTTTCCCTTCGATACCGACCGGTAACCCGCGAAGACCTGGAGCACGTTTTCGCGGAAGTACTGCCTGTATTGCAGATTGAACCAGTAGGAGTTTCCGGACGCGAACACCTCCGCGTCGTTGTACTTGTCCGTCCCGTAGGAGGTGAACATGAAATCCGCCGAGAGGGACGCGGCCTCGTTCAGCTTGTAGTCGGCACCGAGACTCCCCGTGATCTCGGCCCCCGGGGCATAGAAGCCCGATCCTTCGATCGGCTTGTATTTCCCCCGGTACTGGTATGCCGCCGCGAGGCCCAGGACGAGATTGTCGTTCACGGGGAACACCCAGGCGAGACCCGGATTCAGGTTGAGCCCCTGTCCCCACACGGGAACCTGCATGTTGAAGAGGGGATGGCTGAAAAGGATCGACGTGACAAACTGATCGTGCGGGAGCTCTTTCTTCCCCGTCGGAGCGTTGATCCCGAGGCTGAAGACCGTGTTTATCGATTCGAAATAGTAGTTGAACCCGAGTTGGACGTCGGTCAGTCCGCTCAGCTTCGTGACGTCCCCGCCCGAGGCCGCCCCTCCGCCGCCAAGGCTGAAGCTGGCGCTCCGTCCCAGCGGGACGTACGCCGAGAGGATCGTGCTGAACTCCGAGAAACTGTACCCTGCGTTCTTTCCGGTCCAGCTTTGATACACCGGCGTTATGATGACCGAGCCCTGCCGGCTGATGATGTACTGTTCGTTCTGAGAGTACGCCGCCGTGGAAAAAAGGAGCAGAACGAGTAGAGTGGGGGATCGCCGCATAGTGTCCTCGTCGTTACCGGATCATGACCAGCTTACGGACGGCATTGTACTCCCCGGTCCGCAACCTGTAGAAATAGACTCCGCTCGCCACATGCCTTCCGTTGTCGTTGGTGCCGTCCCAGAGCGACTCATACTGGCCGGTACTCCGGACGCCGCTGACGAGCATCCGTACCCGCTGGCCGAGCGTATTGCAGATCTCAAGGACGACGTCGCTCTTCTTCGCCAGTGAGTACCTGATCGTCGTCGACGGATTGAACGGGTTGGGGTAATTCTGCTCCAGCGCGTAGGAGACAGGCGTGAGCGGGATGCCGTTGCTCTCCTTCGCGACGAACGCGTCCGTCCCCATGATCACTTTGTAATAACGGGGAGCCCCCGGTGCGTCAAGCGCGACCTCAAAAGCGCCCGAGACCGCCGGCAGGGCGTTCTCGTTCTCCAGGTCGAGCACGTGAATGCTGAATCCCGCGGGGAGCGTGCCGGACGGCGTCAGCGTCATCACGGCCTTCCCTTTCGTCCCGAGCGTCCGGACGTCGAAGACCCATGACTGGCCTTCACCCCCCACGGGCTTGAAATTCTGCAGATACGCGGTCCCTCCGTCAAGAATGTCCACCTGGACGCCATCGCCGATCGGAGGAGGCTTCGGCGCATCCAGCATGTCCCTCCCCGCGGAGGCGCCGGTCCGGAGCCCGACGTAATTATACGTATCCCTGAACTCCGTCCCGGGTATCGCTGCGGCGATCTGCATCACGAATTCCCCCGGCCCGAGCGATGCCGGTCCGAATCCGTCTTTGTGCACGACGAAGATCGATTCGACAGGATAAAACGTCAGGAAGCTCGTCTCCGAAAACGGAGGGTTGTAGACAAAATATCCTTCATAGGGCTTCACGTCGGTGGTGATGATCTGGTACTGCGAGCCGTCGTAATAGTACGGCCCGGTCACCTGTGTGCTCCCACCCACCGCGGCCCACGCCACGCTAAATGCAAACGGATTCCCGATCTGGTTCCAGCCGGTATCCACAGGGACGGTGTAGTATTGCCCTGTCGGCACGGACATGCCGTGCTTGAACGTGAACGGAACTCCATCCGAGGTGACGAGCCAGTACGCCTTTCCCGGGACCATGGCCATCGGACCGGCTGCTGCAGATGAGACACCCGCTTCCCTGTACGCCCCTCCCTCCCAGTGGAAGACTCGCCACCTCGCCGTGTTGTAGGAGCCGTAATCGTCTCCGAGCTGGTTCATGACGTTCGGAGAGTCAAGGATCATCGGGGCCGAGAACATCTTGTATTTCAAGGGGCTCAGGGCAAGAGGCGTTGCAAGCTTTGACAGCCGTACAGGCAGGACGGCGGGGTTCAGCGCAGGGTTGGATGCGGGATAGGTGACCGACCCCTGCACGCCGTCGAGCCTGACGTAGTATTCGACGCCGCGAATCGTAATCACGCCTGCAGGAAGATTCACGGAGAAATTTCCTGTGCCGACGGTCAATGCGACGGAATCGTACGAAGCGGCGCCCGGGACGCCGCCTTTCCGGTAGAAAATCTTCCCGGAGGTAAACGTGTTTCCGGCCGGGGGGGTGATCGTCAGCGGCTGGGCGTTACCGATCAACGAATCACCCGTCGCATTGACGTTGATCGGGGGCGCGAACACCCTGAACCCCAGGACACTCACGTCGGAAAGTCCGTCCGGATTTGTGACTGTCACATTGAACACGCCGGCCGGGAGTTTGCCGGGAGAGGATGCGGTGATCTGCGTGGCCCCGACGAACTGCACATTCGTGGCGGGCAGCCCACCGATGTCCACGGTCGCGCCGGCCGCAAAGTTACTCCCGCTGAGCGTGATCGGGATTGATGCGCCTGCGGGGGCCGAATCAGGCACGATGGCATAGAGGGATGGAGGAAGGTCTGTCGTGATACTGAAGGCGTTCGCCCTGACGACAGACTTCCCGTCCGGATTTGTTATCCGGATGCTGTGGAAGCCGTTGCTTATTTCCGCCGGGGCGTAAAACTGCATGAGCGTCGTGCTGCTCACTGCTGCCCCGAATACCACGGTGGTATCCACGCGCAGAGTCGCGCCGCTCACGAAGTTCGTCCCGGTGACATCCACGAGCTGAGAGGCATTCACCGCCTGGGGTGAAACGGAAGTGATCGTGGGCGCCGCCGCACCCGAGGCAGTGACGCTGATGTTGTCAATCAGCCAGCCCCTGAACCCGTTGTACAATGCGTCCCCCGTGTCGAACCTGAACCTGACAAGGATGACTTTACCGGCGTACGAGGTCAGATCGAAAAATGCCTGAATCCACTTCCCCCTCTGTCCCAGTCCCCCCGAGGCGTAGGCCTTCCAGGCATTGCCGTTGGGGTTGTTGACCGGGTTGATCACGCCGCGGCCGATCGGGCTCCATGTGACCCCCGTGTCGGTCGACGCCTCGACATTCATGAGGTCAAAGTCGTTCGTATTCACCCCTTCGATCTCCCACCAGGTCCAGAAACTCAGCATGGGGGTCTTCTGCCCCACGAGGTTGATGGGCGGGGTGATCGCGCTCCCGGTGTTCGGCCCGTTGGAGGTTCCCCCGCCCAGAGGAAACTGCGTCACCTGGGTGAAATCGCTTCCGATGTACGTCCCCGTCACATCCTCCCCGTACCAGAACGCGTTGTTGCCCGAATATGCCGCCGGGAGAAAACCCGAGTCGGGGAGCAGAACGAGCGTCGGGTTGATCGCAGGATTCAGGACCTCGATGTGCTGCGGCTGATATGAAACATGCCAGAAGCCGGTCTTCGTCCAGCCGGGGGCGCCGCTTTCCAGTGAATCGACCCAGGGGACGTTCACCGCCTGTATCCCCGCGATCGATGCGCGGGTTTCGGGTGACAACCCCGGGATGACCTTCGGTGCGTGCGCCCGGGGAGAACTCGCGGACGACCCCCGGGTCTGCGGCGTGGAGGCATTCGAGATGAAAAGACAGAGCGCGGCAATAGACAGAGTCGTTCCGAGCTGCCGGATGTTCATGGTTGTGCCTCCCGAAAACTCATAGCCAGAATTCTTATATAAAGGATCAGATGAAACCGACCGCGACGCGAAACTCAGCGCACGGGCGGAGGAGGCGGAGACGGCAACAGATCGATCGAGACGCCATGGTCGAACGCGACGGAACTCGGCGATTGGTTATCCATCCCTGGAAAGAAGACTATCTTGATCATTTTGTTAAGGTTGTTGAACCGCCTTGCCATCAGAGAGCGGGTCCCCCTCCCCCGCTGTGCCTCATCGGCACCGGGAGCCGGACTGATCTTGTGCGACGCCGAAAGCGCGGTTTCCTTCGTGTTCCCCGAAAGATTCATGGCATCGGACAGGTCCGCTTTGGCTTTCGCCGGAGCGAACGACGGGTCGAGGGCACTCGCCTGCTTGAAGTACACGCCGGCGGATTCGAAATCCCCCTGCCCTTCCTTCTCCAGTCCGACCGAATAGGCGAAGAACGCCTGCAGGTTCTTGGTGGGGATCTTCTCGATCGCGGTAATCTCCTCGCGCGTGAGCGTGATCCCCATGTCCTTCACGACCTTGAAGACCATCTCCTTCTGCACCTTGAACAGGTTCGAAAGCTCGTCGGACTGGGTTTCCGGGGTCGGCGCATTCCCCTTGCCGACATCGACCGAGGCGACGTCGAGCCGGAGCGTGTTGTCCGCGGACACGTCGTACCTCCCGCCGATAATCCGCCCGGCGGCGAGAAATTTCCCCAGCCGCGGGGCGGTGGAAGGGTCGACGGCGCCCGAGGCGCTCAATTTCAGCTCGCTCATCAGCTCCTCGACACGCATCCTCTCGACCAGCCTGAGCTTCTTCACGCGGCCGAGGTCGATCGTCATCATCTCGCTCATCCCCTCGCCGAGCGCCGAGTACTTCTGTTCGCTCCCCTGGTAGACCAGGGGGAAAACCGCAACGGCGTTCGACGGCGTGTTCTGCCTGCCGAGCGAATCTTCGTTCGCCGCAAGCTGGCGGAATTGCTCGGCAATCAGCTGCTTCGTGACGACGTAGTAGCGCGCCTCCATGAGCTTGTGGTACGGCGACGACGACGCGATGTCCGTGTAGTTGATGTACGCGGCAAGCGCGCCCCTGAGATCGTGGTCGTACTCGCGGGTCATGCCGAGATAGAACTGCGTCTTCCCGTCATGTTCGTTCGCGATCGAGGCCTTCTTCAGATAGTCACGGGCCTGGGGGTACTGATGAGTCTCGAAATAGATGACCCCAAGGTCCCGCAGGGCTTCCGGATCGGCCGGGTTCGTCACCAGACGCTCCTGGAGTTTCCGGATCGTCAGCTCGTAATCCTGCGGATTCTCCACTGTGCCCGTCGTCCCGCAGGCACACAGGATCAGCGGCAGCAGCAAGAGCACGTACAGGCCGCGCGCGTTCATATCGTCAGCTCCGGAGAAGTGGCTTTATGCTTTCGGCCTTCAGGTGCGCCTTTTCGTACGACGGGTCCTTCTCCAGCGCCTCGTTGAATTTCTTGTATGCCCCGTCGTAGTCCCCGCGCTCCACCAGAACCAGCCCCTCGGAGTAGGACATCATCGCATCCAGGGATTTCGTCTCGACACCCTTCTCCAGCTGCGCTTCCGTGATGTTGACGTTGACCGCCTTCGCGACTTTTGCGCTCAGCTTCTCCACGAGGTCAAAGAACGCATCGGCGTCCCCCTTCACGTCGTCCGTGGCAAGGATCTCGCCGGTCTCCACCTTGACAAGGCGGGCGCCGAGCCACATGTCACCCTTGAACTTGATGAAACTCCCCAGGACGACTGCGTTCACGCCGAGCTGCTTCCCGACCCGGACTGCGGAGTTCACGTCGAACTTCCCCGGCGTGTTTTCGAGCCCGATCTCGTTCATGAGCCATGCAATCCTCTCACGCTCCACGACCTTGAGCTGGACGGCGCCCCGGAGCTGGTTGATCATCAGCTCCGAGAACCCCATCTCCATCGGCATGAACCTCTCCCTGTCGTCGACTGACGAGTTCTTGAAATCCAGTATCGCGATGGTCTTGATCCCGGGGTCGGCCCTCTCCACCTGCATGTTCCCGGCTTTCTCCTGGCGTACCTTGTAATACAGTTTCAGGAGCGGCGGTGCCTCTTCATCCGGGTTGAGCTCCACGAGCGGCGGTTCCAGGTCCAGCATCTCGCTCAGAGCGCTCTTCGCCTTTTCTTTGTTGTTCTTGGCGAAGTAGGCACGGCCGAGACCCAGGAATGCCTCGCGCCGGACCGGCCTGTCGAATGATTTTTCGGCGGCAATCTCCGAGTACACCTTTATTGCGTTCTCGAAATCCCCCGCGTTGAAATAGTCGATCCCCGTCTTGAGCTTGTCGTCCCCTTTCCCCTGCGCCCGGACCCCTTGCACCGGGACCATCAGGACCGACAGCAGGACCAGACACGCGCCTGTCCACCATGCTCTGCGCACCGTGCTCTTCCCGATCGTCCTCATAGAGTTCTCCTCTGAAGTGACAGTGTTATTTCTTTATCAACTTGAACGGGGCCTTGATCTCGGACGGCTTTGTCAGCGTCGGTTCGATATCCACGACCTTCTGCGGGGGATCCGCAGTGTACCCTTTCTTCTGCACGGTGACCGTATGTCGCCCGGCTGAAAGCGGAATCGAGGCCGCCGTCACTTCATCGCGCATGACGCCGTCGATGATGATGTTCGCCCACGTCTGTGTGCCGTTCAAAACGGAAATCACGTTCACGGGGACCTGGAAGTAACATTTTCTCCCGTCCGGGGACCCGGCTCTTGCCTCGACCTCGATCTTTTTTTCAACCGAACCGCTCCGGAAGACTATGTTGTGTGTCCCGGCGCGGACGGTCTCTTTGTGCCCGTCCCCGGCGTTCTTGAACGCCCCGCCGTCTATGCTGACCTCTCCGTCCGGCACCGCCTCGAGTGTGAGCTCGGCATTCTCCACGCGCGTGACGTTCGGTACGACCGCCTTCTCTTCTTTATTCTCCGCCAGCGGGGGAGGAGGATTCGCCTTTTCCACGTTTTCCGTCCCCTGCCTGACCGCCGCTTTCTGCTGGGAGAGGAAGAGTGTGAACGTCTTCCCCACCGTCACTGTCACCGATGTGTCGAGCCGGTATTTCCCCCAGGTCACGGCCACTCTCCGTTTCCCCGTCGCGACAGCAAGCTCACGCACGGGGGTTTTCACCTGCGAATCGTCGATGGAGACGCTTCCGTTTTCAGGGGTGATCTGGACGCTGATCCGCCCTTCCTCCGGAAATACATACGGCCGGACCACAAAGTACGTGACGACAAGCACGAGCACGGCCGCAGCGACAATCCCGTAGAGTCTGGCGTTCGCCGGTCTGGCGAACGACGTCGCGCGCGCGAAAGGTCCTCCGGCGGAGCTGATGATGGTGGGAGCGTCCGTCAGCCTGGAGTCACCGGGCTTCAGCGTAGATTCGAACCTCTCCAGGGCGGTCACCATCTCGGCGGCAGTCTGGTACCGTCTGGCGGGGTCCTTGTCGATCGACTTCACCACGATCTTCGCGAGCTCCTTCGGGATCGAGGCGTTCAGTTTTTCCGGCGGGGGGATGCGCCCTTCCACAATCATCTGCGCCACGGCAAAATCGGAGTCTTCGGCCTTGAACGGGACGCGCCCGGTGAGGCACTCGTAGAGCGCCATCCCGGCGGAGTAAATATCCCCGCGCGCATCCACCTGCCCGAGTCCCCGAATCTGCTCCGGCGACATGTAATAAAGAGTCCCGGCGGTCCCCATCGTCACCGTCGAGACGTTCGTCTTCTGGATCTTTGCGAGACCGAAATCGGTGACCTTCACGATGTCGCTCTCAGCCAGCATCACGTTCCCCGGTTTGATGTCCCGGTGGATCACGCCCCCCTTATGGGCATGGTCGAGCGCGGTCAGGAGCTGCTTGAATATGTGGACGACGCGGTGAACGGGCAACAGTGTGGATTGCTTCAGGAGGTCGGCGAGCGTCTTCCCTTTCACAAACTCCATCACGATGCAGACGCCGAACTCGGTCTCCCTGAGCGCGAAGATCCCGACGATGTTCGGGTTCTGGAGCTTGGCCAGGGCCTTTGCCTCCGACTGGAAGCGCTTCAGAAAATTCGGATCGCTCGCGATCAGGACGTCCATCATCTTGAGCGCGACGTCCCTGTCCAGCGTCGTGTCGGTCGCCCTGTACACCACCCCCATCCCTCCGCGCCCGAGGACTTCGAGGATCTTGTACGAGTCGATCACCTTGCCGATCATTTGGTCCATGGTACCGTCACTTCTTCCCGGGTTTCCAGATCGATTTCAGTTTATCCCTGCCGCGCGAAAGCGGGCTGAGTGTCGTCGCACTTGCGTCCACCCGCACGACCTGCACGGTGATGTTGTCGCTTCCCCCCCGCTCGTTCGCAAGCTCGATGAGCCGGTGGCATGCCCGTTCGGGATTGTGGGCGAGGACGATCTGCCGCATCTCCTCGTCCTCGACATGATTGAAGAGCCCGTCCGTGCACATGAGGTAATGGCGGCTCGACGTGAGCGGCATCTCGTCGAAGAAATCCACTTCCGCCGACGGGCGCGGGCCCATTGCGCGGTACAGGTGTGAACGCTCGGGGTGGTTCCGTGCTTCCTCGTGGGTGATGATGCCGCGGCGCACCATCTCGGCGACTTTGGAGTGATCCTGCGTGAGCTGCGTAATCCCGCGCTGGTTGATCTTGTAGACGCGGCTGTCGCCGATGTTCCCGATGTACGCGTGCCCGTCGCGCAGCACGAGAACGACGCACGTCGTCCCCATGCCGCGGTACTCCGGCCCGGTCCCGCTCTTCCGGTAGATCGCTTCGTTGGCGGCGGAGAATGCGCGCCGGAGGTTGCCGACGACAGAAGGATCGGTCCCCGCATAGTACGCAGTCCCGAGCTCCCGCACTGCGATCGTGCTCGCCTCCTTCCCGGCGTTCTGCCCTCCCATGCCGTCGGCGATCACAAAGAGCTGGCCCCCCGGACAGTTCAGGTCGAGGTTCCCCTCGGGGAATTTACCGAACGAATCCTGATTCTCCGAACGGACGGAACCGACATGGCTGTAGTTGCCGAACGAGATTTTTCTCACGGCCGGATCATCTCCTGGTCATCGTTGCCGGTGTCACGCCGGGCTCCCCCTCTTTTTCAGGATCGTGGCTTTAACCAGCCCGAACCGGATCGGTGTATCAGGAGCAACTTCCGTGTCTGAAGCGATCCTCTTGTCCGCAACGTACGTGCCGTTTTTGCTGCCGAGATCCCGGAGTGTCACCTTTCCGGTCCGCACGGTGATTATCGCATGGTTGCGGGAGATGGAAGCGTCGTCGACGGCCACGTCGCCTGTCGAAAGCCGCCCGACGGTGTTCTCGCCTTCTTTCAGGTCCACCGAGGATTTCTCCCCCCGGACGTTTTTGAACTCGAGAACGAAGCGCGGAAGTGAAAGCAAGTCTGCAAGCTGCGCTTCGTCGATGAGCATCGTCGGCGCCGCATCGCGCGCCTGGGGTGCGGGAGCCGGGGGCTTCTCCTGTGCCGGCTCGGGAAGGCGGGCGGGGGTCTCTTCATTTTCTATTTCCGCCGGCCGGGGCTTCGCCGGAGGTTCTTCGAGCCCGAACGGATCTTCCTGCGCGCGGGCCGGTTTCACGGCCTGCGCTTTCGGGGCCTGCCCGGAGACGGGGGGGGAGCCAGCAGGCTCGGCGTGCCGGCGCCGGGGCGGAGGAGGGATCTCCGGTTCCGGCGGCAGGTCCTTCGGCGGCGGGGGGAGGGGATCGCTCGCCTGCCCGGACTCGAGAACGAATATGAACGTGAACGTGTTCGCGAAGATGATCACGTGTTTCTTCTCGAGCTTCACTTTCCCCTGCACGGGCTTTCCATCGAGGAGGGTACCGTTGTGGCTTTTGAAATCCTCCAGGTAGTACGATCCTTTTTTCTGGTCGAAAAATATGCGCGCATGCTTCGCCGAAAGGACTCCGCTCTTGATAAGAAGATTACACTCCGGTCCATGTCCTATGACCGCTTCCGAGACAATCTCGTAGGACTTGCCGGCCAGAGCGGCGGTTTTCGAGTTCAATCGTGCGTACATGGGCGCTTGAAATTGTTGTTATCGATACTTTTGCTGCAAGACAGACCCGTTACACAAAAATACATCTTTCTCTACATTATTGTCAAACAACAGACTCACCCACCCTTCGACGTGTGATCCGCGATGGACCTGGTCAAACTATATCATTTCAGGGGATTTATGGAGATTCTCCGGCGGGTGTCGGAAGAGAGCGCGTGTGTTGGTAACGATAGTAAAAATAAGCGATTGAAAAGTCAAGGGAGAGTCCGCGACTGTCCTTTTTTGGCGAATTCTCGTATCTTGGCCAGACGATCACAATTTTCGGGAATAACGACATGAATGAACCGGCTCTCGACAGATTTATCCGCTACGCGAAAATCGACACGCAGTCACAGGACGATTCGGAAGCTTATCCCAGCACGAAAAAGCAGTTCGACCTCCTCAACCTTCTCCTGAAGGAACTCAGGGAGTTCGGCCTGAAGGACGCGCAGATCGACAAGTACGGGTACGTGACCGCCACGCTCCCGTCAAACCTCCCTTCCTCCCACAAAGCCCGGGGAAAGGTCCCCGTCGTCGGGCTTGTGGCGCATGTGGACACATCCCCTTCGGCATCCGGGACGGACGTGAAACCACAGATAATCCCGTCATACCCGGGGGGTGACATCGTACTCCCGGGAGACTCTTCCGTCGTCATCCGGGAATCAGAGAACCCCGAGTTGAAGAGGAACATCGGCAAGTCCATCGTCACCTCCGACGGCACGACGCTCCTCGGCGCGGACGACAAGGCCGGATGCGCGATCATCATGACGGCGATACAGACCCTGATCGGATCGCCCAACATCATGCACGGAGACATCAGGGTTGCATTCACGCCGGACGAGGAGGTGGGGGCCGGAACAAAATTCTTCGATCAGAAGAGCTTCGGAGCAGACTTCGCGTACACGGTCGACGGGGATACGCCCGGCGAGCTCAACAAGGAGACATTCAGCGCCGACCTCGCGGTCATTACCGTTCACGGGAGGAACATTCATCCGGGAAGCGCGAAAAACATCATGGTGAACTCCATCAGAGCGATGGCGGACATCGTCAGCCGCATGCCGCGGGACACGGCCCCGGAGACCACCGAGGGATACGAACCGTACATCCATCCCCACATCATCGAAGGGGAAGAGGCGCGCTCGACGCTCAAGATCCTGCTCCGTGACTTCAACACGGCCGGGCTTGATGTGCTGAAACGGAAACTCGAGGCGATCATCGCCGAGGTCCGGCCCCTCCATCCGAAGGCCAGGATTGAACTCGCGATCATCGAGCAGTACCGCAACATGAAGGACTACATGGGGAAGGACCCGCGGGTTCTCGATTGCATGTGGGAGGCGACAAAGCGTGCAGGTCTCACTCCCGTCTGGGTGCCGATCCGGGGAGGGACGGACGGATCACGCCTGACGGAGAAAGGCCTCCCCACGCCGAATCTTTTCACCGGCGGCCAGAATTACCATGGACCCACCGAATGGCTCTCCGTCGACGGCATGAACAAGTCTATCGAGACCGTCGTCCACCTCGCCCAGCTCTGGGTCGAGAAAAGCTCTTCCTGATCTTTCACACCCGCCTGCGCGTGCGCCCCTCCCCCCCGCCGGGAGGAGGGTCGGCGCCGGATCACCTTTCACAGGAGTACACTCCAATGGAACAACCGTCCAGCACCACCAACGGGCTCCCTGAGAACGCCTACAAGGAGCTCCCCCCGGGGGAAGATTACCGGCCGATACTTGCTCCCTCGTCGTCCCCCCCCGAGGTCACATGGTGGTCGGTCACCTGGGGGCTCTTCATGGCCGTTCTTTTCTCCGCGGCGGCGGCATACTCGGGACTGAAAATCGGACAGGTGTTCGAAGCGGCGATCCCGATCGCCATACTGGCGGTCGGGCTCTCGACGGCGGCGAAGACCAGGAAAGCGCTCGGACAGAACGTGATCATCCAGTCGATCGGGGCAAGCTCGGGCGTCATCGTCGCCGGCGCAATATTCACGATCCCCGCACTCTATATCCTCGACCTCCCTGCAAGCTTCTTCCAGGTCTTCTTCGCCTCGGCGTTCGGGGGGTTCCTCGGGATACTGTTCCTGATCCCTTTCCGGAAGTATTTCGTGAAGGACATGCACGGGAAACTCCCTTTTCCTGAGGCGACGGCAACGACCGAGATACTCGTCGCGGGCGAAAAGGGGGGGAAGCAGGCGGCCGTGCTTGTCGTGGCGGGACTGATCGGCGGGCTGTTTGATTTCGCGTTCAGCCTGTTCGGGACATGGTCGGAGGTGATTACCTCCAGGATGTTCGACCTGGGCGCATCGGTGGCAGACAGGATCAAGCTGGTGTTCCGCGTCAACGTGTCGGCGATGGTATTCGGACTCGGATACATCGTCGGGCTCAAGTACTCGGCGATCATCGCCGCGGGCTCGTTCCTTTCCTGGTTCGTGCTGGTCCCCCTCTTTGCGGAGATCGGCCGCTCCCTCACGGTCCCTCTGGGGGCTTCCGCCACCAAGCTCATTGCGGCAATGAGCGCCGAAGAGATATTCAGGAATTACGTCCGCCAGATCGGGATCGGCGGGATCGCCATGGCAGGACTGATAGGGATCATCAGGTCCTCGCGCGTGATCGTCGGCGCATTCTCGCTCGCCTACCGTGAGATCGCGCACAAGAAGACGGCCGGTCCTTCCGCCGCCGTGCGGACACAGACCGACATCCCGATGCTCTTCAACATCCTCCTGATACTCCTCACCGCCCTCCTCATCTTCGTCTTCTTCTACGCCGGCGTCGTCTTCAACCTCGCGCACGCCCTGGCCGGACTCCTCATCGTCCTGATCATATCGTTTCTTTTTACAACTGTTGCGGCGAACGCAACGGCGATCGTGGGGACGAACCCGGTCTCCGGTATGACGCTGATGACGCTCATACTCTCCTCCATCGTCCTGAACCAGGTCGGACTCACGGGGCCGGGCGGGATCGTGAGCGCGCTCATCATCGGCGGGGTCGTCTGCACGGCGCTTTCAGTCGCGGGGGGGTTCATAACGGACCTGAAGATCGGGTACTGGATCGGGACGACGCCGAAAAAGCAGGAGACATGGAAATTCCTCGGCGTCCTCGTCTCAGCGGCGACCGTGGGGGGGGTGATACTGATACTGAACCAGACCTACGGCTTCAAGGGTGAGCACGCCATGGTCGCCCCGCAGGCAAACGCGATGGCCGCGGTGATCCAGCCCCTCATGTCGAACACCCCCGCTCCCTGGATCCTCTACCTGGTCGGCGCCGTCATCGCGCTCCTGCTGACGATGGTGGGTATCCCCCCCCTCGCCTTCGCGCTGGGGATGTATATTCCCCAGGAGCTCAACACCCCCCTCCTCTTCGGCGGCCTCGTCGCGTGGTGGGTGACATCAAGGAGCAAGAACGAGAGACTGAACAACGCCCGGTTTTCGCGGGGCACGCTCATCGCGTCAGGGTTCATCGCCGGGGGGGCGCTTTTCGGGGTGTTCGTCGCCTTTTTGAAATTCCTGGACCAGGCCCTGGAACCGACGATGCACCTCGGGGTCGCCGGCTGGTTCCTCACTTCCTGGGAGGCCGCCCATGGTGAGGTCGCCGGACTTGTCATGTTCCTCCTCCTCGCCGCCTACATGGTATGGGATACTCTGCGCGCGAAAGAAGAGTAAGGACTCGAGTACCGCGGGCAACGCCTGCACGGGAGAGCTCAGGGAGACCCCTGTCTCCGGAGTTCCGTGCCGGTTTTCCCCCCGGCGGGGAGTATGCGCGAAAGTTTGTAGCGCAGCGTCTCCCGGGGGACGTTCAGAAGCCTTGCCGCCTGTGTGACGTTGCCGGCGGTCCGTTCCATCGCGAGCCTGATCAGCTCGTCCTC
>Ga0182019_10000863_pt1 | contig 15030 bp, 8 predicted proteins | sample 812E2MmetaG_FD_120483 | JGI IMG/M metagenome (GOLD analysis project Ga0182019, IMG submission 120483) | Permafrost microbial communities from Stordalen Mire, Sweden - 812E2M metaG | ecosystem: Environmental > Terrestrial > Soil > Wetlands > Permafrost | place: Sweden: Stordalen | collected...
CCAGTTTCGAGACGAACTTTGCGAAGCGATGATCGACCCTTGAGGCCGGTGCTTTCGTATAGAAACCCATCCCGGTATGCGAGACCTTGCGTAAAAGCATTAGGGTCATGCGGGAACGTTCGAACCATCTTGAACGTATACTCAGACGGTCGCGTTGCATAAATCCGGTGCGAAGGCTGGCCATGGAGCAACTGCGCCAGTGCAACCAGCAGGACCGCAACCGCAAGCCGGCGACGGGTCGCTCTCATTTCCATATGCAACCACGTCGGCTTGTTCGGCAGGCTGCTTGCATCCTGAGGGTCACGGCCGTTTATATCTTCTGTTCACCGGGAGGCGGCTCTTAGCTTTTGCGGGCGCGCCCAGCCGCCGTTTTCCTGGCGGTACCAGTGAAGTGCTCGATCCGGTTGCGGCCTTTCTCCTTGGCGGCATAAAGGCCGGCGTCGGCGTGGTTCAACAGCGCTTCCACTTCGTTTTTTCCATCGCAAGCCGAGACGGCGACGCCCATACTCATGGTGATGAGTCTCTCCTCGCCGGAGGAAACCACCGGCGTACTGCCGACGCTTTCGCGCAGTTCATTGGCGCGCAGAAGAGCGTTGGGCAAATCGCAGTTGGGCAGAACCATGAGAAATTCTTCGCCGCCATAGCGGCCAACACCGTCGTAGATGCGGAGTTTCGTGCGCAGCCGGCGGCCGATTTCACGGAGCGCCTCATCGCCAAAAAGATGGCCTAGGGTGTCGTTCACGCTCTTGAACAGGTCAACGTCGCCAAGAACCACGCTCACCGGCTTGCGGTCCCGGCGTGCGCGCTCCAGTTCCCGCTGGAGCATGCCGAGAATCTCTCCGCGATTCATCAATCCAGTGAGGCTGTCGTGAGTGGCGGCGTGGCGCATGGACTCGCGAGCGGAAACCAGTTCCTCCTGCAGGTCGAGAATCCGCTTACCGACCAGCAGGCGCGCTTTCAATTCGAGCTCATCAAAGGGCTTGACGAGATAGTCGTCCGCCCCGGCTTGCAGGGCGTCGAGCATGCTCTGGCGGCCCTCGTTGCTGGTCAGGAGGATGACGTAGACGTAAGGACCGGACGATCCAACTTTCCGAATGCGGTGGCACAGCTCGATGCCATCGAGATCGGGCAGTACCCAATCGAGCAGAGCGAGCTTGGGAGCATCCGGCTTTTCCAGGATTTGCCAGGCCTCGGAGCCGGTCTCCGCCAGGGTGACCCCAAAACCCCAGCTTCGCAAATGATCGCCGATCAATTTGCGGTAGACAGCGGAATCATCGACTACCAGGGCTTGCATGACTCTTGACCCTCCGACCTCCGCTGCGCCCAACTTCGTTGCGCCAAAGAACGAACGGCCGCTCATTCGCACCCCCGATGGCTGATCAGTACCCCATGAAACCTGACCTCCATCATAAGACCAAGAGGCTGCTTGAGGGGCCGGCAAATGGCTGGCCCGTGCATACAGAGATACGTCATATAGAATCGGCAAACCGAGCCAGATGCGTTAGCTCCGAAAAGGCGCGAGACTCCAGCCTCCCAAAATTGCCAGCGGGACTGCTGTTTACCCGGAAAACTGCCAGTTTTCAGGAATGCGCAGCGTCACCCATCATGCTGAGCCGGAACAGAGGGTTGACCCGGCCTTCACTCGCGGCCTAACATAGCCGCCGAAGGCACTGAGGCCCTCGGAATGATCGGCCAGACAGTCTCCCACTATCACATCGTCGGAAAGCTTGGTGGTGGAGGCATGGGCGTGGTGTATGAGGCGGAAGACACGCGCCTGGCCCGGCACGTTGCTCTCAAATTCATTCCCCTGGAGATGGTCCACGACAAAAAGTCGCTGGACCGCTTCGTGCGCGAAGCCCGCGCCGCTTCCCAGTTGAACCATCCCGGCATCTGCACCATCCACGATATCGACGACAACGACGGACATCCCTTCATCGTTATGGAAAAGCTGGAAGGGGTGAGCCTGAAGGAGCGCATCCGTGGCAAGCCGATGGAAGTCGACGAGATCCTCGACATCAGCATCCAGGTGGCGGATGCTCTGGCGGCTTCGCACGCCAAGGGGATCATCCATCGCGACATCAAGCCGGCCAATATTTTTGTGTCGCAGACGGGGCAGACAAAAATCCTCGATTTCGGACTAGCTAAGTCGATACCTGAACCGGGATCGAGCGAGGCCGCTCTCGAAGACTCGCTGACGGCGGTGGGCGTGATTCCGGGGACGGCGGTTTACATGTCTCCAGAGCAGGCGCGAGGCGAGGAACTGGACGCTCGGAGCGATCTGTTCTCGCTTGGAGTCGTGCTGTACGAAATGGCAACTGGCAAGAAACCTTTTGCCACCGGCAACGTGATCACCACGCTGGACGCGGTCCTGAACCAGAAGCCGGTCTCTCCTCTCAGCCTCAACCCGTCGCTCCCTCGGGATCTTGAAGGCATCATTGGCCGGGCCATGGAGAAAGACCGCGGGCATCGCTATCCGAACGCGCTGGCGATGAAGGGCGATTTGCAGTCTCTGCGGAAGGAAACAGAATCGGGGTTGACCAAGTCCGGGGCGCGGCGTCCAGTATTGCCGTATCGTATTGCCACAACCACGTTTCAGGCCTCGAGCAAATTTTCAACTTATCTTCTGCTGGGGGTCAGCGCGCTGCTGCTCACGGTTTTGGTCGCGGTCGGAGCGTGGTGGTTCAAACAACGTCAGATGGCGGGCGGTGGCGCGCCCACGAACACCATTGCGGTGCTGCCGTTGCAGAACATGAATGGCGACGTCAGCGTGGAGTTTCTGCGCTCCGCGCTGGCCGATGAAATCGCCAACACGCTCACCTATACAAGGACGCTTGACGTTCGTCCCTCCGCGGTCACGCGAAAATTTGTGGGCAATGACGTCGATCCGCAGCAAGCGGGCCGCGAACTGCACGTTGCTAACATTCTTACTGGACACTTCCTGAAGCAAGGCGACAGCCTCCGGATTACGCTCGAGGCGATCCAGGTGGAAGGGAACCGCCTCTTGTGGCAGACCAACGTGACCGCGCCCGCTCAGGACCTGATCGCATTGCAAGACAAGATGGCTGCCCAGATCCGCCAGGGGCTGCTGCCGGCGCTGGGTGCCGGCAGTGGTTTCCTTGACACTAGTACGCGCCCGAAAAGCGCCGAGGCCTACGACCTTTATTTACATAGTATCGCTCTGCCCCACGATGCCGGGCCCAATAAAGATGCCATCGCAGTTCTGGAGCATGTGGTCGAAGTAGATCCGACATACGCGCCCGCTTGGGAACAACTGGGTTTGCGTTGCTACTACGACGCGGACTATTCCGACGGCGGCGAGCCCATGTTCCAGCGCTCCAACAAGGCCTACGAACGCGCCATCGATCTCGATCCGAATCGGACCGTGGCCGCCGGACAATTGATCACCAACCACGTGGAACGCGGCGAGCTCAGCAAGGCATATCAGTCGGCACAGGCGCTGGTCAAGCGCCGGCCCGAGAGCGCCCAGGCTCATTTTGTGATGAGCTTTGTCTACCGGTATGCCGGGATGCTGGAGCAAGCGACTGGCGAGTGCAACACGGCGCTGGCGCTCGACCCGGGTAATTATTCTTTCCGCTCTTGCGCATGGGCGTTCATGGAGCTGGGTAAGACCGAACGGGCAGCGGACTTTGTCCGTCTGGATGCCGGTTCGGAGTGGGCCGCATATGTGACGCCATCCATTCTTCTACGCCAGGGAAAGATATCGGAGGCGCGCGAGGCTGTGAAGCGCATGCCGGCTACGCCGCGCTATCACCGCGATCTGCTGGAGGCTTGTCTGCAGTTGCGGCCAGCCGCCGATTTGGATCGGATGGCGCAGGAAGCGGAAAGCAGTCTGCCCACCGAGCCCGATCCTGAGACGTGGTATTACCAGGGAGCGCTTTTTGCGTATTGTGGCAAGAAACAGGCGGCTCTCCATCTGCTCCAGAGCGCGGTCGAGCAGAACTATTGCGCGCATGCGAATCTGCTTTCCGATCCTCTGCTGGCAAAACTCCGCACAGATACAGCCTTTGACAAAGTGTTGACCGCTGCGGGCGTTTGCCAGGAGGCGGTGCGTGCCGCCGGCAATACGCAGAACCCGTGAAACACAATTAGTGTTCGAAGCAGCAGGCTGCAAGCTGATACAATCCCGCTTGTCGAAATGGTTTTCCCTTCCGTTAATTATTCTCGCAAAACTCTCCCCGTGAGGATCGTTCATGTTTTCTATGCGAAAGTGTTTCGTGTTCCTGGTCATTTTCGGAGTCATCGGCTGGGCCTCCCTTACTGCTGCGCAGGAAGTGCAAGAAGGCCGCTTGCTGCGTTTCCCCGACATCTATAAAGACAAAATTGTTTTCGTGTATGGGGGCGATCTCTGGCTGGCGTCCAGCGCGGGAGGCACGGCCCGCCGCATCACTTCGCATCCCGGGCGGGAACAATTTCCAAAGTTTTCGCCGGATGGAAAGTGGCTGGCATTCACTGGCCAGTACGATGGCAACTTTAATGTTTACGTAATGCCGTCCGAGGGCGGTCAACCGAAACAGTTGACCTTCTATCAGGGATCGGCACAGCCACTCAGCGACCGCATGGGGATACTCAACCAGGTAATTGGCTGGACTCCGGATGGTAAGAGCATCGTCTTTCTTTCGCGTCGCGACGCTTCGAATGGCTGGATCAAACGCCCTTACACGGTGTCTATCGATGGTGGGCTGCCGCAGCCCATGCCCATGGACGAGGGCGGCCTGCTTTCGTACTCAGCGGACGGCAGAAGGATCGCGTACAACCGGATCTTCCGCAATTTCCGGCAGTGGAAACGCTATACCGGCGGCATGGCGCAGGACATTACGATTTACGACATCGAGAATAATGTCGTCGATCAGGTTCTCCCGCACACGGATTATACCGACACGTTTCCGATGTGGCACGGGAATACGATTTATTTTACCTCTGATCGCGGGTCCGCACACCGGCTTAACCTCTACAGCTACGACACGAGCAGCAAGCAGGTCGAGCAACTTACTAAGTTTGATGAATTCGACGTCATGTGGCCGAGCCTTGGCCCCGATGCGATTATTTTTGAGAATGGCGGTTACCTGTATACCTTTGACTTGCAGACCCGGCAGCCGGAGAAACTGACCATCTATGTGAGCGGCGATCGCGACCAGGCCATGAAGCACTGGGTGAGCGCAAGCCGGCAAATCACTGACTTTGATATCGCGCCCGACGGCAAGCGAGCCGTGCTCGCCGCGCGCGGAGAAGTTTTCACGGTTCCGGCGAAGGATGGAAGCGTCCGCAATCTGTCGCATTCTCCTGGGGTTCGCGAGCAACACGTGGCCTGGTCGCCGAATGGGCAATGGATCGCCTATGTTTCCGACCGCACTGGTGAAGATGAAATCTATATCGCTCCGCAAGACGGACTCGCCGCCGAAGAGCAAATCACCAGCGGCCATAAGGGCTTCATGTTCCAGCCGGCGTGGTCTCCGGACAGCTCGAAGATCGCCTGGGCCAACAAGGACCTGAAACTCGGGTATATCGACGTAAAGGAAAAGAAGCCCGTCGAAGTGGGTCGCGGCAAGTACGGCGAGATTGTGAATTACAGTTGGTCTCCGGATAGTAAATGGCTGGCTTACGATAAGAATCTGGAGTCAGGTTATTCAGTGGTGTACCTGTACGGGTTGGACGACCGGAAAACCATCGCCGTGACTTCACCTCTCAATAACAGTTACGCTGCGGTATTCGATCGTGACAAGCGATACTTATATTTTCTTTCCGACCGCGACTACAACGAAGTGCTGGGTAACATTGACTTCGAATTTACGAATCCGAAAACCACGCGGGTTTATGTGGTCACGTTGACGGCGGACGAGCCATCACCGTTTCCGGCTCTGAGCGACGAGGTGAAGGTGAAGGGCGAAGAGCCAGCGGCGGCTTCGCCGGCGCCCGGGCCGGGCGAGGGTAATAAGAAGAACGCGAAGCAAACGCCAAACAAAAAAGAACAGGAAAAAAAGCCCGAAGAGAAAGCCTCGCAAACTGAAACTAAAGAGCCTCCGAAAGTTTTTAAGATTGATCTCGACGGCATCCAGAACCGCATCGTGGCGCTGGCCGTTCCACCGGCGGTCATTCGCAGCCTGGACGCTTCGAAAGATGCGATCTTCTACTCGACTTCGCCCATTCAAGGACTGTCGGGACCGCTCCCCGGAGAAACTTCCGCGATCCACGCCTACGACTTGAAAGAGCGCAAAGACAAAGTGCTGTTGGATGGCGCCGATCGTTTCGCACTTTCCAGCGATGGCTCGAAGTTGCTATACCGGGCGGAGGGCGAGGGCCCGGTTGGGATCATCGATGCCAAGCCCCCGGACGCGCCCCACAAGGTGGGAGATGGCGCGCTCAAACTGGACGGGATGCGAGTGGAGGTTGATCCTGCGCAGGAATGGAAAGAAATCTTCAACGAAGTCTGGCGGCAGCAGCGTGATTACTTCTTTGAAGCCTCGATGAATGGAGTGGACTGGCAGAAAACTAAAGATCAATATGCGCAATTACTTCCCTACGTGGCCGATCGCTACTCGCTTACTTACGTCATGGGCGAGATGATCGGGGAGCTATCGAATTCGCACACCTATGTTGGCGGCGGCGATATGCCGGATCTGCATCCGGTGAACGTCGGCTTGCTGGGAGCGGACTATGACGCCGACGCGGCCAGCGGCATGTACCGGATCAAGAAAATCTTCACCGGCGAGAACTGGGACGCGCACACCCGCTCTCCCTTGACCGAGCCGGGCGTCAACATCAAAGAAGGCGAGTACCTGGTCGCGATCAACGGGCGCGCGCTGCGCAGTCCGCAAACGCCCGACGAATTGTTGGTGAACACCGCGAATGAAGTGGTCACGCTCACCGTCAACTCCAAACCCGCGGCCGACGGCGCGCGCAAGGTGGTCGTGAAGCCCATTGGCGACGAATACAGCCTGCGCGAGTTGAACATGATCGAGACCAACCGCAAGAAAGTGGATGCGGCCAGTGGCGGACGCATCGGCTACGTCTATCTGCCCAACATGGGCGACGAAGGACTCAACGAGTTCGTCAAGCAATACTTCCCGCAAATTCGCAAGGAAGGCATCATCTTCGACGTCCGCTACAACGGCGGCGGTTTTGTCGACCAGCTCATTTTTGCGCGCTTGCGGCGTGTGCTGGCCGCCATGGGTCCGGCTCGCAACTGGGAGGGGGGCACGATTCCGGGGAACGTCTTCTACGGATATATGGCTTGCGTGACTAATCACTACGCCGCGTCCGACGGAGACTTCTTCAGTTACTTCTTCAAGCAGTACAAACTGGGTCCACTCATCGGCGAGCGGACCTGGGGCGGAGTGCGCGGCATTCGCGGACAAATACCGCTCATGGATGGCGGCTACATCACGCGCCCGGAATTCTCTCTGTATGGGCTCGACAGCAAGTGGCTGATCGAGAACCGCGGCGTCCAGCCGGATGTGGTGGTGGACAATCCACCGGACTTAGTATTGAAGGGGCAAGATCCACAACTGGAAAAAGCGGTCGAGATGCTGATGGAGCAGATCAAGAACAATCCCAAGAAGTTGCCGGCGCGGCCTGCGGATTTGCCGACCTATCCGGAGAGGCCGGGGCTGTAGGACACGCGGCCACCCTTCGGCTGTCGCTCAGGGCAGGCTTTCTCGACAGGCGTGAGAAGTGGCGCAGCCCCGGATTTTTTTATCACGGCATGTGTGAAACAGGAAAGAAACGGAACTTGCGGGTGTATGGTTACTACTTGGTACCCCTATCCCCCCTCCCCCCGGTCTAATGAAATCATGGGCTTGGCGGGAATTTTCTGCTTTGGTCTTTGAATCTAAAAGACTTATATCAAAGTCTTCCGGAATAAGGACTTACGGGATTTCTTGCCGCGTCCGGGGGTTGGATCGGCTCTGAAGTGGGGTCAATCGTGTCAAGTCGCAAGTCTTTCCCCTTCGGCTGCGCTCAGGGGGCAGGATTTTGGCAGCGGGCTCCCGCTCCTCCACCCCGCCTCGCGAAAACCGCGGGTGTCGGGGGCCCCGGCTCCGCGTACGGCCGTAATCGCCTCAAGTTGTCAAGAGCGCTGAGAATGGGTTTGGGGCAGCTTCGAGGGCCGTCTAGGTGACGGGCACACCCCTAACTCCCCCAATCAGATCCCCATGATCGCGCATGGCGGGTTGGATGTCTGTGATGGCGCTCACTGGTTGGGTGTGACGAAAAAAGTCAGCGCATGAGAAATGGAACATCATCTCCGTAGCCTTGCCACGTTGTTCGCGGATGTTAGTGTCTGTACTGGTGCGCCCTTCGGGCGGCTAAGGGCTGGCAAGAACGCGCTCGACATTGCGCTCGACATTGCGCTTGCCAACCGGACGGTCGGTCGGATAACATTGCTTCGACTCTTTGGTGCAGCCTTGGCGAATGGACGGAGTCTCCGACGGCTTAGTTTTAGAATTCCCGGGGTACGAGTGCGCCGGCTCGTCGCGGTGCGGGGGGAAGAGTGAGCTGATAAACTGGAAATTGTAAGTGCTCCCGAATCCCACCCGCCAGAAGCGCTGGTCAGGTGGGTTTTGTTTTTTTCGCGGAGCGACGGCGGAGGCCGTAAAATTCCATCTCCGGCCGCAGCCTCTGAAGGCGCTCGCATAACGCAGCAGTACAGGTTGCAGAAAAAAGTCGGAGTTCGATGCCCGGTTCCTAAAGAGTGTGCGTGAGAACTGGGTCGTCCCTCCGGGACTTGAATCGTTTTTCCACTTTTCCCGGCGCTGAAGCGCTGGGCTAAGCTGGTTCGCCCCTCCGGGGTTGGATTTGCACCACGCGCTGGCAGGGAGGTTGCATGACGGATCCGAAAACTATGCCAACCATGAGTAAGAACAGGACGACGATGACCGGGGCCAGCATCCTGTGGGAATGTCTGGAACGTGAAGGCGTGAAGCAAGTTTTTGGCTATCCCGGCGGCGCCATTCTTCCTGCTTATGATGCTCTGAAGCACAGCAAGATCCACCACATCCTGGTGCGCCACGAGCAAGGGGCGACCCACATGGCCGACGGCTACGCTCGCGCCAGTGGAGATGTGGGTGTCGCGGTCGCGACCTCCGGGCCCGGAGCCACCAACATGGTGACCGGAATCGCCACGGCCATGCTTGATTCTTCACCGATCGTCTGCATCACCGGGCAGGTAGGCAGCAAGCTGATTGGGTCGGACGCGTTTCAGGAAACCGACATCACCGGTGTGACTCTTCCGATCACCAAGCACAACTATCTAGTGACGCATGCTAGCGAAGTGGCCCGCACGATTCGGGAAGCGTTCTACGTGGCGAAGTCTGGCCGTCCTGGTCCGGTGCTGGTTGATATCACGAAAGATGCGCAGCAGGGTACGTGCGAGTTCGACTGGGAAGCGGCCAAGCCGCAATTACCGGGTTACCGCCCCGACCTTTCACCCGCTCCGCAGGAGTATGCGCAGGCGCTGGAGTTGATCCACAATTCGAAGCGGCCCGTGATTCTTGCCGGGCACGGCATCATTATTTCTGGAGCGATGCGCGAACTGCGCGATTTTGCCGAGCGTGCGGGCATACCGGTCGCGCTCACGCTGCTCGGTCTCGGCGCGTTCCCGGCATCGCACCCGCTCAATCTCGGCATGATGGGCATGCACGGGGAAGCCTGGGTAAATCACATGATCCAGGAAGCCGACCTGCTGCTGGCGTTTGGCATGCGTTTCGACGACCGGGTTACGGGCAACCTGAAAAATTACGCGCCGAATGCCAAGAAGATTCATATCGAGATCGATCCGGCCGAGATCAACAAGAACGTCAAGGTCGATGTGCCGCTGGTCGGCGATTTGCGCGAAGTTCTGCTGGAATTGATGCCGAAGGTTGAATCCATTGATCGTAGTGACTGGCTGGATCATATCGACAAACTGAAGGGCGATTCGGCGGTGCGCGACATTCAGAACCTGCCCGACAGCGGCCATCTCTATGCTGCGCATGTCATCAATGATTTGTGGCGGCAGACGCGCGATGGCAAGACCATTGTTGTCACCGACGTCGGCCAGCACCAGATGTGGGAGGCGCAGTACTACAAGCATGAGCATCCGCGCTCGCTGATCACTTCGGGTGGACTGGGCACGATGGGCTTCGCGTTGCCCGCCGCGATCGGCGCGAAAGTTGCTTGCCCGGAGTCCGAGGTGTGGGTGATCGTGGGCGATGGCGGATTCCAGATGACCATGTGCGAACTGGCGACGATTGTGCAGGAAAATCTCAAGATCCACATCGCCATCATCAACAATGGCTATCTCGGCATGGTGCGGCAGTGGCAGGAATTTTTCTATGACCGCAACTACGCGGCAACGCCCCTGCTCAATCCGGATTTTGCCAGGTTGGCGGAGGCTTACGGCATACGGAGTGAGACGGTATCGGAGCGTTCGCAGGTTGTGCCCGCCGTGCAAGCGGCGCGCCAGCACGAGGGGCCGATGCTGATCAATTTTAAAGTTGAACAGGAAGATACGGTTTATCCGATGGTGGCAGCCGGGGCGGCACTGCACGACATGATTCGGCGGCCGAGCCCGATTGTCGAAACGGCGGAAGACGAATAGGGAGGAGCGGCGACCCTCAGCGGGTGAAGCCGGGTTCAAGCAGTGCAGTTACCGCACGCGGAAGCACTGCGCCACCCAAAATCAAGTGTGAGATCGAGACGAATAAAAACATGCTGAATACATTCATGGTGTACGTGGAGAATAAACCGGGTGTGCTGACCCGCGTGGCTTCGCTGTTCCGGCGCCGCGCCTTCAATATCGACTCGCTGACGGTGGGACGCACCGAGAAGCCTGAGGTGTCGCGCATGACCATCACGGTTGACGCGGACCGCGACCAGGCGCGCCGCATCGAAGCGAATCTGTACAAACTGGTGAACGTGCTGCTGGTTGAGAACATCACCAATCAACCTGCGATTATCCGCGACCTGGCCATGATCCGTGTGGCGGCCACGCATGAAGCGCGCTCCCACGTGCTGGAGCTGGCCAACGTGTTTCGGGCACGGGTGGTCGACGTTGCTCCCGAATCGCTGACCATCGAAATCACCGGCGCAGAAGACAAGATCGACGGACTGCTCGAATTGCTGCGTCCCTATGGCGTGTTGGAGATGGTGCGTACCGGTATCGTGGCCATGCGACGTGGCAGCAAGTCCAGCGACACCGTGCCGGCGAGGGAAAGCACGGTGCAGGATGCTGGTGCTGCCAGTGACGATGTATCTTACTCGGTCTAGCCTTACGAAAGGCTGTGGGATGACGCCGGTGTTCGCCGATTTTTGATCTTGTGGGCAACGATTCCCTGGGTTGCTTGCTGCGATGATTCGATTGGTAATCGGAACAGACAAGGAGCAAAAGCAAAGGCTGCGGACAAGAGTGTCCGCTGCACACGAACGAAAGCGGCACCCCTTCAAATAAAGAATCCAGATAGCCCCTAGCCCTGAAGTCCAGACAAAAGTTCATCGCACAATCCAGGTTAAGAATTTGGTTACCCTCAAACGTCTACGATTCTGCCCTGCGCAATACCAGCGACCTGCTGCGCAGAAAATACTTCAAGGATGCTGGCGAAAAGAAACTCCAGGCCAACGATCTGCTCAAGTCGCAGATCCGCTTTGACCGCCTCAACCTTCCTGACGACCGCAAGATGTTGTTCCAGAAAGGGATGGACATCATTTTTTGCTGCAATGTGCTGATCTACTTCGACCTGGCTTCGAAGCGGCGTGTGGTTCAGCATTTTTATTCCAATCTCTTGCCCGGGGGCTACCTTTTTCTGGGACATGCCGAATCGCTATTCCAGGTGGACGATTCGTTTCGGCTGATCCATTTCCCGGGCACGACGGCGTACTGCAAACCGACCGCCCCTCCGGCCGGAGGAGGCAAGAAATGAACGCCATATTACAGGCAAGACTGCAAGCAGAAATCAAGCAACTCGACTCGATTTCCACCGCTCCGGCAATCCTGATGCCGCTGCTCGACATCCTGCGATTGCCTTCGGAGAAAATCAAAGTCGAAAAAGTGGTGGAGCTGATTTCTTACGACGGGTCGATCGCGGCGCAGGTCCTTCGCCTGGCAAATTCTCCTCTCTTCGGACGTCGCCAGACCGAAACCGTGCGCACCGCGGTCATGGCTCTCGGCCTCGAGAGAATACGGTCCATGCTGTTCGGTTTGTGCGTGAATCGAGTTGTCCCCAAAAATAAGTGGGTGATTGAGCCGGATGCGTTCTGGCGGCATTCGCTCGGCTGTGCTTTGGTCACTCAAAGGATGGCAAAGAAAATCGAATATCCGGAGCCCGAAAAGGCTTACCTGGCGGGACTGTTGCACGACCTCGGGTTTCTGGTGAACTCGGTCCTCTATACCGAGGACTTTCGCGAATGCCTCCGGCGTGCCGCCGGACAGCAAGTACCCCTTCATGTCATCGAACAGCAGGTTCTCGGGTTTACTCATTGCGAGACCGGGCAGATACTCTGCGAGCATTGGGGCCTGTCGAAGGAGTTGGTGGAAGCGGCTCGCTGTCACCACGATGTAAGCCTTCTGCCGGCTGCTGGACCGCTGGCCTGCCTGGTTCACCTGAGCGATCTTCTGTGCCGCGTGCGCTACCTGGGATACGGCTACGACGAGGTGATAGGGGTTGATCTCGGCGGTGATGCCGCGTGGCAGATCCTGGTAACTGCCTTTCCTGCGCTTGAAAGTATGGACCTTGTCCGTTTCACGCTCGACATCGACGGAGCCATGGACCAGATCGTAGAAACGGTGGATTCCGTTTTTGGCGTCAAGACCATCGCCGCTCCTGCCACGAGCTAAGCTTGAGTGAGCTTTCTCCGGTGAATCTTGAGGGCAAAAAAAACGCCCCGAGCGGTTAAGCTCAGGACGTCTTCGGCAGCCCTCCCCCAGAACTGCCAACCACCTGCTCATCCTATGTCCACTTGGCCACACTGTAAATGTCACTTCCGTAATGGAAGACTTGCAAATGCGTACCGCGGGGTCATGCGCGGAAGTAACCTCCTGTCACAGAGCCAGGGCCGGCTATCTATCTGAAAGCAGAAGAGAAAATCCATCAAAAGAGTATTCCCGGTGGTCTTCGGTTACCCGGCTTTTGGCGTGCCCGCGTTGCACCTGCTGGACAGCGTCAGCGAGGCGCTCCAAATAAAGCGGCGCGGCAACCGGCACGTTGTGTGCGGGCAAAAGCAACTTGATTTGAGCTTCAAGCCCAGCCAGACGCTTGACGGATCGCGCGTATGCGGCGAAGTCGGTCTCTGGAACGAAAAGGTAAATCGGTCCGGGATAGAAGCTGTCTCCGGTGAAAAGCAATCCGTTCTTGCGATCGAGAAGGACCAGAGAATCGGGTGTGTGTCCGGGCGTAAAGATCACTTCCAGTTCGCGTCCGCCAAGGTCAACCCGTTCGCCGTCCTGCAGAGAGTGTGTGCTTTTCCAGGGACGGATGGAATACGATTTGGCGCTCGTGCTTGGGGGCAGCGCTCCACACAGACGCTCGGGGGCAAGCGCATCGCTCGAATAAACGTTGCTTTCCCCGTGCATGTTCTGGCGCGTGAAGGGCAGATCGCGATTCCAGATCTCCTGAAACTCGGCGTTGCCACCAACATGATCGAAGTGGGTGTGCGAGTTGATGACGGTCACCGGCAGGGGCGTGAGTCTGGCGACGGTCGCGCTGATCCTTCCCACGCCCAGACCTGTGTCAAAGAGGAGAGCGCGTTTCTCGCCAAGAATGAGATAGGAGATCACCTCTTCAAACTGCTTCGGTTCGTAGATCGCGAACACGCCCGGCCGAATTCGGTAGATTTCGAACCACGGTTCATTGCCAAGAACGCGTTCTAATTTGTTGTATTCCGGCCTTGGCAGTTGCCGGCACCACTCCGGCCGAAGCGGTTCTGCGGGCGGCTGCGCGAAGCTGCCGACCGAAAGGAAAGCTGCAAGGCTGAAGGTCAGCAGCAACCGGATCACTTTTTCTCCCAGGTCTTTCCAGTGTCCGCGCTGCTCCAGGTTTCGTTGTTACGGGTTGTAAGGACAATCTCCCCCAGGGCCTGGGCATCACTGTGCGCATCACGGCGTGCTTCATTACGCATATCGCCACGCACATCGCTGCGCAAATCAATCTGAGCTATGTCGGAGCTAAGTCCCTGGCCATTGACGGAAGGTCGCACCTGCACCCAAGTTAGTCCGCTGTCGGCCGAGTGGAAGAGCGTTCCCGCCTGCCCGCCCGCCCAGACATCATGGTCCCGACTCGCGTAGCATCGCAACGGATGGTCAGCGCGCAAGGCGTTTTGCCAGCTGTGGCCGTGGTCTACGGATCTACGCAGCACGCCCGCCTTGACCGTCCACGTGACATTGCTCGCCCCGTTGGGCTTCGCAGCACCTGCCAATGTCACTACATTTGTGACATTTCTGCCGTTCAGAGGGAGCTCACTGGTGGTAGCAGTCGAGATGGTGCTTTGCAGTTGACTTGACTCAGTATCCAACGCCGGTTTTGCCTTTTCAACCGCCGGTGCGCTGTTCCTAGCCATCGGTTGAGCTTCGGCAGGGACCTCTGCCTGCACTACTGGCGATTCTGCGGTAACCTCAACCATTTCAGACACGCTTCCAGGAATCGGCTGGCCGCCCGCCCCGCCGCCCGCCGCCGCCCCGGTGGATCGCCCTGCTGCTGCCTTGTCTGCGATGGCCGCGTCCTTCGTGGCGTCAGGCTTGTCCTCACGCCTATCGTTATGCCCAACGTCAGGCTTATTGTCAGCGAGCAATACTCCTTGCTTCGCTCGCGCTACCTGCTCCGCCGTAGCCACCGTCACTGCCTCTTCACCCACCACTACTTTCTTGGACAACGGCGATTTCGCCTCGGATCGCGCTTCATCAGTTCGGGCGAATTCTGTTACTTGGTTCGCTGCCGGCGCCGGGGCCTGCGGGCTCGAAGTTGGCTGGGCACTACTCGCCACCGGAGAGCTTACAGAAGGGGGCGTCGCCTGATTTAGCTTTCCCGGGTGCATCAGAAGCACCGA
>Ga0182019_10000865_pt1 | contig 14990 bp, 12 predicted proteins | sample 812E2MmetaG_FD_120483 | JGI IMG/M metagenome (GOLD analysis project Ga0182019, IMG submission 120483) | Permafrost microbial communities from Stordalen Mire, Sweden - 812E2M metaG | ecosystem: Environmental > Terrestrial > Soil > Wetlands > Permafrost | place: Sweden: Stordalen | collected...
AGATGCCGCTGGTAAAAAGAGATGACGTAGCTTTCGGTTTCATAGAATTGAAGGTTGTTCTAGCCTTGATGAGCGCGACGAAACCAGGGAGAGCAATGCCGGCCGCCACGAGAATGAGCGCACGAGCTGTGACTTCCCTGATAAGCACGGGAATGTCGAGTGACGGACAAACCTTTGCAATTTTCCACATTGCAACCCCAACAAGCAGCGCAACAATTGGCGGCGGAATTTTGAGTTCTAGCGATTTCATAAAATTAGACATGATCCTTTTATTAGTAATGTCCCCCGCAGGCGGGGGTAAGGGGGTGGATGCTTTTGATACATCTTTAATATTAATAAGTTAAATGTTGGAACTCCTTTGTCCACCTCCGTCCCTTTGGGACACCTCCGCCAGCGGAGGATATGAAATCGATATTTCGCTCTAATCTGCCGGGCTTTGCCTATCGCTCCATTTTATGGAAAATATTATTTAAACGCAAAAAGTGCGCTTTGCAAAACTCTCGTTTGATAAGCACTTTGTTCCAAAGTAAGAAATAAGCCAATGTCACTTATATGATCCATCCGGACTCTAAATTTTCTTGCTTGTTCTTCTGACCAGAAGAATATGGATTTCCGTCAGAATGCATCGATAATACTCGGATCGACAAGTTTGGCAAAATCTATATGCGGCACAAAGACCAAAGGATCTGTGCCTCCCTCAACAATACGATATCGTAGCTCGCTGTCTATTTCGATGACGATCGGCTCAGATGAGTAAGCACATTTTGTTCTAACAACAACCGATATTGGTTTTTCTCTTAATTGCCCTTGCACGAAGGGCGTCGCTATCGCGTCGATTGCTCAAGCCGCGTGCAACTGCTCGCCCGTGCTAAAGGTGAGATGATGCGGTGTAGTGTCGGTAGTTACCGGATATGCCCAGGCGACCGCGCCCTGTTCATTCCGGAATAAGAACGTCAAATGCTTCTCAAGGTCTTCCAAAATGATGTTCACACATTCAACAGGCAAATTAAGTTTATCTGCAATAAACTCCGGAGAAAGCGGCTTTCCAATATTGGGAAGTTCCCGTACCGCAAAATTACGCACGCGATGATGATCTGCCGACATAAAACTGAGTCCAGCCTGTATTTGTTTTGAAACTTCTGATACGCCTTGTTCCCAGTCCTTACGTGGAATCTCTATAATTTGACTTCCCTGCCCCAGTAGTATTGTTTCACTCATATAATTTCTCCTTACCCAATAGACCCGTTTTTAAGTAAATCAAACTAACGCCACCTTCCCCGCCATCCGTCGGGTTTGACTATCCGCCCCATTTTAGTTCCTATGATAATTATTGTTCCTTTAGTGCTTTCGCTCGACTCGAACAAATGTCAGTTATCCTATCCTCAATTTTTTTCTTGAGCTGAATAAGATTCTCGGACAGGCCAGCGATTTGCTCATACTTTTTTGGACATTGCTGGAAGCCCGGCAAGAAGGCAGCATCATCCGATTTGAAAACAGCCTCACCCACATCAGCCGTCTGCTTTTCGCTAAGACGACCGGCCAGGAACTCATGAATGGCTATGTCGTACGCGGTTACGAAAGCAACGCTGTCTGGTGGCAGATTACGCCCTGTGATTTTATGAATATAAATCGCGAGAACCTTATTCTGTTTAAAGGATGTTGAGAAATTCGCATACACTTCCGGATCATATTCAGTATCATCACCGATCAAAATGAAGTTGTACCCTTCTGTCGCTCCATACAGCTCTTTCATGTGTTTGGTCTTGTATTCATAGTGGGAACTGAAGAGATCTGTCGCGCCACTAAGAGTCAAATTATAAGCAGGAAAGTGTGCGTCATTCAAAAGCTTATGCAAGTTAAAGCTAAAGATAAAGGGCGCGCCGGACAGAAACATGAGGCGCTCGACGGGTGAATTTTCACCAAGAAGGTGCGAATAGAGTTCCGGCATTCCGGCAAATACCAATTTGCCGGCTACGACATTACAGGATAAATTATCACGATTATGCACATCGGTTATTTTTACCGTATCGTCTACATCGCTGACAAGAATAAATGAATCGGCGGCAATTGCAGAACATGCAATTAAAAATATTATCAAAGTTATAGTGCCAATAAGTATATTTCGGTTCATAATTCTTTCTTATTATACCTGGATTGATTAATTGACACTACATTAAACCAAGGCCACATTCCCCGGCAGGTGTGACTCCATGGTGCCCTTCAGGGTATTCAGGTTATCCGCCGGGCTTCGCCCTGTTATGAACATTATAATTTTTATGATATTTTTGAACGGACTGGTCAATTACTTCCGGCTATCGGCCGGAAATTAAAATATTATTCAGTTGACTGAAGGCTTTTCCAGTATGGAAGTCATGGCTGGACTGGTCATCTCTCATATTATGAGACCAGTTAGCACCGCTTTGAGCTTCTTGTCTGGCTATCTTTGCTTCCTCTACAATAATATTTTGTTTTTGCTGACTTCCCTCTTTCAATATTCTGGTTTCAATTATAGCAATTGCTTCTGTTTCGATTTGACGCAATAGTTGAGTTTGCTGGGGGGATGGCACTAAAGACGGCATAACAACTCTGAAAGGTCTGACTGATGTGCCCTTAAAGTATTTATTGAGGACCATTGCCGCCAGTTTTTCGCTTGCCTGTGACGGAGTTTTCTTGTCGGCGCAACCTGACGCTGTCATATAATTATAAGATATGCACACTGTCACAGCATATGGTTCTGCCAGAGGCAATAATGGTTCATCTCCGGATAAAGGGTTAAAATTAATTGGGTGAATAAGTTCGGTTGTGTGTTCCGGTGTGTTGTATGATGAAATCGGTGCTTGTGTTATAGGAGCATATTTCTGGGACGTGGACGTTGTCAATGTGGATAATGACGTGGTGGTAGATGAAGTTGCTTGTACCGACGCTGCGGAAGTAATAGCAGATGTGACAGAAGAAAGAGAATTTTGAATTCCAGTACTGCTGGGAACGGTTGGAGGCGTTGGGGCAGTTTGCGTCTGTGTTCCAGAATCAGATCCGTGCGCAAATACAGTGATAGCACCATAGCTAATCGATACCCCTTGACTGTATACTATCGCTATCCCGCCATGAACCAAAAATAAACAGGCTGTAAGTAAAACGGTCAGCAGAGTCCTTGATAAGTTCTTCAACATACTCAATCGAATCATGAATTCAACTCCTGTCAAAGATATGTAAAATATTACCATGAATTATTATAAATTTGGGAAAAAATTTACATTTTTCTTCTTCTTCCCACCACTGCGCAAATTACATCGTAAAGTTTTTCTTTAAGTTCTTCTGTTGTTTCCCAGACAACATGATTGCATTGGCTGGTATTGAAGTGCACGTTATGCAGATCGTCTTTACGAACACACCAGATTACCGGCAGATTTCGGCCCATGGCGTAACCTGCATCAAAATAAACAACCCTGTTATGTTCTGTTACTTCAGCCACAACAAACAGAGAATTTTTTATTTCCGCGATATTCTTGGCATTAATTTTATCCGTATGCTTTTCCACGTCAATGCGGCAGGCCTTATAGCCGGCTTCGTTAATGGCCGGTTTGATGGCCTTCTGCCAGACTTTCTTCATTGATTCTGAAAACGATATTGCCACAAAGGCCTGACTCAACTCGATCGCACGTTGTTCATACTGCTCAAGATACTCCCATCCGCGAGCGGTTGCCGCGACGGAAACTGATTGGGATCCGGGTTTAAGCGAAATTTCCTTATTGCTGGTCCATGCAAGAAGATTCCGCTCAACAAGAAATCGAATGTAAAAAAGAATTTCCTGCGGCGCTGATGCCCATGCCAGCGGATAGTCAAATTCCGGCGATAAAGTAACACTGTCACCGGGATAATGAGACTTCCGGGCGATATTTCTTAAAAAAAGATATTGTTTATCGTATGGATTGTAATCCGGAATAGATTGCTCGATTTCCGTTAAGCTGTTGGCGTTTATTTCAGGAGTATCCATTCCCAATTCGGAGAGGTTTCTTATCCATCCGCAAATTTTCGGCCCGAGATTTTTCTTTACGGCCATTCGCTCGACGGTATGTGTTATTGTGAATTTCCCGCAACGCGCACATTTGTATGTGCTTTTTTCTTTTGAATCCACTTTGCTAATGACACTGGGACCTTGAAGTTTACACACAGGACAGGTAATGATAATGTTTTTTTTCATAATATCCTAAAAAGTTGTGGGTTAATCAAAGAAGAAAATACTTAATTCTCTATATCTAATAGACTAATATCCATTGACTATCAACTAATTTTTTAAACCAGTTCCACCTCTCCTATCGCTCCCATATCATTGCCCAGGATGATGATGATTCCGACAACTCCGGGAATTTTGATTCCGTAATCCAACGCGGTTTTAATATCATTTTTACTTTTAACCTTGTTGCCGATGGCGGAAGCGGCGGCGTCGGCCAGTGTCGTGGATTGGGAAATAACGCAGACAGCGTCGGCTTTTCCAAAACTCAAAGACGGACCGACTGTGGCTGATGAAGTGCAGATGCCCAGAGGCGAATCTTTTGGTTTTACAACGAAGTTTACTTGATAACTTAAAGAAGATTCTCCGGCGTAAACGGAGACGGTCAGTTCGTTTTTCGACTTTAAATAAATATCTCCGCCGTTTTCAATAATAAGGTTTTCCGTTTGAGAGAGAAGATTATGTCCCACAAATTCTGATACTGCTCCGGCCACCGCAGCCATCGGCCCTACCCCGCAGATTTTTGATTTTGAAAGCATGTTCCTGACAATCGGCGGCGCTAAATTATCTTCCGGAAGCGGTAAAAGTGAAGAGCGAAATTCAGGGTTATTTTTAATATAGGATTCTAAAGAATGACGATGATTGCTTAGTGATTTTAAGGCTGCATCTTTCAGGTTTGTATCCGAACTGATCAATAAATCACTTTCGGCTATTTTGATGTTATATGAAGTGAGATTATCCTTATTTATTAATGATCTATATGTTCTTTCCTCATATTTCATATGATACCAAAAAATCTTCCTCAATCTCCATATTGTCATTACCCGGCTTGACCGGGTAATCCAGTTTAAAAAGGATAATCGTTGGCTTTAAGCATTGGAGTATCACGAATAAATTGTTGCGCCCTCCCCTAAAATCCCATCCGCTTCTTTTTTAAGTTTATCGTTTATATCCAAGCGACATCCGTCACCCAGATAAACTATTGTTTTGCTTTGCCCGTTAAGAATATGCATATAACCTTCGTATTTACCCTGGAATTTTTTCATTGAAGAGATAAATGATGAAATGCTTTCCACCGAAACTTTATTGGCATTCACCATGAACCGGACCTGCTTGTAGGGATTTTCCAAAGATGTACTTAAAGAAATTACCTCCTGTGCTATAATCTTCGGCGTTTCTTCTCCGCCGCCGACATCAAGTGTTCCTTTAACAACAATCGGTTCTTCTTCATGCAGAAGTGCGTAATATTTTTTATATAACTCCGCGAAAAATATAATGTTTATTGACCCCTGCAAATCTTCGAGGGTAATGTAACACATGATATCTTTTCTTTTTGTCGCCCTTTCGTTGATGCCGCTTACCACACCGGCAACAGTTACAGTGTCTTTATCACTTTTGGTGTTTAAATTGCCCGAATCGGCATTGGTTACAAATTTCAAACGATCGGCAAAACGTAGTAAAGGATGACCGGTAATATAAAAACCTAAAGCTTCCCTTTCAATAGAGAGGAGCTTTTTGTGGTCCCACTCCGGCACGTTGTCCGGGATTTGATAGGATTGCGCTCCATTATTTTCTGCTGAATCGCCGGAATTAAATTGATCAAAAAAACTGGATTGATTACTGAGCTTTTCTTTTTGACTGCGCTGGGCCTCATCCATTGCTTCTTCATAACATTCCATAAGCTGACTGCGTTTATAGCCTAAAGAATCAAATGCGCCGCATTTAATCAGGCTTTCGATGACTCTTTTGTTGACTTTCCGCAAATCAACGCGGCTTAAGAAATCCATAAAGGAGGTGAATTTTCCCTCCTGCCTTACTGATATGATCGAATCAACCGCAGACAAACCGACATTTTTGATCGCCGCCATTCCAAAACGGATATTTTCTCCGGATATGGTGAAATCTCTTTGTGATTCATTTAAATCCGGCGGCAGAATATTTATGCCCAATTCTTTACACGCGCTCATGTACTTGATGATCTTGTCGCGGTTGTCTTTTTCACTGGTGAGTAGAGCGGCCATGAATGCCGCCGGATAATGAGCCTTGAGATACGCCGTCTGATAAGCGATTATCGCGTAGGACGTGCTGTGAGATTTATTAAAGCCGTATTCGGCAAATGTCTCCATTTGCTCCCAGATGGTTTTGGCCTTGTTTTCATTAATTTTATGTTTTTTAGCGCCTTCCAGAAATTTGGGCTTTTCCTTATCCATATCGGCGGCTTTCTTCTTGCTCATAACTTTGCGCAAAGTATCCGCTTCGGACATGCTATAACCGCCGATAGCGCCGGCAATCTGCATAACCTGTTCCTGATAAAGAATGATGCCATAGGTTTCTTTCAGGATGGTTTCCAGTTGAGGCAATTCGTAGGTTATTTTTGTTTTTCCCTGTTTGCGGGCGGTAAATTCCGGAAGCATTTTCATCGGACCGGGCCGGTAAAGAGCGATCAGGGCGATGATATCTTCAATATGATCGGGTTTTAAATTAATGGCGAGATCTCTCATGCCGGAACTTTCCAGCTGAAAAACCCCGTCTGTTTCGCCTTTCATTAACAGTTCATAAGTTTTTTTATCATCCAAAGGCAAGTTGTCGATGTCTATTTCGATGCCTTTTGATTCTTTGATGAAATTCAGAGCGTTTTTAATGACGGTTAATGTTTTCAGGCCGAGAAAATCGAATTTAGTCAGACCGACTGTCTGGATGTCGTTCATCGAATACTGAGAAACAACATCATCTTTGGGAGAGCAAAGAGGAACCCTCTCGACCAGAGGCACATCGGAGATTACTACTCCTGCGGCGTGCGTCGAGGCATGACGGTTAATTCCTTCCAGAATGCGGGACAATGATAAAAGCTTAGCTATCTGCGGGTTGTTTTTCTCTTCCTGCGCCAGTCGCGGTTCCGCCTTAATCGCTTCATTGAGTGTTATATTCAGAGTGTTGGGAATCAGTTTGGCGATTCTGTCCGCTTCGCTGTAAGGGATATCCATGGCGCGTCCCACGTCACGGATGACGCCCTTGGCCTGCATTTTTCCAAAAGTGATAATCTGAGAAACCTTGTCCTGACCGTACTTTTCGGTCACGTATTTAATGATGTCATCCCTGCCCTCCTGACAAAAATCAATATCAATATCCGGCATGGTAATACGGCTGGGATTTAAAAACCGTTCAAAGAATAAATTATAACGGATGGGATCAATGTTGGTGATTCTTATCGCGTAGGCCACCAGGCTTCCCGGCGCGGAGCCACGTCCCGGCCCCACGGGAATATCATGGTGTTTCGCGTGCTTCACGAAATCGGAAACAATCAGAAAATAACCCGAGAAACCCATGGACTTGATAATTTCCAATTCATCGTTAAGGCGTTTTTCGTACTTTTCCCTGATGACGGATTCATTTTCTTTTTGATCTTTTAAAATAACGGGAAATAATTTTTCCAGCCCTTCTCTCGCCTTGCGTTCCAGATATACGTTAAGTGATTCCTCCGGATTTTTTACTTCAAAATTAGGCAGGTAAAATTTACCTGTTTCCAGAGAAAAGTTACATTTTTCGGCAATGCTTACCGTGTTGGATAAGGCTTCGGGCGTTAAGGAAAAGAGTTGGTACATTTCTTCCGGAGATCGAAAATAAAACTGATCCGTGCTCAAATGCATACGCCCCGGATCGTTGATTGTCTTTCCCGTCTGGATACACAGCAGAATATCATGAGCCTCCGCATGTTCGCGCTCCAGATAATGACAGTCATTGGTTGCTATAAGCGGAATGGATAACTCTTTGCTGATTTCGATTAAACCGGCGTTGGCTATTTTCTGCTCGGGAATTCCATTCTCCATTATTTCCAGATAGAAATTTTCTTCGCCGAATATTTCCTGATAATGACGGGCTGTTTTTTTGGCTTCTTCCATATTGCCCTGCATGATCAAAGAGGCGACTTCGCCATGCAGACAGGCGCTGGAAGCGATAAGTCCCTCATGACATTCTTTCAACAATTCTTTATCCACGCGGGGCCTGTAATAAAAACCCTTCAAATAGCCTGCTGTTGTCAGCTTCATCAAGTTTTTATAACCCTGCGCATTTTTGACCAGAACGATTAAATGTTTCGCGCTTTCACCACCGGCAGTTCTATCCGTCAGCTTATTGGGAGCAACGTATAATTCACAACCGATGATGGGCTTGACACCGTGTTTGTAGGCCTGCTGGTAAAAATCAATCGCTCCGAACATGTTTCCATGATCGGTAATGGCTATTGCCGGCATTTTATATTCACGGGCTTTTTTGAAGAGGTCTTCCAGACGAATCATCCCGTCAAGCAGGCTGTATTGTGTATGGAGGTGGAGGTGGACAAAGTCAGAGTGTTTCATAGTTACTATTCCATTCCTAAATCAAAGCGCTATCTTTGTTGACAGCGTCGTCGGTTTCCTCAACGTATAACCTAAAGGTCACACGGTTAGTAATACGTCTGCGGAGCCTCCTCCTCGCCGCCTCGATATCATCTTTGATTTAGAAATGGTATTTCATAAGCAGCAATAAAGGATTGATATATGTATTAAAAAAGCGGGTTCTAATCCAGCCAGTAATTGGGCGCTTCCTTGGTGATGATTACATCATGAACATGGCTTTCACGCAATCCTGCCTGAGTAATGCGGACGAAACGCGCTTTTTTAATCATTTCCGGAATTGTTTTGCAGCCGACATAACCCATGCCGGCTTTGATTCCGCCAATGAGTTGGAGTATACTGGCGGAAAGTGATCCCCGGAATGGAACCCTTCCCTCGATTCCCTCGGGAACGATTTTTGCCGGACCTTCGATATCATCCTGATAGTAACGGTCGCGGCTTCCCATTTTCATTGCTTCCAGCGAACCCATGCCGCGATAAACTTTATAACTGCGTCCCTGAAATAAAATGGTTTCCCCCGGACTTTCTTCAGTGCCGGCGAACAACCCACCGATCATCACACAATGGGCTCCGGCGCCGATGGCCTTGACAATGTCGCCGGAATATTTTATTCCGCCGTCGGCCATTACCGGAATGCCTTTTTTAGAGGCGATCCTATACGTGTCCCGGATTGCCGACATCTGGGCTACACCGACACCGGCAATAATACGAGTGGTGCAAATGGAACCGGGACCGACACCGACTTTCACGGCATCAACACCAGCATCGATAAGAGCCTTGGCGCCTTCCGATGTCGCGACATTTCCCGCGATTAATTCGCAGTTGGGGAAAATGGATTTTGTTGCTTTAATGGCTTTCAGCACTCCTGCGGAATGCCCATGCGATGTGTCGATAGAAATTATATCGGCGCCTGCCGACAGTAGAGCCGCGATTCGCGGTTCACGGTCGATGATACCAACTGCCGCACCGACCCGTAATCTGCCCTTGGAATCTTTGCAGGCATTCGGGTAACGGCGTATTTTTTCAATATCTTTAATGGTAATCAAACCTTTTAATCTGTATTCGTCGTCCACGACCAGCAATTTTTCAATTCTGTGCTCGTGAAGAAGTTTTTTGGATTTTTCAAGGGAAATGTTCGATGATACGGTGACAAGATTTTTCCTGGTCATGACATTGGCCACCGGCTGGTCCAGATTTTCTTCGAATCGCAGATCCCGATTGGTGAGAATTCCGACAAGCTTTCCATGTTTAACAACCGGCACGCCGGAAATGGAATATTGATTCATAAGTTCCAAGGCGTCGCTGACTTTACGGTCGGGCTCAATGGTGATGGGATCAACAATCATTCCGCTTTCTGATTTCTTGACCTTGTCCACTTCAATGGACTGCTGTTCTATACTCATGTTGCGGTGGATAATGCCGATGCCGCCTTCCTGAGCCATGCAAATAGCAGTGCGTGATTCCGTGACCGTGTCCATGGCAGCCGAAACGATGGGAATATTCAAAGATATATTCTTTGTCAGTAATGTGGATGTATTCACGTCCCGCGGCAATATATTGGAAGCCGCCGGAACGAGCAGAAGGTCGTCAAAAGTCAAAGATTCTTTTATAGTGTCATCAAGCATTGGTCCCTCCGTTATAATTATAAAGCCTGATTGGTGATGAAATATTTTTCGCCGTTTAAATTAATATAAAAATTATCTTCATTTTCCGATTGTTCGATAAATTCAGCAAGCTGATAGTAACTCTTTCGTGAAAACCGGGCAATGAATCTTCCATCTTTAACACGGCAATAAAGAACATTGTTCCCGCCCGTATGTAAAGAATTCATTTCCAGTTTTTCGCCGCAATCATCATTCAAAAAAATATCAATTTGTTCCCGGCAATCACCAGGCGTTTTTGTTTTATAAACCGCCTCAACGACAAAAGCGGTGTCTTCCACGTTAAGATAGCGACGCTCTTCGCCCAGTTCTATTAAATATTTGCCGCAGTCGTCAATTTTAAGATGTTGAAAAAAAATACTCAATATTTCTTTGCGAAACATGTGGGCGCCTTTATAATACCAGATGCCGTCTTTGTCTATTTTTATTTCAAAATTATCCATTATTTTTAAAAACTTTTTCTGCTGTCCAGTAATATGGTAACAGGACCATTATTGATGAGTTCAATTTTCATCATTTCCTGAAATTTTCCCGTTGCCAGATCATTGACTTTTCCTTTGGCTTTGCCAATAAAGTATTCATAAAGTTTGTTGGCTTTAACGGGCTCTTCCGCCGCTACAAACGAAGGCCGTCTTCCTTTCACGCAGTTGCCCAATAAAGTAAATTGCGAGACCACCATCATCGCACCGCCGATTTCCAGTAAAGACCGGTTCATCTTGTCTTGTTCATCTTCGAAAATGCGCAGGTTTATCGACTTTTCCAGAATATAATCGGCGTCCGCTTCCGAATCCTCTTTTTCCACTCCCAATAACACGAGAATTCCTTTATTTATCGAGGATAATTCCTGATCGTTAATACTGACACTGGCACGGTCGACTCTCTGGATAACTGCTCGCATTAGTGATTCCGTTTAAAAAGTTGTTTATGTTTAGCAACAAATTGTCCCTCGTTCAAGTTATTTCTCTGAAAAAAATGCCGAATTGTTTTATTTTTAAGAATTGAAGCTCTAAGGGACAAGTTGCGGATAATTTTCAATTCTTAAGGCACAATATTGTTCAGTATTCACTCGCTTACCCCTCATTAAGTGAAAGTGTTTGCGTCAGGAGCTGAGTTCAATTTTTCTTGACAGGTGCTGTTTTTGTTGTTAAGGACACGCCGGTTTTAATTTCCAAGGCGTTTGTGGACATTTCATTATTGATTGTGCGCTTTTCCCGCAACGTCTTAAAAATAGAATTATATAAGGGGGTTGTTTAAATGATTTGTAAGACAGTTAAAGCGGGATTCGAATGCGCTTTTATGGCTAAAAACGGATGTGGTTTTGTCAATGGCAGTTGTGTGACTGTAATTGATAAATGCGAAGGTTGCGGGAAAACGATGGATTATGAATCAAGCAAGTACTGCAAAGTTTACCCTGATCCGGCAGGAAAATGGCGAAATGGCAATTGTCCAACCGCGACGCATATCAAACTGGAAATAAAAGAAGCGCAAAAAATAAATCCGCTCAAAGCCTCCAAGAGAGCAAGTAAAAAAGCTTAACCAAGTGGATTTTTCATAGCAAAATAAAAAAGCCGGCAATTGAAATTGCCGGCTTTTTTTAACTGATCATTTCCCTGATCTGTTGCAGTTCCCGTTTGATAAGAATTAACCGTTGCTTTTCGGAATCCTTATCTTCCGGTTCCTCATTGCTGCGCGTTTTATGAAGCTGCTTCTTGGCGCCGTCGATCGTGAAACGCTGTGCATAAAGCAGATTCTTGATGGTCAGTAATTCCTGCACATCTTTTTTTCTGTACAAACGTTGCGCAGTTTTTGTCCGCACCGGATTGATCGTTTTAAATTCGGTTTCCCAATACCTGATAACGTAAGGCTCGACACTGAGAATTTTACTTACTTCTCCAATGCGGAAATATGCCTTTTCGGGAATTATTGTTTCCATTGAGTTCCTCAAACCCTTACGGCCTAATTCACCGGCACAATCTAAAAATAACAATAAACGAAACTAATAAATTCAATTTAAAATAAACACAAAACTGGTTTATTAAATATTTTAAGAAATATGTGCAGATGGACTTTATCCCTATAGCTTTGCTTGAGGGATAATATTGAGTAGAAGCGCACAATGGCGTCATAAATATGCCCTGCCGCTTAACTCACTCTTATATTTTTAGTTCAGAGCTTTTCGCAGCACCTGTGAGGATTTGAAAGTCAATACTCTGCGCGCGGTAATGGATATTTCCTGTCCGGTCTGCGGATTACGGCCGCGGCGCGCTCTTTTTTCCTTAACCATGAAGTTGCCGAATCCGGAAATCTTCACTCTTTCGCCTTTAGCCAGACAATCTTTAATGATGTCGAATACGGATTCAACGATATCTGCTGAATCCTTCTTGGAAAACCCGAGCTTCTCGTAAACATTTTGAATAATATCAATCTTCGTCATGTCCTTACCTCCATTTTAACTTTATCTATTCTGTTATGCTCTTATTTTTGCACCCGTCAGATTCACGGTCTTCTGTACAATTCTATCATGGACGGCATTTGCTTCTAAATCAGTTAATGTTCTATCCGAAGCGCGATAAGAAAAACGCAGCCCCAGACTTTTCCCCTCTGAAATTTCTTTTCCCTTATATACATCAAAAATAATAACATTTTCAAGTAAATCTTCTTGTTGTCCCAAAACAATATTAAGCATTTGGCCGGCTTCCAGCGTGTCGGGTATAATAAAAGCGGCATCGCGCGTTACGGCCGGAAATTTTGATATTTCCTGACAGAAAATATTGCTTTCCAGGTAAGCGGCAACCAATATATCTAAATTAATTTCAAATACATAGAGATTATTTTTAAAATCAATATTTTCCAGAACGTCCGGATGAACTTCGCCTGCAAAACCTATTTTCCTGTCCTCCAAATAAATTCCGCACGACTTTCCCGGATGTAAAAAGGGTTCTACAGCCGTGGAAACATACCGGCAATTATTTATTTTTAAATCAAGGAAAATATTTTCCAGAGAGCCTTTTAAAGAATAAAAGTCGGCGGTTTTTTTCGAATCCCAAAAATCACCGGTCATTTTTCCTGTCAAAAGTCCGGCAACTATATTTTTTTCTACAGGCAGTTCCGCCGCTGAAGGATTTAGAAAAATACGCCCGATTTCGAAAATTTTTAAATCAAAAGATCCATTGTTGGCGTTCTTTCTCGCCATTTCCAACAGACCATGAGTAATGGTTGTCCTCATGGCGGAAAGATCTTCGCCCAGCGGATTCTTGATCCGCACCATGCTCCTTCTTTCATCATTTTCCGGCAAGCACATAATATCCGCCGCCTGCGGTGTTCCGAAGCTGTAATTGACAATTTCAGTATAGCCGCTTCCTGTAAGCAATTGCCTGAGTCTTTCTTCCAAGTCTAAACGGGGAATAACTTCCATTTCCGTTACGGCAACGGCGGGCAATGTAACAGGCACGCGATCATAACCATAAAGCCGGATTACTTCTTCAATTAAGTCAATTTCCCGCGAGATATCGACCCTGGATGTCGGCGGAGTAACAAGATACATACCCTTCCCTCCCCGCTTAAGAACCATGCCGATACTGCGCAATATTCCGGCGACATCTTTTGCGCTTATTTCCGTTCCGATTATCCTGCGGATTCTATCCATGCGCAGGGGAATATTCTGAGCGGATATGATTTTATTCGGGTATTCATCTATATAGTTTTTACAAACATGACCGCCGGAAATATCTGCAATCAATTGAGCGGCGCGGTTGAGAGCCCGAACTACTCCTTCAGGATCAATTCCTCTCTCAAAGCGAAAAGCGGCATCCGTAGGCATGGCCAGCTTTCGCGCTGAACGGCGGATGGAAGGGGGATTAAAGTAAGCGCTCTCCAGCAACACCACCTGCGTATCTTCTTTAACTTCGGAATTCAGGCCGCCCATAATTCCGGCAATAGCAACAGGTTTGACACCGTCGCAGATTAATAAAGTATCCGCGGGAAGTGTGTGACTTTTTTCGTCCAGAGAAATAAATTCCTCATTTTCTCTGGATTTGCGGACAACGATTCTTCCTTCTTCCAGAAAACGGAAATCAAACGCGTGCAGCGGTTGTCCCATTTCGAGCATGACAAAGTTAGTAATGTCGACAATGTTATTGATGGCGCGCAATCCGACCGCTTCGAGTCTGGCTTTCATCCACACAGGAGACGGACCTATTGTAACGTTTTTTATCATTCTGGCCGTGTAACGGGGACAAAGATCAGCGTCAATTATTTTTACCGAAGCCAGAGAATGGATATCCTCGGAGGATTCTTTAATCTTCACGGACGGCAGTTTTATTTTTTTACCGGTAATAGCGGCCACTTCCCGCGCTATTCCGATCATGCTCAAGCAGTCGGAACGGTTGGGTGTAACATTTACGTCAAGAACAGTATCCTCTATATTTAAAACCGTCTCCAGAGGAGAGCCAAGCGGCAAATCAGCAGGCAAATGCATGATACCCGATTCATCATCGCCGATTTCCAGTTCCGCTGCGGAACATAACATTCCGTCTGATTTTTCGCCGCGCAGAATGGATGACTTGATAGTATATCCGTCGGGTATTACAGCTCCTACTTTGGCCAGAGGAACGATATCGCCGGGCGCAATATTTTTCGCGCCGCAAACGACAGGATAGCTTTGAGTACCATCGCTGACACTACATAAAGAGAGACGGTCAGCGGAAG
>Ga0182019_10000866_pt1 | contig 14982 bp, 7 predicted proteins | sample 812E2MmetaG_FD_120483 | JGI IMG/M metagenome (GOLD analysis project Ga0182019, IMG submission 120483) | Permafrost microbial communities from Stordalen Mire, Sweden - 812E2M metaG | ecosystem: Environmental > Terrestrial > Soil > Wetlands > Permafrost | place: Sweden: Stordalen | collected...
TTGTCGAGGTAGTATTTGAAGAAATAGAGAAGTATCCCATTCCTGATGGCAAGGAAAATGAACATGAATACAAACACCAGGAACATTATTACCCATGGCTTGTTTTTCATAAGGTCCGAGATATCCTGCTTAAGCGATGTTTTTTGCTTTGGATCTGGTTTTATTCTTTCCTTAGTTGAAAGGAATGTTATTATGAAGAATAGAACAGCCAGTATACAAAAGATACCCATGGTAACCTGGTATCCTTTGGCGCTGTTCCCATGGCCAAAATGGTTGACCATAGGAAGGGCAAAACCCTGTATTGCAATAGTTGCCAGAGTAACGACAATGAATCTCACCGATGAAAGACTTGTTCGCTGCACCATATCCCCGGTAATCACACCGCTGAGCGCCGAATAGGGAATATTATTAGCAGAATAAACTGTAAGCAGCAGGATATATGTTATATAGGCATATATTATCTTGCCCGATGCACCAAAGTGTGGTGTGGTAAATGCCAGAAAACCTATTATCCCGAAAGGGATAGCTGTCCAGAGGATCCATGGACGGAACTTTCCCCAGCGGGTATCTGTACGGTCAGCGATGACACCCATCAGAGGGTCAGCAACTGCTCCCCACAGCCTTGCCACAAGAAAGAGAAGGGCTGCTGCACCGGCCGAAATACCGAACGAATCGGTATAGAAGCTGAGCTGTAGCAGCATCATTGTCTGAAAGATAAAATTTGCGGCGCCGTCACCCAGACTGAAGCCGACTTTTTCTCTCATTGAAATTTTTTCTGCCATTCTGATCGTAATTAATAGTGAATTAAATGATTGTCAGGGAATGTATGTTAATTATTTAACAGAGAACCTGTAAATAGTCTGTGACTTAAAAGTCTCACCCGGATTCAATACCGTCGACGGAAAATCAGGATGGTTGGGACTATCAGGATAGTGTCCTGTTTCGAGACAGAGACCTGACCTGTAGATGTAAGGCTTCCCTCCGTGTCCTATCTTGCTTCCGTCGAGAAAATTGCCACAATAGAACTGAACACCCGGCTGATCTGTAATGACTTCCATCAGACGACCGCTTACCGGTTCATATACAGAAGCATCGACTTCCTCTTTATTATCAAGTACAAATGTATGATCATATCCTTTGCCATAAATAAGCTGATCATAGTTTTCAGCTATTCTTTCTCCAATGGTATGAGGAGTGGTAAAATCGAACGGGGTTCCAGCCACCGGTCGTATTTCTCCTGTCGGTATTAAAGTCGAATCGATGGGAACAAAACCCGATGCCTTAATAACCAGCTGATGGTCAAGAATATTGCCATTACCAGCTCCATGAAGGTTAAAATAAGCGTGGTTTGTTATATTGAGCACTGTTTTTTTGTCGGTGGTACAGGCATAGTCAATTATAATCTCATTATTATCGTTCCAGGTGTAGGTAACCTCAATATTCATATTTCCCGGGTACCCTTCCTCCATGTCCGGGCTCTTGTAGGTGAACTTAACTGTCGGAAATTCTGCCTTTTTAATAATCTCCGATTCCCAAACCACACTGTGCCATCCCCCGGGTCCGCCGTGCAACGAATTGGGCCCGTTATTAAGAGCAAGAGAATAACCGACACCGTCGAGTGAGAATTTTCCTTTAGCTATCCTGTTGGCATACCTTCCGACCACTGCTCCGAAGTACGGATCGCCCTTAATCATGCCGTCAAAAGTATCAAAGCCAAAAGCGACATTCTCCCTGGTACCGTTTTTGTCGGGAATTTCAATCCATGTAATCCTTGCTCCGAAGTTGGTAAGTCTAATCACATTGCCTGCCTTGTTTGTAAGGGTCATCTGATATACTTCCTTACCTTTATAAGTGCCAATTAATTCCTTTTGAACCATTGATTTATTTTTTGCTCCCTGGTTGCAGCCATTAAGAATAACAGTTGCTGCAAGAAGGGTTAATGATAAGAACCTGATTTGTTTCATTTCTGTAAATATTTATATCTTCTAAAAATAATAAATTCTTATTTATGAATGACTTGTCATTTTCCTGCCGAGAATTCTGATGCTGGTAAACCATCATTGTTGAAAAGCGTACCAACAGCTCCGTTTCTCCAGCAGTATCTTACAAAAGCAGGTTCCTGCACTTTGGGTGAAGATACCCAGACTTCATTTTTAACAATCTTTGCAACTGCACATACAAATGCTCCATCTTTTCCTGCAATTTCGAACTCAGGAATTAAATCCTTTTTTGATACCAGGGCTGACCCTGTGTTGTCAAAATTCACCTTAATTATTTTGCCGTCTGCTACCATCGATTTATAAACCGGTCCGGCACATGGTGTTTTAATTCCATAATCATTGTTGAGAGCCAGTGCAGCTAGCCGATTACCTACCTCCATCTTAAAGGGAGGATGAATATTCATAACAGTTGCAATGTCAAGTGTAACAACCATTCCGGTATTCGGTGTGGCAAGCGATTTTGCCTGTGCTTCGCGCAGCAGGACTGACTCACTGGAATCGACATCCGAATAAACATAAGGTGCAATCTGTACAAAATAGAAAGGGAAATCCTTCTCTTTCCAGGAATCTCTCCAGTTCTGAATCATCAGAGGGAAGATCTTTGCATACTGGTCAGCACGACCAACATTTGCTTCACCCTGGTACCAGATTGCACCCTTGATCCTGTAATTCACAATCGGGTTTATCATACCGTTGAAGAGCGTAGATGGTGAATTGGGTCCCATTGCCATTGGCTTCTTTATTCCGGCATACTCATTTTTTGTCATGTCGAAAATGTAAAATTTGTTATTTGTGAGTTCAGCCGAAACCTGGTATTTCCATTGACCGCTAATATCAAGGGGCGCTTCCTTTCCTTCTTTTGCAGTTATCTTCATCGATCCCGGAGCACCCCAGATTCCTCCGCCGCCACCATTATCAAGAACTCTCACGGCTATTGTGCTGGCCCCCTCTTTTACGGCAGCACCAGGTATAATATAATTCCTGTCCGTCTGGTAAAAACCGCTTGTTTCAGTTGCACCGACGAGCAGTCCATTGAACCAGGTACAATCCATATCATCGATAGGGCCAAGCGATAGTATCAGATCCTTCCCTGCCAGTGAGGCAGGGATATTTACGACTTTCCGGAACCATACGACACCATCAAGATCACCTATCACTTTTTCAAACAGTTGCGGAAGCGCCATAGAAGGCCATGCAGAGTCATTAAAATCCGCCGAAGCTGCTGCCTCATCGCCTAAGCCCAGATTCTTCCACTGATCATCTCCTGCAGGTTTTACTTCAACTTTTTTATGTCTCTCCAGGAATGCCTGGTACTGAACCTGGAGGGGCAGTGATTCCTTCATGGCGGCAAGATCTTTTATAAATTCTCCCGCATTTGTCAAAACATCGGCCGCCGTCCATGATTCTGATGGCGTTCCTCCCCAGGCTGTTTCAATCAGGCCTACCGGAACATTAAGCTTATCATAAAGCTTCTTCCCGAAGAAAAAGCCTGTGGCGCTGAACGGTCTTACAGTTTCAGGGTTGCAGACTTCCCATTTACCAATACAGTCGTCGAGCGGATCGGCTGACACCTTCCTTGTTACAGTAAAAAGCCTTATGTTGGGTAACGCAGCATTCGCAATTACATTTGCCGAATGCATTATAGTATCGCGGGGAGGCCATCCCTGAATTGGCATCTCCATATTCGACTGTCCGGAACATACCCAAACTTCACCTGCAAGGATATTACCAATTGTAATTGTCGTATCAGCTGCACTGATAACAATTGTATACGGCCCTCCGGCTCCAGGTGCAGGAATATTAACCGACCACTTCCCATCTTTGCCTGTTTTTACTGCTACCTCTGTGCCCCACGACGGGGCGATAGTAATCTTCTGTCCGGGGTTAGCTTTTCCCCAGATCAGAGCATCAGTTTTTTGCTGCAAAAGCATATTATCGCTTAAAATTGATGGAAGCCTCAGCTTGGAAGGCCCGTTATGGCATGCAGAAAACAGCATGACAAACAACAGAAGAATAGTCGCTTTTTTCATTGATTTAAATATTTTATTGTTTGATGAGTACCTGTTTTTAATAATAATCCAAATTTATATTTAATTATTTTATTACCCCCTTCCAATCCTTCCCCCAAGGGGGAAGGTTAAGAAAAGAGTCATTTCTTAAATATAAAGACCATTTTACTTTTTTTGAACTATCACCGGGCTGCCGTCATATTTTACATTTTCAGCCTGAGATGCTTCAGGATTAAACGGAACCGGATGTTCTTCAGTTACCCATACAATCCTGAATGTCCTGGATTTCAGCATTCCACTGAATTCACCTTTTCGTTCACCAATTATGAGATTACCAGCCATGTTATCATAACTGAACCTGATGGTGCTGCAAGCTCCTTTCTCATAATTGTAATTTATCCCTTCATCTTCATAAAGGGTAAATGCGCAATCTCTTCCTGTGTAAACATAAAGAGTAACCGGATCGGCGGGCTTTTCATCGGTGTATTGAATTGCAGGGCCAATGGGTATTATTGAACCCTCTTTCACAAATAACGGAATATGTTCAAAGGGCGCAGCCACATCTATCCGCTGCCCTCCCTTTATATATTTTCCGGTATAAAAATCATACCATCCGCAAGCTGAAGGAAACGTAACTTCGCGTGTGCGTGCCTTATATGTATAAACAGGAGCCACCAGAAGCGACGGTCCAAACATATACTGGTCTCCGGTATTTTCAACACTCTGGTCGTTGCCGAAATCCATTACCATGGCTCGCATGATTGTATAGTCGTTGAAATATGTAAGTCCTGCCAGCGAATAAGTATATGGAATGAGGTAATATCTCAGCTTGTCATAATATACCATACTTTTATATGCAGGGTTCCCTTCCGGAGAGATATTGAACACCTCGCGATATGGGTATTGTCCATGACTCCTGAAAAGAGGACAGAAAGATCCAAACTGGTACCAGCGTGTATTGAGCTCTCTCCATTCATTCATATCTTCCGATCCTTCCTTCGCCCTTGTGTACCTGCCCTCTACATCAAAACCACCAATGTCGAAAGTCCAGTAGGGTATTCCTGACATGGCATAATTCAGTCCGGCCATGATCTGGGACTTCATATCCTCCCATCTGGTTGCGATATCGCCGCTCCAGGTAGCTGTGGAATATCTCTGCAGGCCTGCAAACCCTGAACGGGTCAGAAGGAAGACACGCTTGTCCGGATCAACGGCACGCTGCCCGTTATAAATTGCCATTGCATTCATAAGGGCATAAGTATTGAAGTATTTTGTTGATGGTCCGAGGAATGTTGGTGTAATCAGCAGTTTCCTGTAGCTTATGCTTGAATTGGATAATATATCCGGTTCGGAAGCATCCATCCACCAGGCATCAAATCCTTTTGTATAGAGGTGCTCCCTGATCTGGTTCCAGAAAAGGTCACGTGCCTGGGGGTTATAAGCATCATAGAATGATCCTATAAATCCTTTTCCAATCCAGTCCCTTACACTGTCTTTAATAGCCTGCCGGTACATCCATCCCTTGCTGTCGAATTCCTTGAAATGGTCTGTGGTCATATAAAATTTAGGCCATACGGATATCATAATTTTAGCATGAAGGTCATGAACCTTGTTAACCATTCCGGCCGGATCAGGGAAGAACTTAGGATCAAATTCATGGGAACCCCACTTTTCAACCGGCCAGTAGGACCAGTCGAGTACTATATTGTCGAGCGGAATATTCCTTTTACGATATTCTCTGACAACTCCGAGGAGCTCATCCTGCGAATGGTATCGTTCGCGGCTTTGCCAGAAGCCCAAAGCCCATTTCGGCATTATAGGTGCCTTCCCTGTAAGTGTCCGATAACCTCTTATTACATCATCAGGATCCTTCCCTGCAATAAAATAATAATCTATCTGGTCACCCATTTCCGACCAAAGAGATAGTTCATTCTGCTCAGCCGGAGGTACCGGACTTAATGCTTTCAGTCCGAGATAAGAAATATCACCATCAGGATGCCATTCAATCCTTATCGAATATTTTCGGCCCTTTTCAAGCTCCTTTTCAAATTTGTATGGAGTAGGATTCCAGGCTGTTCTCCAGCGTTCGGGAACAATAAGTTCATTGTCGATGTACAATTTCGTATAGCCGGCATAATATAACCTGAAATGGTAAAGGCCGCTCTCATTAGGTTCTATTTTACCGGACCAGACTATCTCCGAGTTGTACATCCGGAAACCCTGTGGAAAATTCTTTACTGTTGTATTATTCTCATAATCAATGTTCGATTCTTTCCTCTCAGTGAAGATCTTATTTGTATCCGAGTCGTTGTAATAAGTTGCAGTCAGGGCTCCCTCCCCGCCATGTTTGTCGTATAGCTTAAAAAGATCCATCTGGGAATAATCGCGGGGATCGCCGAACTTTGTTAGTGAATAATTATCCCAGAGTATCCCGTAGTTCTGGTTTGAGATGAGGAAAGGTACCGATACCTTTGTATTATACTGGTAGAGGCTTTCATTCTTTCCCTTCCAGTTAAACTCGCCGGACTGGTGTTGTCCGAGTCCGTAAAATGCCTCATAATCAGGTGAGTTAAATACTTGCCGCATTGTGTATCCTGATGTTCCTTCAACTGAAATCGGCGAGAACGATTTCCCTCCTCCGGATGGTTCAGCGAGAAAAACCTTTCCGTCTGCATTCATGAAGGTAATCTGTCCCGTAGAGATCGATACCTGTGCTTTCAGAGCGGAAGTCGAAAGTACAAGAGTATCTCCGGAATCTGAAATATTATACTTAATCCCTTTCAAAGGAAATGCAACGACGCAGAGGCTTTTATCTGAAGAAGGCTTTGTTCCTGGAGAAGCGATGACGTGAATGATCCTGTCGTTTATCGGCTCTAGCATCAGGAACCTTGTTCCATTACGGGTTTTATCTTTCAGACGGACAATAACTCCGCTTTCTGTCCGAACCCATGACTTATGATTGCATGAGGTGAGCATGAAAACGGAAATGATTATCAGAAGAAAATGTTTCATAGGAACAAATATTTAAAATCTCAAAACACCCGGAATTATCAAAAGGAAGACTGGTTATTGTCCTGGCTCCGCTTCTGCTTCTATCTCCATCAGCAATTCATCGCGGCAGATATCAGCCTCGATGTAAGTAGCCGGCAGGGAAGGAAAGTGTTCACTGCAAATCTTTCTTACGATCGCGAAATCTTCCTGTCTCTTGATATATACCCGAAAAAGAGAATATTTTCCATGATAGGGGAAAGTTCCGGGAATAAGCTGGTTCAGCCTCTCTGTATCTATCAGCTTTTTAATGTTTTCAAGAGTAACTATTGTCTGTTCTCCGACATCCCCTTTTCCCATTGTCTTCTGTCCAATTATGGAAGCAGTACCTGAGATATGAAGAACCACATCGTTTCTGCCGGCCATAAGCAGTGCCCTCTCAAATTGCGGCGCGTGTTTCACAGGGTCACCTTCCTTTACCTTGCCAACAAGAACCTGCTGACCATAATTGTAGGCATTGACCTGGTTGGGATTATCAACAGCTTTGATCTGCAGCGATTTGCCAGGCTGAACTGCGCAGAAATCAAGAATGACCCCGCCATGCTTCATACCAACACCTGTTGCAGCCGGATAACCTGCTATTTTGCGGTATCTTGTATAGTAATCGTTCCTTACTTCATTGAAAGCCTGATAATTCTGTACGCCGTTCTTCACCGTAAGTATATTCCCGATATAATTCCACTGACGCACCAGGTTATCAAGGGACATGTTTTCAGATGCCAGAAGGCCTGTCATTATTTCAAAAGCGCTTTCAGCAGCCCTCTTTGTATCATCCTGGAACATATAGCTGCTGGCTCCTGCACCCCAAATCTCTTTTCTGTCTCCGGATTCCAGGACAACATATTGAACGGATTTGTAATTCTTAGTTGTAAAAATATCAGCACTTCCGGTAACGAATGTCCCCTCAACAACTACTTTCCATGGTTTCTGAGGAGGATGAGCTGATATATTTATAGCCGGAGCTGCGGAACCAAATTCATTGAAAAGCAACTGAAGCATGCTCTTCCGTGTTTCAAGGGAACTCTCAAAATCCTGGAAATCTGTAAAAACATTAAGCTTTACAGGAATATAACCCGAAGATCTTGATTTAACTACTTGTTGCAGGCATTGTTTCCATTCATCTTCGATTTTCCCCTCAACCGATGGAAGATAAACAAGATATCTCTTTGGCATACAGATTCAGTCTTTTTTTTCAAAAGTAATATTTTTTGCATCTGCGCCAATCGACTTTAACATATTCCTTCCGTTAACCATGACTTTCCCGGTGACGAGTTCAGGTACATTGAATGACCTCAGGCAATAATCGTAAAAATCAGGTTCTTTCTGCGGCAGAAGGAATGGTTTGGTTGCTTCACCGTTATCATCGAGCCATGCAAAATAAGGCCTTGTATAGAGACCATCTATACGCCGGCTGCTGAAAACGAACCAGTGCGAACCGGAAGACCATGAATGATAGCTCTCTGCGTTCCCGCTGTTTATATTTTCCATCCTCTTAAATGAACCGTCTTTAAGATCGAGCAGGTAAAGATCAGCCTCATTATGCCATATTGAGAAATTTCCATAATCCGACATGGTGAACATGATGTATTTCCCATCATGAGAAGGCCTGGGGAATGATATGCTTTTACCCGTTTTATAAGAGCTTATCAGAGTATCAATACTACTCCCGAATGATGCTGAAGAAGGGTCAAAATCAATTTTGCAAAGGCTATACATGATCTTGTTGAAATCATCAGGAAGAGTGCCCTTTCTTGCTGAACAGAAGAAAAGAGTCTTGCCATCAGGCGAAAATGAAGGGAATGTCTCAAAACTTTCTTCACCCGAAATCAATTTGCTGGTGAATAGCTTGTTTTTTTTGATATCATAGACAACAATATCAGATTTTGAATCCATTACCTCTATCCGCTTTTCCCTTGTGGTATGGAAAACCTGCGATATTGCATTGACTGAATATGCAATATAATTACCCGATGGATGCCAGTAAGGATATACGCAATTTGATATTGTTTCATTTGTCTTGGTGTTCAGCTTTGTAACCGTACCATCTTTAACCAGCACAGTGCCGGCGATGTTCCCCCTCAGATGAAACATCATCTGGCCCGGATCATTATTATTAAATGTATGGCAGTTCATGCAGTTCCCCGGAAGAAGCCGGTTATCAATTATTGTTTCTTCATTAAAGTTCGTCAGGTTTCTCTGATAAATTCCCATCTCACTCCATGATTCGTAACCGGGAGCAATCAGACGATAGACCATATAAGGATCAATAGCTTCTTTTTTAATGTTTATTTTAAAAGGAAGGTACTTTATCCATTTTCCCTCTTCCTTTGAAAAAAGAGTGACATTCATGCTCTTGTCAGAATATTTGTTCAGCATCCTGTGCCATTTACCGACAGGTATTTCAATAGTATGCTTCCCGTAGAATATATTAATATCCTTTTCACACTCATAAACCGCAATCAATTTCCGTGGATTGCCGTTCAACCTGAAGTTGAGAGGAGCTATATTAACCGGAATTGTAACATCAGCTATATCAGGAAAAAGTACCGGGGAGACGCTTTTTTCTGTGAAGTGCCCTGGAATGTCGGAGCAGGATGCCAGAATTATTGCACCTGCAAATAATAGTATATTTTTTGTATTCATCATGTGACAGGTCAGATTAATCTCATTTCACATTCTTTATATCGACCTTGCAATAATGCAGGTAGTACCAGTATGTTCCCGAGAACTCTTTACTGAGAAGTTCCTGAGCATTATCTCTTGTCGTATATATACTTGCATAAGCCTGCATTCTTAGCTTGGTGTCACTACTAATTTTATATGGAAGACCTTCCATCGGGTTGTCGGTCGAAAGCCCGACGACATACATAATTGCCTCCTGGTAACCAACAGGAATACTGGTATATCCAAGGTCGTTCATCATTGGTACACGATCCATGAAATTTCTCAGGTCCTTGTTAATCAGGTAAAACCCCATCAGATACTGGAACGCCATTTTGTTCTTCGGGTTTTGCTGCAGAAGCATGTTCAATGCACCCTCCATAATTTCAGTCTTAAAGAAAAAATCCTTCTTTATTATCATTTTTCTTTTATCGCCGTACTCCGGGTCATTATTAATAAGATCCTCGTTATACAGGTATTTCTCAGTTTTATGCGCCCAATTTCTGTAAAAAACAGTCCTTTCAAGCAATTTGAGGTACTTTCGAGCTACTTCATAATTTCCGTTTATCAGGTTAGTTTCTGCAAGCCTTTTTACCGAGCGAACTGATTTACCAAGGTCAGGAGTGGTTTCCATACTTTCAAATGAATATTCCTGTGAAGCATTAACAAGACCAAGCTGGTAATAAATCTCACTGCCCATCATTGGAGCAACATACTCTTTAGCAAAAGAAAGGAAGAGTCCGCCGGTACCCTTTTGTCTGAAATTGAACATTCTGTCGCCCATAGTGCCAGTCTTTGCCAGTGACAGGTTAAGCATTGCCAGCGACAGGTTATTCCGCGGAGGCGTCTTTTCAGCATATTTGATAACTTCGTTCCAGCGGTTCATCCGTACCAGGTAATCATACTTCATTATTTCTTCGGCTCTGAAATTAGTCCAGAGCTTCAGACCAAATATCACAGCAGGAATAAAGAGTGCTATCTGGATGAAGATGGCTGCCTTGAATATTTTCTCCCTTGACGGTAAAAAATAAATAATGATCATCAGGATAGCAGGCAGGGCGAACATGATAGGAATCGCCTTGGGAACTTCGATCCTGAGATCGTAATAAAATTCACTGAAATAGGCAAGGCCAATAGGTTCCTGAACAAGAAACTGCCTGGCAAACAAGGGTATGCCGGCCGAAATAATTATATAAATTAACAACTGCCAGATCCTTAACATCCTGAAAACCGGAGTATCGTTCGTCTTTCCCAGGACTCTGTTTTTCATTGCTCTTGCAGCAGACAAAATCTCGAAGACAACAATTACGGCCAGCAAAGAGAGGAATGATCCACCTGCCAGGCAGTAGGTGAGCGCAATGAGCAGCAACCCTGCAACGAACCTCCTGCTGTTTCCAGCAATAGTAGTATAAATCCATCCGGCAAGCAATGAGATCAGAACGCCTATAACAGCCGATAACGGATAAAATTCATCGCATATTATCAGCATGGCATTAAGAGGAACCAGAAAGCTGACAATAAAAAATGACCTGTTATCATTAATGGTTGAAAGGATCCTGTAAGTTACCCTCTGCATTAAGAAAAGCAGGATGGTAATTACAAGAGGTCCCGCCAGCGAAACAAAATAGAACTGGGTCAGGAACTGTCCAATCCAGCCTGAGAATCCGCCCGGCAGTCCCATTTTTGCCTTAAAAAAATCTCCTGTAAGAAGAAAAAGTTGCGTTTCCTCCTCAAAATGAAGATGATTGTTATAGAAAAAAGCAAAAAAAATGAAGACACCTGAAAGGAAAAGCCCCGTAAACAGATATTCAGTATATTTCAGCAGTTTGTTATCTTCCATTCTGATATAATTATACTGTTTAGCAAAACTACATTTTTTATATCAATTTTCATTAAAATATCCATCTATTGGACACATACATTATCGCTTGATATTCAATATTTTACCTGGCAACATATTTTACCTGTTCTGCTTTAAGGCTCCGGAAGGCTTTCTCAACTTCCAGAGGGTTGAATGGAACCGGTCCCTTCGCCAGTTCGGGAATATTAAATGACTTCATGAAATAATCGTAAAAATCCGGGTTCTTCTGAGGGAGAAGGAAGGGCTTTGAGCATTTCCCGTTCTCATCTATATGTGCAAAGTACGGTTTGCCGTACATACCGTTGTCCCGCTTGCTCGCAAACACGAACCATCTGCTGTCTGACGACCAGCTATGGTATGTATCCGAATTGTCCGAATTGACAATGGCCAGCGTATCAATACTCATATCCGACAACTTCAGCAGATGAAGGTCGGCCTCCTTATGCCAGACTGGAAAGTTTCCATAACTGAATGAAGTGAAAAGAATGTATTTCCCGTCAGGTGAAGGTTTGGGTTCACTCACGGTTTTTCCTGTCCGGAACGAGGAAACCAGAGTGTCAACCCTTGTTCCGCAGGTCCCTGAAACAGGGTCAAAATCTACAGCGCAGAGACTATACCTGATGGAGTTATAATTTTCAGGCATCCTGACCGATTTTGCGCTGCAAAAGAATAACCTCTTACCATCGGTTGAAAAAGCGGGGAATGTCTCAAATTCCTTGCTTCCGGAGAGAATGGGATTCCTGATGATCTCATTCCTGACAATATCGAGCACTACCACATCAGAAATGGTATCATAGACTTCAAGCCTCATATTGTTAATTGAGTGAAACTCAGGTATTATGACATTTGTAGAGAAGGCTATATACTTCCCTCCGGGATGCCAGTTACCATAAACGCCAGCAGATATTGTGCTGTCAGTCCTGGTATTTATCTTTCTGAATTTACCGTCAGCCTGGATCATTGTACCGCCATCCTTATTACGAATATGAAAGAATGACCGGGATGGATCCTGCTGAGCATATGTATGGCAGTTAATACAACCGCCGTCAACAAGATTATTGTCAATTATCGCTCTCTCGTGAAAACTCTCCAGATCTCGTTCACAGATACTGAGCATATGATAGACTTCATAACCCGGTTCTATAAGCCTGTATGACAAGTACGGGTCTATTCTGTCAGATGAAACGTAAATGCTGAATGATTTATACCTCTGCCACTTACCGTCTGAAAATGCAGCCACTGAGACAACTATTGAGTCATTTTTTTGCTCATTAATAAGTTTCTTCCACTTGTTGAACGGTATGCTGACCTTGTATCCCGATTTTATTCTTATACTGCTCTTTTTACCTGAAAGCGTTACATCGATTTTACTGCATTTATCCTTCATCTTAAAATTTAGAGGAGCAATATTATATGGTACTTTAACATTTATATAATCAGGATAGATAGAAGGATATTTATTCCATTCTATCTGACTTTCTGTACTCCTATGGCAGAATGTCAATAGAAAAATGAGTATCATAAAACCAGTCGATATAATTATTCTGGCATTTCTATTATATATATCAGTCATTTTCATTTAACTTCCATTCTCTTATTAATCCTTCCCCTTAGTGAACCTTAGTGTTATCCTTCGTTTCCTTCGTGGTAAGAAAAGTATAACCTCAAAGGACACAAAGTGCATCACAAAGGGACACAAAGGATCTCATTCGGTCTTCATTGTTGCAAAATGATAATAAAACCAATATGTCTTGCCGAATTTCTCATAAAGCTGCATGCGGTTCCGGGTGCCACCGGCATAGAGGTCAGTGTACTCCTTCATTGCTTTAAAAGTCGCGGGCAGGAATCTGTAGCTCCTGTAATTTTCGGGCTTCCTTTCACCTTTTGCAAATAATATCATAAGCCCTTCCTGGTAAACCTTCGGCAATATTTCATACGACTCCTTCCTGAAATACTTATCAAAATCGCCGGCGAAACCTTCAATATCCTTGCAGAGTAGATGGTAACACAGGAGATAATCAACAGCCATCCTGTTTCCCGGATGATTATCGGTCAGCATCCTCAGAGTCTCTATGTATTCATTCCCCTTCTTTAATAAGTCCCTTGAAGGAATTATGGCACGCTTCCTGGTTATCCATTCTGCCTTTGAGCATTCTGATTCATTAAAAAGATATTTTCTCATTCCTTCGGCCCATTTCCGGTGGAACATAGTCTTTTCAAGAATGGAGATATACTTTTCTGCCGGTGCATACTGTCCGTTCACTATGTTTATTTCAATCAGCCGTTCCATGAGACGGCTGTTGTTCGACCTGGGCGAAAATATAGAGCCAAGTAAAGCCGAGTGCTGCGATGCGTTGACGTCCCCAAGCTGCCAGTAAACTTCATTGCTCAGAGTGATGGTCAGGTAATTTTCATTTGCATTAACAGGTATGAAAAGACCGGTTGCTATCGGCTGGTAGTGGTTCATAAGCTCATCAGGCAAATGGCCAAGCTTTGCAAGCGCCATGTTGCTGAAGTATGCCGAGAAGTTATTGTGCATATCATATTTGTCAGCCAACTTGCAAACTTCCTGCCATCTTCCCCGGGATGATTCATAATAAAGCCTGAGTATCTTCTCCATTGTAAAATCTGAATGCAGCAGGATACCTGACACCAGAAGGCCTGAAAGTACCAGAAACTCAATTGAAAGCAGGATAATAGAATGCATCTCCCCTTCCTTCTTCCTGTTAAAGAGTACCATCAGGCTTATTATAACTAATGTTCCGATGATCGGAAAAAACTGCCAGATTACAGGATTCCTGGTCATTTCCGACAAGTAAGCATAAGACTGCGCCGTCGTCAGCAAGTATTGACTCCTGAGGACGAGAGGTACAAAAATTGCAAGAATGGCCAGAAAAGACGAATTGAGAAACATACCTGGCCGGCTTCTCTGAGAAATTTCGTAGCAGATACCAATAATTGCCAGGATATAAAAGCTGCTTCCTGCAAGGACGTATAAAAGAGGTGTCAGAATAAATCCGGCTGCAAACCTTGCATTGGAAGATCGTATGGAAATGTAAATAAGTGTAATAGTTACACTTATCATCAATGCAATTATATTTGACACCGGATATTCCAGGTCACACAATGCTATCCAGCTTAATATTACCGGAACAAGAGGCCATAAGAATGAGACTCTTCTGCCTGTGATTTTGTTCAATGTAACCTTTAAGACAAACCAGAGCATGATCAGTGTGCCCGTGATAATTACAGCACCACCCCATTTCAGGTAGTAGAACTGCGTGAGGAAATCACCAATATATGAAGCAAGGAAAGCCGGCTTTGAGAGATAGCCGGTAAAATGGTCGAATGTCAGCAGGAAAACCTGAAGCTGTTCTGTAAAAAACAGATGGTAATTATAAAA
>Ga0182019_10000867_pt1 | contig 14978 bp, 13 predicted proteins | sample 812E2MmetaG_FD_120483 | JGI IMG/M metagenome (GOLD analysis project Ga0182019, IMG submission 120483) | Permafrost microbial communities from Stordalen Mire, Sweden - 812E2M metaG | ecosystem: Environmental > Terrestrial > Soil > Wetlands > Permafrost | place: Sweden: Stordalen | collected...
CTCCGCGGAAGAGTATCTGAGAATCCGGTGTGAATATGGTCTCATGACCAGAAAATCGATGCTGTTCAGGATTGCCAGATACAGAATAAGCTCAGTGCTGGAACGGATCAACAGGGGGATCTAGGGCATGATACAGAGAGCGGCGGCATCACTCCTCGGTGGGATTCGCAGGGTCAGGCGCATTTTCACCCGGCTTGACCGGGAGATAATAGCGTCCACCTATGTGAAAGGGACGGGGATCGAGATCGGGGGACTGCATAATCCTCTCCGGGTTCCCCGGGGGGCGACTGTGAAGTACGTCGACAGGATGACAGTCGCCGGGCTGCGCGAACAGTATCCCGAGCTCGGGAAGAAGAAGCTGGCCCATGTTGACATCATCGCCGACGGGGAGCGGCTGGAGGTCATCGCGGACGGCACGCAGGATTTTGTGATCGCGAATCACTTCCTGGAACACTGCGAGAATCCGATCCTCGCCCTGAGCAACATGATCCGCGTTCTCAGGCCCGGCGGCATCGTCTATCTCGCAATCCCCGACAAGCGGTTCACGTTCGATTCCGGGAGGGACGCAACGCCCTTCGATCACTGTCTGAGGGACTATCGGGAAGGCCCCGGGTGGTCGCACGATCAGCACTTCCGTGAGTGGGTGACGTCGGTGGAGAAAGAACGGGATCCGTCCCGGGCGGACTCCCGCGTCCGAGCTCTCCTGGCCATGAACTACAGCATCCACTATCATGTATGGACTCAGACCGGGATGTTGGCGTTCCTTATCGGAGTGAAAGCGGAGGCCGGGATAGTCTTTGAACTGGAGGCGTTCCTGCAGAACGCAGAGGAAGCCATCTTCGTGCTCAGCAAGCCCCGTGAAGCCTCATAAGGGCGCAGAGGTGCAGAAACGAGTGCTGTTTGTCGATCATGACGGCGGCAGATCGGGATCCACGGTAAGCCTCGAGTATATCGTGAAGGCCTTTCGTGAGCGCGACTACCGGGTATTCATCCTGACCCCCAAAGTGGCGTCAGATACGAAGCAGTTTCTGGCGATGGGCGCCTCCCTTGTTCCCTGGCGGAAGGGGCGATATGTCACGATCGAGATGCAGTCACACTTCACCAATGTGCGATCGCCGTTTTCACCCCTCGGGGTGCTGAGGGTGTTTCACGAGTGTCTGAAATTTCTCTGGGGCATTCTCGTCGTTGGGAAAGCGATTCGGGAGACCTCGCCGCACCTGGTGTATGTCAACGAGCACGTCGTCTTGCAGGCGTCGATCGCGGCGCGCCTGTGGCGGGTCCCCGCCGTCCTCCATATCAGGAGCCTCCTCCTGAAGGGGGTGTACGGCATCCGGCGGCGCGTCATATCGCGGCTCATACTCAGGTGCAACAGCGTCGTCTTCGCAATCACCGGAATTGAAGCGGAACAGTTGTCTCCGCGCGGGGACGAAAAGAAGAAGATAATGGTCGTCGGGGAATTCTTCCCGGAGATCCGTCCGGGCCGGCTCGACGCGAAGAAATGCAGGGAGGTCTTCGGCTTGCCCGGCGACAGGCCGGTGGTGACGATGCTGGGCGGTGTCGAAGATGCCAAGGGGACGCTCATATTCCTCCGCTCGTCGGCGACCGTGCTGTCCCGGTTTCCCGGTGTCCTCTTCGTGATCGCCGGCCGGATCGAGAAGGAAGGCGTCGAGAGACGCACCTACTACGAGGAGTGCATGGAGCTCGTCGAGCCGCTCCGGAAAGACGGGTCGGTCCGCCTCCTCGGCGAGATCGCCAATCCGCTGGAGCTGATCGCCGCTTCCGACGTTATCGTCTCTCCGTCGACGATGACCCATTTCTCGAGGCCTGTGATTGAGGCATGGGGATGTGGCAGACCCGTCATTGCTTCGGGGACGGACCACATGAGGAATCTCATTGAACACGGCGTCAACGGGCTTCTCTTCGATAGCGGAGACCATGAAGCGCTGGCGCACGGGCTCTGCCGGCTCCTCGGGGACGCCGGATTGCGTGAAAGGCTCGGAGAAGCCGGGGCGCGGAAAGTGTCCGCGGAGTTCAACGCCCGGGAGAACCTGCGCACCATTGTGGAAGTCTGTGACTCTCTGATAGAGGCGTGAGTTGTGGAAGGAACGACGCATGTGCGTATCGCGGGTGTGGTGACGCTGTACCATCCGCCCCCCTCGGTCATCGGGAACATCGGGACATATCTGCCCGAGGTGGATGTCCTGTACGTGTTCGATAACTCTCCCGGGGAATGCAGGGAGCTTGTGGAGGCGATCAGAGGGATGGAGAAGGTACGGTACCTCACGGCGGGTACAAACAGCGGCATCGGAACGGCATTGAATACCGCGGGGCGCATGGCCGTCCAGGAGGGGTACGAGTACCTCCTGACGATGGACCAGGACAGCGTGGCGAGTGACGGCATGATCCGCACGATGCTCGCGTGCCCCGTCGACACGGGCTCCGTCGGCATTCTCGCGCCGTTCCATCAGTATCGCGAGGCCGACCTCGTGCCTCCGGAACCGGACGTTGAACCGCTCGCGGCGGCGCTGACGTCGGGAAATCTCCTGAGGCTTGCGGCATTCAAGGAAACCGGCGGCTTCATGGAGAAGCTCTTCATTGACTATGTGGATGTCGAGTACTGCATGAGGCTGCAGATACACGGCTTTTCCGTCCTGCGCGCCAACAGGGCCGTCCTTCTTCACAGGCTCGGGGGGATGACGTCCCGCAGGTTCCTGGGTCTGACCGTCCACCCGGTGGACCACAGTCCGTCCCGGTATTACTACCAGACGCGGAACCGGTTTTACATCCGCGCCCTCTACGGCGACAGATTTCCGGAGTATTTTCGGCTCGACCTCAAAGCGTTTCGCCGGGGAATTCTGAAGATGCTCCTGTATGAGAAACAACGCCGGCGGAAACTGGTCATGATCTGGCGCGGGTTCCTGGCGTTGCGGCGGAACGACTTTTCACCTATCCCGATGGCATGAGTGCCGCCTGTGCCGACAATGTTCGCGTAGAGCCCTTATGGTCCGAATCGCAGGCGTCGTTGTCCTTTACAATCCCCGGGAGGATGTTCTCGGGAGCATCGGTTCGTACATATCGCAGATTGAAGTCCTGTTCGCCGTTGACAATTCGGAGCACCCCGACCCGGCCGTCACGGACCGGATCAGGAACGCGGGGAACGTTGTGTACCTTTGGAACGGCGGGAACGCCGGCATTGCGGCGGCGCTCAACATCGGAGCGTCGCTGGCTCTGGAGCGCGGTTTCGATTTTCTCCTCATGATGGACCAGGACAGCATCGCGTCGGCCAACCTGGTGTCCGCCTTTTCGGAGTTTCTGTCGCGGCACTCTGCACGGAACATCGGGATACTCTCCCCGTGCCACCAGTATGAGAACTATGAGAAGCCGGCGGAGCCGCCTGGTCCGAAGGAAGTTTTCCTGGCGATCACGTCGGGAACGCTCCTGAATCTGATCGCGTACCGGGCCGCCGGACGGTTTATGGACGAGTTGATCATCGATTATGTCGATTTTGAGTATTGCATGAGACTGCGCACGCACGGCTACAAGGTGATTCAGCTCGGCAACGCGTTCCTGCGCCAGAGGCTGGGGAACCTCGTGCCGCGGCGGTTCGTGTACCGGCGTGTGGCCGTCATGCGCTATCCGCCTGTGCGGGTATACTACAGGTTCCGCAACAGGCTCGTGCTGTCAGCAAAGTACATGAAGAAGTTCCCGCTCTGGTCGATCCTGGAGCTGCGCCTGACCGTGAATGAGCTTGTGAAGATCATTTGTTTCGAGAAGGAGAAACTCGAAATGTGCAGGATGGCGTTCCGGGGGATCGCCGATTTCCTGTTGCACCGTCTCGGGAAGTACGAAGACAGGCAGCGCCGGAGCGGGGTTCGCCCGTGAGCCAGTCCGGATCACCTGCCGCGGTTCAGCCTCCTGGTGTCTGGGCGGTGGTGCTGAACTACAATGGCCTCAGGGACACGGAGATGTGCATCCATTCTCTCCGGGAGTCGGGATACCTGAGTCTCGACATCGTCGTTGTTGACAACGCGTCCCCGGACGGGAGCGGGGACGCCCTCGCCCGGCTCTTTCCCGAAATCCCGGTCCTGCGCCCCGGGAGGAACGGCGGATACGGGGCAGGGAACAATGCCGGCATCCGCTTTGCCCTCGCCCGGGGAGCGAAGTATATACTGGTCGTAAACAACGATGTCGTCGTGCAGAAGGGATTCCTGGAGCCGATGGTCGGCATGCTGGAGCGGGACGCGGGCATTGGAGTGGTGAACGGAAAGGTGTTTTACCTGTCCGAGCCGGGAAAACTCTTCTCGGCCCTCGGTGAATTCAATCGCTGGATGTGCACCGGCCTGAATGTCGGACGCGACGCGGCGGGCTGCAGATCCACGACACTGGAGTGCGACGTCGACTATGTCTGCGGCGTGCTGCTCCTCGTTCGTCGAGAAGTTTTTGAGACCGTCGGGTTGCTGGAAGAGAGCTTTTTTATGTATTTTGAGGACGTGGAGTTCTCCCGGCGGGTGCTCAAGCGGTACCGGCTGGCGTACACCGCCAGGGCAATCGCGTACCACAGGAGCGGAGGCGGGAAAGGGTGGAAATCGTACACGGAGTTGTACCTCTACTATCATACACGGAACCGCCTGAGGGTGTTCAGAAAAGAATCCCGGACGTACAGGGCGTACGTTGCGGGCTTCACAATAGCGAATGCAGCGGCCAAGGCGGCGGTCATCGCACGCAACTGTGTGAGCGACCCGGCGAAAATGCTGAGACAATGGAAAGCTCTGTGGAGAGGACTTACCGACGGACTCATCGGCGGGGGGGAATGAGCAAGCGATTCTGGATCGTTTCCGAATTGTACTACCCCGAACAGAGTGCGACGGGATACTACATGACCGGGATTGCGGAAGGACTTGCCGCGGAACTGGACGTCCATGTCCTGTGCGGCCAGCCATCGTATTCCCTGCGCGGCATTCGCGCGCCGGTGGACGAGCAGAGGAAGGGGGTCCGCATCCATCGTTGCAGCGGAACGACGTTCGACAAAAACGGCCTCCTCAAACGGCTCGTGAACCTGCTGACGATCTCAATCTCGATCGCCCTCAGGGCCTTGATCAGTTTTCGCCGGGGAGACCGGGTGCTCGTTGTGACGAATCCCCCTTCCCTCCCGTTTGTGATCTCGTTTGCCTGCGCATGCCGGGGGGCGGAGTGCACGCTGTTGATTCACGACGTCTATCCGGAGGCTCTTGTTGCTACGGGGATTCTGGCGCCGCGCTCGTTCCTTGTGCGAATACTCCACGGGTGGAGCAAGCTGCTCTACAAGAGCGTCGCAAACATCGTTGTCATCGGCCGCGACATGGCGGACATCGTCCGGACGAGGCTCCCCTCTCATTCGGCCTCCCTGGTCAGAGTGATCCCGAATTGGGCTGATACGGAACAGATCGTTCCCCGGCCCCGGGCCGGGAATCGCTATCTCCGGGAGTGGGGGGTCGAAGAGAAGTTTGTTGTCCAATTCTCCGGCAACCTGGGGAGGAGCGCCGCGATAGAGACAATGGTTGCGGCGGCGGAATTGCTCAGGAACGACGCAGGTGTGCATTTCGTCTTCATCGGGTCAGGCGTCAAAAGGGAGTGGCTTGAACGGACTGTGAGTGCACGGACTCTGGTGTCCGTGGATATACTCCCTCCACAGCCCCGGGACCGGCTCTGTGAGCTCCTGAATGCATCGGACATTGCAATGCTGGGACTCCTCTCGGGAATGAATGGCGTGTCGGTGCCGAGCCGCCTCTACAACATACTCGCGGCGGGCAAACCGGTCCTTGTGCTTGCAGAGCCCGGATCGGAAGTGGCGCGCGTCGTTCTCGAAGAGTCCATCGGATGGATCGTGGACCCTGCTGATCCCCGCGGGCTGGCCGACGCAATTCTGGAAGCGAAGAGGAGTCCCGACCTTCTGCGGGAGATGGGGTTGCGCGCGCGCGCTGCCGCGGAACAGAAGTACCGGTACGCCGATTCCCTTGAGCTGTTCCGGTCTCTCCTTGCCGCGGGGGGCGCCGGCGGAGAGAGGGAGTAGTCCGCCGGGGAGGAAGGAACCGCTGTTTCTTCAGGGCGCCGCCGGCGCCGATCAACGGGAGTGTATGTCAGACAGACGCGAAATACTTGTCCTGCTTGTCACGGACCTGATTACGACCTGCCTCGCATGGATCGTGTACTACATGTTCCGCGTCCAGAGCGGGTTGTTTTCAGTCAACGGGGAGCCGGACTACTGGGGACCGATGATTGCGGTCACGCTCCTCTGGTTCATCCTGTTTTTTGCAGTCGGACTTTACAGGCCCTGGTATGCTGCATCGCGCTTCGACGAGCTCTCGCTGCTGTTCAAGACCGTGACATTCGGTTCCCTGATACTCTTCTTCGCGATCTTCCTCGATGATGCAGGGAAGGCGACCGGAGCGAGCAGCAGGGTCCTGATCGCGGTATACTGGATTGATATCCTGATCATGGTGTCGGCCGGCCGGATGGTCCTCCGGAGCATCCAGCGGCGAATGCTCATGGCCGGAATCGGAGTGCACAATACGATCATCGTGGGGAGCAGCGCCCGATCCAGAGACCTGTTCAACGAGGTCGTGAAATACCCGGGGCTCGGCTACAGGGTCGTAGGCTTCATCAGTGTCGACCGGCGGCGCCAGGGCGCCCACGACCGGAAAGTCCCCGTCCTGGGCGGCATCGATGATATTCCCGGGATCATCGGTCCGCATGACATCCGGGAAGTCCTCATCGCGCTCGACTCGACCGACCACGGACGTTTGCTGGAAATCATCGCAAAGTGCAACGGCCACAACGTCGGTCTGAAGATCATGCCCGATCTGTACGACATCATCAGCGGGCAGGCGAGGACAAATCAGATCTACGGTTTTCCGCTGATTGAGATTACCCCGCAGTTGATGCCGCCGTGGGAGGAATCGACAAAACGCCTTATCGACGTTGTGGTGTCGATTCTCATACTGGGAGCGGGGCTGCCGCTGTGGATCATTGTCGCACTCCTGATCAAGCTCGATTCCCCCGGGCCGGTCCTCTACCGTCAGGAACGGGTCGGCAAGGACGGGGTTTCGTTTGACATCATCAAATTCCGGTCCATGGGGAAGGACGCCGAGATGCAGGGACCCCGGTGGGCGGGACGGCAGGATCCCCGCGTCACGCGGTTCGGCAGGTTCATCCGTCAGTTGCACCTTGATGAGATCCCGCAGATGATCAACGTGCTCAAAGGTGACATGAGCCTGATCGGGCCGAGGCCCGAGCGGCCGGTATTCGTCAAGCGGCTGTCAAAAGAGATCCCGCTCTACCAGCGCCGGCTGAAGGTCAGACCCGGCATCACCGGTTGGGCCCAGGTGAAACAGAAATATGACGAGACAATTGACGACGTGAAAAAGAAAGTGCAGTACGACCTGTTCTATATTGAGAACATGTCGCTCCGGATGGATTTCAAGATTCTTCTGAACACGGCATACCACGTGCTCATGGGACGGGGGCGCTGATCCCCCCTCCCGGGGTACAACCAGAACGTTCAACGACGATTGAGGGACACAGGATGAAACTACAGATGGTGGATGTTGTCGGCCAGTACGGGCATATCAAAAAAGAAGTCGATGAGGCAATCCACTCGGTGCTCGATTCCGGGATGTTCATACAGGGGAAAGAAGTGGGTGAGCTCGAGCGCGCGCTGGCGGACTATCTCGGCGTGAAATCCGCCGTCGCGTGTGCTTCCGGGACCGACGCCCTCCAGATAGCGATGATGGCTCTCGGAATCGGCCCGGGAGACGAGGTCATCACGACCCCGTTCACATTTGTGGCCACGGCCGAAACGATAGGGATCCTCGGGGCGAAGCCTGTCTACGTCGATATCGATGGCAGGACGTTCAATATCGATCCTGCATTGATTGAAGCGGCGATTACGGCGCGCACAAAGGCGATTATCCCCGTCCATTTGTACGGTCAATCCGCCGACATGGAGCCGCTTCTGGCCGTTGCCCGTGCGCACGGTCTCCCGGTCATCGAAGATGCCGCCCAGGCTCTGGGGGCCTCCTACAGGGGGCGCAAGGTCTGCTCTCTCGGCACCATCGGATGTATCAGTTTCTTCCCGAGCAAGAATCTGGGGTGCTTCGGCGACGGCGGCATGGTGGTGACGAACGACTCAGCCCTCGCCGAATCGATGCGCGTGATCGCCGCCCACGGATCCAGGGTCCGGTACTACCACGACGTCCTCGGGCTGAACAGCCGTCTGGACACGCTCCAGGCCGCGATTCTCAGGGTGAAGCTTCCGCACCTGGAAGAGTACAACAACGCCCGGCGGAGGGCTGCGGCCCGCTACAACGAGCTGCTGGCGGGGCTTCCCGTGACTGTCCCGTTTATCGCCCCGGGGGTGGACCATATTTTCCACCAGTATACGCTCAGGGTGCCGAAACGCGATGGTCTTGCGGCCCTGCTCAGGGAGAAGGGGATCCCTCACGGGGTCTATTATCCCGTCCCGCTCCATCTCCAGAAGGCATTCGCGATGTCCGGGGGAAAGAAAGGGGACTTCCCGGTGACGGAACGGGCCACGGAGGAGGTGATATCGCTCCCGATGCACACGGAACTCACGGAAGAGCATTTGAAGTTCATCACAGGTGCGGTAAGAGAATTCTACGCCTGAACAAGTTCACGACAGAAGGTAGACCCGGCGTGCCAAAGATCCTTGTCGTTATACCGACATTCAACGAATCGGAAAACATCCCGCGGCTTATCCCGCAGGTGCTGGAGCAATCTGAAGGGATCGAAGTGCTCGTCGTCGACGACGGCTCCCCCGACGGTACGGGCGGCATTGTGCGGAAGATGGGGGAGAAGGATCCGCGCATCCATCTCCTCGAGCGCTCCGGCAAGATGGGACTGGGGACCGCCTACGTAGCTGGGTTCAGGTACGCCCTTGCCGGCAACTACGACTTCGTGTTCGAGATGGACGCAGATTTTTCCCATAACCCGAAGGAGATCCCCGTGTTCCTCGAAAAGGCGGGTAAAGTGGATCTCGTGGTGGGTTCACGATATACCAACGGGGTCCGGGTGCTGAACTGGCCGATGCAGCGGCTTCTCCTGAGCTGGACTGCAAACATCTGGACCCGCTTCATGACCGGACTGCCGCTCAACGATGCGACCGGAGGGTTCAAGTGTTACAGGATCGCGGTTCTCCGGGGGATCGATCTTGACAGCATCCGCTCAAACGGGTATGCCTTCCAGATCGAAATGAGTTACAAGGCCTGGCGGAAGGGTTTCCGTCTCGGGGAGATACCGATCGTGTTCGCGGACAGGAACGCCGGGACTTCCAAAATGTCAAAGCACATCGTCTACGAAGCCTTCTTCATGCTCTGGAAGCTTCGTTTCCGGAGCATGCTGAACAGACTCTGAGTACGGCATGACCCTCTCTGTCATAATTGTCAACTACAATGTGCGGCAGTTCCTGGAGAATGCGCTGGCATCGATTGAGCGCGCCCTCGAAGGGATCGAGGGAGAGGTGTTTGTCGTCGACAATGCTTCCGGCGACGGGAGCGCGGATATGGTGAAGACAAAGTTCCCCCGCGTCTGTCTGATCGAGAGCAGCGAGAATGTGGGTTTCGCCCGGGCAAACAACATGGCCCTGCGGCGGGCCCGGGGGGCGTTTATCCTCCTGATCAACCCCGACACGGTCGTCCAGGAAGATACCTTCAGGATCATGCTGCAGTTTTTCGCGGACGTGCCCCTTGCGGGTATTGCGGGGTGCAGGATCCTCAATCCTGACGGCTCCTTCCAGCTCCCCTGCCGCCGGAGTTTCCCGACCCCCTGGGTGGCGTTCACGAAGATCTTCGGCCTCGCGACGCTTTTTCCGGGGTCGAAGCTCTTCGGCAGATACAACCTGACATACCTCAGTGAAGACGAGACGTATCCTGTTGATGCCGTCAGCGGCTCGTTCATGATGGTGAGGCGGGAGGCATATGAGAAGGTGGGGGGGCTCGACGAGAGCTTTTTTATGTACGGGGAGGATCTGGACTGGTGCTACCGGATAGGCATGGCCGGGTTCAGGGTGTACTACGTTCATACGACGAAGATCATTCACTTCAAAGGGGAGAGCACGAAGAGGAGCGATATCGACGAAATCAGGCTCTTCTACCAGGCGATGCAGCTCTTTGTGCGGAAACATTTCAACCGGTCCCGGACTGTTCTCCTTTTCCTGAACCTGGGGATACTGACCCGGGCGTCCGCTGCATGGGTGGCGCGCCTCGTGCGGCCGATCCCGATGGTGCTCCCGGATGCGGTTCTTGCCGTGGGAGCCCTGATTGCGGGAGAGTACCTGTACCGGGGAGAGCTTTTCCGGTTTCCCGCCTACGCATATCCGTTGATCTGGATCGTGCCGGTGGGTCTGATTGTGACTCTCTCCGCGTCGGCGGGATTGTACACGACAGCACGATTTTCGGCAAACAGGTCATTTACCGCGGTCGCTTCCGCATACGTCATTGTCTCTGCGACCGTGTTCTTCGTGAAGGCATTTGCCTTCAGCCGCGCCGTTGTCATCATCGCGGGGCTCCTCAGCCTGGCTCTGCTCCCCGGGTGGCGGCTCGGCGTCCGGTTCTTCGGGAGAGCGGGTTCGCGCACGTCGGTCTTCGGGAGGAGGACGGTCATCGTGGGGACCGGCCCTTCGGCGCAGCAGGTCCTGCGCAAGCTCCGTGCCCGTGTCGACGACGGGTATGATGTCCTGGGTTTCATTGACACAAGCCTCAGGCGGGTCGGCGAAAAAGTGGCGGGTGTTGAGATCATCGGGAGCGTCGACAACGTCGGGAAGGTCATCGATGAATACCGGGTGGGAGAAGTGATATTTTCGACCGATGGACTCTCATACGAGAATATCCTCTCGGTGATAGCCAGGAGCAGGAACCGCAGTATTAATTTTCGGCTCGTGCCGGGGAGTCTCGAATCGATCATCGGCAAGACCAGCATCGACGAACTCGATACGCTCCCCCTTGTTGACATCGAATACAACATCCACCGCCCGGTGAACCGGCTGGTGAAACGGCTGTTGGATATTGTGGTGGCTGCATTGCTCCTTGTCTCGATTTATCCCCTCAGGCGTTTCTTCGGGGGTGGCGGCGACGGGCGCGATTCACTGATCCTGAAGATCCCGGAGGTCCTGCGCGGACGTCTCAGCCTTGTGGGACTCCCGGTGGGAGAGGGGGGACCTGCACGGAAGCAACCCGGGGACACAGACGAGCTCGGCCCGGAGGGGCTCACCGGACTTCTCCAGATCCATTCGCGTGAAGATCTGGACCCCGAAGAACGTGAACGGTACAAACTGTATTACGCAAAAAACCAGTCGTTGATGCTCGACATGCAGATCATCGCGAGATCGTTCTTCAACCGCCGCTGACTGTTCACCCTGTTACAGGAGGTATACGATGGCCAAAACGGTACTGGAGTTCGAGAAGCCCATCATAGAGCTGGAACAGAAGATGGATGAGATGCGCCGGTACGCCGACAATCCCGACATCGCACTCGAGATTGCCAGGATCGAAAAGCGGGTGAACCAGCTGCAGCTCACGGTTTACGCCGGGCTGACGCGCTGGCAGAAGGTCCAGCTCGCCCGCCATGCCGACCGGCCGTACACGCTCGACTACATCAGCATGATCACGAAGGATTTCATCGAGCTTCACGGCGACCGTCATTACAGGGACGACAAGGCGATCGTGGGGGGACTCGCGATGATCGACGACAGGAAGGTCATGCTCATCGGGCACCAGAAGGGACGCGACACGAAGTCCAATGTATACCGGAATTTCGGCATGCCGAACCCCGAGGGGTACCGCAAGGCACTCCGGCTCATGAAGCTGGCGGAAAAATTCAAGATCCCGGTCGTCACGCTGCTGGATACACCCGGCGCCTATCCCGGGCTGGAAGCTGAGGAGCGGGGGCAGGCGGAGGCGATCGCGCGCAACCTTCTGGAAATGGCGCGCCTCCGCGTCCCGATCGTCGTGATCATCATCGGCGAGGGGGCCTCCGGAGGGGCCCTGGGGATCGGCGTCGGTGACAGGATTCTCATGATGGAGAATTCCTGGTACTCTGTGATCTCTCCGGAGTCATGCTCGAGCATACTCTGGCGGAGCTGGGAGTATAAGGAGCAGGCCGCCGAGGCCCTGCAGCTCACGGCACCGGACCTGAAGAAGCAGGGGATAATCGACGAGATCCTTCCCGAGCCGCTCGGCGGGGCGCACCGGAACCCCGAACAGGCGGCGCGGGTTCTCAAAGACGCGATCCTGCAGGAACTCAAAGCGCTGGCGAAAATCAAACCCGAAAAACTCCTGGAACGCCGCATCGAGAAGTTCAGTGCGATGGGCGTCTGGGTCGGCTAAGCGAAGGAACAGCCAATGATCAAGCATACGTCGAGCATCCGGATCAGATACGCGGATACCGATCAGATGAAATACGCATACTACGGAAAGTTTTTCGAATACTTCGAACAGGGACGCTCGGATCTTCTGAGGAGCATCGGTCTGCCGTACACGCGGGTGGAGGAAATGGGTCTGTTTCTCCCGGTCATCGAAGCCCATGCGTCGTACAAAAGGGTGGCCCGGTATGACGACCTCCTCCAGGTCGTGACGGTTCTCCGTGATGCGCCTGTCGCGCGGGTCCGCCTTGATTACGAAGTCTACAAGGAGGGGGAAAAGGAGCTGCTGGCCGACGGCTACACGATACACAGCTTCGTCAATGCGGAGACCGGAAAGCCGACCCGCGCCCCGGCCCAGTTCGTGGAAGCAATCGAAAAAGCGATCGTAAAAGCCCCGAAAGGATAGAACATGCTCAGGAAGGAATTGCTGGATATCCTCTGCTGCCCGAAGTGCAAGGGGGATCTCTCCTACAGGCAGGAAGAGGAGACCCTGACCTGCCGGAAATGCGGGACTGTCTATCGTGTCAGGAACGACATCCCGATCATGCTGGAAAACGATGAACACCGGTGATTCTCTGAACGACAGCAGCATCGGCAGGGTGATTGAGCTGGCGCTGATGGAAGATATCGGCCTCGGCGATATCACCGGAGACGCGATCCTGGAAGAGACCGATCTCGCCGCAGCGGAGTTTCTCTGCAAGGGAGAAGGGATTGTCGCCGGCATTGACGTTGCGGGGATCGTGTTCAGCTACTGCGACCACAGCATCACACTTCACCGCCTTGTGCAGGACGGCTCTGCCGTCAATCCGGGCCTGGTGCTCGCGAGGATCGACGGCAATGCGAAAGGGATACTCCGCGGTGAAAGGACGGCGCTCAACTTTCTTCAGCGTATGAGCGGCATAGCAACGCTCACCGGCCGGTTCGTCCGCGCGGTGGCGGGGACGGGCGCAAAGATCACCGATACCCGGAAGACCGCGCCCGGTTTGCGGGCCCTCGACAAAATGGCGGTCCGGCTGGGCGGCGGCGTCAACCACAGGTTCGGCCTGGACGACATGGTCCTGATCAAGGACAATCACATCGTGGCGGCGGGCGGGATCGCCGCCGCTGTGACGCGCTGCCGGCGCTATCTGGGAGAGCGCCGGGTCGAGGCCCGGATCGAAGTGGAGACAAAGAATCTGGCGGAAGTGGATGAGGCACTCTCCTGCACGGGCGTCGGAAGGATCATGCTCGATAACTTCGACACCGGGACGATGAAGAAAGCCGTGGAGAGGATCGGGCGCCGCGTGGAGGTGGAGGCTTCCGGAGGTATCACGCTCGACACGGTCAGGACCTGTGCAGAAACCGGCGTCGATTTCATATCCGTCGGCGCGCTCACTCATTCGGTGAAGGCGCTGGACATCTCTCTCGAGCTCACTCAGACGGCGCGCGGCCGCGCGCACTGATCCCGGGAAAAGACATGCTCGCACATATCAGACGCCTGGGCACGGACACCGCGATCTACGGGATCAGCACCATCGTCGGACGGTTCCTCAGCTTCCTCCTCGTTCCTTTTTATACAAACGTCATTCGCCCCGGCGAATACGGCGTCGTCGCAAATGTCTACTCCATCATCGCATTCCTGAATGTCGTCTGGGTGTACGGCATGGAGTCGGCGTATTTCAAGTACTCCTCTACCGGCGAGATCGGTACGCCGCGGCAGAATTTCAGCACCCCCTTCGTCTCCCTCTGTGCCACCTCCCTCGCATTGTCGGGACTCATGGCCGCGTTTTCCCCGGCAGTCAGCTCCTGGATGTCGATTCCCGCGGGACACGGGGTCATCGTCATGTACACTGCGGGGATCCTCCTGCTGGACACGCTCGTCATCGTGCCCTTCGCGTCGCTCAGGATGGAACGGAAGCCGGTTATCTTCGCATCGCTGAAGGTATTGAACATCGCTGTGAACGTGGGATGCAACCTTGTCCTGCTCCTTGTGTTTCACGCGGGGGTGGAGGGGATCTTCCTGAGCGGTCTCATCGCGTCCGGTGTGACGCTCCTGGCCCTCGTGCCCACAATCGCGCGTCAGTTTACACGGGATTTTTCGGTTCCCCTGTACAGGGCGCTCGTCAGGTTCGGGCTTCCGTATGTCCCCGCCGGTCTGGCGGCGATCGTCATTCAGGTGATAGACCGCCCCATTATGCTCTTCCTTACCAATCTTGCGGTCGTCGGCGTCTATCAGGCGAATTACCGGCTGGGCATATTCATGATGCTCGTCGTTTCGATGTACGACTATGCCTGGCGGCCGTTCTTTCTCTCCCATGCATCCGAGCCGGGCGCGAAGGAGCTGTTTGCGCGGGCGCTCACGTATTGTGTTGCTGGGATGACAGTGGTATTCCTTGTTGTGTCAATGTTCATCGGCGATGTCATCAGGATGCGGATTTTCGGAAGGTACATCATTCATCCTGATTACTGGGGGGGGCTTTCGATTGTCCCGGTTGTGCTCCTCGCATACATGTTTCTCGGCGTCTACAACAACCTCGTGGCGGGGGTGTATATCGAAAAGAAGACACAGCGCCTCCCGGCGATCACA
>Ga0182019_10000868_pt1 | contig 14977 bp, 7 predicted proteins | sample 812E2MmetaG_FD_120483 | JGI IMG/M metagenome (GOLD analysis project Ga0182019, IMG submission 120483) | Permafrost microbial communities from Stordalen Mire, Sweden - 812E2M metaG | ecosystem: Environmental > Terrestrial > Soil > Wetlands > Permafrost | place: Sweden: Stordalen | collected...
ATGCTGCCAACCTATTCGTCGGCGGAGAGGAATGTAACCACGGCAACCCCGAATCCGCGCAACATGACTCGGTCCATTAGCTGGTTAACACCCTCGACCTTCGCCCCAGTTGTTTTATCGACATACTCGACCGACACCGCCGGCGCATTTAGTGGGACTTCGAACGTCCGGTCACGTTTGTTGACTAGCAGGACCTTGTGCGCTCCGGCGCGCGTTATGAAGCCTTGAGCGTAAACATAGGGATTATCGATGGACGTCGTCACCAGCTTGTCGCCCGGCCCAATATGCTTCTTGAGCAGCTCCAGCACACGGAACCGGGCGTTGCCTTTGCCCGTGTTCCAGTCGACCATCGAGACGCTTGAAAACTGAGTCGGGTATCCCACCAGTTGTGACTCTCCGACCACGTCGATTCCAAGCGAAGCAAGGTTTCCGAACACGTACGCATAGAGAGCACCTGAAAGGTGCCAGTAAGAATCCAGAACCGGCTTGGCTACGTACCCTGGCTCGCCCTGCTGGAAATCGTCGGCCGAAATCGACCCGATTTCATTCACTGTGGTCCGAGTTGCCGGCGCAAGCCGTTTGCGGATCGATTCGACATAGCGAACCGTGTCGAGAAAATGATCCGCCTGCTCGAAGAACGTGAACTGCTGGACTTCCGGCGACTGGTCCTCCGTCGGCACGCCATAGAAATGGTACGAAATCATGTCGAGCGGCACGCCTGGCTTGTGGTTGCTCGGATTCAGGAAGAATTCGAACATGCGGGGATCCTTGGAGGGGAACGCCAGCGCCAACCCGACAAACTTCATGTCAGGCGCAACCTTCCGGATGGCCGTCACGATCGCATCGTAGCGAGCCGTATATTGTTCCGGAGATGTTGCATGCTCGATATCGGGCTCATTCAAGACTTCCCAGTAGTCGAACTTGTAGTGGTAGCCAGAGTCGTGATGCCTGCCCAATTCGTCGATGAAACCACCTTGGGTGTACCAGCTTACCAGGCGCGCATAGTAGTCGCCTAGCTCCTTCATCGTCGGGTCGCGGAGTTCGGTTCCCTGCGTGTAGTTCCAGACGGGTTTGTCCGGATTGTCGGGGTAGCTCACTGGCTCCGGCGTGCAGAACATCCATTGCGGAATCGTGCTGAAGTTCATCAGGACTGCGTGGCCTTGGGTCGCCTTGAGAAAATCGATCGTCATAGGATCGATCAGCGAGAAGTCCCAATAAGTCTCGCCCATACCGGGCGGTTTTAACTCTGCAACGCCGAGCTTGGGATATGGCAGCCAGGGAACATAGCGTATATATTCCGCGCCCAATCCCTTCAATTCTTCGAACACCCGGTCGTGAATCGGCGAGCCGCGCCGGAGCGGAGGGTTGACCACGACCTGGAGAGTTGGTGTGGCTTTCGACTCGCTTACCACCTTGTTCCAGTTGACGCCTAATCCTTTAGGCGGTGGATTCTCGGCGCCATTAGCAAGGCCTGTCATTCCGAGTGACAGCGAAAACAGTATCAGCGCTCCGATTGGACGCGCTACGGTTTTACTCGTCCTCAACGATAGGTGGCCTTGCTTGCCGCATTCAGCGAAACTCTGATGAGCTTCGGGAGCCTTACAGACCTCCTTAATTGCTAGCTGATAGGAAACCGGATTCATGGGAGGAGGTTTAGGGGGTGAATCATGGCGGACAGCTTCTAGTGTTTTCTCCGACAATCTTAGCGATCGTAGGCAGGAAGTCAGGCTTCATCATCGGACGGTCGCACACCGAACCGCCTTGGTTGTGGTAGGGTGGGTTTGCCGATCTCCGGTGGAGAGCGGCCGGAGACCGCCGAAGACCGAGATCGAAAAGAACACGGCACAGAATTCGAACGACCACTATCTTTTTCCCGTCGTCAAACCAGGCCAGTTGTCAGTGCGGAAGGGTTCAGCCGGAAGTCCCGCGCTGCTGCAAAGATTCCCGTCAGGTGTGTCTCCCCAATCGTAGCGCACCGACTCGATGGCGCTGAATCCGGCAGGTTTCTTTACCAGGATGATGGAAGGTCCGAGGATTTCCGCTTCGGCCCAGGCGAATTCGCGATCCGAACCTGCAACCGAGAACGCCCGAATACGTTTGCTCCCCTCCCGAGTCTTCAGGCCCACCGCGACATCAGAGAATTCGACTTCAACGCCGCGCGGCACATTCCGATACCTGCAGTAGCGAGGGCCTTCGCAGACGACTTGTTGGCCGTAAACGTGTTTCAGCGCCAGCAGAGCCAGTCGCTGCCCAACGGTTTTCTTGTCCTTGGGGTGGATTTCATCAGCCTCGCCCACGTCAATCGTCACAGCCATTCCCGTATTGGGAGCGACATCGCGGGTCTGCGCCTGCGCCTCCCGCAGTTCTGCCCACGTGCTCTCGACTGGCTCGGGCACCTGTTTCCGGAAGGCGTTGAAGTTGCATAGTTGCACAAAGTAAAAGGGAAAGTCCCCGATACCCCACTGGGCGCGCCAATCGCGAATCATCGCCGGAAACAGCTTCGCGTATTGCTCGGCGTAGGGAGCGTTGCTCTCTCCCTGGTACCAGATGACTCCTTTGATCGGCAGGTGCGTCAGAGGATGGATCATACCGTTCCATAGCACGGCAGGCGCCTCTGGGCTGTCAGGACCTTGTGGCGGCCACTCCGGGTATACCTTGGGCAGCCCCTTGGCCCGCGCTTCTTCCACCCGCTGCTGGAATTCACGTTGGCGTTGCTCCAGGGTCACACTTTCCCACCGTGCCTTGGCCGCGGGGTAATCTCTCAATGTCTGCTCCCATCGCTTCAGAATTGGAACAAAATCGTAATCGGTCGAAAGGACCTCGGTTCGTGTCCACGATTGAATCGGGGTCCCACCCCAGGAGGCATTCACCATCCCAATGGGGATATTGGTTCTCTCTGCGAGCAGGCGGCCAAAATAGTAGCCAACACCCGAAAAATTCAGTGCGGCCTCCGTCATGCCGGGCTTCCAAGCCGACTGGAGAATGTCCCGCGGAGCATGAGCGACAATCTTATCGACATTCCACAACCGCAGGGTGCCTTCAGGGGGACGGGCGGCAGCTTCTGCTCCCCCCGTCGAGTCCTTCAAGGTCAATTCCATGTTAGACTGGCCGGAGGCGATCCACACGTCGCCAACCCAGACATCATTCAGTCTCACTTCCTCCTTCCCGCTCCGCACCAGCAATTCATAAGGCCCTCCAGCAGGCAGCGGCGCCAGATCGACCTCCCACCGGCCATCCGTCGATACTGTCGCCGCCTTTTCTTGGTTCGCGAACCGCGCGACAACAGTTTGGCCAAAGTCACCATTGCCGCGAACGGATATTGGTGCTTCTCGCTGCACCACCATGCCGGAGCAATAGAGTGGATCGACCAAACTTGCCGCCTGCGCAACTGTGCAAACGCAGAACAGAGTCAAGTAAGCCGAATTCTTCATATACACGGAATGCGAGATAGCCAAAAAAAGTAACCCCGTTGAGGTCTTCAAGCTGATCGGTCACGGCTGGCTGCCCGACGGAGTAAACACAGGCGCTTTAAACTGAAGTCCATCTGGTAAAGGAAGTTAATCCTAGTCCCTAGGGAATAGAACCGTGAAGCGACTCCTCTCCTTTTCGGTCGGTTGAGCATCCTCATGGGGTGCATCGGTCGCAAAGACCTGCCGAAGCGCATCGAGGTAGCCAAAGCTTCCTGAGGCGTTGGGTAGCATGAAATGTCCCTCCCCGAACTCATTCCAATTTGCCAACAAGACCATGCGGCGACCAAGGGATTCTTCGGGCAGCGAGCGCTGGTATTCATCGCGCGTCCATGTGGCAAGCGCCCTGTAGTCGACAAAGGGGAGCCAGCCACCATCATGTACCCCCCAGGCTTCGCGGTCCCAACCCATGGATATGCTGGGAATCACATTGAGACCGACGGTGGCACAGCGGTCACGCTCCGCCAGCATGCGGGTGCGCTCGACCATGGCATCGGATGTGAACCAAGTGTAGGAGTAACAATAATCGGCTCCCAAGTTCTTGATCGCACGCAGGGCGTCCAAATCGCCGAGGCGTTCCTCCATCATCACGATGATGCCGGGAAAGCCGGCCTTCGTTACCTCCTCGCGCAGCAGCTTAATGGCAGCGGCGCCGCCTTCTGGCCCGCCGAACATTTTATTCCAGCTCCCGAAGGAATAGATAGAAACCACCGGCTTACCAATGATTTTCAAATACCGCGGATCCTTGAAGAAATATTCAATCCAATAGGGGATAATGTTGTCGCGGAGATCGTCCATGTTTGTCAGACAGGCTCCTTCGTCAGTGCACATGATTGTGAATTTCGCCATGTTTCCGTAACGGGAGTTAAACAGGCCTTTGATGATGCTCTGGTCAAGGACCCCGTCCTTAATCGGGTTATTGACTGCATTGTTCGGCCGGTACCAACAGTGTTGCTCAAAGGCGATGCCGTGCTCTAGCTGCCATTTGATCTCCCAATCTGTCACTTCAGGATTACCCTCGTCGTACCATCCCAAATAAGGTTCACGCTTATCACGGAATGGATAAACGTAATCCCAGCCGGCATAGGAGTGCCCCTCCTGCCAGAGGTTGCAGCTCTGAACGCCGAGGAGCAGGCCGTTCTTGGCCACGCACGGTTTGGGCTCGGGCACGTAGTCGGCAGGAAAATCCTGCCAGGGATATACCTGCACGTCGTCGATCCACATCAATCCAGGCGAGGCAAAACGCAGATGGTCGAAGGCGGTTCCCATTGAGCCGTACTTTGCACGCTCTGCCGCCAGCTTTCCGTTAACAAATACATCGGCTGTGCCGGCTTTCGGGTCAACGATCACCTTAACCATGTACCACAGATTCGCCCGATAGCTTCGAACTAACGGTACTCCTCCACCTTTGCCGTCGTCGAAGAATAGGTCATCGCCTTTGGTGATGATCCGCAGCCCGCCTTTCCGGGCGGATCCAAGATCGGCGCACACGCCATCGCCCTTCCCCGGCAGCAGAAAGCGGTATTCCCAAACCGTTTTCTCAAAAACCGGCTCGAACGCCTTGATTACAGTCGCTGACTTGCCGCCGGAACCTGCGAGCTTGAGGCTGTAGACGTCCGGCTTGGTCCCGCACTCGAATTGCTCCACTGTCGCCGTCCCGGACGTGATCTTCCAGTCAGACGGCAGGCTGCCGATACCGCTGGTGACGAAGGTCTCGTTCACGCCGTAGCCTTTGAAGACGTTGACTGGGTTCAGGAACATCTCGCCAATGGCCGCGTCCCCAGTCTTCACAAGGACATAGTCGATCGTCTGAATCGGATTCAAAAACGGTAGCGCTTTCGCTTTCAATTGGCCGTCCACAAAGACCGTGGCCTTTCCCGAATCGAGATTCGCGATGACCTTCACTCCGTACTCGCGTCCTGGCTCAATGGACTGCAGCACCACCGACTTGCCGGTGCTGCCTTCACAACAGAGGGTTCCATCGGCAGTTTTGAGGCTGACCCCCGCCTCCTGCAAATCGCCCAGTTGCCAGCAGGCACCGTCCATCCTCGCCGGCAGTTTGAAACGAAACTCCAACGTAACGTTCCCCTTGGTCTGGCGGGCTATCTGGTGTCTGATGATGATTGCAGCACTCGGATTAGTATCAACCAATTTGAACCAATCGATATTGAATCCAAAGCCCTCTGGATAATGACCGTTTGGATTGAATTCAAAATGGCCTCCGCTCCTATCCACCTGCCAACCCGAAAGATAACACTCGTCCTTAGTCCAGCAGTAGGGCCGAGGTGACATAAATGAGTAATTAAGCAAATAACCGGTCTTCACATCACGCAAGAAAGGCTTCGTCTCTATATTTGGCGCTTTTCCCAGCAACTCCGCTGACTCGCCGCACGGCTGCGTGAAACATGTCAGCAGAGCCAGCAGGGTCATGCGACTGCCGCATGCAATTGCAGAGCGACATGTTACGCTTGAACCCATCCGCCACTTCCTGTTCCAATATATGTTTTTCATATTCACCTCACGTGTATATCTCTTCTACAAAAGAATAGCGGCCCGGCAACCGAGGTCACCAGACCGCTATGTACCCTATGCTTTCAATGCCTTTCCCGCCTACCGGACGGAGGCAATAGCGCCCCACTTTAGAACGTAAAAGTATTCGTCAGCTGCACATTTTGACCGTCCGCGATACGCACTCCAGCGGTTGTTCCGTCGGGTTGGGCAGAGATGGGAACTAGGTGCGCCTTCACGCCGACGTCACGGACGTTAAGCTGGATCCGCCAGCTAATGTCACGGGTAAGCTTGTGATCATAGCCGATCCAGAGGTCCACATGTTTCTCTTTCGGACCCCAATAGGGATGGGCCACATCGAAGGTATCCGAATTCAGAGTGGCGTCATGCATTACCGGATATCCAATCGCCACCTTATCCTCCCACCGATAGCCGCCTCCCGCGTATAACCCTTTAACGTATTGAGACAGATTGTAATTGGTGACCAAGTTAAAATGCCACGGACGGATCTCCGGCAGGTTTGTGCCCTGCTGGGCAAGCGTCAGCAGATAAGGAGCGTAGAAACTGCTGTTCCAAGCCCCCTGCAAAGAATATGGCGCGCCGCGGCCATAATACACACCATAACCACCATAGAAATACAGCGGCAGATCCCCGGCAGGGCCACCCATCAACGTGTTGAAATTGTTAACGAAGGCCTGGAAGTTCGCAGCCAGCGCCGTATACTTGGCCGTATCATGCGAGGCATTCATTGCCACCGACCAGTTTTTCGTCGGTTGGAAATTGACCTCATATTCCATGCCTTTTGATTCCGAAGCCTGTGTCGCCGAGAGACCCGTTGGAACCGTCAGATCAAAATAATTGGGGCCCAGCCAATCCGAGGATTTTGTGATATCGATATTCCACGCTTTAAGGAACTGGTCTGACGGTAGGTTAGCCAGTCCGGCGTTTACCGCCGCAGTTTGGACGGCCAGCGCATCCCCGGCTGACTGGCCCGGGCCAGGTTGGAACATGTAACCGTAACCCGCATTCGCGACGGAGTACTGCGGAGCGCCCGAAAGACCCAATTGGAAACGCTTCGCATTCGCGTTCATCGAATATACCATATAACCAACCACATACGCGTTCGCCACCGATCCTGTGTCATTGGTAATATTACTGTCATAATGAACGACTTTCAGTGACAATTTGCCATTCCAAGTCGTTAGTACGACGCCGTAGTCTTTCGTCTTGCCCGTCGGGGGCGGCACGGGCTGACCATAGAGATCTACCCGACCCGCAAGGTCCTGAAAGTTCGATGATTTATTGTAAATGAACGCGAGGTCTGTATCTCCCCAAAGGTGTTTGCGCAGAGCTTTGGGCGTATGCACCACCCCACCAAAGCTGTGAATCGTGCCTTTCGATTCTGATGTTGGGATTGACGGAAGAACGTAAGATTGCCCCGCCACGTTATAACTATTATTCGGGAATTGGGGCGGCAGTACTGAATAGCTCCTCACGTCATCCTGACGCGCACTCCACATGGGAACCACGTCTCCGCCAAACAAATAACCCTGCCATACAAACACCTTGGACTTTATTTCGTCCCGGTTCTTCCGTGCGTAAGTGATTAACTGATTGGTAGCGCCATTATCCGCCACCAAGATTCCGGAGTTGGTCGTGGTCCAACCCACATAATTCGCGGGATTTTCCGATTGAGTCGAGGTCGAGCCATCAACCGGATTCACCCAAGACGCACCGGGATTAACATACCCCGGATCCGACGAATTCGTGGGTTTTGCCCAGTTGGAATTGAAATACCTAAGCGACGTCGCCGTTGGGAGTTGGAGTGCTTGCAGGTTGCTAAGATTCGCTCCATGAGCGGTCGACGCAGTGGCCAGGGACGGCCCAAGGTAACCAATGTACTCTACCTCATTTAGGGCTGTCGCGCCGGTAAGAACATTATAGGACGGGTCCATCCCGAATCGCTGGTAGCTTCTCGATTCCGAGTCGTGTTTATCGACCGTATAAGCGGCGGTAAAGACGTGCCGCCCAATGACCTTTGTGAGCCACGATTCGTGGAGGAAATCCGTCGCTTTCAGGTCCGCGAAGGCTGTATAGCGGGACGCCGTCCGCTTCGAAAAATAGAGGTTGTTCCCAAACGCCGTCCGACTGTCGACCATCGGACGTCCTGTATTGGGATCAGCCGATCCGTCAGGCATTATTTGATTAACGTCAACGGTGATTGCGACATCTTGATTATTTAACGTCGTGATTTGACCGTTGTTGTAGTGCTCCATCGACCAGACCGCCTGCAGGCCCAGCCTATTCTTCCAGAACGTTTGCGAGAGATCAGCGCTGACGACGTCAAAATTCTGCCACTCGTGTTTGTTTGGCCCATCTATTAGAAGATCGTAGAAGTTGTAGATTGTTGGGTCCTGAATGTATATGTTTTTATAAGGATTTAAGGTATGGCTGAAGGGTAGGCCGACGTTTGCCGAATATTGCGAATACTCTCCGATCATCACCATTCGCCTGGTAGGCAAACCGCCGATACCATGGTCGACAAGGCCGTTGGGACCCACACCATAATAGGTGTTCCCCCCAGAATCCATTATCGTCGCTGGCTGTTGTTGAGAACTAGTCGGGTCGGGGAAAGTGACGATCGGGCCACCATAGAGGCCTTCATTAGCAAGCCACGGCTGGTACGCGGCACTTCCCCCTACCATGGCACCACCGGTGGCATAGGCGTTAATCGCATTGTAGGTCCCCTTGTTCATCGCTGTGAACCAAGGTGTGATTTTGTCAATCGGCGGCAGCATTCGCGGATTATTCGAGTTGACCGAACCTTTTTCGAAGTTGATCTTCAGCGACGTATGCATTCCATTCTTGTCTAGGAACTTGGGATCATATCTCAATGCAGAATAGAGGCGCTTATCCTGCTTGTAGGAGGGCTGCTCGCGGTAGTAGGCATTATCGCGCAACGTCTCGACGCGGACCGCGAGCTCGTCTTTCAGGATAACTTTGTTAAGGTCGAGATACCCGCGCTGGCTGTTATATTGTCCATAAGTCCACTCTACTTTATTGGTGTCTCTGAACTCAGCGCCATTAGTACTAGCATTCATAATGCCAGCCGGACTCCCGACTCCGAAAAGAACGGCATTCGCTCCGCGGGACATATCGATGCGCCCAATGTTGTACCCGTCCCAGGGAATGTCGGTGAGAAAGTAGTCCCGTGTATTGTCCGCAGCGGAGAGCCCCCGCGTTCGGGTGTTGAGGTTGGGTCGTACGAGCAACGAATTCTCATCCAGGGCATTACCATTGCCTACACCGGTATAGTTACCATGAAGTCCACCGACTTCGGTGTTCGTCGTGTAGACAAGCAGACTCTGGGCATCTTTTGAACCAGTATCCTCGAGAAACTGGCTGGTCACAACCGAAATGGACGCGCCAATATCCGCAAGGTCGGTCCTCACGCGTGTCCCTGCTAACGTGGAGGAGGCTTGGTAGCGCTGCGTGCTATCTGTCGAGACGACGAACGGAGAGAGCTCGACCACTGCGCTTTCCTCACTATTGGGCTGATCTTCCTTGGCCGGTTCGAGGGTTATTTTCTTGGCGTCATCAGTTGAAGCCGGTGACGGCGCAGCCACCGAGGCCGGTGCCGGCGGAGCAACCTGGCCCTGCAATCCTGTTAGGGCCGAACCAATCATGGCAATGAGCGCAACGCTCAGATTTGCAGTCTTGGAATTCATAGGGTTTGGGGGTGTTACGGTGAGATTATCCGATTCCCCGGGGTTTTGAAATGGGTGTAATGATCATGCTTATACAGAATCTGCTCAACCCTCCAAAAGACTTTCTTATGGGTATTTCCTTCGCGGACCTCAACCGCGCAGGTGGGGACTGGGCGTGGCCGCGGCTGGGTTCACCCGCATTCCGCCCGCGTCAAGTCACCCGCCCCACAACACCCTTCGATCGAGCACCTTGGGTCTGGTGGTTATGCCCCGTCGCGTGCATCCGCCTTCTTCGGTCTGCCCTTGCACGCTTGAGCCATAACAAAATCAATAAGTTCCTGACATCGAAAATAGCCAGACCACATATTGTGACCTTGGCCTTTCACCACGTTAAGTGTCATCACGCCACCCAATTGTCGATACCGTTGCGCTAATTCGCCGGAGTTTTCTTTGAGAGGCACCACAGCATCGCTATCCCCATGTATGTGATAAATGGGGACATGAGCCTTCGCCAGTGGCTCTATCCGGTCAATCGGATTATGCTGAGCCAATTCAGCATTGAGTTGTGCTTCGGTCGTGCCGTATGCGGCGCAGGCAGTTTTGATGCCGGGCCAACTGCTCAGATCACATACTGGGTAGATTCCCGCTACGCACGCCACGGATGAAGCGTGTTCGACTGCCCAGTTATACAGCATAAGCCCGCCGCGGCTTCTCGCCAACAGACAGGGCGTCTTCGAGAAGCCGCGTTTCCTGACAAGTTCCTCGTAAAAGGCGGAAAAGAGAACCCGGCCCTTCGGATTGCCATACGATTCACCAACGTCGATCCCGGCGACTGCGATGCCGGCATCTACGAATTGCTGAAACATCCACTTCTCTTCCGTTCCCGGCAAGCCTGGCAGCGTCGGAGCGTACCATACCCACGGCGTCTCGTTCCCGGCGGTGACTTCTCTTGGCAGAATGAGAAAAGCAGTGCAGCCCTCCACGCTGAAGACTTCTCCTGCAATAGGCAGTTCCTTTAACGGTTGTATCGTCGCTTCGGCCTTTTTCGAGTCTTCTCCAAAGGCATACCAACGCATGCCACCGCAAAAGATAAGCGCAGCAGTAAGCGAGAAGATCGCATTCCATCGAATCGAGCGGTACTGATTGATCATAGTCCACTTTCACGCCGAGCCCCGTCCCGTCCTTCCGGGTGTCTATAGAAGGTGAGGTCAGTCGGGTCGCATCGTTTCTACTCGATAGATTCTCTACAAACCATCCTCTCCGCTGCAATCAACGTCACCGGCCCGAGCAGGCCCGACTGCTGCAGCGGGGAGTCTTTGCTCCATATGCGACAGGTGACGAAGGTCAGGCGGCCCGCCGGGCTTGGCTTGCCGTCCAGCACCCATTGCGGCCAAGCCTTCAGCAAGCCGTTTGGAAATCGGTCGGAATCCTCCGGTAGTTGCTCATCGCCAATCAATCGATTGACCCACAGATTGGTCACCTTCACATCCAAGGTGTTGTTGCCGGCCCTGACCGCTTCGCCAATCTCCACTCGAAACGGCTCTTTCCATAGGATGCCCAAGTCCCGCCCGTTGACCTTTACTTGTGCAATGACCGCCACGTTGCCCAAGTTCAGGTAAAGGGCTCGGCTTTTTGAAATTATTTCCGCCGGCACGTCAAACGTCGTGGAATATGTGGCGGTGCCAGAGAAATACCTCACCCCTGGATCGCCGTGCAGGCTCCACGATATCAGCTTGTCGAACGTTACATGGTCAGGCGCGCCGAGCCGCGGCGGGAACGTCACCTCCCACGGTCCGATTATCTCCCGTATCGCGGGGATATTCGAGGCGGTGCAACCGAACCTCTTACCCGCCGCGGTCCGAAGGTCGTACCGCCCATTTTCCCAAGCTTCAAGCATGCATTGCCCATCATCGGTCAATCGCACGTCCGCCGTCCGCTTCAATGTTTGGGTATCTCCGAAGCTGATCGACTGGGGGTCCTGGGCGATCACTTTGATCACTTTGCCGCCGATCGTGTATTCGACCTCGATTGTCTTGGTGACGCTGAAGGCTGGATCGTCGCCTTCGGCCAAAGTGTTGACTTGGATCCGCCTCACGCCCTCGTCTAGGACTGTCTGCAGTTTCGTCCTGACGTCACGGAGGCGGCTGGAGTCGCCTGGCACACCGTAAGCGGCTTTCTCGACTACAATCTTTGGCTCATTCGTTCTTCGTGAGAAAATGGATTGTCCGTCCTTCGCAATCGAAACAATCGGATCGGAAATACCCGGACCGGTGCGAAATACAACGAAGACCGATTCGTTGGGCTCGAGGCTAATAGGAACCTTGGTGACGCCACCCTTTTTTTCATACGCCGCAAGGCGAGTGATCCGCCCCGTCTGCGGCCACCAAAACTCCGGCCTCCCCATGCTACGGAACGAGCAAGTTCCCTCGACAGCGGCGGCGAGTTTGTTCGCGACAAAGTACAGTTCCGTGCCATCCTCCAATTGCCGATGCGTGTAGTTGAGCTTGCCTTTCACGGTAGGGTCGCAGGCAAAGTCCGGCGGTAGATTCATGCCGGCCAAGACCTGCTCAGGAGTTGTTCCCCATATTATGCGCCCCTTGCCCACTCGCCTTTCGCCAGCACCGGCAGTCCCGGCTCCTTTGCCCCAGAGTTCGTCGGCCAGCTTGATAAGCTCTTGATCGCACGCCGGGAAACCGGCGAGGCTTGGGGATTCCAATGGCCTTGTCCCCAGCACGGTGGCCCCGGCAGTAACCAGCTCTTTGACCCGTCGCAATAATTGGGGAGTCATCGTCTGGATCTTGGGCAGGGGGGCGGGCTTGTAGATATAGTCGCTCTCCATCACATGCACGACCGGCTGTCCATCGGCGTTATACGTCGGCAAGACGAGTAACGGGTAGCTCATGCCCGAGGGCAGCGCAACCCGCCCATCCCGCACGGTCATTCCTTTGAGCACCAGTTCTGCCGGACAGCCGTCGAAGTTGTACTCGGGGCGGTCGGGGATAACGCCACGGATGTTCGCCGGGATCGGTGGCACAAACCGATATGGCGCCCCTTCCGGCGCCAAGAAGCAAACGTCTGCGACGAATCGGCCCTGCCGTAAAACATGCTGGCAACGCGCGACGTATTCGTGCCACGGCTTGGATTGTTCCCACCAAGTCACCGCCCGGGAGAACACTGTTCCGACCGAGTAAAAGGACACCCCTGGGACGCATTGCGGCCGGGGCTGCATGATCCATTCGCTGAAGACAAACCGGTTGACTCCGGTGCAGAACGCCCAATCGCCCAGCGACTTGAGCGTAGCCGGATGATCCAGGAAGTCGCCGCTCCATGCCGTAAACGCTTCGGCACCGACGATCGGTTTACCGTAGACATGGGCCGCCGACGCGATTTCTTCCGTCAGGTCGCACAAGGGAAGACCGCTATAACAGCCCCTTTGCCAGAATTCAGACATGGGCTCGTCGGCGCGTCCGGCATACCGAAGATCATCGCAGGTCCCATCATATGCCTCGATCGACAGCCGGAGCCCTTGCTTGTGCGCCAGTTCTGCAAGATGGCCGGCGTAATTCTCCAGCAACAATTCGCATACGGTCTCACGAAAATCCCAGAGGAACCGTTCGGAAACCTCCAGGGTATCGACGACGAGGCCATTCAAGGTCGGCAGAAACGGTAGCAGGTCGTAGCCGCGCCGGCGGCGGAATTCCTCACGGAATCCGGCCGTCCAATTGCCCGATCCTGCCTCCCAACTGTCGACATGGGTCGAAATGAGCACCTTGCCCGCGAGAGGACCGGCCTCCTGCACCAGCTCCTTTACCATCGCGGCGAAGTGCACCTCAATAGCAGTCTTGCTTAGCTTGTCGCATTCCAGGCCAGAGGCCTCCTGTTGTGAGGCCCGGGTGGTGCCACCAGCTAGGGTGTGCCCTATTCTAAGGACGAGCCAGCGGCCGGCCGGGACATCCCACGTAAGCCGACCGCTTGCAGCCATCCTTAAGGTTATGTCCCGCAGCTGTGCAGAGGAGACGCATTGGTCGACGGGAACACCTGGCCACGCCGCGTTCGTCGGAATGAAACGGGGCCAAGGCACCACTTTGTAGAAGTCACGACCGCCGGCAAAAGACTTGGTGGAGTTGAAGTCTGCGATCCGGTGAGGCTCCCCTCTAGCGTCCACAACTGGAGCCGGACAGGCCAACACGGCAATGTCCTCATAGTAGGTCTGAGTCGCCGGCGGCTGGGTTAGGATTGCGTCGAAGTGCGAAGGCCCGTCGATGAAGATCTCTGACATGACCACTTTCTGCGCCGCCTGCTGCGGTTTCACCCAAGGGCCACCGCTGCCGGCCCATCCGGGATCGTTGTTCAGATTCACCTGCAACCCAAGGCGATCGGCCTCAGCCAACAGATGTTTGAACGCGGCCCGCCAAGGCTGGGACATGAAACGAAGCGGGCCCTTGGGGTTGCCCATTTCCCCGTCCATGAAAAGCAGTCCGCCTATGCCAGCGCGCTTCATCGCTTCTAGATCAGCAGTGATGCCCTCTCTTGTCACATTACCTTCCAGCCAGAAGCTATATACCCATGGTTTCGCCGAGTCGGGCGGAGTCGCGAAGTCCTTTTCGAGCCGCATCGCGAGACCACCGGAGTGATCGCCTCTGCTTCGGTTCTGCGGCGCCTCGGCGCGAGCGACCGCTGGCGAGGCGATAAGCACCGCCATCCAAACGAAAAGCAAATCGATGAACCGCTGGGCACTGCGTTCCCGAAACAGGCCTCCTCGGCTCATCATACCCATGGCGTCGCCGCTCGTTCTCCCAACGCAGCGACCGATCTCCGTTCCTTTCCTTCGAGTATTACTCAACATAGCAGCTTAAGCCGTTTCGGACCGCAGCGGACTCGTTCAGGTGGGGCATCCATGAGCGCACCGGCCATTTCAATTCGCTTCGAGCCAATCGCCGCGTTGTAGGACGAGAGTCTTCGACCCGCCGAGCCCCGGTACGATCACCATTTGCACGGGGCCCCGCTGACACCACATGGGATGAGCTGCCGGCGGACTGCGGTTCGGTAGACCGAGAAGCAAACTGAGAATGAAATCTCGCCTGAGTCTCCCATGATTTATGATCCAAGCAAAAGTCATGCGCAAATACCTGATGAATCCCGAGTCCATTCTTCACGGATGACCCGTCCTTGGGAGTTCAGACATTACCTTCTTTATCGCGTCAATTCGACCAGTGCCTTCCGAAACCGTCGGGACCAGCCACCCGCCTTCATCGCTTTCGTTCCAAGCGTAAATCAGCACGGCATTTGCCCTGC
>Ga0182019_10000869_pt1 | contig 14976 bp, 17 predicted proteins | sample 812E2MmetaG_FD_120483 | JGI IMG/M metagenome (GOLD analysis project Ga0182019, IMG submission 120483) | Permafrost microbial communities from Stordalen Mire, Sweden - 812E2M metaG | ecosystem: Environmental > Terrestrial > Soil > Wetlands > Permafrost | place: Sweden: Stordalen | collected...
CCCGCCTGGACACAGGTGCTGCAGGCGATCGCAGAGTCCTGGAGCGCCAACGGCGCTGAGATCCGCGCCGGCGGCGAGCAGCTGCGCGAGCAGCTCTCCGGTGGCGCGCGCCTGACCCCCTCGAGCGAGCCGCTGCAGCCAGAGGCGCTCGCGACGGCCGCGAGCAGGCTGCGCGAGAGCTTTGACGCGCGGCACGGAGGTTTCGGTGGCGCGCCGAAGTTCCCCCAGGCCTCGACGATCGAGTTCCTGCTGCTGAGAGGCGAGCAGGAGATGGCGCTCGCGACGCTGCGGGCGATGGCCAGCGGCGGTATCCATGACGTGCTCGGCGGCGGCTTTGCGCGCTACAGCGTCGACGCCACCTGGACGGTCCCCCACTTCGAGAAGATGCTCTACGACAACGCGCTGCTGGCCCGTGCCTACCTGCACGGCTGGCAGGCGTCCGGCGAGCCCCGCCTGAAGTCGGTCTGCATCGACACGCTCGAGTGGGCACTACGCGAGATGCGCGGCCCCGAGGGCGCCTTCTTCAGCGCACTGGACGCAGACTCCGAGGGCGTCGAGGGACGTTTCTACGTGTGGCGCGCCGCCGAGCTGCGAGAGCTGCTCGGCGATGATGCCGACACCGCGATCTCCTGGCTCGGCGTCAGCGAGCAAGGCAACTTCGCCGACCCGGCCGAGCCCGAGCCTGGACTCAACGTGCTTCAGGATCGTGGCCCTCAACCGCCACCCGAGCAGCGCGAGCGGATCCGCGCCGCGCTGCTGAGCGCCCGCGAGAAGCGAGTGCGACCGGCGCTCGACGACAAGCGCCTGACGAGCTGGAATGCGCTGATGATCAGCGCGCTCGCCGACGCCGGCGCAGCGCTACAGGAGCCGCGCTATCTCGAGGCCGCCGTCGGCTGCGCCGAGTTCCTGCTCGCCGCGATGCGCGACGAGCAGGGGCGGCTGCTGCGCAGCTACAACCAGGGCCAGGCCAAAATCGGCGCCTACCTTGAGGACCACGCCTTTCTGCTTGAGGCGCTGATCGTGCTCTTCGAAGTGAGTTGTGAGGAGCGCTGGTATGAGCAGGCGATGGAGCTTGCCGATCAGATCATCGCCCGCTTCGCGGACGCCGAGCGTGGCGGCTTCTTCTCGACGGCCGCTGACGGCGAGGCGCTGATCGCGCGACGCAAGGATCTCGAGGACTCGCCGATCCCCGCCGGCGCCTCAAGCGCCGCGCTCGGGCTGCTGCGCCTCTCCCAGCTCAGCGGAAACGAGGAGCAGGAGCGTCATGCGGTCTCGGTCCTGCTGCTCCTGCAAGAGATCGCCCCACGTCACCCAAGCTCCTTTGGGCACCTGCTGCAGGCTCTGCACTGGTACTTCACCCCAGCGCGGCCGATCGCCTGCGCCGTGCCCGGCAGCGCTCCGACAGCGCCCGCGGGCTAGAGAATCGACAGGTAGCGGTCGAGCTCCCACTGGGTCACGTTGACGCGGTAGTCGTCCCACTCCTGGCGCTTGATCTCGACGTAGCGGTTGAACATGTGCTCGCCGAGCGTGCGCAGCACGAGCTCTGACTCGGCCGTGATCTCGATCGCCTCGCCGAGGCTCTCCGGCAGCTGCTCGACGCCGAGGCGCCGGCGTTCCTCGCCGGAGAGGTGGTAGAGGTTCTTCTCCATCGGCTCGGGCAGCTCATAGCCCTTCTCGATCCCCTCCAGGCCCGCCTGCAGCAGCGCCGCGAAGGTCAGGTAGGGGTTGCAGGCAGGATCGGGGCAGCGCAGCTCCATGCGCGTCGCCTGCTCGCGACCTGGGTGATACATCGGCACACGCACGAGCGCCGAGCGGTTGCGCCGCGACCAGGCCACGTAGGTCGGTGCCTCAAAGCCCGGGACCAGACGCTTGTAGGAGTTCACCCACTGCGCGAAGATCGAGCAGATCTCGCGTGCATGCTTGAGCTGGCCGGCGATGAAGGCCTTGCCGACATCGGAGAGAAAGAACTGATCGTCCGGGTCGTAGAAGGCGTTCTTGCCGCCGCTGAAGAGCGACTGGTGGGTGTGCATCCCCGAGCCGTTCTCCCCGAAGAGCGGCTTGGGCATGAAGGTCGCGTGCCAGCCGTACTTCATCGCGATCTCCTTGACCGTGATGCGGTAGGTCATGCAGTCGTCGGCCATCTTCAGCGCGTCGGCGTAGCGCATGTCGATCTCGTGCTGTGAGGGACCGACCTCGTGGTGGGTGTACTCAACGTGGATGCCCAGCTGCTCCAGCGCGAGCACCGTCTCGCGGCGCACATCCGAGCCCGCGTCGAGCGTCGTCAGATCGAAGTAGCCGCCCTGGTCGAGCACCTCCGTCGATTTGGAGTCTTTGAAGAGGAAGTACTCGAGCTCGGGTCCGACGTTGAAGGTGTCAAAGCCCATCGCCTGCGCACGCTCGACGGCCCGCCTGAGCACGTGGCGAGGATCGCCCTCATAGGGCGTTTTCTCGGGAGTGATCACATCGCAGAACATGCGCCCCACCCCCTGCTCTTCGGGGCGCCAGGGCAGCACCGCAAAGGTGCTCGGGTCGGGCATCGCGATCATGTCGGACTCCTCGATCGCGTTGAAGCCGGTGATCGAGGAGCCGTCGAAGCCCATGCCCGCCTCGAAGGCGTCGTCGAGCTCGGCCGCGTTGATCGAGAAGGACTTCAGCTGGCCGAGGATGTCCGTGAACCAGAAACGGATGAAGCGAATCTCGCGCTCGGCCACGAGCGCCTTCACGTCCTCTGCGGTCTTCGGCTGGTCAGGCATCGAGGCGGACCCTAGCCGATGGCCCGTGCGGGGCCTATCGACGGATGGCCAAAGCTGGCCGATCTTCGATCGGTCAGTGGCCCGCTACGGCGGCTACGAAACTTGCGACCTCTTCGGCTTCCTTGCCCTGGTAAAGCAGGGCCGGCATCTGGCCGAGACCACGCGCGCGGCCTTCGGTGATCGCGCCGAGCACGAGCGCCTTGCGTCCCGCCGGCGTGGCGATATCCACGCCCACGCGCACGTCGAGATCGGGTCCCACGCGGCCAACGGATTTAGTCGCACCCAGCGTGTGGCAGACAGCGCAGGCGCGAGCGAACAGTTCGCGCCCTTTCTGCTGTTCGCCCGTAAGCCTGATGCCACCGGTGGCGACGCTCGCCTTGTGCTCTGCGTTGAAGGCCAGCACGAGCGCGGGGACCGCCAGACCGAAGGCGAACAGCACGATCACCCCGAGCGTGACGAGGCGCTGCCCCGGCTTGGCTTCGGTGTGCAGCGTTCGCCGGGCGCCACCGGGGCCGCCGCGCATCGCCACGAAGAAGACGCCGAGGCCGACAAGGACCCAGACGATGACAAACGCGATGAGCATCGCGCGGGAAGATATCGCGTGGGGACACAGAACGGTCCTGGGGCGTGGTCGGGACGGCAGATGAGAGCACTCACAGCTTTAGGCGCCGCGAAGCTACGGCGCTACCCTGGAAGGTGTCGGCAACCACAAGGAAGTGCTCCTAGAGCCGTGAACATCCTCCGCCGCATCCCCCTCTATCGCCTGCTGCTCCTGATCGGACTCGTTGTCGTCGTGGGCATCTCCGCGACCGCGATCGCCCTGGCGCTCGGCTCCGCTACCAAGCCTCCTGCGCGGCCCCTGGCGCAGGCGGTCCACGACGCGCTCACGGCCCCCGCCGTCGAAGGCGTGAGCGCCAACATCAAGCTGACCAACAACCTGATCGAAGGCGCGAGCCTCGCCAGCGGCTCCAGCCAGGGCAGCGAAGTGGCCTCGAGCCCACTGCTCACCGGCGGCTCGGGCAGACTCTGGATCGCCAAGGATGGCCGCGCACGGCTCGAGTTGCAGGCCGAAAAAGGCGACACGCAGGTGATCTACGACGGCAGCACGCTGACCGTCTACGACGCCGCCTCGAACACCCTCTATCGCTACAAGCCGCCGGCGTCCAAGGCTTCTTCGACGCCTTCGACACCGCAAAGCCATGAAGCGCCGAGCGTGGCCAAGATCGAAGAAGCGATCGATCACATCAACAAGCACGCGACGCTCTCCACGGCGACACCGGACAACATCGCCGGGGCGCCCGCCTACACGGTGCGTGTCTCGCCCAAGCAGAGCGGAAGCCTGCTCGGCGGCGCGGAGCTGTCCTTCGACGCCGCCAACGGCGCGCCGCTGCGCGCTGCGATCTACTCCTCCACGAGCAGCTCACCCGTGCTCGAACTCGCAGCCACCGAAGTCTCCTTCGGGCCGGTCTCCGACTCCGTCTTCTCCTTCACCGCACCCGCGAATGCCAAGGTGCAAGAAATCGCTACCCCGTCTGGAAGCGAAACGCAGAGCCCCCACGCGAGTGCCTCTCACGATAAGCCCAAGATCACCGCGCACGGCGACGGGCCTGCGGCAATCGCGGTGCTCGAAAGCAAACTGCCAGCCGGCAAGCACAGCTCGAGCTCCGCCCTTGAATCGCTTCCGAAGGTCACGATCAACGGCACCAGCGCCAGCGAGCTGCGCACCGCGCTCGGCACGCTGCTGACCTTCGAGCGCTCCGGCGTGCGCTACGTGCTCGCGGGCTCGGACACTCCCGCCGCGATCGAGGCTCTTGCCCGCGGCCTCTAGCGTGGACGAGCAGGCGCCGCCCGTCAAGGCGCGGGGGCTGGTCAAGCGCTACAAGGAAGTCCTCGCGGTCGACCACATCGACCTCAACGTCCGCGCCGGCGATGTCTACGGCTTCCTCGGCCCCAACGGCGCCGGCAAGACGACCACGCTGCGCATGGCGCTGGGACTGATCACACCCACCGAGGGCACCATCGAGCTGTTCGGGCGCGATCCGCTGCGCGAAGGGGCACGCGCTCTCGATGGCGTCGCAGGCTTCGTCGAGGCGCCCCGCTTCTACCCGCAGATGAGCGCCCGCAAGAACCTCGAGCTGCTGGCCGCCCTCGACGGCGACGGCGCCCGCTCGCGCATCCCGGAGGTCCTCGACGTCGTCGAGCTGACCCCCCGCGCCAAGCATCGCGTGGGTGGCTACTCGCACGGGATGCGCCAGCGCCTGGGCATCGCCGCCGCGCTGCTGCGCCGTCCCCGTCTGCTGATCCTCGACGAGCCCGCAACTGGCCTTGACCCGGCCGGCATGCGCGACATGCGCCTGCTGATCCGGCGGCTTGCCGATGAAGACATCACGGTGCTGCTCTCAAGCCACCAGCTCCCCGAGGTGCAGGAGCTCTGCGACCGCGTAGCGATCGTCGACTCCGGTCGCGTCGTCTATGAGGGCGCCCTCGCTGACCTGCGCCGCCAGGGCGGGGCCGGCTACCGCCTACGCACAACCGACGACGTTCACGCGCTTGAGATCCTGCGCGCGCGACCCCGCATCTCCCACGCCCAGGCGGGCGAGCACGGTCTCGACTTCCAAGCGCAGGAGAGCGACGTCGGCGCGCTATCGCTCGCGCTCGCACAGGCAGGCATCGGGATCCTCGCGCTCTCCCCCGAGCTGGCCACGCTCGAGGACCTGTTCTTCCGCCTGACCGAGACCCACGAGAACGCAACACCCGCCGCGCTCGCGTCCGATGACGGCGCCGGTGCCACAGAGCAGCTGGTGCAGAGCCGATGAGCAGCGTCGCCGCCGCCTCTCCCCCGTTGGCTAGCGCCCCGTCCCGCGCTCGACGACCATCGACGCTGACCGTCTATCGCTGGGAGCTGCGCAAGCTCGTCTCCCAGAAGCGCACCTACATGGGCCTGGGGCTCGTGATCGCCCTGCCCCTGTTCTTCGTGATCTTCCAGAACGTCCACCAGCGCCACGATCGCGGCGCCGAGAGCATCTTCGCCGCGCAGATCACCCAATCCGGGCTCGCGACGCCGGTGCTGATGCTGCTGTTTCTGTCGGTCTTCATGCTGCCCCTCGCGGCCGCCCTCGTCGCCGGCGACGTGGTCGCCAACGAGGACGGCAACGGCACCCTCAAGACGATCCTCACCCGCTCAGTCAACCGCGGCCAGGTCTTTGCCGCGAAGACCCTGGCAGCGATGAGCTACGCCGCGCTCGCCGTGTTCCTCTCGGCCGCAGTCTCGACGGTTGCCGGCGTTATCTCCTGGGGCTTTCACTCCGTGAAGACCTTCTCCGGAACGATCGTGACAGCGCCGGAAGCGCTGCTGCTCGTGTTCGCCTCAAACGCCGTCTATCTGATCCCGCTGTTCGGCGTGGTCAGCATCGGCGTGCTGCTCTCGACGGTCACCCGCAACAGCGCCGCAGCCGTAGTCGGCACGATCGGCGTGGTGATCCTGCTCGTGATCCTCGCGCAGATCCCCGGCCTCGAAGGCATCAAGCCCTACCTCCTCGATGAACAGTTCGAGAACTGGCACGGCCTGCTGCGCACGCCGACCGACTGGGCCCCAATCATCCACTCCGCCTGGGTCTGCGCCCTCTATGCGGTCCCGGCCCTGTTTGCCGGCTACCTCGTGTTCCTGCGCCGCGACGTCGCCGGCGGCTAATCGCGCCGCGCGAGGGCACGGCCGCTCATGCGGCACGCCGGAGATATTCGCGTAGGGCCGTGCGCGCGACCTCGCTCACCGAGCGTTGCTCCTTCCGAGCCACAGCCTGGAGCGCCTCGGCGAGATCGGGGTCAACCCTCACCTGCACACGCGGGGACGTTCCCGAGTCCCCCAGGGCGGGCCTGCCCATGCGCACACGCTTGGCCTTCGTTAGGTCATAGCCTCGCTCTGCCTCATCCGCGAGAGCATCAACAGCCTTCTCGGTGAGCTTGGTGCCGCTGCGGGTTCTCAGAGTCGCCATCTCTAGGTGACCTCGGCCGGCAGGTCGACGACCGAAAGCTCAACGTCGCCCATCAGCCGCCGCGCCTCGCGCGGATCGATCAGCCCGGCGCCGAGGCGCGCAGTTGACTCCGCGCCGCAGGCCACGCCGAAGCGCAGGCACTGGTCGGGCGCGCGACCTTCGTATCGGGCGGCGAGATAGCCGGCCAGAAAGGCGTCGCCCGAGCCGCGCTTGGCGATCGGCTCGCGCTGCTCGACGCGGGCGCGCTTGAGAAAGCGCTGACCATCGACGAGCACCTGAGCGACGCAGCCGTCGGGGAGCGTCATGATCGCCTCGCGCGGACCCAGTGCGACGATCTCCCCCACCGCGAGCAGGCGCTCATCCTCGCTTGCGAACTCGTGCCCGACGAGCTCCTCGGCCTCGAGCACGTTGGGCGAGACGACATCCGGTTCGGCGCGCACCGCCTGGCGCAGCGGCTCACCGTCGGTGTCGATCACCGTGATCACATCCAGACGCTCCAGATCCCGCACCAGCGAGGCATAGAGATCCGGTTCCACGCCCCGTGGCAGCGAGCCCGCGAACACGACGATCGCGGCTCCACGCGCCAGATACAGGAGCTTGTCGCGAAACAGCTCGACCTCGCGCGCCGAGACGGCCGGGCCGCGTTCGTTGATCTCGGTCTGATCGCCCGTCGTCGGGTCGAGCACCGAGGTGTTCGTGCGCGACTCCTCGCGGATGCGCACGAAATCGTTGAGGATCGACTCCTCCGTGAGCTGCTCGACGATGTGCGTGCCCGTCGCCCCGCCGGCGAAGCCCGTCGCGATCACCGGCTGGCCGAGCGCCTTCAGCGTGCGCGCGATGTTGACGCCCTTGCCGCCCGCCATCGTGCGCTGATCGACCGTGCGGTGACGCCGTCCCAGCCTGAAGTTGGGGACTGCCAGCGACTTGTCGATCGCGGCGTTGAGGGTGACCGTGATGATCATTTTGGTGCTCTAGGAACCTTCCGGCCTGCCTGAACGGCTAACGATGCGCTGGCCTGCACGACACACAGGCTAGCGGAACGAAAATGCTCCTTACGCGGGTCGCCGAACTCGCTGGGAGAGCTCCCAGGCTGCCGCGCGCAGCCGCTCGGCCTCGGCGCGAGCCGCGCTCGAGTGCCCTGCCTCGCTCCCCCGGTGGGCCTCCGCGATGCTGCGCGAGGCCGTCACAAGGCCGCCTGCCGGTCCCGGGGTGAATGCCGGCGCGAGGTCCTCGACACGTCCTCCCTGAGCGCCCACGCCGGGGAGCAGGAACGTCGCGCTGCCCATCAGCTCGCGCGCTCGCACGAGGTGCTCTGGTCGGGTCGCGCCGACGACAGCGCCCACGTCTGTGAGTCCGGAGCCGGCCAGCCCCTCGCGACCGAGCTCGTCGACGAGCAGAGCGATGCGCTCCCAGACCCTTGTCGGAGAAGCAGACAACTCCAAATCCTCAAAGTCTGCCGCTCCGGGGTTAGAGGTCCGCACCAGCACCAGCACCCCGCCACCGATCGCCCGTGCCGCGCTCACGAACGGCTCGACTGCATCCGCTCCCATCAGCGGGTTGACCGTGATGAGGTCCGCGCCGAGCCCCTCGAGATGCCCGAAGGGAGTCTCAAGGCCCCCGAGCAGAGCGCTCGCGTAGGCGCTCGCGCTGACGTCGATATCACCGCGCTTGGCGTCCGCGATCACCAGCAGGCCACGCTCGCGGGCGTGCTCTGCAACCTCGGTGAGCACTGCCCAACCGCTCGTGCCGAGCACCTCGAAACGAGCGAGCTGGAGCTTGACCGCAACACACGCCTCAGCCGTCGCGTCGATCAGCGCGCGACAGTGTGCCAACACCGCTGCAGCGGCCAACTCCGCCGGCGTGCTCCCCGACGCTGCAGGTGCTGGGCCCTCGGTCGGCCACAGCGACCCCAGATCGGGATCGATCCCGAGCACGAGCTGGGACTCGCGCTCGGCCACACCTGCGGCGAGCCTGTCGCCAAATGCCTGCCTTGGCGTCAGCGACCCTTCACCGCACTCTTGAGCCCGCTGCCCGCCGTGAAACGGGGCACCCGCGATGCCGCGATCTGGATGCGCTCGCCCGTGCGCGGGTTGACGCCCGCACGCGCTCCACGCTCGCTGACGTGGAACTTGCCGAAGCCCGACACCGTCACCTCGCTGCCCCGGCGCAGCGCATCCTCGACCGTCGCCAGCACCGCATCGACCGCCCGCGAGGCATCCGTCTTGGTCAGCTCGGCGCGATCTGCGACCTGTTCGACCAGCTCGGCCTTCGTCACTTCCGCCCTCCTCGTTCGTGAAACCGTTGCAGCGAAGCTAACACCGCGTGCGGACAGGCGTATCGGTAACAATGCGGCGATGGCGGTCAACCGCATCGCATGGATCGTGACCGTGCTCGTTGCGCTCGTGACGGCGCTGCTGCTGCTGCTCTCCGGCTACACCGGCTATGCCGGTCTCGGCGTCGCCGTCGCGCTCTCAGCCGCGATCAACCTGCTCTAGCGCGGCCTCTTGCTCAAGCCACGCGCGCAGCGCCCGTGCTGCGCGACCGCGGTGGCTGATCGCATCCTTCTCCTCGGCGCTCAGCTCGGCCATCGTCAGCTGATCGCGACCCTCATCTGCCAGGAAGACCGGGTCGTATCCGAAGCCGCCATCGCCACGCGCCTGCGCGGCCATACGCCCCGCGCAGCGTCCCTCGAACACGCGCTCCGAACCCGCTTTGGGATCGACGAGCGCGATCGCGCAGATGTATTCCAGGACGCTCCCCGCCGGCGCCTCGCGCATCAGCTTCGCAAGGTTCTCCTGATCGCTTGCGCCTTCGCCCGCGTAGCGCGCCGAGCGCACCCCTGGCGCTCCGTCCAAGGCCGCCGCCGCGATACCCGAGTCATCGGCGATGCTCAGCCGCCCCGTCGCCTGCGCCGCCGCCCGTGCCTTGCCGAGCGCGTTCTCCGCGAAGGTCTCGCCATCCTCGGGCGGCATCTCGACGCCCTCGGGCAGCGCATCGATCTGCCGGCCATCCCCCTCTGCACCGCCGAGCAGGCGCTCGAGCTCATGGCGCTTGTGCTCGTTGTGAGTCGCGAGCAGTAGCCTCACGCGCCGGCGATCGCCTGCTCCTGCAGGAGCAGCAGCTGCTCGATCCCCGTCGCCGCGAGCGCGAGCAGCTCATCCAGATGCGCGCGCGAGAGCGGCGTGCGCTCGGCTGTGGCCTGCACCTCCACGAGCCCGCCATCGCCCGTCATCACGACGTTCGCGTCGACCTCCGCCGTGGAGTCCTCGGGGTAGTCGAGGTCGAGCAGCGGCGTGCCCGCGATCATCCCGCAGGAGACCGCCGCCACCGAACCGGTCAGCGGTGAGCGCTCGATGCGCCCTTTCGACTGCAGCTCGGCGCAGGCCAGCGAGAGCGCCACGAAGGCACCCGTGATCGAGGCACAGCGCGTCCCGCCGTCGGCCTGGAGCACGTCGCAGTCGAGGTAGATCGTGCGCTCGCCCAGCGCATCGAAGTCGACCACGCCGCGCAGCGAGCGTCCGATCAGGCGCTGGATCTCGACCGTGCGGCCGTCCTGGCGCCCGCGCGTAGCGTCGCGTTGCTTGCGCTCGCCTGTCGAGGCCGGCAGCATCCCGTACTCGGCCGTGACCCAGCCGCGCCCGCGACCGGCCATCCAGCGCGGCACGCTCTCCTGGGCGGAGGCCGTGCAGATCACGCGCGTCTCGCCGATCGAGATCAGCGCCGAGCCCGTGGCCGTGCGCATGAAGCCCGGCTCGATCGTGCTCGGTCGCAGCTCGTTGGCGGCGCGCCCGTAGCTGCGTGAGGGATCGGCTGGCATCCGCCGCATCATTCCAGAGCGATACGGTCGGGGCATCGTGCGTGCGCTCGTGCTCTCCAACATGCTCCCCGACGCGACCCACCCCGAGCGCGGGCGCTTCGTCCGCGACCAGGTCGCCGCGCTGCGCGCGCTCGAGGATCTCGAGGTCGAGCTCTACGAGTTCGCCCCCGGCGCAGCCGCGCTCGCGCAGGCCGCGCGCGACCTGCGCAGCCGCTACGGCGGCCCCTCGACCTTCTCCAGGCGTCCCACCGACCGCCCTTTCGACGTCGTCCATGCACACTTCGGCCTAACAGCCTGGCCCGCACTGGCGGTCCCAGCCCGAGTGCGGGCACTGACCCTCCACGGCACCGACCTGCGCCACCCCCGCACCCGCATCGCGACCGCCGCGGTGCTCAGCAGGATCGATCTGCTCGCGGCCGTGTCCGCGGCGCTCGTGCAGGAGATCCCGGGCGCCCGTGCGCGTCGGCGAGCCCTCGTGCTGCCCTGCGGCGTCGACACCGAGCGCTTCCGTCCCCTCGAGCGGGGGCAGGCACGCGTCGAGCTCGGGCTCGACCCAGAGCGGGCCTTGCTGCTCTTCCCCGCCGACCCCACACGTACCGAGAAGCGCCACGACCGGGCGCTCGAGCTGGCGCGCGCTGTCGACGTCGAGCTCTTGACGCTCGGCGGGGTCGATCCAGCCCAGGTGCCGCTGTGGGTCAACGCCGCCAACGCCGTGCTTGTCCCCTCCGAGCGCGAGGGCTTCGGTCTGGCCGTGCTCGAGGCGCTCGCCTGCAACGTCCCCGTGCTCGCCACCCCGGTCGGCATCCATGGGGAGGCTCTCGCAGGCGTGCCCGGCACGCTCTGCGCGCCGTATGAGCCGGCGAGCTGGGCTGCCGCGCTCACGCCGCATATTGAGGCGGATGACCCGCACGTGCCCGGACGTGAGGCGGCCGAGCGCTTCTCCGCGCGGACGATGGCCGAGCGGGTGGCCGCCGCCTGGCGCGAGGCGCTGCAGCGCGCGGGGTAGCGGTCTGGGTAGCATGGATCGGGCGTGGATCAGATATCTGGCACGACTCCCATAGATGACCCGACGCAAGCTCAGCAGGAAAGCCAGCCGGCGGATGCGGCCAGCAGCCAGGCTGGGTTCGGCTCGCGCGGTCGCGCACGCCGTCGTTCGCGCTTCCTGCGCAAGGCGCGCGAGCTGGCCTACCGCGATCTCGGCGGCCTCGTCTACAACCTGCATCGCTTTGGCCAGCGCAACGACGCGCTCGTGCTCGCCAAGCTGAACACGCTCGCCCAGATCGACACCGAGCTGCGCACGCTCGAGAACGCCCTGCAGGAACGCGAGCCGGTGACCGTCCTGCGCGAGGCCGGCATCACCGCCTGCGCGCGCTGCGCCGCGATCCACTCAAGCGAAGACCGCTTCTGCCCGAACTGTGGTCTGTCGATGGCACGCCACGTCGATTTGCCGATCGCCGGAGCGGCGGTCCCTGTGGCGACAACGCCCGCCGCTCCCGCCACAGCGCCCCAACCGGCGCCTGCAGCGCCCCAGCCGCCCGCGCCCAGTGCCTCCAACGCCGTTGCGCCAACCCCTGCCGCACCTCCGACAGCCACGGCCAAACCGGCGCCCGCCGTGCCGCCCAGCCCACCGGAGCCTCCATCGGTTACGCCGGCCGCGACCGCAGCCGGCGGTGAGCAGGCAACCGAGATCATCCGCCCGGGAGCAACGGGCACGTGAGCATGGCCACCGCGCCGGGCGAGAGCCTTGGCGGGCCGCTGCCGAGCGCTCCAGGGGCCACATGTCCCCTGTGCGGCGCCCCATTGCACCCGGAGCAGGAGTGGTGTCTGCGCTGCGGCGCCGCCGCTCGAACGCGACTGGCGGCATCCCCGAACTGGAAGACGCCCCTGCTCGGCGCGATCGTCGTCGCAGTGCTCTCACTGGGCGTGCTCGCAGCCGCGCTCGTGAAGCTCGCCGGCGACTCAGGGCCGGCCAAGCCAGCCACGACCACGACCGTCACGACCACATCGCCCGCGGCCCTCTCCGCGACCACCCCCGCAACGCCCACGGCGAGCACCACGCCGGTCCTCCCGCCGGCGAGTTCGACGCCGACCACGACGACCCCAAGCACCCCTCAGAGCACCACGCCGAGCACAACCGCACCAGGGAAAACCACCTCCACGCCGGGCAAAACCAAACCCAAGAGCATCGGCGGGCTGGGCCCGACGCTCACCAAACGACTACTCGAACTGAGCCGCAAACAAGCCAAAAAAGGCAAGTAGATACGGTTCCCGCGTGCCCACGCTCCCCTCGGCGAGGATCCAGGAGGCCGATGTCGTGGTCGTCGGCGCCGGCGCGGCCGGGCTCTACGCAGCGCTCTGCGCAGCCCGGGAGCGCGCACGCGTTGTCCTGATCTCGGCCACCCCCCTGGCCCAGACAGCCAGCTACTGGGCGCAGGGTGGCCTGGCCGCGGCGCTCGCGGCCGACGACAGCCTCGAGCTGCATCTGCACGACACCGAGATCGCGGGCCGCGGCCTCGTCAGGCGCTCGGCCGCTGAGATCCTCGTGCGCGAGGCGCCTGACTGCGTGCGTGACCTGCAGGCGCTCGGCGTGACCTTCGACGCCGATCGCTTCGGGCACCTGGCGCTCGGCCTCGAGGGTGGGCATTCCGTGCGCCGCGTCGTGCACGCCGGAGGCAGCGCAACCGGCCGGCGTGTCGTGCGCCAGCTCTCCGCGCTCGCCGCCGAAGAGCCCAGGATCACCGTACTCGAGGGCACGCGCGCGCAGGCCCTATGGACCGACCGAGACCCCGCCGGCACGCGCTGTCGCGGGCTGGTTTGTGACGACGGTCGCGTGCTCGAGGCACGCGCTGTCGTGATCGCCACCGGCGGCGCCGCGGCGATGTGGGCTCGGACCACGAACCCCCCGGGCTCCCAGGGCGTCGGCTTGCTTCTGGCGCTGGCCGCCGGCGCCGCGCTCGCCGACCTCGAGCTGATGCAGTTTCACCCCACCGCGGTGATCGGCGTGCGCGGGCGCGAGGGCTATCTGGTGACGGAGGCGATTCGCGGCGAGGGCGCCACCCTGCACGGCCCCGCGGGCGAGCGCTTCGTCGATGAGCTTGCTCCCCGCGACGAGGTCTCCCGCGCGATTCAGGCCCTGTTCGAGGAGACGGGCGCCGGCTCCGTCGGCCTCGACATGCGCGCGATCGACCCGGCGCACTTCCCCAACGTGATCGCCGCGCTGCGCGACGCCGGCCTCGACCCGGCGCGCGAGCTGATCCCGGTGGCCCCGGCCGCTCACTACATGATGGGCGGGATCGTCACCGACCTCGATGCGCGTTCAACCGTGCCCGGGCTCTACGCGGTCGGCGAGGCCTCCTGCACGGGCCTGCACGGCGCCAACCGCCTCGCCTCGAACTCGCTCAGCGAGTGCTTCGTGTTCGCCCGCCGCGCGATCGACGACGCGCTCGGCCAGATCGCCCCGAGCCTCGCCGCGCCCGAGCCCTCTGAGCTCGAGGCGCTCGCTGCGCTGCCCCCACCGCCCCGCGCCGACGCCGAGGTGCGTGCTGCGCTCTGGCAGGACGCCGGTGTCGTGCGCAACGAGCAGGGGTTGCGCAGGCTGCTCGACGCTCCCCACCCGCTCGCTCGCCTGATCGCACGCGGTGCGACCGCCCGCGAGGAGAGCCGCGGCGCGCACCTGCGCGAGGACTTTCCCGAGCGTGATCCCGCGCTCGACCTCCACCACGCTGTGCTCCGTGGCGAGCAGCCGATCTCCTGGGAGACCTGGAGCTGAGGGACGTTTCATAAAAGTTTGGCGAACTCTTCTTTATCTCGGTCCTTTCAGCCGCAATAGGTGTTCTGAGGTTGGAAGGTCTTTGGGGGGATGGAGTCTCTTGGGTTGGCGGGTGTGCTCCGAGACCAAAGATCCAGCTAGAGAGGGTGAGGAGTCGTCACCATGTACCAGTTCAGTCGGGCCATATATCGAGAGCTCGCCGCGGAGATTCTGGAGCCACCGCTCGGCGCTCCGGCCGCGAGAAACCATGCAGCTGTGCTGCGCGCCTGTGAGCAGGTGATCACGCGCCTGGCCACCGACCGTCACTACTTCGCACGCCCGGCACGGACCCTGTTCTGCGACATCCGCAGCTACTTCCCGATGTGGGCGCAGGGCCACGTCCACAGCGTGGTCACGCGCTACATGGGCTACGCACAGCGCTTCCTGATCGAACACCCCCACGAGGGCTACACCGCCGTCAGCGGCGCCCCGCCACAGTGCCGCGCCACGACCCGCAAGGGCTCGGCCTGCCAGCGCACGCCGCTGCCACACAACGGCTACTGCCCCTCCCATCAGCATCTCGCCGACACCGAGGATCGTGAGCTCGTAGCAGCCTGATCGCAATACCCTCCAGCGATGCTCCTGGGCGTCGACGTCGGCGGCACG
>Ga0182019_10000870_pt1 | contig 14972 bp, 14 predicted proteins | sample 812E2MmetaG_FD_120483 | JGI IMG/M metagenome (GOLD analysis project Ga0182019, IMG submission 120483) | Permafrost microbial communities from Stordalen Mire, Sweden - 812E2M metaG | ecosystem: Environmental > Terrestrial > Soil > Wetlands > Permafrost | place: Sweden: Stordalen | collected...
CCTTTGTCAAAGATCGGCGAATTTGCGTAGTCGTATCGCGCCTCTCCCCGGAGAAGGAGGGCATCGGCAAATTTGTACTCATATGTTGCAGTCACTTCTTTCACATTGAGCCCGGAAACTCCCCACCCGGTTGCATATCCCTCGGGATCGTCGAAAATCTCTCCCCGCAGGGCCACCGCAGACTTTGCGTTAAAAGCATACCGCCCATACACCGCGGCTCCCCTCCAGGTTTTCAGGCCGCTAATCAGAGTTTCATCACCGTAATCGGCATTAAGTGTTAACGCGAATGCGTCCGTCACATTTTGAGTCACGATAAAATCAAAGACCTTTTTCTTTCCCACATCGAAGGGCGGGGGTTGTTCAAAGCCATCCATCACGTTCAGTATCAATCCTGTCGATCCAGAGGGCGAGTAACTCACCGCGAGTCCAAGGGACTTCTCCGCATTGTTGTCGATGTTGGAGTTCCAGCCGTTAACGACATGAAGCGCGACTGTGAAGTTGTCGGCGAACGGGTATGTTAGCCGCAGGCCAGTGTGGTAGTACGGAATAGCCCATGCAAAGAGAAGGGACCGGCTGTAGTTCCAGTTGTCCTTTGATTCAATGACCTCATAGCCCATATGCGTGACAAATTTGCCAACGTCTGCAGTTAGCCCATTCCCGATAGGGATCACACCAGTAAGATACGCCTGCTGAATGTTCGTGAGCGTGCTGTAGGGTGTGGTGCCGTACGGGGCGATGCCTTGGACGACGTCGTTTGCGGTGCCGAAATCGACGTCCACACGGAAGCCTATGGGTTGAGCTTTCTTTTGGAGGACAATCTCCGCCAGACTGAGATTGATCTGATTCTCCGGGATGTCGAAATTCCTCAACTTGTTTGCGTGCGAAGCCGGGTCTGCAAAATTCTTGCTATAGTAGGCATCGACGAAACCACTTACGGAAATCGCCTGACTCGAGTCCTTCGACTGACCCACGGCGAATTGTAGTACAAATACGGAACAGCTAATCAAGAATCCGGCACTGCGAACCGGTGTGAAACCGTGGATGATCACAAAATGACCCCTTCAAAAGTGATTGTGGCGTTCAAGAAACCTTGTGCCCTGGCTATCTGTCCCTCTCTTTGAGTATCCTTCGTGCCTCGCGTCATGCCCATCCCACCGCGGCCATGAGCATATCGATCAGTTTTATGCCGATGAACGGGGCAACCAGCCCCCCGAACCCGTAGATGAACAGGTGACGCCGCAGAAGCTGCACGGCGCTCATCGGGCGGTACTTCACTCCCCGGAGGGCCAGCGGGATCAGCGCGACGATGATCAGCGCATTGAATATGACCGCGGAGAGTATCGCACTTTCGGGTGAGGCAAGCTTCATGATATTGAGCGCGTTCAGTGCAGGGTATGTCGTCGCGAACGCCGCTGGGATGATGGCAAAGTACTTCGCCACATCGTTGGCGATGCTGAATGTCGTCAGCGTGCCGCGCGTCATCAGGAGTTGTTTCCCGATCTCCACGATCTCCATGAGCTTCGTCGGATTAGAGTCCAGGTCGATCATGTTCGCGGCCTCGCGCGCGGACTGGGTCCCCGTGTTCATCGCGACGGCAACGTCCGCCTGCGCGAGCGCGGGGGCGTCGTTCGTCCCGTCACCGGTCATGGCGACAAGGCGCCCTCCTTTTTGATATTCGCGTATCAGCCTGAGCTTGTCTTCGGGCTTCGCTTCCGCAAGGAAGTCATCGACCCCGGCTTCGGCTGCAATGGCCGTTGCGGTGAGCTGGTTATCCCCTGTGATCATGACGGTCCGTATCCCCATCGCCCTGAGATGAGCAAATCGTTCCTTGATCCCCCCCTTGACGATATCCTTCAGGTGTATGACGCCAAGGACCTCCGAGTTCTCAGCAACCACGAGAGGGGTCCCGCCGGTCCGGCCGATCTCCTGGACAATCTGCAGGACCGCCGGAGGGAATGTCCCCCCCTCTGCCTCGACGAAACTGCGGATAGCTTCAGACGCCCCCTTGCGTATGATCCTCCTGGATGCCGGCTTATCCGCCTGTATGTCGGCCCCGCTCATGCGCGTCTGCGCACTGAAAGGAACAAAGTGCGCCGAGATCTCACGGACCTCCCTGCCGCGAAGGCCGTATTGCTCCTTGGCAAGGACGGCGATGGACCTCCCTTCGGGGGTTTCGTCCGCCATGGAGGACAGTTGTGCGGCATCCGCAAGGCGTTCTTTCGCCACTCCGGGAGCAGGGACAAATTCCGTTGCCATCCGGTTTCCGAGCGTCACAGTCCCGGTTTTATCAAGAAGGAGGACGTCAACATCCCCCGCTGCCTCCACCGCGCGTCCTGATGTTGCGATAACGTTATGCCGGATCATCCGGTCCATACCGGCGATCCCGATTGCCGCAAGGAGCCCACCGATCGTCGTGGGTATCAGGCACACTAGGAGTGCCACGAGAACAGTCACCGTGACGGGCGCCCCGTGCCCCGCCACTTGGACGCTGAACAGTGAAAACGGTAGGAGCGTCACGCAGACGACGAGGAATATGATCGTGAATGCGGCCAGGAGTATGTTGAGTGCAATCTCGTTCGGCGTCTTCTGACGCTTTGCGCCTTCGATCAGTTTTATCATCCTGTCGAGGAACCCGCCGCCGGGTTCGGCGGTCAGTCGGACGACGAGCCAGTCGGAGAGGACCCGCGTCCCGCCTGTGACCGCGCTCCGGTCCCCCCCCGACTCCCGGATCACGGGAGCACTTTCGCCCGTGATCGCGCTCTCATCCACGGAAGCGATCCCCTCGATCACCTCACCGTCTGCCGCGATGGCATCGCCGGCTTGGACAAGGAAGGCATCTCCTTTCCTCAGCGCAGTCGAGGGGACGGACTCAAAGGCAGCCCCGTGATGCGGCTCCTTCAGCCGCTTTGCCGGTGTCTCACGCCTGGCCCTGCGGAGCCCCTCGGCCTGCGCCTTCCCCCGCCCCTCGGCAAGCGCCTCGGAGAAGTTGGCAAAGAGTACTGTAAACCAGAGCCAGAGGGAGACGAAGCCGATATACCATGCCGGAGCTTCCCCCTGACCAATGAGAGCCTGAATCCAGAGTGCCGTCGTCAGCACGCTCCCGACCTCAACGACGAACATGACCGGGTTGCGCATCATCGAGCGGGGATTCAGCTTTGCGAGTGCATCAAGAAGCGCCCGGCGGTACATCTCCCCCGTCAGACCGAGGGGTTTCTTCAGTGCAGAGGTCTCAGCAGTCATTCGCCGCTCCTTAGTGGATCATCATGAAATGCTCAACGATCGGCCCGAGGGCGAGCGCCGGCAGGAAATTAAGAGCTCCCACGATCAATACCACGGCTATGAGCCAGAAAATAAACAGCGGCGTGTGCGTCGGAAGCGTTCCTTCACCCGCGGGAACAAGCTTCTTTCGGGCCAGTGAACCGGCCAGAGCGAGTGTGGGGACAGCCAGCCAGTAACGTCCAATCAGCATGGCCAGAGCGCCCGTGATATTGTAGAAGGGTGTGTTGGCAGAGAGCCCGGCAAACGCACTTCCGTTGTTGTTCGCCTGCGAAGTGAATGTGTACAAAATTTCGCTGAACCCGTGGGCTCCGGGGTTCGCGATCCCAGCCCTCCCGTCGGGCATGACGACCGCCAGCGCCGTAAACGCGAGAACGGTTATCGGCATGATGAGGATCAGCAGGGAGGCCATTTTCATTTCGAACGATTCCACCTTGTGGCCGAGGTACTCGGGCGTCCGGCCGACGAGCAACCCCGCGACAAAGACCCCCACGATGACGAACACAAGCATCCCGTACAGCCCCGAGCCGACCCCTCCGAAGATAACCTCGCCAAGGTGCATCGCGATCAGCGGGATCATCCCGCCGAGCGGCGTGAATGAGTCGTGCATCGCATTGACAGAGCCGTTGGAAGCGGAGGTCGTGACTGTAGCCCACAAAGCTGAATTTGCTATGCCGAGCCGCACCTCTTTTCCCTCCATGTTGCCCCCGGCCTGTCCCGGTCCTGCTGTCTGATCGACGCCCAGACTGGCGAGCGATGCGTTGCTCCCGCTTTCAGCCCAGTAGCACACGCCGAGCATAGCCACGAGTATCAGCACCATTGCCGCGAGGAGGGCCCACCCCTGCCGCGTGTCTCCTACCATTTTTCCATATGTGTAACAGAGAGCTGCCGATATCAACAGAATCGCCAGCTCCTCAAGAAAATTAGAGAACGGCGTAGGATTCTCGAACGGGTGGGCAGAGTTCACATTGAAGAACCCGCCTCCGTTGGTACCGAGCTGTTTGATTGCAATCTGAGATGCCGCGGGGCCCACGGCGATGACCTGCTCCTTCACCTGAACACCGCCCGTGTCGCGGGGGGCCTGGAGGAACGGCACCTTTTCATACGGCGACAAGTTCTGCGGCACACCCTGTGACACGAGGACAAGGGCAAAAACGATCGAAAGCGGAAGGAGGATATACAGCGTGCTCCGTGTCAGGTCAACCCAGAAATTGCCCAGTGTCTTCGCGCTATGTCGGGCAAATCCCCTGATGATGAGCGCAAGCACCGCCATCCCGGAGGCCGCAGAAACAAAATTCTGCACCGTGAGTGCCAGCATCTGTGTGAGGTAACTCATCGTGGTCTCACCGCTGTATCCCTGCCAGTTCGTGTTTGTCACGAAACTCACAGCCGTATTGAACGAGGAATCAGCGCTGACCGGCCCCATCCCCTCGGGATTCAGAGGAAGGACCTGCTGCACCCTTTGAAGCAAATAAACGAACAGGAGCCCGATTCCGTTGAACAGCAGCATCGCGAGAGCGTTTTCCTTCCAATCCATTTCGTTGGCAGGGTCTATGCGCGCAACCCGGTATATCAGTCTTTCCACCGGTCCGAGAACCGGATCGAGAAACGTTTTCTCACGCTGGAACACGCGCGCCATGAAGGCCCCCAGTGGTTTCACAAGCAGCAGCAGGACCACCAGGTAGAGAGATATCTGCAGAATCCCGTTCAGTGTCATTCGAATTTCTCCGGTCTGAGAAGTGCGACGAAAAGATAGACAAGCAAACCGAGCGCGATGATGCCCGCGAGAATATAGATCCAGTTCATGAATTGCCTCCGGGTTTACGTTCCTCAGGAATTTCGCATATTTTGATCAGGGCCCATGTGGTCAGGGAGAAGATGACGATGATTCCCATGCATATGATATCCATTGTCAGTTTCCTCCCGCTTTTGTGGAGCTCTCGTCGAGAGCCAGGTTCAATGTGAGAACGTTTACCCGCGGTTCACCAAGTATCCCGAAATCCCTTCCCGCGGTTGATCCTTCAACCAGTGCACGGACCCGGTCTTCGCTCAGGCCGCGCGCACGGGCAACCCTCGGCACCTGATACATTGCCGCGGCCACGGTGATATGGGGATCGAGTCCGCTCCCGGAGGATGTCACAAGGTCGACCGGAATCGGAAGGACGTTGACCGAATCCGCCTTTTTCAGATCTGCAATCCTCCCGTTCACCTCATCAAGGAGAGCGGGGTTTGTCGGTCCGGTGTTTGATCCGCTTGATGAACCGGCGTTGTACGGAAAGGGGGATGTCGCGGACAACCGGCTCCAGAAATATTTCGCCTCGCTGAACGGCTGGCCGATGAGTTCAGATCCAACGGTTCTTCCCTCTCTTTTCAGCAGGCTCCCATTTGACTTGCCGGGAAACGCGACCTGGGCGATACCGGTCACCAGAAGAGGGTAGGCGATGCCGGTGATCACTGTGAGGAGCAATAGTGCGAGGATGGATGTAACAAGGTGTTTGATGAACATAGCAGGCCCGCCTCAAGACGTATGTAATTTTCAGTATGCCCGGACTCTTCAAGGCGGGCCAAGTTTGCAAAAACCTCGTATGGAACGCAATCAAGGAGATATAAGAAGAAGCAGGTAACCCGTAAAAAGGGTGTAAAGACGGGGAGGGTAAACGCAAAATTACCTCTATTCAGCGAAAGAGAATCTGATTCATGGACATGAATGGAATGGTCGTGCGACTGTCCGGTTTTCCTTGCACCGGCAGAATCCCCTCGTTACGTTAGCCGAGAACCATATTCTACACACTCGTTGGAAAGACCTGCTTGACAGGCAATCCCGTTCTTCAGCATGTTCTCTGGCTCGTTGCGATACGCGCCGCGGGGGCAATTGCGCAGCGGATCACGCCAAGAACCAACTCGCCTGTCGTGCTGGAACTGATCGGCGGGGTTCTCCTCGGTAATCTGGGGTTCATGGGGGTGTCAATCTTCGAGCCGATGAAGCAGAGTGGATTTTTGAATGCTCTTTCGCAGATCGGCGTTTCCTTTCTCCTCTTCCAGATCGGCCTCGAATCAACTATTGTGCAGATGCGCCTTGTTGGGCTGCGCGCCCTTTTGGTGTCGCTCACCGTTGCGCTGGGCATGATCGCGGTCGCGGTGGCAGGCAAGCTGGCGTGCGGACTAACCGCCGGGACAGGGGTCAGCGGCTGGGTCGTGGGTGTGGGGATGATCCCGCGCGGGGAGGTTCTGCTCCTCTACGCGAGCATGGGGCTCGCACTGGGCGCAGTGTCGAAAAGCGTTTATTCGTCACTCGTCATTGTCGTCATGGTGACCACCATGCTGGCGCCCATCGTGCTCATCCGGCTTCTCCGCGGAGCGGGGCGCACCTCATTCAGAAATGGGATTTGAGCGGAGGGAGCAGACTACAGATTACCGTTCCCGCTGCCGGGAAAGGGCCGCGCGGGACGGCATGCAAAAACAAACCCGGCGATGTATGCGGCCAGGCCTGCAACGAGGACCCCGTACTGGTACGGGACCGGATTGGCGCCCCTTATTCCGGCGTCTGTGTCCGCCATGAATGAATAGAGGATCAGTGCCGTGCCCACGACTCCGAGTGCCCACGAGAGCGCCCCCGGATGAAAAAGCCTCTCTCCCGCCGAGCGGAGCACGACCATCCCGCCGCAGATCGACATGAGCAGAGATATCGCCAGCGGGGCAATCACCGGGCCGATCCAGGGGAGCGGAATGAGGAAGAGGATGTCCCAATCAATCAGCGAACCCGGCCAGCCGACTGTGCCGAGAAGCCAGGTATAGAATGCAATGTCCCAGATGCCAAACGCGAAGAGAAAGAATCCGAATCTCTCCCAGGGCCTCCGCCCGGCGATGACGCCAAGCGTCGCGAGCATGATGATCGTGGCGGCTTCCCGCGCAATCTCAACGCGGAGATAACCGGCCGGGATGAGCTTGAGCGGAAACGCGAAGCCTTCCGGGTAGTAGAGGGCACGCAGGTAGATTACAACGCTCGCCTCCACAAATGCAAAGGCGACCGAAAAGACCGCCACCCATGCCAGTGTCGCAGCCCCGCGCCTCCCCCCTGTCACGCGGCACCCCGTTCGTTCAGCTCATCAAGAAACGCGACCGCCCTGCGCATGTGGGGGATGACGATCGATCCGCCCACGACGAGGGCAACGCTGAATATGTCGTGCATTTCCGGGTCGGTGACCCCCTCCTTTTTGCACTGCTGGACGTGGTACGAGATGCAGTCGTCGCAGCGGAGGACCATGGATGCGACGAGCCCGAGCATCTCCTTCGTTTTCGCGTCAAGAGCCCCCGGCTCATATGTGAGCGTGTCGACGCCGAAGAACCGCTTGATCGCGCGGTTGTCGATCCCGAGTATCCTGTCGTTCATCCTGGAGCGGAATTCGTTGAACTCCTCTACGCGGCTCCCCATGGGTTTCTCCGATGAATTGTCTTTGTCGCAGGCCGGGGCTTCCCGCACCGCCCGCGATGGAATTGACTCGCCCCTGCGCTACCGGAGGGGGGGAAAAGAAAAGCGTTCCGCCATTTCACCCAGCGCGCGGAATGCGGCATACGCTTCCTGCCATCCTCCCCTGTCGATCTCCTCCATGAGCCGGGCGCACTCCCCGACGCCTTCCGCGATTTCCGCGGGACATGACCCGGGAGCCGGCACCGGGAAGGGGACACGGACGTACTGGTCAAGAGCGGCGACGCTCTGATGGACGAGCGAGAGTCCGGCGGCCGCGGCACCCAGAGCGACCGCCATCGTGAAGAGATCGCTCCCATCCCGCCAGAATACAAGGAGCCCCGCCGCGCCGAGAGCTGTGACGACCCATCCCTCGATCGTCAGAATCCTGTACCGTACCAGCGCAGAGTGAAAACCGAAATAGTAATAGCCGAGCAGGTGCTCGTCGATGTCGGTCATTTGTCCTTTGCCGCGGCGCTTCCCGGGGCATTTCCCCCGGACTTCCTCCCGGATTTCCCGGCGGTCTTTCCGGAATTGTTCACGGGCCCGATCTCCGCAAGGACGGGCGAATGGTCCGAGCTCGATTCCTCCCGTTGAATCCAGCATCCCGTGGAGGTCCCTGCAATCGCGGAAGGCGCGAGTATGTAGTCGATCCTCCATCCGACGTTCCGGGCCCTCGCTCCGCCGTAATAGGGCCACCAGGAATACGCGTGTTGTTCATCGGGATGATGGTGACGGAAGAGGTCTTTCAGCCCAAGGGCATGCAGGGCATCGATCATGGAGCGCTCATCGGGACGGGTGCAGAGCATGTCCTCGACGTACATTTCAGGGTGGACGTCGGCATCGCGGTGCGCGACATTCAGGTCGCCGCACAGTATCACGTTCTCCCCCTCATAACAGAGCGCGTCGATGTAGTGCACGAGCGAGCCGAGGAATTCGATTTTCTGACGGTAACTCTTCTGACCGAGCGGCGTGTACACGTTCACCACCGTCAGCCCTCCGACGCGCGCCTGGAGAACGCGGGTCTCCTCATCGAAGTGGGGTACGCTGTATTCCGTTTCGCCGAGTGACTCGCTCACGTGGATGCTGACGCCGCTGTAACCGCCCCGCGCCCCGTGCCAGCGAGACGTGTAACCCCGGATGTCCCGTATCCCCGCGGGGATCTGGTCAGGGTGGGCTTTGATTTCCTGCAGGCAGAGGACGTCGGGGCGGCGGGCCTGGATCCAGTGCTCGAACGCTATCGCGCGCGCCCGTATGCCGTTGACGTTCCAGGTTGCGATTTTCATTCGTAGGAATCAGGCCGCGGTGATTTCCGCCGACCCTGCTTTCTTATGCTGGAGGAATTTCTCAAGGCCGTCGAATGACTTTTCGAACGCCGCCACCCCGTCCACCTCCAGCTTATCCATCACGGCATTGATGTCTATCCCCGAGGCGGCGAGGTCGCGGAGGACGTGCTTCGCCCCCTCGAGGTCGCTCCCGACGGTACTGGCAGGATGCGCGTGATCGAGAATCGCCGTGTAGGTCGCAGGAGGGACCGTGTTGACGGTGTCGGGGCCGACGAGCGTCTCGACGTACAGGAGGTCGCTGTAAGCGGGATTTTTCGTCCCGGTACTGGCCCAGAGAGGCCTCTGGACTTTCGCCCCTTTCGCACGAAGCGGGGCAAAACGGGGGCCTTCAAAGATCTCCCTGAAAGCCTGATACACAAGTTTCGTATTTGCCACAGCGACTTTGCCGAGCAACCCCTTCAACCGGGAGACAGCGGCCGGGTCTTTTTCTACAGCAATCTTCTTCCCCAGGAGATCATCGACGAGCGTGTCGATGCGGCTGACAAAAATGCTGGCGACGGAGGCGATGCCGGCGACCGGTTTCCCCTCCTTCGCGCGTACCTCAAGTCCGGCGATGTAGGCTCCGGCCACTTCACGGTACCTCTGGACCGAGAAAATGAGCGTGACGTTGATGTTGTAGCCTTCGCTGATCGCCCGGGTGATCGCCGGGAGTCCCTCTTTTGTGGCGGGGATCTTGACCATGACATTTTTCCGGTCGATCCTGGAGGCGAGCTGGCGCACCTCCGCGCTCGTGGCCTGAGTGTCCCGCGCCTTTGTCGGGGTCACTTCCACGCTCACGTAGCCGTCCCCTCCGCGCGTCCGGTCAAAGGCCGCCCGGAGGACATCGGCCGCCATCTGTATGTCCTGTACCATGAGTGCCTGGATGATCTCCGCGTCCGGCTCGCCCGGGTTCTTCACCAGGATCTCGCGCAGCTGCGCGTCGTAGTCGGTGCTCCCGGATATCGCCTTGTCGAATATCGTCGGATTGGACGTCATCCCGAGTAGTCCCTGGTCAACAAGCCGGCCGAGCTCGCCGCTCGTGACGAGCGATCTGCTGATGTTGTCGTACCAGATGCTCTGGCCGAGCTCTTCGAGCTGTTTCAGTGCATTCTTCATCCGCAATTTCCTACCGCTGTTTCAGTTCAATGTCCCGTGTTTTCGCGACACGCCGAACGTGGCGCTCGTCGTTCGAAAATTGTGCTCCAAGGAATGCCCTGCAGATCTCCAGCGCCGGAGCCGTCCCGATGACGCGCGCCCCCAGGCAGAGGACATTCATATCGTCGTGCTCGACCCCCTGGTGGCCGGAATAGGTGTCGTGGCACGTCCCCGCGCGTATTCCCTTGATCTTGTTTGCCGCAACACAGGCGCCGACGCCGCTGCCGCACACCAGTATCCCACGTTCAGCTCTGCCGCCAAGGATCGCTTCACCGAGGGCCCGCGCATAGTCCGGATAGTCGACCGGTTCCCGGTTGTTCGTCCCCAGATCGACGAGCTCGTGCCCGTCTTCCGAGAGGGCGGCGATGAGCCATTGCTTCATGTCGAACCCCGCGTGATCCGCGGCAAAAGCGACCGTCATTGGAGCACCTTTCGCGCGGCATCCACGACCGCCCCGGCCGTGATGCCAAACCCTTTGAACACGTCTTCCACGGGCGCCGAGGCGCCGTACGATCTCATTCCCACAAACTCCCCCCGCATGCCGATGTACCTCTCCCATCCGAGTTTCACACCCGCCTCAACCCCGACGCGGGCAGTCACCACAGCGGGAAGGACGCTCTCCCTGTACGCGTCCGGCTGATTCTCGAAAAGCTCCCATGAGGGGAGGCTCACAACTCTGGCCTTCACCCCTTCGGCGTTCAGAGTCTCGTAGGCGCTCAGGGCCAGCGATACCTCGGAGCCTGTCCCGATGAGTATGAGCGAGGGATCCGGAGCGCCGATGAGGATATAGCCCCCCCGCTCGAGGTTATGAGCGGCGGCAAATTTCGTTCTATCGATCACGGGGAGCTTCTGCCGCGTGAGAGCGAGTGCGACCGGCCCCGACCGGTGCTCGAGCGCAAACTTCCAGGCCGCCATCGTCTCCGTCGCGTCGGAGGGACGAATCGTGATGAGACCGGGCATGGCACGGAGCGACGCAAGATGCTCGACTGCCTGGTGGGTGGGCCCATCCTCCCCCAGCCCGATTGAATCATGGGTATAGACAAATATCACGGGGTATTTCGAGAGAGAGGCCAGACGGAGCGCCGGCCTCATGTAGTCGCTGAAGACGAAGAACGTCCCGCCGTACGGGATGACCATATCACTCACGGACATCCCGTTCATCACTGCGCCCATGGCATGTTCGCGCACGCCATAGCGGATGTACCGTCCTTCGCGGTGCGCCGGGTTGAAATCCACGGCACCCTTGAAGCGGGTATTGTTCGAAGGGGTCAGATCGGCGGAGCCGCCGATCACAAGGGGGAGCTTCGGCATGAGCGCGTCGAGGAGTTTCCCCTGCGCCTCGCGGGTGGCGACGGGCGCGGCGACATCGAACGCGGGGACGGATTCACGCCAGATCTTTTCCCAGTCCGCGGGGAGCTGCCGCGAAGCGGCACGACGGAATTCTTCCGCTTCCGACGGATAGCGGGAAGCGTACCTGTCAAAGAGGGCGTCCCATTTCTCCTCCAGCGCCTTCCCTTTTGCGACCTGACCGTGCATGTATTCGGCGACTTCGGGAGGGACGTAGAATTTCTTCTCCGGATCCCATCCGTAGCGACGCTTTGTCAGTGCCACTTCATCGTCGCCGAGGGGCTGGCCGTGCGCCTCCGGCGTATCCTGCCTGTGCGGGCTGCCGTACCCGATATGGGTCCGCAGCTTTATGAGCGAGGGCCGGTCTCTTTCCTTTCGTGCAGCGCCGATCGCGGCGCGGAAGGCGTTCATGTCATTCCCGTCACCGCCGACAGTCTGCACGAACCATCCGTAGGCCTCGTACCTCTTCGCGACGTCTTCATCGAACGACAGCGCCGTGTTACCGTCAATGCTTATGTGGTTGTCGTCATAGACGACGATGAGGTTGTCCAGCTTGAGATGTCCGGCAAGAGAAGAGGCTTCAGAGGAGACGCCTTCCATCATGCACCCGTCTCCGGCTACTACGAAAATCCTGTAATGCAGCAGCCTGAAATCGTCACGATTGTACCTCTTCGCAAGGTATTTTCCCGCAATCGCCATCCCCACCGCGTTCGCGATCCCCTGTCCCAGCGGCCCGGTCGTGACCTCGACTCCGGGCGTGTGACCGTACTCCGGATGCCCCGGGGTGCGGCTCCCCCACCGCCGGAAATTCTTCAGCTCATCCAGCGGCAGATCGTATCCCGTCAGGTGAAGGAGCGAATACAGAAGCATGCATCCGTGCCCCGCGGAGAGGACGAACCGGTCCCGATTCACCCATTTCGGGTTGCGAGGATTGTATTTCAGGAATTCTGTCCAGAGCACATAGGCAGCGGGGGCCATGCCCATCGGCATGCCAGGATGGCCCGATTTCGCCTTCTGGATCGCGTCAATCGAAAGACATCGAATGGTGTCGATGCACAACTCGTCGAGCTCTGAGAGGCTGGGATCGCGGGGGAGAATCCCCTCCGGGACAGGGAAAACTTGATCAGTCATGCTGCAGGAAGAACAATATTGTGAATGAACCGATTGAAGCCGCAGAAAACAGTAAATTGAAGATAGCGATTAATTCTGAAATTTCCATGCGGATCTCCATACAGGTCAGGCCCTGTGCTTCTTGTAGTAGTTGATCAGACCCCGGGTGGATGAGTCATGTGTCGTGACGGTGGCGGGAGAGGAAAGCTCCGGCAATATCTTCCCGGCAAGCTGTTTTCCGAGCTCCACACCCCACTGGTCGAACGAATTGATGTTCCAGATGATCCCCTGGACGAATATCTTATGCTCGTACAGTGCCACGAGCTTCCCGAGAGAGGCGGGCGTGATTTTGTGCAACAGTATTGTCGTGCTCGGCCTGTTCCCCTCAAACACTTTGTGGGGGAGGAGCCGTTCGAGCGCTTCCCCTTTCATCCCGGCGGCAACAAGCTCCGGACGTACCTCGTCGGCGGTCTTCCCCTTCATCAGCGCCTCGGCCTGCGCAAAGACATTGGAGAGGAGGAGCACGTGGTGGTCGCCCACAGGGTTATGGGATTGGAGCGGAGCGATGAAGTCGACCGGGATCAATCTCGTCCCCTGGTGTATGAGCTGGTAGAACGCATGCTGGCCGTTCGTCCCGGGTTCTCCCCAGATGACCGGCCCTGTCGTATAGTCGACGGTCTCCCCTTCGCGCGACGTCCGCTTGCCGTTGCTCTCCATGTCCCCCTGCTGGAAATATGCCGGGAAACGGTGGAGGTACTGGTCGTACGGGAGTATTGCATGCGTCGCCGCGCCGAAGAAATTGTTGTACCAGATCCCGAGGAGAGCCAGTATGACCGGGATGTTCCTCTCCGGCGGGGCTGTCCGGAAGTGCTCGTCCATCGCGTACGCGCCGGCAAGCAGCTCCTCGAAGTTGTCCATGCCGATCGCGACGGCGATCGAGAGCCCGATCGCCGACCAGAGTGAGTAGCGTCCCCCGACCCAGTCCCAGAACTCGAACATGTTGCTCCTGTCGATCCCGAATTTCACCGCCTCTTTCTCGTTCGTGGAGAGGGCGACAAAATGCCGTGCGATCGCGCCTTCGTCCTGGACCTCCCGGAGAAACCACTCGCGCGCCGTGCGGGCGTTGGCGATCGTTTCCTGGGTTGTAAATGTCTTGGATGCGATGATGAAGAGCGTCCTGTCAGGAGCGAGCGGCTTCAACGTCTCGGCGATGTGCGTCCCGTCGACGTTGGAAACAAAATGTGTGCGGAGCCCGGGAGCCGCGTACGGCTTCAGGGCTTCAGTCACCATGACGGGGCCGAGGTCCGAGCCCCCTATGCCGATGTTCACGATGTCAGTGATCTTCTTCCCGGTACAGCCGCGCCAGTCGCCGGACCGGACCGCATCGCTGAATTCGCGCATGTGGGAGAGGACTTTGCGGACACCGGGCATGACGTCCACCCCGTCTACCGTGACCGGCCTGTCGGACCTGTTCCGGAGCGCGGTGTGGAGGACCGCACGCCCCTCGGTGAAATTTATCCTCTCCCCCGCAAACATCCGGTCGCGCCACGATGCGACATCCGACTCGCGCGCAAGCGACAGGAGAAGCGACATGGTTTCCGTCGTGATCCGGTGTTTTGAGTAATCGACGATCATGTCCTCCCAGAGAATTGAAAACCGCTCGAACCGCCCCGGGTCCGCTGCGAACAGGTCGCGCATCTGCGCGGTTGCCATGGACGCATGGTGATCACGAAGGGCCTTCCATGCTGGCGTCTGTGTGCGTGCCGACATTTTCTGCTCCTGAGTCTATTCGGCTCAAATATATGGAGATTCCCCCCCAGAATCCTCGCTTTCTGTTGCGGTTCTCAGTCAGTATGGGTAATTTGCGTGAAATTCGCAGGTGCGAGACATATGAAGCTCAGACTCGAACGACCGATGGTCTTTTTCGACCTCGAAACGACGGGAACGGATGTCGCCAGGGACAGGATCGTACAGATCGCCGTCCTGAAGCTCTTCCCTGACGGGGGCGAAGAAGTGAAGACCCGTCTCATCAATCCCGGCATCCCCATCCCGGTCTCCGCCACCGCGGTGCACCATATCACCAACGAGGCGGTCGCGGACAAGCCGAAATTCCCGGACATCGCAAGGGGACTCGCCGAGTTCTTCCGCGGCGCGGACATCGCGGGTTTCAATTCCAACAGGTTCGACATCCCGATTCTCGTCGAGGAGTTCGGGCGCTGTTCCATCCCGTTCCCGGACCCGGACGCGAAATTCGTGGACGTGCAGGTGATCTATCACAGGAAGGAGGAACGGAC
>Ga0182019_10000872_pt1 | contig 14958 bp, 10 predicted proteins | sample 812E2MmetaG_FD_120483 | JGI IMG/M metagenome (GOLD analysis project Ga0182019, IMG submission 120483) | Permafrost microbial communities from Stordalen Mire, Sweden - 812E2M metaG | ecosystem: Environmental > Terrestrial > Soil > Wetlands > Permafrost | place: Sweden: Stordalen | collected...
CAGCTTTCCCCGTGTGTGGCCCGAGGTGTAGACTCTCCCGGATCAGTGCCACTAGGAACCACAACAAAAAGCCCTCAGCGAACGCGCACACGATGAGCGAAAAATGAATCATTCCGATCCTCTCTCCGAGGCGCCTTCCGTGCCATCTCTATTAAATTCGAGGCACCATAAAAGGGGAGTAAAGAGTTCGTAAGGAAGTCATAAAGAAAAAGGGCGCTTCCGGCTATTTAGTGGCTTGGGGCACCAGTTCGAGGCCGCCGTAGTGGAGGTAAATCGCGTGGACGAATCCTCTCCGTTCGCTTAACGAAGGAACGCGCTCTCCACTTCCAGCTGAAGCGGGACATCGCGGTCTTTCCTGTTTTCTTTGTACGCGCCGGTCTGACCCACTACACTTGAACCGATAGAGCCATGAGGAAGAGTCTGCCGTTGATGCTTCGCCACGCTATGTATAACCTGCGTGGCGGCTTTTTGATTCGCCCGCTCACCATCGCGCTGACGCTCGGTTGCGCGGGCGCATTCCTGTCGTGGCTGGAAGAGGAGTTTCCGGCCACCAGCGCCTGGGTGCCCACCGTCTTATTCCCCTCGCACGCCGACCCGCAAGTCGCGCAGGTCATTCTGGCGGGCATCGCTGCCTCCATTATGACGGTGGTGTCGATCGTATTCGCCATCCTGCTGATGACGCTCACCCTGGCATCGATGCAGTTCTCCCCGCGCATCATCGTCAGCTTTTCCAGGGACCGCGTGACGCAATGGACGCTCGGTATCTTCCTCGGCACTTTCTTGTACTGCTTGGCGTCGCTTCCGGCGGCGCGCTCGCTCCCTTACCCTTTCGCGCCGGTAGGTACAGTCCTGGGCGCGATGATGCTGGCGCTGGTCTGCGTCGGGTTGCTGCTCTTTTTCATTCACCACATCTCGCAGGCCATCAGTGTCAATCACATCGTCGACAGAATCGCGGTAGAAACGGAAGCCGTGATCGATGAGGTTATGCCCTGGCCGCATCGACTGAACGACCTGAAGGATGCTGAACCGCTCCGGCCCAACCCGAGCGAGGTGGCCGTCTTGAGCCACGATTCCGGCTACATCCGCTTCGTCGATACGCGACGCCTGGTTGCCCTTGCGAAGCACTATCACGTCACGATCCGCGTTCTGCGCCGGGTCGGCCACTTCGTTCCGGCGGGAATCCCGCTGATGATGGTCTCAAAGGGGAACCGTCTGCCCCCCGAAGGAACCGCCGAACTGCTTGCCGCGTTCGACTTCGGCCCGACCCGAACGTTACAGCAGGATGTGGAGTTTGGCGTCCTGCAGATTGTCGATGTGGCGTTGAAGGCGATTTCGCCCGCGGTCAACGACCCCACCACCGCCATCAACTGCATCGATCAATTGAGCCGCATTCTGATCCGCTTCGCGTCCCGGGAGCCACCGGAGGAACTGCTCTACGATCCGCCGGGCATCGTTCGCGCCGGCATTGGATGGATCCGCTTCGAGCGCCTGCTGGAGGCAGCCTTTGAGCAGATCCGCATGTATGCGAAGACGGACGTGGCCGTCAGCTTGCGGTTGCTGCGAGCCCTCGATGACATCGCCGCCTCGACGCCCGATCCGGAGTTCCGCCGGATACTGGTCGAGCAAGGAATGCGGACCGTGGCAGGCTGCGCCGAAAAGCTCGGCGAAGAGGAACTGAGAGGGTTGCGCGCTCGCCAGGCCGCGCTGGAGAGCTTCACCGCGATCTCGCAGCCGTAGATTAGAACAGAGGGGCACACCGTATCCGAGACCAGGCAGAACCAGCAGCCGGCTTTAGGCTAAGGACTCAATCTCCGGGCTCGAAGCGATACCCCACCCAGGGATCGGTCACAATGTAGCGAGGGGAATTTGGCGAGGGCTCAAGCTTCTTGCGGAGTTGCGCAACGAACACGCGCAGGTATTCGACCTGTTCTGTGCTCTCACCACCCCAGACCGCGCCCAGCAAGGCACGATGTGTTACCACTTTGCCAGCGTGGCGGGCCAGATACGCGAGCAAGTCAAATTCCTTCGGAGTGAGGTGGACCGCGCGGTCCTTTACAAAAACGGTGCGGGCTCCGCGATCAATCTTGAAGTCGCCCGCTTCTATCGGCTCCAGTTCCGACGCTTCCGCCCGCGCGCGGCGAAGATTGGCGCGGACGCGCGCCAGGAGCTCCTCCATACCGAACGGCTTGGTCACGTAGTCGTCCGCGCCCGCATCCAGCGCCTTGACCTTGGTCCGCTCCTCACCCCGCACCGAGAGCACGATGATCGGAATTTGCGTCTTTGTCCGCAGCCGCCGGCATAACTCCAGTCCGTCCATGTTGGGCATCGCCAGGTCGGTGATGACCAGATCCGGCGACCAGTCTTTCATGATCTCCAGTGCAGTCTCGCCGTCGTTAGCAACGCGAATGTCATAGCCGTGGCTGGAAAGAGAAGTCCGCAGCACCCGCGTGATCTGGGATTCATCGTCCACCACGAGAATGTGTTTATGCTCCATGCCTATCAGCCGGGCTCCTGTGTCACGATGTGCACGTCCACCGCCGGGGCGTCGCGCAAAAACTGATGGATCGCCGAAAGATAGAAATATCGTTTCCAGCCTCGCGTCGCAGAGCGTCCAAAAACAACTTGCGTGATGTGTTTCTCGTTGACGAATCCGGAGACCGCATGGGCCACGCTCTTCCCCTTCAGCCGCACGATCGACGCCCCAACGTTTTCCGCGAAGCGTACGTTCGCGGCCAAAGTTCGTTGATTCGCTTCGCTCGAGTCCTGCCCCAGGTCGGTATAGATAACAAAGAGCTCGGCATTCATGGCCTGCGCCATGCGCGCGCCGCGCGCAACCAGGTACTGCGCCGCTGGGTTCGAGCTGATGCATACCGCGATGCGTTCGCGGATGGCAACCGCTGCCCGATCTTGATTTTCCTCTCCGCGGTGCTGTTCCAGGCTTTGATCAACCGCCTGGGCCACCTGGCGCAATGCCAGCTCTCGCAAAGCGATCAAGTTCGTCTCGCGGAAAAAGTTTTCCAGCGCCCGCCCCACGCGTTCCTGCGGATAAACGTCACCGCGCCGCATCCGGTTCTGTAACGCCTCCGGAGTCAGATCGATCATCACCACTTCGTTGACTCTTTGCAGCACCCAGTCCGGAACCGTTTCCCGCACCTGGATCCCGGTGACTCCCTGCACCGTCGGGGTCACGCTCTCTAGGTGCTGGATGTTCATGGTGGAGAGGACGTCGATCCCCGCATCCCGCAGTTCGAGCACGTCTTCATAGCGCTTGGGATGCTTGCTGCCTTCGATGTTGGTGTGCGCCAGTTCGTCCACCAACGCGACGCGAGGCTTGCGCGCGAGAACGGCGTCCACGTCCATCTCTTCGAAGAGCGCACCCTTGTACTCGATGGCTTTGCGCGGCACGACCTCTAGATTCGTGACCAGTTCCGCCACCGTTTTCCGTCCGTGGGTTTCCACAACTCCGATCACCACATCTTCGCCGCGGGTGTGCCGCCGGATCGCCTCGGTGAGCATGGTATGGGTCTTGCCCACGCCGGGAGCATATCCAAGAAAGAGCTTGAACACGCCTCCCTTCTTCGTCGGCGAACATTCCTCGAGCCACTGGTCGGGGGTCCTGGGCATCGCGATTATTGTCGTTGAGATATCGAACTTTGTCGATGTCCGTAACAATGTCAGTTACAATCGCCTCGTGAACGCTGCGGCCAGATCCGGAACCGGATACCTGATCGCGGCGCTGTCTGTAGCGGGAATTACTCTCGTCGGCGCCCGCTGGCTCCATCTGAATTCGACCACGCTCGCGCTCGCTTTCTTGCTGGGCGTCCTGGGAATCTCCGCTTCCTGGGGCTTGCGGCAAGCCGTTTTCATGTCGGTGATCGCCACCCTCGCTTTTAATTACTTTTTACTGCCTCCGATCGGCACCTTTACCATTTCCGACCCGCAGAACTGGATCGCACTCTTCGCCTTCCTGGTCACCGCGGTCACGGCCAGCGAACTGTCGGAGCGCGCCCGACGCGGGGCGCGCTCTGCGGTCGAGCGCCGGCAGGAACTGGAACGTCTCTACGCCTTCAGCCAGTTGCTGCTTTCCAGCGACAACCCGGCCCAGTTGTTGAACCTGATTCCCCGCTACATCGTAGAGTCATTCGGCATCCGGTCCGCGGCGATTTGGATGTCCAGCCGCTGCGACGTTTATCGCTCCGGCCCCACCATCGACGGATTGGAATCGCGCGATCTCCAATTGATCTCCCTGCTCGGCGAACCGCGAATCGACGCTGCCCATCAAGTGGCCTTTATGCCGCTGCGCATGGGCATGCGCGTGGTGGGCTGCATGGGCGTCTCCGGTTCGGTGCTTTCGCGGCAAACCCTGGAGGCCATCGGCAGCCTGGTGGCCATCGCCATCGAGCGCGCGGGCGCCGTCGAAAAACTCAGCCGCGCCGAGGCCGCCCGCGAGAGCGAGCAATTGCGCTCCGTCCTGCTCGATTCGGTCACCCATGAGTTTCGCACTCCGCTCACCGCCATCAAAGCGTCGGCGACCTCGCTTCTCGGCAGCCCGAGTCATTCGCCGGAGGAGAGACAGGAACTGCTGACCATCATCAACGAGGAAAGCGACCGTCTGAACCGGCTGATCGGAGAAGCCGCCGAGATGGCACAGTTGGATGCCAACAAAGTGGAATTCCGTCTCGAATCCGCCCCCATCGGCCCTGCGGTCGAGGAAGCGCTCGACGAACTCAAGCAACTCCTGGTCCAGCATCCCGTGGAAATCCGGATTCCCGCCGGCCTTCCAACCGCGCGCATGGACTCTGCTCACATCAAGGAAGTCCTCGTGCACCTGATCGAGAACGCCGCTAAATACTCGCCCGCCGAGGCTCCGATCCGCATCACCGCGGAAGCCAAGGACCAGACACTCAACATCAGCATTGCCGATCGCGGTCCCGGCATAGACGATTTCGAGCAATCCCTCGTTTTCGAAAAATTCTACCGCGGACGAAACCAGCGCGTGCAAGTCCACGGAACGGGCATGGGACTGGCGATCTGCAAAGCCATAGTAGAAGCCCACGGCGGCCGCCTCGGCGTCACCAGCCAGTTGGGGCATGGGTCGGTTTTTTACTTCAGTTTGCCGCTGGGGTGATGGCTGAGGGTTTGGTCACGGGGCATGCCTACATCAAAAGGGGGCGCCAGAGCTCCCCGTGACAGGCATGCAGAAGTTCGAAGAAAAGCTAGCTTCTGCTCGCCTTCAGTAGATTCTTGTTGCAGTAAACAGGAATATTTGCAGCACTTGCGTCGGCAGCGGTGCCTCTACTTGGGCACGACGATCCGGACCGTCCCAAGTCCATTGCAGAACCGGCAGCGCTCTCCCTCCATGAGCTTTCCCGAACCAGAGCACTCAAGGCATTTGGCTACGATCTGGAACTCGGCGTTGGTGGTGTCGGGCAACTTGCCGGGAATTTCCTTGACGACTTCGGCCCGGTGATATTTCCGCAGCCAAGACGAGAGCTTCCCTTCAATTTTTTCGCGGTCCACGACGTTAAGCTGTGCCGACAGTTTAGGCCACCACGTCGAGACGCACTCGTAACAGACGAGCTGGCCATAATCAAAAAGCGTACCAGGCTCCGAAGAGCGAAAGAATTGCCTGCACTGGGAACAGCGCTTGACGCCGAGCAAGGCTAATGCGGCAATTACGTCGTTCAGATCATGCTCAACGTGTGACAGAGTTTCAAACAAAGAGGCCTCTGCACCCCTCGTTTCGGTGCCCCGCGAAAGTCCATGGTCTAGTCCTGCTTCCATCGCAAACCTCCTTCGAACGAATTGACCGACCTGTTACCGGCCGCGAGCATTGTTAACAAAACCTGTGAACCTACGCGCCAGCTCGGCAATTCGGTCCGACTGCCGCAGTTGGATGGCTTCCCTGGGGATCAGCTCCGCGCCAATGCCAAGCGCAACCGCGCCCGCTAGAATGAAGTTGGACGCAGTCTGTTGATTCACACCTCCGGCAGCAATCAACGGCACGTTGGGGAACATGGCTTTCAGTGCCCGGATGTAACTGTCGCCGCCGACTTGCCCGCAGGGAACAACTTTGACAAGATCGGAACCCAACTTCCACGCTGCAATTACATCGGTTGGAGTCAGCGTTCCTGGGATGACAACTGCATCGGCCTTCACCGCGAACTTCACGGTCTCAGGATCCAGTCCGTCACTGGTCAAGAATTGGGCCCCAGCATCCAAACAGCGGCGTGCCGTTTCGACGTCTAAGACACTCCCCGCGCCGACAATTACGTTGGGAGCATTTTGCACCAGGTGAGAAATTACTTTGTATGCTTCTGGCACCGTTAAGGGGACTTCCACGATGGGGATCCCACCGCGGGACACTGCTTCGGCGGCGAATAAGGCGTCCTCGGGGGAAAACGCGCGAACAGCGGGAATGATCCCAACTTCTTCGATCCGGCTTCGCACCTCTTGCTTGTTCACAGCTCCAGCTCCTTTGGAGATCGCGCCCCGACTCGCCGCATGAGTCGCGATGCTGCAGCGGACTCTGCTTGGTGAATCACGGCAAAGCTCTCACGCCGACTGCTTCTCGAAGTTGCTCAAGCGCGAGCAAATAGGCTGCGAGCGCTTGTCGGTAGGCGAGTTGCGTTGCGCGGTAGCTGCGCTCGGCATCGAGAAAGTCGAGCAGGCTCGCGGCCCCACGCTTGTAGGCGTACTCGCTGATGTCCCGGTCCTTCTGCGCAATGTCGAGATAGCCGGAGCGAAAGAGCGTAACCACCTTGTCGTTCGTCCGCAGACTCTCATAGGCGTCACGTACATCGGTGAGGGCCTGACCGTTTGTCGCTTTCTCCTGTTCTTGCGCTTGGGTAATGGCGAAGCGCGACTTGGCGATTTCGCCCTGGTTGCGGTTAAAGATCGGCAGCGGAATGCTCCCGTAGAACGTGGCCGTATTGATTGCGTTGACGTGGGAGTAGTTGGCCTGAACGGTCACGTCGGGCCTACCGATCGCCCTTTGTAGTTCGTATTGACTGTTGGCAGCAGCTACGCCTTGTTGAGCCCCGCGCAGGTCAGGCCGGTTCTGCAATGCCTTCAATTGCAAGTCTTCGAGGTTGCCCTTCAGGGGCTGATAGTCGAACGACCCCGCTACATCGTAGTCGGTGGAAACGGATTCGTATCCGAACAACTGTCGCAAGTCGGAGAGCGCCTGTACTCTGGCAAGCTGCGCCTGCTGCAAATCGGTCTCGAACTGCAGCAGCTGTAGCTTGATCTTTAAGTAATCGTCTTCACTGATCGCGCCTGCTTTGTAGCGTATCTCGCCGAGGTCCACCGTCTGCTGAAAGCTCTTCAGGTCCTGCTCTGCGAGTTCGAGCGTTGATTCAGCGAGCTGCACATTGACGAACAGCGAGGCAACGCTGAAGGTGAGGCTACGCTCGTTGTCGGCGACGAGCGAGCGTGTCTGCGCGGTGATATCTTTCGCCGCCTGCAAGCGGTGTTGCCGCTTCTTGCCGCGCTCAATGAGGTAGCCGAGGCCCAGGTCGGCCTCGGTTGAGTCGTGGAGATACTGGCTGTTTTGCGCGGATGGCGAGAAAAGAGGCAGGTACTCCCAGTCAGCAAAAAGCGTCGGATTGGGACGCAGGTTGGCCGTCGTCTCATCCGCCTGGCTCTGCTGAATCGTAGTGCGAGCCGCTAGGAGATTGTGGTTGTGCTGCAGCGCCAACTGAATGGCTTCGTCGAGCGTGATCCGAACCGGATCTTGGTTTTGAGCTTCAGCCGACGGCGTGAGCAGAAAACCGAGTAGCAAGGCCGCCGCCAGTCCATACGGGCAGCCTCTTCTCGACCGGGAGTACAAGGCCTTAGTTCTCAACCGACTCCTCCGTTTCTGGGAGCTTGTCGTTATCCCTGGCGATCCACACATAAAGGGTCGGCAGTAGAACCAGGCTCATCGCCAGCGCAGCAATTAGGCCGCCCACAATGACAATGGCAAAGGGCCGTTGCGAATCCGAACCAATCGCGTGCGAGAGCGCCGCGGGGACCAGTCCAAAGGTTGCCACCAGCATCGTCATCATAATGGGACGAAGCCTGAGCACAGCGCCTTCGATGGCCGCATCCACGATGGCATAGCCTCGAGCCCGAAGTTGGTTGATATATTCCAGCATGATGACCCCCGTCTGGACCGACACTCCGAAGAGCGCCAGGAAGCCGATGCCGGACGACACGCTGAAGTGGGTACCCGTTAGCAACAGCGCCAGCAACCCGCCAATTGGGGCCATGGTCACAACTGCAAGAATCAGCAGCGCCCACTTTGCGGAGCGGAACATGGTGTAGAGCAAGATAAAGATGATGAGGATCGTCAGCGGTACAATCATGGCAAGGCGCGCCTGGGCCCGCTTCGCACTCTCGTACTCTCCCGACCAATCCAGGTGATAGCCCGGCGGAAGTTTGACCTTCTGACCGATCTGCGCCATCGCTTCCTCTACCGAGCTGTTCAGATCCCGCCCACGCACGTTGAACGTCACGCTAACGTAGCGACTGTTTCCTTCTCGGTAGATATCGTAAGCGCCATCGCGAACTTCCATGGTGGTTAGCTGCGCCAGGGAGACCCGCTCCCCGGAAGGAGAGAGCAGCCGAATGTTGCTGATGGCCTGCGGGTCCCTTCGATAAGGCTCTTGGTAGCGCACCACCACGTCGTAACGTTCCGGAGTACCTGCCGGCAATACTTGACTCACAGCTTTCCCACCCACGGCGGTTTCGACGACGTCCTGTATATCGGTAACATTGATTCCGAAACGTGCCGCTTGCTGCCGGTTGATGGTGAAGTTGAGATTCGGCTGACCGGTGTCACGATACAGCTTGACATCGGTGATGCCGGGAACGCTTTGCATAATGGACGTTATCTGTTCGCCGGTCTGCTCGAGCGTTCTCAAGTCGTTTCCGAATACCTTCAGGGCAAGCTGGCCCTTGGTGCCCGTAAGAGTTTCTCCGACGTTGTCTTCAATGGGCTGAGAGAAATTCCAGGTCGCCCCTGGGACCTTTGCTATCTCTCGATTCATGGCGGCGATAAGTTTCTCTTTGTCTTCTCCGAAAACGGGCCGCCATTCCGCCTTGGGCTTGAGGTCGACGAAGTATTCGGTATTTCCAAACCCACCTGTGTCCGTTCCGTCATCCGGCCGGCCGATTTCCGAGATGACTTGCTTAGCTTCAGGGAACGACGCAAAAATCAGGCGCGCCTGGTTCATAAAGCGCGTGCCTTCGGTGAGGCTCGTGCTTTGCGCCAACGTGCCGCGGGCCCAGATCGAGCCTTCATCCAGGTGAGGCAGGAATTCCGAACCTATGGCTCCGCTGAAGGCCAGAAATAGTGTGATCATCAGACAAGCCACACCGACCCCGACGGTAATCGTCCGATGTCCTACGCACCAGCGGAGGCGCCGCCGATAGCGCTCGGTCAGATAAGCCAAGACCGGGTTGTGCGATTCCGTGACACCCAGACGAAGCAATGCGCTCGCAAGTACTGGGGCAACCAGGATCGAAAACGTCATCGCGCCGAGTAGGGCAAAGGCAACCGTCCAGGCCATGGGCCGGAACAGTCGTCCTTCGATACGCTGCAGCGTGAAGATGGGCATGTAGGCGGTGATGATAATGAGGATGGCGTAGAACACCGGCCGCTGCACTTCATGCGCCGCCTCGCGGATGACTTGGGCGGAGGTCTTCACGGTCACCCTGATGCGCCCGGAAGTCGGGACGCTGGTTTGGCTGCGGCCCATGTGGCGAACGATGTTTTCGATCATTACCACCGCGCCGTCGACCACCATTCCGAAATCCAGCGCGCCCAACGAAAGCAGGTTGACGGGAACTTTTGTCCAGTCGAGCAGGATCGAAGCAAAGAGGAGCGAAAACGGGATCGTTAGCGATACGATGATGGCGGCGCGCGTGTTGAGGAGAAACAGGAAAAGGATGATGGTCACCAGAATCATCCCCTCACCCAGGTTGTGCAGCACCGTGTCTAAAGTGAAGGCCAGCAGATCGCTGCGGTCGATCATCCGCTCCAGCTTCACGCCCGGAGGAAGAAGGCCGTTGTTCAGTTGGTCCACTTTGGCGTGAAGTTTTTCGAGCGTTGGTCCCGAGTCAGCGCCCTTGCGCATCATCACCTGCGCGAAGATGACATCGTCGTTGTCCACGACCTTGCCATTGTCCCGGCGGATGGCCCTGCCTTCGTGACCCAGGCGGACCTTCGGCCCCTGGCTCACTTCCGCGATGTCCTTGACTCGGAGCGGCGTCCCGGACTTGGTGGTTAAAACTGTCTGCTCGATGTCGCTCACCTTGCTGAAGAGCCCGAGCGTGCGGACGTTCATCTGCTGTAAGCCGGTCTCCACGAAGTTGCCGCCGGCATTGATATTGTTGTTCGTGAGCTGCTGCTCCACCTGGCCAATGCTCAGGCCGTACGACACCAGCTTGTTGGGATCCACGCGCACCTGATATTCCCGCGTCGTGCCCCCGAAGGTGCTCACGTCAACAATGTCTGGGACGGATTTGAGTTCCTTCACCACGGCCCAATCCTGGATCGACCTCAGATCCATAACGTCAATCTGAGGGTTGGTACTTCTCAGCACGTACCAGTAGATCTGTCCCGTCGTACTCCAGTCGGTGCCCATGGAGGGCTGAAGGCCCTGGGGCAAATCGGCCTGAGCCATCCGCTCCAGTACCTTCTGGCGGTTCCAGTCATTGTCCGAGCTGTCGTCGAAGACCAGCAGTACGAAGGACAAACCGAAAATCGATTCCGACCGAAGATGCGAGAGATGAGGAATTCCATTCATCTGGATTTCGATCGGAATCGTGACCTGTTGTTCAACCTCCTCAGCGGCTCTGCCAGGCCATTGCGTAATGATGGTTGCGTAGTTGTCCGCGATATCGGGATACGCTTCGACGGGCAGGTTATGAAACGAGATGGCCCCCCAAGCGGTGGCCAAAATCGCCAGCGATAGCACGACGAACCGATTGTTTAATGCGAAATCGACGAGGGCCCGAATCATGGGTTATATGTGCCGCCCAGAACCTGTGGTCCAACCTTTCATTACTGCTCGATCGCGTGTTCCAGCACCAATGGGTTCGCAACCACCTGCTGACCTAGCGCTATTCCTGACTTGATCTCTTGCATGTGGTTGGGCAAGAAATCTCCGCCGACAACTTCCATCCGACGGAACTTCCGGTCGGGTGTTGGCACGTACACCCAGTCGCGGTCGTGTATATGCAAGATCGCACTGGCCGGAACTTCGGTGTGCGTCTCCTTCTTCTGGCCGTGGAACGTGGCCGTGGCAAACATGCCCATGCGGAGCATTCCGGGATTGCGAACCTCAATGCGCACCTTGGCGCTCCTAATGCTGGGATCGAGAATGGCGCCAATGTTGCCGATCTGACCGGTAATGATCTTGCCCGGATAGGCATTTAGAGTAACTTCCGCGGCGTCGCCAACGTGGACGTTCGGCAGATCGTTTTCGTACACATCGCAGACCACCCAAACGTAGGACAGGTCGGAAATCGTGAACGGGCTCGAGCCTAAAGCCTGCACTCCGGCGGCATTGGTAACTTGCTGATCGGTGATTACTCCGGAGACGGGTGCGTAGACATCCACCACGCCCTTCGGTTTCTGGGGATCATTGCCGAGCAGGCGAAGATGCTCTTCGGTGGTTTCCAGATCAACCTTGGCCTTGTCTTCCGTGTCCTGGGCCACTTGAAGGTCGTTCATGGCGATTGCGCCGTGCTTGTACAAATCGCTGGCGCGTTCGAGTTGGGTACGCGCCAGGACTTCGTCGGCGACCGCCTTCCGGTAGTCGGAGAAGCCGCTGGCCACATCGTCGCTGCGAATACTCAGCAACAATTGGCCTTTTTGAACCGTGTCTCCCAGTCGGGCGTGGATCGCGACGACGCGCCCAGTAGCCAACGAGATGACGGGAACGTTGCGGGCAATGTCGGGCGTCACCGTGCCCGTCACCACCAACTTCGAGGTCGAAATTCGTTCTGTAGCCGTGGCGATCGGAAAATGCTCCGGATGGTCAACACTGAACAGGCTGACATCTACATCCGGCACGACGGTGGCGGGTGGCGGTGCCTCCGCCGCCGGATCTCCATGCGCGCTGCTACATCCGCCCAGAAGCAGGAGCGCCAGGAGAGAGATCAGAAGAAGACAAATTGCCAGACCTTTGTTTTTCATGGGTAACTTCAATCGCGGCAGCAAACGTTCGCGCGCCTCCGAGACCGCTCCACTTTCGTTGCCAGTCAACCGGGGGGGGACGGTTGTGGAGCAGCGTCAGGACCGGATCAAGATCCAGAACGCTGCTCCCGTTTCATGTCGCTGGTTGCCATGTCTCTCACCAGAGAGCCGATGGCTAAACCAGAACTAGAACTTGACCATGATGGCCAGTCTGAGAGTGCCCTCATCCTTTCGCAGGTCTGGAGTCCAAAGACCGCCATGTGAGCCGCAGCCTTCACCCGTGGGGTCGGGAGTGTTGTCCATGCAAACGAATTGTGCAGGAAAACCGTTGTTGCCCCCCGGAGGCGTAATTCCACCGCGACCCGTGAAATACGGCATATTCGCGTGACGATATCCATATTCCCATCGGAACGTGATGTACTGCTTGGGCATGTAGTCGAAAGTGACCGACGTATCCCAGGCTTTGAACGCTGTTCCAGGACTGGCCGGGAGGTAGGGCGATCCCGAGATCGCATCCGCTCCGTTGATCGGCGGTAGCAGCATCAGATAGCGCCCCGGATTGTTCATCTGGCCACCGCCAATCGTCAATCCAAACAGGTCCTTTTTGAACCAGAAGCGGTTGTAAGCCATCCAACCCAGAAAGTTTTGCTTGTAGGCAACGATCTGGCCCGCCGACTTCTTGTTTCCAAAACAAGCCACTCCGCCACCGTATTCACATCCTGCATCGGCTGTAAAAGAGAACGCCATCTTGTCGAGAGTCTTGGTCGGCTTGTCGTAGTATTTGATTTCGACGCTGTCGTCGGTGTGGATGCGCGAGCGACCGATCAGGCCGAGCGTGTCTTCGCCCATACCGTAATTGTTGAACACCAGCGCGAGCCACGGTTTCGGACGGTACAGAATCTGTCCGCCCAAGCCGGGACGGCTACCAAATCTGCCGTACGACTGCCATCCGTTGATGAACCAGGGCTCTATCTTCAGCTTGTCGGTCGGAAACCACTGAACGCGTACTCCATTGAAAAACCACGGCGTGTTGGAGGAGACATACGACGGCTGGTAAGCCCAGTTATCGAAATTGTAGTAACTGAACAGTCCGATATAAGATACAAAGATTCCAGCATCCAGATTGAGGCCGTGGTTGACGTTGAAGTGGTAGCCGCCGTACGCTTCAGAGAAATATTTGTACGCGCCGCGGAGGTCCCATTGCCCGCGTCCGGGGCTGGCGTCATTCCTTGGAGTCGTGACTGCGAACATTCCCCCCATGGTCAAGACCCTGCCACGAACGTTTTGCCAATGGAAGTCGCCGCCGAAGCTGATCTGCTCTAACTGGACCTCGTTGGAACGGAAGATCTCGCTCGATCCGCCAATCGTGTCGTCTTTGGGATGGTTGAAGCTGCTCACAAAGTGAGTGTCAAATCTGATTTCAGGGGTAAAGAATTTCGAGTCCCACACCGCGTCCTTGTTGCGCGCATTGCCGTTGAGCCAGGTCCAGTCGGCGTATGCAAAGGGCACCGTCGGCTCTGGTTTTTCGGGGTTGGCGGCCGGAACTGCAGATGTGGACTGGTCCTGCGGCTGGGCCGGTTCAGCCGGCGATACAGCCAGCGCCGGATTATTTTCCTTTGCCAACGCCCTAACCATGGCCGCGGACGGCTGCTCTGGCGCCGCATTTCCCTTCAGTTGCAATTCCAGTTGCTCAATGCGCGCCTTCAGAGCCGCAAGCTCGCTTGCGACATCTACCGGCACAGCCGGATTTGGCGAGACCGCCGGGCGGGCGGGTGACTCGCTCGTCGCCGATCCCACATCGGCAGAGCTTCCCGGCGAAGGTCCTCCTGACTTGTGCAACTTCGCCACTTCCGCCTGAGCCTGCGGTTGGGCCTGGGCCTGCGCATAACAACGCGAGCCTTGAGCAAATGCCAGGCACAAAGCAAACATCGAAAGGAACATCGCACCTGCCGCGGCTGTGCGCAGCAGAGGCCTCATAGTTTTCACGTCTCCATCCCCTCCCGGTTCGAAATCGCTCTTCGCTTCACTACAGGACCGCCGCTTACTGAAAGCATTCGTCATTTCGCTTGCTCCCCTTTTCCTTAGCTCCGTCTTCCACCGATGCTGCTCGTCGCCGCGTTTCATCCACGTGTCATCGGCCATCAGAGTCCTCATAAACTAAGCGCTGCCAGTCGCCACCGTCCAATAGATAATTCTTGTTAGGACGATAACTTAATTAGTCAGAAGGCAGTCCTAATGAGCATCGTACGTGTCATAAGGTAACTCTTGGCTTATCGGACATTGCGCTGCGGTCACGCACCGTGCTTCTGACTGTCACTTCCTAGAGCTTCTTGTCGCCTGGCACGATCTCATTTGACACCTAAGCCCGTAAAGATCTCGTAAAGAGCGCATAAAATATTCATTAAGAGTTGAGAGGCTCAATTGTTGGGGGAGCAATTCGGCCCGGGATGAACTCGCTAATCGAGAGTCAGCAGGCATGATATTCCTGCGTGATGTAAACCAAGATAAGCTCACGCACGGTAAGCCGCGCAACGTAGCCAAAGGCAGAGCGAGTTGTGTTCTGTAGCTTAAAGCGGTGCACCACCCAACTCCCTCAAACCGCTAGCGCCCGGAAGACTGTTCTCATCCGACGGCAATCCCTGCGCTTCCGCAGAATGCGCCAGCCGGTTGCCGGTTGCCGCTTGGATCGAAGTTGCCAATGCCGTTTCCATCAGAGCCCGGGCTTTGGTGGATGCAGTTGGGCTGCGAAACAGTCCGAATCGAAACTCGGA
>Ga0182019_10000873_pt1 | contig 14943 bp, 12 predicted proteins | sample 812E2MmetaG_FD_120483 | JGI IMG/M metagenome (GOLD analysis project Ga0182019, IMG submission 120483) | Permafrost microbial communities from Stordalen Mire, Sweden - 812E2M metaG | ecosystem: Environmental > Terrestrial > Soil > Wetlands > Permafrost | place: Sweden: Stordalen | collected...
CACGCGGGTAGGAGCCGCGAAAAGATAACTTGTGCAAAGAGCGCGGCCGAGGCGCCCGGATGGCAAGGAGCGAGGAACGAGCATACCCGTCGGTATGTGAGCGACGAGCGACGCAGCCAGCCGGGATGGATCGGCCGCGCACCTGCTAAAGCTATCTTTGAGCGGCGACTTAGCCCGCACCATCGCCCGGCCGGACCGCGCGAACCTGGAGGCATCTGGCCCCTTTCTTGCTGTTGCCAACTACCGCAACCCCGCGCGACCTCGGGTCGACCGGCGGCTGCACGCAAGCGCTCTCGGCCCATCCGAATTCGCCACCCCACCGTTGGACCTCCACCATGGACCTGTCAGGAAGCAAACACTCTTGCACTTCCCACCTTCTTGCGGTGTGCTTGTCGCCGTGGGTGCGCAAGTGACCACGGAGCTTCACCCGCCAGCGGGTCGGTCCGGCGCCGACGGCCTGCGCGAGCTGCTCGCCTCGGATCGCCTGCTCCGCATCGCCGGCGTCCACGACGCCCTCGGCGCACGCCTGGCGGTCTCCGCCGGGTTCCCGGCCCTGTGGTCGAGCGGGCTCGGCATCTGCTGTAGCCGCGGGGTTCCCGACTGCAGCACGTTGCCCTGCCACGCGTTTGCCGACGCGGCCCGCACCATTGCCCAGGCCGCGCCGGTTCCAGTCCTGGCCGATGCGGACTCGGGTTTTGGTGGGGCGGAAGCAGTCGGTCTTGCCGTACACGCCTTCGAGGCCGCGGGGGCCGCCGGGATCTGCGTGGAAGATGCCCCCTATCCGAAACGCAACAGTTTTCTCCCCGGCGAACACCCACTCGTCGAGGTGGCCGACTTCGTGGCCAAGCTGCGGGCGGCGCTCGCGGCGCGACAGCACGCATCGTTCGTCATCGTCGCCCGCACCGAGGCATTGATTGGCGGGCGCGGGCTGGACGAGGCCCTGGCTCGCTGCCGGGCTTACGCCGACGCGGGCGCCGATCTCGTGATCCCGCATTCGCGGGCGAGCAGCGTGGAAGAGGTCATGGGCGTGGCCCGCCGCTGGGATCGTCCGGTGCCGCTCGGGCTCATCCCCACGACCTACCCCGAGCTCAACGACCGCTACCATGACGCCGACTTGCTCGCGTTCGGCATCAAGGTCCTGATCTATGCCAATCAGGGATTGCGCGCGGCCGTGCAGGCCCAGTCCTCCGCGTTCCGCGCCATGCTGGACGGGGGCTCGGCCAGCCCACTCGAAGCGTACATCGCCTCGGTCAGCCAAGTGGTGTCGCTCTTCGCCCAGCCCATCGTGGAAACCGGGCAAGTATCGGATCATGCCGAGGCCGAGAGACGGGGAGAGCCCCGTGGCGCGGGGGCCGCGCTGCCGACCAGCACTCGGGCAAGCTCGTGAGCGATGCCACCGAAATAGTTGCGGCGCTCTTGCGACATGGCTTTTCGCCCTTCGTGGGGGTGCCGTGCTCGCTGCTCGCCCCCCTCTTTTCGGATCTTGCCGGCCGTGGCGTGCTGCTCATGGCGACCGAGGAAGGCGAAGCTGTCGGCATGGCGGCGGGCATGGTCCTGGCGGGCAGGAAGCCGGTGGTGCTCATGCAGAACGCCGGCGTCCTCAATGCCCTAAATCCGCTCTTAAGCCTGCACGCGGTCTTCGAGCTGCCTCTTCTGCTCGTGATTTCACACCGGGGCGAGCCAGGCGCGCCGGATGCGCCGGAGCACGAACACTGCGGCCGCCTGACCCTGCCGCTACTGGAGCTGGCCGGCATCACCCACGACATGGTCCCCGCCGACGGCGGCGAGGCCCTCGCCCTGTGCCTTGGTCGGGCCGCGGCGGCGGTCGAAGGTGGCGGCCGGCACGCGCTGCTGGTAGCGCGGGACACGTTTCGAGGCCAGCCAACAGCAGGCGTTGCCCCACGGCTCTCACCGCGGGAGATGGCAACAAGCCCCCCAGGGTTCTCTTCGGGCAGGACCATGCGCCGCCGGGACATTCTGGCCGCGGTGTTTGCGCGTTTTCCCGAGGCGGTCTTCGTCGCCAGCACCGGCTTTATCGCTCGCGAGGCGGTCGCCGCCGGCGCTCGCGCGCGCGCCAGCGTGTTTCCCGTGATTGGCTCCATGGGTTGCGCCGCTCCGGTCGGGCTCGGATTGGCGCTCTCCGCTCCGCAGCGCAAGGTCGTCGTGCTCGACGGTGACGGCGCGTTGCTCATGAAGCTCGGCGCGCTGGCCTCGGTCTCCAGCCACGCCCCCGCCAATCTGCTGCACGTCGTGTTCAACGATGGCGTTTACGCCTCGACGGGCGGGCAAGCGAATGCCGCTGGCCTGGTTTCCCTGGCCCGGCTCGCGCATGCCGCTGGTTACGCCACTTCCGTACAAGTGGAGACCGCCGCGGGTCTCGCAGGCGCGCTCGCCGTGGCCGCACCTGCGGCGGGACCAAACCTGATTTCTGTGGCCACCACCTTCGAGCCCAGCACCGATGCTCCCCGGGTCGACGAGCCGCCCGCGACCTACGCGCACCGCCTGCGGGCGCTGCGGCTGTGCGAACGACAAGTCTCCCCATGAGCGATTCACCGATCATGTTCGGAGCGGCCAGCCTTTCCCGCTTGCCGGCCCTGCTGCGGCCGGGGGCCAAGCTCGCGCTGGTCACCGGGCGGCAGGCAGCCCGCGCTTCGGGCCTTCTGGCCCGGGTGGTCGGCCTCGCCGAAGAAAAGACGAACCTGGTCGCCACGCTGGCCGTGCCCTCGCATCCGGCGTGGGAAGACTACCTCGGCGCGGGTCGTGCCTTGCGAGAGAGCGGCGCGAACCTGGTGCTCGCCTTGGGCGGCGGCAGCGTGATGGACGTGGCCAAGCATGCGGTCTCGGCCGACGGCGAGGTCCTGGATCTCATCGCGGTGCCCACCCTGTTCGGCTCCGGTGCCGAAGTCACGCCATTCGCGACCTGGTGGGACCGGACCGCGATGCTGAAACGTTCCCTGCCGGTGCGGCCCTGCGGCCGCGTGCTCGTCGACCCGCTGCTTGCGCTCACCGCGCCGCGGGCCGTGCGCGCGGCTGCCGCGCTCGATGGCCTGGCCCACGGCGCGGACGTGCTTTGGCAAGCGGGGATCTCCCGGCGCGACCGGGTGCGCGCGGCGGCGGCGATCCGGCTGGTTCGACACTGGCTCGCGGATGCCCTGGCCGGAAAGACCGTGGCCCTCTGTCGCATCGCCGCGGCGAGCATCCTGGGCGGCCTCGCCATCGCATCCGCCGGCAGTGGGGCCAGCCACGCCTTGTCCTATCCCTTGCAACTGCGCTTCGGTGTGCCGCATGGGCTGGGGTGCGCGCTGGGGCTGCTCTGGCTCATGCGCGCCTTTCCCGAGCGGATTCCCGCGGACCTCCTCTCTGCGCTGGGGGCCACCGACCCACAATCCGGTGCGCGGGAGATCGCGAGTCTCATCGAGCGCGCCGGTTTTTCGACCCAGCTCGCAGCCCACGGCGCCACGGTCGAGGATCTTGGGCTCATCGTGGCCGAGGCGGACGCGACTCGGCTGGTACGCGCCGGCATCCGGATTGCACCTGAGAGGCTCGCGATGCTTCTCAGCGAGGTTGCATGAACATGGTTGCCCATCACCGCAAGGACACGCCCGCCACCGATTTGTCGATGGGCGGATTGGGCACTTTGCTCAATACCGGATGGCACGCTCTCTTCGGCGGCTGGGCCCATTGGCGCCGCAATCGCCGCTGGGCGCGGGCCACCCTGCGCAATCTCAAGGCTGGGATTCTGACGCCACCGCCGCCACCCTTGGTCCAGATCCTCCCGACCGAGCGCTGCAACTTGCGCTGCAAGATGTGCAATCAGTGGGGACTCAAAGGGATCTACCTCAACGGCAGGCAACCGGCCGAGCTCGATCCGGCGGTGCTCGCGCGGGTCTTGGGCGAGCTGTCCGCCTCCGATCCGGTCGTCAACATCCACGGCGGCGAGCCGTTCGCATACGGCGCCATCGACGATCTGATGACGATGTTGGCCACGAGCCCCCTGGACGTGCTCTTCACCACCAATGGGACACTCATGGGACCGCACGCCGAGGCCTTGGCCAGGCTCCGGCGCGCCGCCTTCTTGATCTCCGTGGATGGTCCCGAGGCGAGCCACGACAAGATCCGAGGCCCAGGGGCCTTCCGGGCCATGGAGGACGGTGTGCGGGCGCTCGTGCAAGCCACGCGGCAGAGGTCCGGCCGGCGTCCCCTCATGCTTATGAACTGCACCGTGAGCGAGTTCACCTCGCCCGAGCATATCGAGGCCACCTACCAGGTCGCGCGGAGGCTTGGCTTTCTCTACGTGAACTTCACGCTGCGCTGGTTCGTCACCGAAGCGGCCGGGCACGCCTTCGACGTCCAGCTGGCCCGCGATTTTGGCGTGACCGCCCCGTCGCGAACCTGGCAAGGCTTCGTGGGCGAGGTGGGGAGCGTGCCCGCGACCGCCATAGCCACCGCCCTGTCCCGAGTGCTTCGCCACAACCTCCGCATGCTCCCGCCCTTCGTGCGCGTCACGCCGCGCTTGCCCCGCGTCGACGCCGCGAACCTGCGGCGCTACTTCGATGACTACCCGCACACCTTCGGTCGCAAGCGTTGCCTCTATCCCTTCTACGCCCCCCGCATCCACGCCAATGGCGACGTGGTCTACTGCTGGGGATTTCGCGATCCCGTCGTGGGCAACGTCAACCACGCCACCCTCGCGCAAGCCTGCGCCAGCCCGACCGCCGACCGCCTCCGGCGCGTCTGCCTCGACGGGCTCTTGCCGGTGTGCAGTCGCTGTTGCGGCCTCTTCCTTGCCTACCCACTCGATCCGTCGGGCTCGGTGTGGAAGATCCCCGCGGTCTTGACGGCACCCCCTGTGCCGAGCGCCAGCCCACCTTGATTCGGTATAGTTGCACCATGCCCAAGGACCTTGCAGCCGTAGTCGGGTTGAGGAAGTCAGGCTCGCCATGAGACGAACGCTCCTCGGTCTTGGCGCCATGGCCGGACTCTTGGGTTCGGTTGGCCTCGGGCGAACCGCCGTCGCCAGCGACGATTCCGCGAGCTCCGCCGTGCCACCGGCGACGCCGGAAGCAGCCGCCACGCGCGCGCAGGGCACCTTGGGCGTCGGGCCAGTGGAGGTGCCGGCACCGTCCGAGAAAGCCCTGCGCTATCACCGCAGCGGCAACCTGATCTGGACGCTGGAACAGGTGCTGGCCATCGCGTTGCCCCTCCTGCTCCTCTTCACCGGGTTTTCGGCGGGGTTGCGCTCGCTGGCCAGCCGACTCGTGGGTGGGCGGTTCTACCCGACCTTGCTGCTCTACTTCGTGGTGCTCTCGCTGCTGCTCTTCGTGGTCGAGCTGCCGCTTTCCTACTACGTGGGGTATGCGCGCGAACACGCGTACGGGCTTTCGACCCAGCGCTTTGCCAAGTGGGCCGTCGACCAACTCAAGTCTCTGGGCATCGGCGTGCTCGTCGGCGCGCTGGTGCTGTGGGTGCCCTATTGGCTGCTCGGCAAAAGCCCGCAGCGCTGGTGGCTGTGGACGGGCATGCTGGCCTTGCCGTTCTACACGCTGGTTTTGCTCATCACGCCGCTGTGGATCGCGCCGCTCTTCAACAAGTTCGGTCCCATGCAGGACAAGGGGCTGGAGGCCGAGGTGCTGGCCATCGCCCAGCGCGCGGGCGTCGAAGGCGCGCGCGTATTCGAGGTCAACAAGAGCGTCGACACCGCCAAGGTCAATGCCTACGTCACGGGCGTGGGCAGCACCAAGCGCATCGTGCTGTGGGACACCTTGCTGGCGCGGCTTTCGCCGCCGCAGACGACCTACGTTGTCGGCCACGAGCTGGGCCATTACGTCCTCGGCCACGTGTGGACCAGCGTGCTGCTCTCGTCGTTGCTGACCCTGCTGGGGCTCTTCGGTGCCGACCGCCTGGCCGGCTACCTGCTCGGCCAGTTTGGCGCCCGCATGGGATTCCACCAGCTCTCCGACGTGGCCTCGCTGCCGCTGCTCATGCTGCTCTTGACCCTGTTTTCGCTGTTCATCACACCGGCGGCCCTGGCCTTCTCGCGCTACCACGAACGCGAAGCCGACCGCTTCGGTCTGGAATTGACCCACGACAACTACGCTGCCGCCACCGCCTTCGTGGCCTTGCAGCAGCAGAACCTGTCCGTGCCCCGCCCCAGCCTGCTCTACAAGATCTTTCGCGCCAGCCACCCCTCCATCGGCGAACGCGTCGACTTCATCAACGACTATCGGCCGTGGGAACGCGGCCAGCGCGGGCAGTACGAGGAACGCATCCGGCACTGATCTACTACCTTCGCCGAACGCCCTCTACAATTAGATGCGGCGGGACCAAGGCTTCGAGCCCATACTTAGATGTCCTCCCCTGGCCTGCTCGTTCCTGGTCGTGGGCGGTCACCACCGACGATCAGTTGTGGGCCTGAAACGCCAGACACGAGCTGACACGCGATCCGTGAAATCAGCAATCACCCCCGAACTGCCGACTCTAGGACCTTGTCTGGCTTCACGGCCAGTTGCCCAAACTTTCCATCGACCGACCGAGATCTTGAATGAGGCGAGAACGAAATACCTGGGTGGGCACGCCCATCATAATTGCGCCATGCGCCATTTCTCTGGTGGGCGAGTTTGGCTTGCCCGAGGAAGAAGTGGCCGTGTTCGCCGCGCTTTCGTCGCATGCTAGCGCACAGTATTTTCCCGATGTGGTCCCCCCTTCACCGTTGGTGGCTGCCGTGGTCGAGCACGCCTGTGACCATCTGGGAGAGGTTGCCGCGGCTTTGCCTCCAGGCTCGGTGTTGCTCGTGCCACCCCAGGCCCAGTACGACGGTGAAGAACCCCTTTTCGAATCCACGCCCGCCATCGCGGTGGCTACCACCGCGGCCTACTTCGAGACGGCCGGACAGTCCATCAGCAGCGCAAAGGACGAAATCCTGCTGGTGGCCTCGGCGGCCCATCGCGCCACACACGATGGGATCAGCGCGGAGGGTGAACTGGCCGCCGCCGTGCATGGAGGACTGATCAAGGTCGTTTCCCAACCTGGCGCCGCCCCTCGTATCGAACGCCTGGCACCGCCCGCGGGCCTCCATCTGGTCGTCTTCAAGACCGGCGATTCCCTACTCCCCGTGGGCTGGCTGGCAGGCGTGCGCCAATTCGCCGAACGCGATCCCATCGCGCATGCGCGAATCATCGACGACCTGCTGGAACATGCCGGACGTTTCGCGACCGCATTGTCCGAGGGAAATGCCACGGCCGCCATCGCCTCATCGGGGCGATATGGACAGGGCATCCTGCAACTTGCGGCGGCTGCCTCGGTGCCGCTGCAATCCGTTGCCTTCGTCCAAGCCATGGAGCTGGCCAAGGAAATCGGGGGCATCGCCAAGACCGCGAGCGCGGACCGCGGCGACCTTGGCGTCGCCTTGTTCGCCACTCCCGAGGCCGCGAGCCTCTTTGCCCGCGCCTGCCAGCCCCCCCTGGTTCCACTGCGTGTGGAGCTGGACAGCTCCGGGGTACGCTGCCTGGTCCTGCCCCAGGCCGGAGAATCCGCGGCCGTCTACACCCCGGCGCCAGAAACGGGTGCTTCGTCCATCTCGGCCGAGGCCGTCGTGCGGAGCCTCGTCGAGGACAAGACCACGGAGAAAACGCTGGGGCAGCAGGATTCCGCTGTCCTTCCGACGTCGCACCGGGTGGTCCCCGAAACCCAAGCATCCGCCCTTGCATCGGAGCCAATCATCATCGAGGAGGCTCCCACTCCCGCTTCGGGATCAGCGGTCATCGTGGAAGCCTTCGCTCTCGCATCGGAACCCGTACCTCTCGTGGAAGCTCTCGCCCCCGCAACGGAACCCGCGGCCGAGGAGTCCGCGATGCAGAACGGGCCAGCGGTGCGGCCGCCTCGCCGTCGTCGGTGGATCGCACCGGCCGTCGGCGGTGTGCTCATCGTCGGAACGCTCTTTGCGGTGTGGCTGACCAAGACCCTTGACAACCACAAGGCACCGCCGGACACCAACCAACCTCGCGTGGCGCCCACCCTGCCCGAGTCCCCCCCGTCCACCGAAAACGAAGTCGTCCCCACCTCGGGCGGAATGGTCGCTCCTCCGGTCGCGCCACCGGATGATCCAGCCTCGCCGCCTTCTGCTGCTCAACGCTCGCGCGGGTCCACGACCAGCACGTCGAGCGGCAAGCCGCTCCCCGCCGCCCAGGCCACGCCAAGCGGAAGGCCGAGAGCGCGGGCCGGCCGCGGTGACCCCGCCAATCCACCCTTGCTGCGGGCAGGAAAACTATCCACCGACGATTTTTGAACCCAGCTTCGGACGGTATCCGACTCTCCGGATCTTCTTCTGCCGAGATCAACCGAGCGGGGCTTTTCCTCGCCTGTGAACCGTGCCGAGGTCCATCAAAGGGTGTCTTCACCCGAGATCCTCTATCCTGAGTTGCGTTAGCCCGCTCCCGCAGCCGCCGTCTCGCGCCGGCGTCTTCCCTACCTACCCGCTCACTCCATCCCGCTCGCCGTGGCCGCCTCCCGCGGTCTTGCCACCAGCCGACGCAGAGACCGCCAGCCGACCTTGAGGGCGGCCTTGGCGGCGACCTCGGTGATGGCCCAGGCCAGCTCGGGGTCGCGCAGGCGCAAGAGCTTGCCCAGGCCGTGCCACAAGTAGGACGGCCGCAGGTAGTAACCTCGTACGGCCTCGCCGTGCAGGCGCGTGAGCTCCGGGCGATCGAGCAGGCCGAGCCCGCGCTCGCGGCTGGCGAGCACGACCTCTTCCTCGTCGCGGACGAGGCCCTGGTCCTTCGCCTCTTGCCAAAGCAAGGAGCCGCGACGGTAGCCGAGGATGTTGAAGAAAACCGTGTCGAGCGGCAGGGTCTGGACGAAACGGATGGTTTCGCGCATGGCCGCGCGATCCTCGAAGGGGGCGCCGAGGATCACGTGGGCGTGGGTGAAGATGCCGCGCTCGTCGGCGAGCTGCACGGCCCGGCGGTTCTGGTCGACGGTGGCCCGCTTGCGATAGAAGTCGAGCGTGGCCTGGCTGCCGGATTCGATGCCGAAGTCGACGAAGCGCACGCCCGCGGCCACGAGGGCGTCGTAGAGCTCGGGATCGGCGACGTCGACCCGGGCCACGATCTTGAGGTGCATGCGGATCTTGCGTTCGACGATGCCGTGCAACAGCGCCATGGCGCGCTCGCGCTCGGCGAGCAGATTGTCGTCGGTGATGTAGAGGAAGCGAGTGCCCTGCTCGTAGACCGACTGGATCTCGTCGAGCACGTCGTCGATGGGGCGCGGCCGATAACGGAAGTAGGCATAGGCGGGCCGGGCGCAGAAGCGGCAGTGGCCGGTGCAGCCGCGGCCGGTGATGAGACTGGTGGACTTGCCGCGAAAGGCCCCGAACAGGGAATAGTCCCGCCTGGCCACCAGATGGCGCGCGGGCCAGGGCAGGGGGCCCAGGTTTTCCTCGACCGGCAGCTCCTCGGTGCGGACGATGCGTTCGCCGTCGCGGAAGATCACGCCGGGCAGCGCGGACAGATCGCTTCCCGCCAGCATGGCCGCGACCACGTCGGCCACCGTGCGCTCGACCTCGCCGGTCATCGCCACGTCGACACCCTCGGGCAGGTGGCGGAACAAGGTGACGTCTGGGCCACCGGCGATGACCCGCAAGCCCGGCACCAGCTCGCGAGCGTCGCGCGCGACGCGGGCGCTCGACTCGCGGTAGTGGGTCTGGGTATGCAACCCCAGCACCTGGCAGCCTTCGAGGTGGCGGCGGAGACTTTCGCGGGAGTACGGCTCCACGGAGAAGTCGGCAAAGCGCACGGCGAAACCGCTGCGCTCGAGGGCGGCGGCGACGTAGAGCGGGCCGAGTGGGGGATAGACCGCGCCGAGATCGTCGACCTTGACGTCCTCGCGCTTGAGGTCGCCGCTGCCGTAGTTGGCGCGGGCCTGGGGAAAGACCAGCAATACGCGGCCGCGCGGGCTGGCCGAGCCTTCGACGCTCATGCGCGCTCCTCATGCCGGCGCGGGATGCGGGCTTTCCACTGGGTGGCCTTCTTGCGGAGGGTGTTGCCTACCTCGGCGTAGAGGTACTGCACGCACAGCCGCGCCACGAGGCGCATGAAATCGTACTCGCCGCTGCGGGCCGACTTCATCGCCAGGCGCAGCCAGTACGAGGGCCGGAAGAAGAAGCGCAGCAGGAGATCCTTGAGTGCCCGCCGCAGCCGCGCCTCGGGCAGCCGCGCCAGACCATGCTCGGAGGTGGCGGTCGTGTTGAGCTCGCCGTCGGCAATCAGGCCCCGGTCGTGCGCCTCGGCCCACAAGGCCGAGCCGTACTGATAGGAGAGCACATTGACGAAGATCGAGTCGAGCGGCAGCTCGAGCACGAAACGGCGGGTCGCCAGCAGATCCGCCTCGGTCTCGTCGGCGCACCCGAGAATGAAGTTCGCGTGCACGAACAGCCCGGCCTGGTGGGCCAGCCGCACGGCCCGGCCGTTGCGCTCGACCGTGGTGCCCTTGTTGAGGAAGTCGAGCGAGCCTTGCACCCCGGACTCGAGGCCCATCGACAGCAGGAAGACCCCGGCCTGGCGCAAGCGCGCGAAGAGCTCGGGATCCGCGGCATCGACCCGCCCGGCGACGACGATGCGGAAGGCGAAACCGCGCGCGATGATGCCGTCGGCGATGGCGAGCACGCGCTTGCGATCGATGAGGAAGTTGTTGTCGCCGAAGAAGAGGAAGCGATAGCCCGCGCGGTGCAGGGCCTCGAGCTCGGCCAGCACGTTCTCGGGCGAGCGCACGCGGTAGGTGTTCTGGGTGAGCGCGATGCGCGAGCAGAAGGAGCAACGAAAGGGACAACCGCGCGAGGTGATGACCACCGCGGTCTTGCCGCGCTGGCGCGGGCCGAAGAGCGAGTAGTGGTCGCGGTCGCAGAGGTCGCGATCGGGCACGGGGATGTCGTCGAGCTCGGCCGGCAGCTTGGGCGGGCGACCCGTGCGCTCCTGGCCGGTGGCCGGGTCGCGAAAGAGAATGCCATGCGCCTGGGCCAGGTCGCCACCCGTCAAGATGCGCTCGACGATGTCCACGATGGTCAGCTCCGCCTCGCCCACCACCGTGGCCAAAGTGTGGGCGAAGAGCACCGGCCGCAGGGTCACGTCCGGGCCGCCGACGATGATGGGGCGCTCGACGCCCGCGGCCACCAGCTCGTCGATGAGGGCGGTGACCTTGTCGCGATTGTTGCGCACCACCGAGAAGCCGACGAGGTCGGCGCGGCGGGCGGCCGCGACCAGGCGCTCGGCTTGGTAGGTCTCGCCGGCGAAATCGATGACCTCGACCTCGAAGCCCGCGCGGCCCAGGATGGTGCCGAGATAGAGCAGCCCGAGCGGCGGGAAGGTGTAGGGCATCTCCATGCCGGTATTGGGCAGGTGGCCGCTCGCCAGGCGAAAGAAGGCCGGCGGAAACACCAGCAAGACGCGCCCGCGCGAGGTCCGCCCGGCCGAGGCCACGGGATCCATCAATTGGCCCTCGCCATTGGCTCGGGGATGCGCGGCCGGGCGCGCGCGGCGGCCGCGAGGAAGACCACGGTCGATACCACGAGGAGGGCGGCGGTTGCCCACTGGGCGATGTCTCTTGCGCCTTGCCAGGGCAGGATCGCGCCGCAAATGATGCCCGCGACGGTGGGTGCGCCAAACCCGAGGCGGATGCGTGGGATGAAGTACACCTGGGGATAGTCGCACTTTCTGCGCGCGAGCCAGCTCCCGAGCGAGAACAGGATGGCGTATTTCACCGCGATGATCGCGAAAAGCCACAAGGGAAAGGTGCCGCGATACGCGAGCATGGCCACCGCCGACACCATCGAGATGGCGTCGAGGGCCTTGTCGAAGAGCGCGCCGAACCGGCTCGCCTGATTGAGCAGCCGCGCCAGGTGGCCGTCGAGCATGTCGAGCGCGTAATTGCCGGCCACGCAGGCCATCATCCAGGCGTCACGGTGCTCGAGGCCGGCCAGGACCATGGCGGGAATGAACGGCATGCGCAGGGCCGTCACCAAGTTCGGCCAGGTGAGAACCCGGCGCGAGGTCGCCGGCCGCGCGCGCAACTTCGTTCCGAAGTACGACCAGGCCTTGGGGCGCGGTTCACCTGCGGGCGATGACGAGTCTGGAAGGTTCTGTTCCATTGGGCTTCGAGGGGATGCAATGCAAAGGCCACGGACCGTGGCGCGGGTTCACGTCGGCTTCATCGTATCGCCAACTGGCTGCTTGGCGATGCTTCTCCCCGCCTGGATCAGGCGCCCGATACCGGCAAGGAACGTGCAGGGAACCACCGCGAGCAGCCCCCATTCGAGCGGCGAGCGGCCGGCCAGCGAGCCCGGCAGGAACCCTTGCGCGATGAGCACGGCCATCAGCGCGACGTGCCCGTCGGTGCGCGACAGACGCGGATCGCGCCTGACTCCCGTCGAGGCCTCGACTTGCGTGTTGACCCCCGCGAGAAACTGGCTGCCGACCAGCGCCGAGAGCGCGACGAGCGGGCTCGCCCAGCCCGAGGCGGCGAGTCCGCCCAGGCAGGCCACGTCGGCCAGGCGATCGGCGGTATGGTCGAGGAAGTTACCGAGCTTCGACATGCGCCCGCTGGCGCGCGCCACGGCGCCATCGAGATAGTCAGCCACCACGTGCAAGGCCAGCAGAACGAGCCCCACGCTCACCGTCGAGCAGGCGAACGAGAGTCCGGCGCCAATGGCCAGGCCCAAGGCTACGAAGGTGATGAGATTGGGGTCCACCTGGTGGCAGACCCGTGTCAGGGGGACCAAGACGGGCGACAGGATGCGGCGCCAGGTTCGGTAGGTCATGGCTGGCCACCGGCGCGTGGGTCGGGGAACAACTGGCGCGCGCGGGCCAGATCCTCCGGGAAATCAATCTCCACCCACGGCAGCCCCGTGCAATCGACCATGGCCAGGCGATGTCCTTGTTGCACCACTTGATTGAAGGCGCGCGTATCGTAGGCATGGTAGGCCCGGCTCACGGTGAGCTGCCGGTCGATCTCGGCGAAGAGCGAGTCGCCGGTGGGGCCGTCGAAGACCGCGATCCCCAGCCATTCGCCCTGGGCCTCGGCCGGGGGAATTCCCTTATCGCTGCTCTCGACCAGGCCGCCTGAGACCCTGACCTTCATTTCCTCGTCGCCGCAGGGATGGCAATCCACCGCCATGCGGGACAAGGGCGCGGCCAAGCAGCGCGCGAGGATCTCGGGGTCGAAGATGATGTCGGCGTGCAGATAGACGAAGGGCTGGTGCGCGACCGCCGATTGCGCGAACCACAGTGACGCCAGGTTGTTGGTCATGGAGAAGAACGGATTCTCGCGATACTCGACCGAGGCGCCGAGACGGCTTTCGATCTGCTCCCTGCCGAATCCGGTCACCACCGTGATGTCGGCGATCCCGACCTCCTGCAGGCTGTGGATCGACCGCTCGATGAGGGTGGCGCCGCCCACCTCCAGCAGGGCCTTGGGCCGCGTGGCCGCGACGGCGCCCAGACGGCGGCCCATTCCCGCCGCGACGATGACGGCTTTCGTAAGCTCGGAAGGGTTGGCAGGCGAACGAGGGGTCACGGCTACGCCTTCGGGCCGCGCGGCCAGACGTTGCGCAACATCGCGCGCAGAGGAAGGGGCGCCTTCTTGCCGGTCACGACCTTGTAGTAGACGAGCGCCCACAGCCGACGGAGCCCGATGTCCGCCAGCGAAACCTCGCGGTGGAGGGCTGGCCGGCAGGTCTTCTCGACGATGCTACGGCGGAGATCCGCAGCCGTGCGTCCGGGAAATTCGGTGCGGCCGCTGCCCACCGCGATGAGGAAGTGCGCGTCGCTGCCACCGGTCTCGGGCAACGCGCGGGCGCGCGCGATCTCGCGACAGCGCTCGCGACCCACGCGGCCGGGGAGGGTGTTGTTCAGGGTCTCGATGCCGTCGATGCGACCGGCCGGCTCCGGCGCGTCGAGAAGCTCGCCAAGGACGCGCTCGGTGAGGCTGTTCGACAGCCAGCTCAGGGGATGGGCGGCGATGCACATGCCGCCCTTGGCGTGCACGGCAGCGACGGTTTCGCTCGCTGGGCGGAACGATGCCACTGGCTGCTCGATGAAGAGCGCCAACATGTGACCGTCGGCGGTGGTGACCTCCATCCCCGTGATGACCTCGCAGCGCAGGTGGCGCTCAAGGGCGAGGTCGCGCGCCCGCAGACTTGCATCTAGGACATTGTGGTCGGTCACCGCGATGACATCGAGGTTGGTGTTCTGCTCGACATGCGCGAGCAGCTCGTCGACATCCATCAGGCCGTCGCTGGCACGGGTGTGAATGTGCAGATCGGACTGCCCGAACGCGGGCTCGGTTCCTCCAACATCCTTCACGAAAGCCTCGGAGGCACCGTATCGGAACCTGGCGATTTGAGTCAACACTTGTCATTGCGCTTGCAACATGCGATCCGACGATGGTGGCTCACACGCGCTGGCGCCCAAGCCCGTACCTTCGCCTTGCCCTGATGGTGCTGGGGTTCCTTGGCCTCACCGGCCTTGGCCTCGCGGTCGCCATGCGCCGTTCGGACATCCGACTAGGCCAGCTGACGGCTTTCTTCGCTCTGTCGCCCGGCTGGCTTGGCGCGGTGGCCGCCGCGGCCGCTGGGATCTACGTCACGGACTACTTCCGCTACCAGGCCACCTGCAACGTGCTGGGGGTCCGGCTGCCCTTCTGGGCGGGCTGCGACGCGGTCGTCGCCAATTTCTTCTTTTCCTGGATCTCGCCGGCCTCGGTGCTGGGCCTGCCCGCCGCCATCTACATGCTCGGGCGGGGAGGGGTACCCTGGGACGCGGCGCCGCTCGTCGCCTACGGCAAGTCGATCGGCGGTATCGCGGTCTTGCTCGTGGTCGCGGGCGCGGTCCTGGCCCTGGGCGCGGGGCCGGCGCTTGGTCCCGGGATGCAGGCCGTGCTCGCGGGCGGTGGGGCCAC
>Ga0182019_10000874_pt1 | contig 14913 bp, 14 predicted proteins | sample 812E2MmetaG_FD_120483 | JGI IMG/M metagenome (GOLD analysis project Ga0182019, IMG submission 120483) | Permafrost microbial communities from Stordalen Mire, Sweden - 812E2M metaG | ecosystem: Environmental > Terrestrial > Soil > Wetlands > Permafrost | place: Sweden: Stordalen | collected...
GCCGGCGCCAGCATCTGTTCTTTCCGGTAAATCAGATTGCTCGCATTGAAGCTGGCCAGCTCAAATCCATGCCCATGCGTAATCGCATCCGTCGGACAAGCCTCCACACAATATCCACAAAATATGCATCGATTATAGTCGATGTTGTAGGTTTGGGCATAGCGTTCGGCGCCTGAAACTCGGGTTGTTTCGGTGTTTTCCGCGGCCTCGATGTAAATACAATTCGAAGGACAAGCGGCGGCGCACAGGAAACAGGCCACACATTTTTCCAGGCCGTTTTCATCGCGCTGCAGGACATGCATGCCGCGAAAGCGCTCCTGAAACTTCGCGCCTTTCAGGGGGCCGGGACCGTCGGGATAATTTTCGACGATCGAGGGCTGAAACATCTCCTTCAGGGTGATGGTCATTCCCTGGGCTATGGCTCCGATATTTTTGATCACGGACATGCCTGATTAGTATAGCGGATGTGGAGCGGATCAACCCCCTAATACCGCCAGGCTTCGTCCCACTGGCCCAGCAGGAAGCGGCCATTCCCGCGCTCGTCGCGCTCATAGCCGAGCACGCTCAATCCTCCGGCAAAGGCGCGGTTGAAGCGCTCCCGATTGCCTTGCTGCACCGCAAGCGCCTGCGGACGCGTCGCCGCCTCGGCTTTCCATTCATAGATCTCCGCCGGCACATCGATGCGTGCCCGAGGTTCGAATTTCGCAACGGGAGCCTCGGCCAAAACCGCTTCGACCCGCTTTGACTTCATCCACCACTCCGCCACCAGCCGGTCGGTGGGCAGGCCGCCCTGCAATGGCGACGACGTGATCCCGTACTGGTTCACGTTGTAGCGTCGTGTAATCGCGCCCAATTTCTCGATATTTAAATATGCGTTCTTGATCTCCAGCGGATCGAAGGTCCACTCCATCAGTTCGAAACCCCGCGCCAGAGCATCGTCACGCTGATAGAGCTTCATGCCCCGCCCCAGTCCGCCGTTGCGATATTGCTGGCGGACAGCCAGCATGTGCGAGTGCAGATAGCAGTGCCCGTTCCGCATCCCCGGGATTGCGAGCGCGAAGCCGATCAACTCTTTGTCGTCCTTGCTTTTGTCATCCCTTTCGACGAAAGCGCCAATCACGTGGCCGCCGATCTTCGAAGCCACAACGAACATCCGCACTGGAATCAGATCGGCGTCCGAGAACTTCCACACTTCTTTTTGCAGCGCAAAACAGGCCTGCATTTCCTCAAGCGCTTCGCACTTGCGGATGGTCACTTTGCCGGCGGTCACGCCGGTCTTTCCTGCTGCTTCGCCTGCTGCCATAGAGTTTCCAGTTCTTCCATGGACGCCTGCTGCGGCGCCCGTCCGCAGGCGCGCAGGCGCTCCTCCATCCACTGAAACCGGCGCTTGAATTTGCGATTTGTCTTCCGCAACGCCGACTCCGGATCGAGCGACAGATAGCGTGCGATGTTCACCAGCACGAAGAACAGATCTCCAACTTCCTCTTCCAGACGCTCGCGCAGTTCCGGCGAAACCTGCGACCTTCCCGACCCGGCGATCCCCGTCCCCGATGGCCCCTTGACGGGCGCGGCTTTCAGTTCCTCGCGCAACTCCGCGGTTTCTTCGGCCAGCTTTTCAAACAGACCTTCGACCTCCGGCCAGTCGAATCCGACATGCGCGGCCCGCGAGCTGAGTTTATGCGCTTCGAGAAGCGCGGGCATTTTCGAAGACACGCCCGCGAGCACGGATTGAGCATCAACGCCCTGTGCGTCGTCTGCCTTCTTGTCCCCGGCCGCCGCCAGTCGTTTCTGCTTCTGTTTCTCTTTCTCTTGCGCCTTCAACGCTTCCCAGTTGCGCAGCACTTCGGCAGGAGTGTCGGCTTTTACGTCGCCAAACACGTGCGGATGCCGGTCCACCAATTTGTTCGAAAGCCGGTCGAGCACATCATCCACCGAGAAGTGGCCCTCCTCGTTGGCCATCTGCGAATAGAACAGCACCTGCAAGAGAAGGTCGCCCAACTCGCCCGTCAGTTCGGGCCAATCGCGATTGTCGATCGCTTCAAGAACTTCGTAAGTTTCTTCCAGCGTGTAAGGTTTGATGGTATCGAAGGTCTGTTCGCGATCCCACGGGCATCCACCCGGAGCCCGCAACCGCGCCATGATCTGAACCGCTCGCTCGAATCGTTCGCCGGTGGTGGACATGACCTTCCAATGTAAATGAGCGATCTGGCGGGGGCAAACTACCCACCGGAAAATTGGGGAGCTTGGTGTGGGCAATCGGGCGGCCCCTGGCACTCGGCCCTGCCCATGCCGTGGAAACAAAAGCTAGGATCGGCGCAGAATCGGACGTAAGATATACAGCCTGTAAATCGAGCGACTGGAGAATTTATGGCAAGGCGTGAATTTCTTACCCGACTGTCCCAGATTGCGGCGCTCCCGTTCCTTGCGGGAGCGATGCATGCGCAAGCGCAACCCGCAAAGAAAGTGCTGAAGGTCATGATGAAGAGTGCTTGGGGATCCGACGATCCCACCAAGGCCGCGTTCCCCTTTTCTCATGGACTGGCCCTGTCGGAAGCGGGACACGATGTGCAAATCTTCTTGCTGGGCGAAGCCGTATCCCTGATGCGCAAAGCAGTGGCGAGTTCTGTAACTCCAGTGGGTTGGCCGCCGATTGTCGAGTCTCTCACCAAACTCGCTGCGAAGAAGGTTCCTATCTATGCTTGCGGTGCCTGTTCCCGCGCTCGCGGCGTCACCGAAGAGGACTTGGCGAACTTTGGCGCCAAGTTCGGAAACCCGGCAATCTTCGTGTCATTAGTAGAATGGGCGGACCGAGTCATCACGGAATAGGGCGACACGTTTTGTAGTTCCTGCGCGACCTCCCGGTCCAACTGTCAGCGTCCATCAAGGTGCGGGAAATTCGCTGTGATGCGCTCCGTTTCATCCGAGATGATCGCATCCACGCCCAAGTCGGCGAGTTGGCGTATATCTTCTGTGCGATTCACGGTCCAGATCATGATCTGTTTCCCTGCGGCGTGGATTTGCTCGACTAATCCTGCGTCCACCAATCTAAAATGCGGTATCACCCACTCCGCCGGCATTGCCCGCCAATCTCGAAGCTGATCCTGTGTCTCGCAAAGAAATCCCAGCGGAATCGCCGGATCGAGATCGTGAATTGATTTGAGCAACTCGGGAAGAAACGAAGAAACCACGTATTCCTTTTGCGGCGGATGCTTGCGCAAATCGGCGAGCGTCCGCGGCTCCAGCCCCGCAACCTTCAACTCGATATCGAGGAACGCTCGGTGGGCAAATTGCCGCAGAACATCTTCCAGCCTGGGCAACGGCAGGCTTTTCGACGCCGTGTTCTCAATCTCCATTCCGCCGATGGTCGCGTCATGGCAGATCACAGCCAGTCCATCGCCGGAAAGCCGCACGTCGAATTCGAACCCGTCGCAGCCATGCTGCAAGCACAGCTCAAACGACGCCAAAGTATTTTCAGGAATGTGGCGGGAAGCCCGCGCCCCGCGATGCCCCAGAAGAAGAGGTCGAATCATTCAAGTCCCGCAACGGGAGGAGAAAAAAGACAACAAGATTTGTTTTCTCGGCGTACTCCGCGATCTCCGCGGTAAAAAGTTCTCAGTCCAAGTCGAAATCCCGGATTGGCCGACCCGTGTCCGGTGTTTCCTTGGCTTTTTTGACCGCCTCCTGGAACTTTTTCTCCAGCAACTCTGAGGCATGCTTTTGCGCTTCCATCGATTGGCGGAAGATCGAGTCGCGACGGCTGTCCTGCTCTTTCATGGCACGCGCGGCTTCTTCCATGTCGTTGAAGGTTTTCGGCTTGACCGGCGCCGTGTGCGCGATGATGCCGCGGGTGGCGGCGTCGATCTTCATGACCGCGCCGCAGCACGGGCACGTCACGTCAAAACTAGACTCACGAGAATTGGATTCGCGTTTCGCCACACCGCGATCATACCGCAATCCGCGTCACTGCGGCGCCAGGCGAATCGGCAGAATGTGGAACAGATACAGCATCTCCCAACCGAGCAGGAGGATCGAAACCAGCACCACCAGGATCGCCAATATTTCGCCAAAGTTCAGACCCTTGGCCTGCTCGAAACGGCGCGCCCCGAGGCTCAAAATGTTCAACGTCGCAAAGCCAAACACCAGCGCCCACAGAATGTTATAAATTTCTTCGCGGCCCGACCGCATAAGGAATATCGCGGGCAGTGCGGTGGGCAGAATAACCGCCGCCAGACTGTGCAAGGTGCAGCCAAACGCCGCCCAGCCGTGGGCCTGCCCCTTCGCCACCAGTAGCGACGAGCAGCTCCGGTATAGTGAGGAACTCCGGGTCGCAGCCGTGAGGGGCCCTAGTAGTCTCATGCAGAAATTTGATAGTACCGTGTTTGCCTTCCCCAAGTCAGCCAAACCACAACCAGGGGACTCTCTTTAGTTCATACGGTTGATTTTCTGTGCGCTGTCGCAGAGGATAGTACGCGAGCTACCCCACGATGATCGTGAATTTCGCCGAACGGGCGCACAACCACAACTGGGAACTGGACCCCGTAACCAGATCCCTGCTTGATACCGATTTCTACAAACTGCTGATGCTCCAGTTCATCTGGAAGCATTACCCAAAGACCCGGGTGTCGTTTTCTCTCTTCAACCGCTCGATTTCCGTGCGGCTCGCGGACATGTTTTCGCGCGAGGAACTTACCCACCAGATGGAGCACGTTCGCAAACTCCGGTTTCGCAGGTCGGAACTGGTCTGGCTCGCCGGCAATACGTTCTATGGCCGCCGCGGAATCTTTGAGCCCGCCTTTCTGGAATGGCTGGAACGCGATTTCCGGTTGTCGGACTATGAGCTATCGATCGAGGACGGACAGTTCCTGCTCTCGTTCGACGGCCTGTGGAGCGAAACCACGATGTGGGAACTCTACGCGCTTTCCATCCTTGACGAGCTTAAGACTCGGGCCGCCATGAAAAAACTGCGCGAGTTCGGTCTTGACATTCTTTATGCCCGCGCGAAGACAAAACTGTGGGGAAAGATCGAGCGCCTGCGCGGCGTCCCAGGCCTGGCCGTCGCCGACTTCGGAACCCGCCGCCGGCACAGCTTCCTCTGGCAGGAATACGTGGTCAACGCCATGGCCTCGAATCTAGGCAACGCCTTTACCGGAACCTCGAATGCCTTTCTTGCACATAAGCATGATCTGGAATCCATTGGAACCAACGCGCATGAGATTCCCATGGTCCTCGCCGCACTCACGCCCAACCATGACGACGACGCGCTGAGAGCTTCTCAGTACCGCGTTCTCGAGTTGTGGCAGGCGACCTACGAAGGCGCTCTGCGCATCATGCTGCCGGATACTTTTGGAACCACACAATTTCTTGCCAATGCTCCCGACTGGGTGGTTGATTGGACGGGCCAGCGCATCGACAGCAAGAATCCGTACATTGCCGGCGACGAATATATCCAGTGGCTCAAAGGGCGCGGTCGGGATCCGATTGACAAGCGCGTCATTGCCTCCGACTCACTCGACGTCGATGATATTCTCGGGCTGCACGCGTATTTTGGCGGGACGCTGGGGAACGGCATCACAGCCAGTACTGTGGCCAACGACTTCCGCAGTGCCGCCGATTTCCACGATCCGAAGAAATGGACTTCCGGCCGCCGCATTCGCTTCAGCGCTGGTTGGGGAACTTTGCTCACCAACGATTTCCGCGGTTGTGATCCCGCCGGCGGCAGCGACTTTGACCCCATCAGCCTGATTTGCAAGGTATCCACGGTCGAGGGCAAGCCCGCCGTCAAGCTTTCGGACAACTATGCCAAGGCGCTCGGCACAGCCGAAGAAATCGAACGCTATCGCCGCGTTTTTGGCACCGCGGGAGTCAGCAACATCCCGGTGATCACCTGAGGGGCAGGGCCGGATCGTGGCAGAATGACTCGATGCCAACCCAGCCCTCATCTCTTCCCGATTTTCTATACGGCACCGCCTGGAAGGAAGACCGCACCCCGGCCCTCACCGAACTCGCGCTGCGCATGGGTTTTCGCGCCATCGATACGGCCAACCAGCGGCGGCATTACTGCGAGGCCGGAGTCGGTCAGGGATTAACCGCCGCGTATCGCGCAGGGTTGGTCAGGCGCGATGATTTGTTTCTGCAAACGAAATTCACCTACCAGTTCGGTCAGGACCACCGCCTGCCCTACGATCCCGCCGCCTCCCTTTCGGTTCAGGTAGCACAGTCGATGGCCAGTTCGCTCGACCATCTCGCGACTGACCACGTCGACAGCTACGTGCTGCACGGGCCCGTCTCCAACCGCGACTGGACTGAAGCTGACGCCGAAGTGTGGGAGGCGATGCGCAAAGAACGCGATGCCGGCCGCACCCGTCTGCTCGGCGTAAGCAATGTCTCTCTGCGTCACCTGCAGCAGATGGCGGCGGGCGGCGCCGAACTTCCAGCATTCGTGCAAAACCGCTGCTACGCCCGCCTTGGCTGGGACCGGCCCGTGCAATTGTTCTGCCGCGAGCACAAAGTCATCTATCAGGGATTTTCGCTTCTTACCGCGAATCAGGACGTGCTGCACCATCCGCGGATCGCCAGTCTGGCCGCAAGCGCCAAGGCCACTCCGGCACAGATAATATTCAGCTTCGCCCGCCGCGTGGGGATTCTGCCCCTGACCGGAACGTCCGACGCCGAACATATGAAGGAGGATCTCGCCAGCCGCGACGTAACGCTCTCGGCGGAGGCCGTGCAAGCCATCGAGTCTCTGGCGGGATGACGAAAAACTCCGTCGCGTGATGGAGTTTGGGTGGCGCAGCGCTTCAGCGCTGCGAGAACTGGCTGGTTTCTGTACCGGCTTTAGCCGCTGGCATCACGCTGCTAAACAACGCACCTCACTCACTTCCCCTGCGCGATCGCCTCGCGTTCGCCAACCTGCTGCCGCCACATCGCGTAGTACAGACCTTTCTGGTCGAGCAGTTCCGAGTGCCGTCCAAATTCAACGATGCGTCCCCGCTCCAGCACGTAAATCCGGTCGGCATGCATCACCGTGGACAGGCGATGCGCAATCAGAATTGTGATTGCCTCCTGGTTGGTGGCAACTTCACGAATCGTGCGGCTGATCTCTTCTTCGGTCAGAGAATCAAGAGAGGACGTCGCTTCATCGAACACCAGCAACTGCGGATGCCGCAACAGCGCGCGCGCAATCGAGAGCCGCTGCTTCTCACCTCCCGAAACCTTCACCCCACCTTCGCCGATCAGCGTGTCCAAGCCGCGGTCTGCGCGGGAAAGCAAGCTGTGCGCGGCCGCTTGATGCAACACTTCCATGCATTCCTCGTCCGTCGCCTTGGGATTCACGAAGAGCAAATTCTCGCGGATCGAGCCAGAGAACAGCTGCGTGTCCTGGGTCACAAATCCGATTTTTTCCCGCAGCAAGTCCAGATCCACACGATTCGACGGAATCCCGTTATAAAGAATCTCGCCCGCTTTCGGAGCGTATAGGCCCACCAGAAGTTTCACCAGCGTTGACTTCCCAGCCCCCGACGGCCCTACAAACGCGACTGTGTCTCCGCGAGCCGCGCTGAATCCGATCTCATCGAGGGCCAGTGCCGTGGAACTCTGATGCTGAAAGCTGACCCGCTCAAACTGCAGTGTCATGAGCTCGTCGACCGGTTCCGGATCGGCCGGCTTTGGATCGCGAGGGGTGTCGAGGATCTGCTGAAAGTTCTGCAGCGACACTTCCGTTTCGCGATAAACATTGATGACGTTCCCCAACTCCTGCAGCGGAGTAAAAATAAAGAACGAGTAAATCATCAGCGAGAAAAATTGCCCGATCGTAATCTCCTGGCGAAAGATCAGATAGAGCATCAGGAATAAAATACTGGTTCGCAAGGCGTTGACGGCCGTCCCTTGAATGAAACTCAGGCTGCGCAGGTACTTCACTTTCTTAAGTTCCAGCTTCAGAATCTTGCCCGTGATCCCGTTAAGCCGCACCACTTCCTGATGCGCCAGTCCAAGGCTCTTGACCAATTCAATATTGCGCAGCGACTCCGTCGTCGAGCCGGCGAGGGCGGTGGTCTCGGCCACAATGGTCTTCTGCATCTTCTTGATCCGCTTGCTCAGCACCGAACTGATAATTCCGAGCAGCGGCACCGTAAGCAAGAACGCCGGAGCAATCGCCCAGTGCACCCGAAAGGCGTAGATCATCACAAAAACGATGCCGACGACCGATATGAAAAGCACATTGATGGCGGCGGTAATAAACCGTTCCACATCACTGCGAACTTTTTGCAACTTGCCCAGCGTTTCGCCGCTGCGCTGATCTTCAAATACCTGGTAGGGCAAATCCAAAGAATGGCGGATCCCGTCCGAGTACATTCTCGCGCCCAACCGCTGCACGATGACGTTCACAAAATAGTCCTGAAAATTCTTGGCCACGCGCGACACAAATGCCACCCCCACCGCCGCCAGCAGCAAGAGTCCCGCCCCGCGCACAAATTGTCCTTGTGTGTACTGGTGATACCTGGTGGCGTAACTGTCGATTACGTGACGAAAAATCAGCGGGTCCAGCAGCGAAAAAATCTGATTCGTCGCGGCCAGTAAAAGCGCGACCACAAACAGCTTCCAGTACTGCTTGGAATATTGGTAAAGAAGATTCATAGAGGTCAGCACGACTACCCGGAGCAATGCAATTTAGATGGCCAGCTGGAGTTTTGGATTCAGGAACCCGAGTAGCGACCTGCGTGAAGTGCGATTGGTATCAAGGTATGCCTTTAGGCGCTGGTTGTTTGCGCTGCAGTTAAGTCACAGCGTGGCAGGCAGAAAAGCCGCGGCGTTGAATGCTCAGAGTGGTTCTTCCCTCACGCCGTCCCGGTGTTAGCCAGCGCTTCGACTGCTTCCCACGTCGTCCCAAAGGTCACGAAGAAATCGTTAACCTTCGTAATTTCCATAATCTTACGCACCCGCGGCTTCATCCCGGTCAGCACCAGATATCGTCCCGTTTTCTGATGCGATACGTATGCCGCCACCAGCGACCCCAATCCCACCGAATCAATGTAAGGGACATCCGTCAGATCCAGGATCATGGTTTCCGCGCTCTCGTGGCGCACCGCCCGTTCGAACTGCGGAGCGGTTTCCAGAGTGATCGGCCCGCGCAGCAAAAGAATCCGCTGGTCGTCCGCCACTCCTTCATAGCGCTCGACAGTTAGTTCCTGTGTTCCCATGGCACGGCGATTGTAGGCCAGCCGGGCCTCTCTGTCACCCCCTGCCCCTGTCTTTCCCTCCTCCACTCCCCGCGCCCAGCGCGCAACCGGCGTCGTGAGCCAACCGCAGCGCTAACCATCCCCAATTCTCAAGTAACGGTGTAAGCTGGCCGTGCTACTTTCCTGGGAAGCCTGAAGTATTTGTTGCGCGTTCCGAAAGGAGAATACCGTCATGGTTCGTTCTTTTGTACTTTGCATCATCATCTCCGTATCTTCGTCTGTGGCGCCCGCCCAACTTGACCAGATCGAGAAGCGCCTGGGTATGGGGAATGCCAGCAGCTTGAGCGATTCGAAAGTCACTTCCGGGTTGAAGGAAGCGCTCCGGGTTGGCGCAACTAATTCCGTGAAGCTAATCGGCAAGCCCGACGGCTATTTCAGGAATGAGGCGATCAAGATTCTGATGCCCAGCAACCTGCGTCCGCTGGAGAAAGGACTGCGGGCGGTAGGGTTCGGTCCAAAAATCGATTCCTTTATTCTTAGCATGAATCGTTCGGCGGAGACGGCAGCCCCAGCCGCCAGAAAGATTTTCACCGATGCCATCCTGGCCATGACTTTTGAAGACGCCAGGAAAATTCTTTCCGGAGGAGACACCGCCGCCACCGACTACTTCAAGGCCAAAACCACCGACCGCCTGAGCACCGCGTTCCGGCCCGTCGTCGAGAAGACCATGAGCCAAAACGGAGTCATGAAACAGTACAAGGGGCTCACCGAGCAATACCAGTCCATCCCTTTTGCAAAAAGCGAGTCCTTCGACGTGAACAAATACGTCGTCGAAAAGGCTCTCGATGGGTTGTTCTACGAATTAGCCGATCAGGAACGCCAAATCCGCAAGAATCCGGCGGCGCGAACAACATCGTTGCTCAAAGAAGTTTTTGGCGAATCGCGGAAGTGAACAACACTGGTCTTGGACAGACGTTTACTGTGGTTTCTTGTCGTCCGGCTTCTTGTCGTCGTGATTTTCGTAAATCGAATACTGTCCTCCCGGATGCTTCAGCTTCACCGTGATCTCCATCTCCGCTTTGTTGATTTCGTAGTCTTCTCCAAACGTCTGGAAGTGTGGCGCCAGCACCTGCACCCGCAGCGGTCCGTAGGGAATCCCGTCCACATTCGTCCGGCCCTCGGCATCCGTTTTCAACTCCATCTCTCCCTTGGCCTGCTTACCCTTGTGTTTCACCGGATGCAATACCACTTCCGCATTCCTCACCGGCTTGCCGTCGGAGTCGCGCACCACGGCAAAATGCAGGCTCGACGTCGGCCCGTCATCATCCTGAGCCCACGCCCACCCAACCATGCCTAGCCCAAGCACGATCGCCATTGCCATCACCATCGGAAAACTTTTTTTCATATGCAATCTCGCCGCAGTGAAGCTGTGACTAAGTTCGCGGCTCCAAGTCGTAGGAAGTATAAGCTGGTTCATAGGCTAATCGCCAACTTGCAACGCGCCTGCCAACGCGCCCAACTGGCGGCAGAGTTGCCGGACTCCCGGCAAGTGTTGGCCGAAGCCGCCCAGATGGGGGCTGCAATCATTGAGTTTCATGCCCAAAATGGAAAGGGCGGACGTGGCAATCAGCGTGCACAGTCTCCGTCATCACCTTCCGCGAGGGGCGGTCTGGCCGATCCACGAGTTTCACTTAGTTGCTCCTTACTAATCGTTGCCAGTCAAATTCCGGCGCAGCGGTCTTTCCGCGGGGCGGGATCTGCTTCCAGCGGTAGACACTGGTTTTTATTGGGCAAATGGCGTTCTCCGGCAAGCACAATGAAGTAGACGAAAGAAAGTCCCTTCTCGAGCTGTCACAGCTCCCCATCAAGTCCGATATAATCCACAGCTTCAGATGGCACTCACTTCAGGCACAAAACTAGGCCCCTACGACATCCAATCCCTCATAGGAACCGGGGGGATGGGCGAGGTTTATCGGGCTCTGGATTCGCGGCTTGGTCGGATTGTAGCGATCAAGGTTCTGCCTGCTTCTTACTCGGCGGATGGGGAGCGGCTGCAGCGGTTTGTGCAGGAAGCTCGGGCAGCGGCGGCGCTGAATCATCCTAATATTCTTTCGATTTTTGATATTGGGGAAGAGGGCGGGGCTCCTTATATTGTTTCCGAGTTGCTGGAAGGACAAACTTTGCGGGAGCGCATCCGGACCGGAGCGCTTTCCAGCCGGAAGGCGATTGAGTACGCGCTCCAGGTGGCGCGGGGATTGGCGGCGGCACACGAAAAGGGAATCGTGCATCGCGACCTGAAGCCGGAAAATTTGTTTTTGACCAATGACGATCGAATGAAGATTCTCGATTTCGGTCTGGCGAAACTGACGCGTCCGGAGAATGACGCGGGCGACGATGCGCCGACGGTACAAGTGAATACCGAACCGGGCCAGATTATGGGGACGGTCGGATACATGTCGCCCGAGCAAGTGCGGGGGAAGGCGGCGGATCACCGGTCGGATATTTTTTCGTTTGGGTCGATTCTTTACGAGATGCTTTCCGGGCAGCGCGCCTTTCGTGGAGATACACCGGCGGATACGATGAGCGCAATTTTGAAAGAGGAGCCGGCCGAGCTTTCGGAAACGGCCCGCAATGTTCCTCCGGCATTGGAACGGATGGTGCGGCATTGTCTGGAGAAGAATCCGGCGCAGCGCTTCCAGTCGGCGGGCGATCTGGCGTTCAATCTGGAAGCGCTGACGGATAGTTCGGTAGTTAGTTTGGCGGGAAAGACGGGGGCGCAGGCGGCGGTTGCGGAGACGGCGATTGCGGAGACGGCGAGGGCTGAGGAAAGGGAAGTTGGTCCGCGCAGCACATGGCGGGAATTGGCCGGCGTGCTGGTGCTGGCAGGCCTGATGCTGGGGCTGGGCTGGTGGCTGGGTCGAGGCAGCGCGAGGGCGCCGCTGGCGGAATATCAGCCCGTCACATTTCGCACGGGTTCAATCGGGAATGCACGATTTACGCCAGATGGAAGTATCGTGTACAGCGCTTCATGGGACGGCGGCGAAAACCAGTTGTATATGGGGCGCCTGGATGATCACGGCGCCCGCGAACTGGGGGTGAAGGACGCCGAACTGCTGTCGATCTCGAAGAGCGGAGAGCTGGCGGTTCGGCTCAATACGGTGAGCTTCACTGGTTATGCGCGGGTGGGGACGCTGGCCCGGATTCCGCTGAGCGGAGGAGCGCCGCGCGAGGTGCTAGACAACGTGCAGGACGCGGACTGGGCGGCGGACGGCGAGAGTATGGCGGTGGTGCGTTTTGTGCCGGAGACAGGTCACTGGCGCTTGGAGTATCCGATCGGGAAGGTGCTGTTCGACGGCATTAACTGGATTAGCCATCCCAAAATATCGCCGGACGGAAAGTGGGTAGCGTTTGCCGATCACCAGAATGCGTCCGGCGACGATGAGGGTGCGGTCGCGGTCATTGGTTCGGATGGGAAGAACAACGACAAGGAGAAGATACTGTCGTCGGGCTGGAGCACACTGCAGGGGGTGCTGTGGTCGCCGGCGGGGGATGAAATCTGGTTTACGGCGGCCAGCGGGAGCGCCGGGAACCCGCGGGCCGTAACTCTATCGGGCAAAGTGCGAACCATTACCAATGTGCCGGGAGGAATGTGGCTGGAAGACATGCGGGACAAAATGGCGTTGATGGTGACCCATCAACGGCGCATCGGGATTCGTGGGATGCCGCCGGGAGGAAAAGAGGAGCGTGAACTGGGGTGGTTCGACTGGTCGATTCTGGGCGACCTGACCCCGGACGGCCGTAAGGTTTTGTTCGACGAGGAAGGCCATGGCGGCGGACTGAATTACACCGTGTTTGTGCGGGGTACCGACGGGTCGCCTCCGGTGCGAATTGGCGAGGGAGTGAGCTTAGCGATCTCTCCCGATGCCAAGTGGGTCATCACCCAGCCAGCCAAGGGCGGTCCGCTCGGCCTGGTGCCGACAGGAGCGGGCGAGGCCAGGCAGTTGACCCATGACAAGGTGAGTTATCAGGGAGTGCGATGGCTGGCGGGAGGCAAAGAGTTGCTGGCAAGCGGAATTGAGGCGGGACACGGTGTGCGGGACTACGTGATCGACGTGGGCAACGGCGATTCGAGGCCAATCACCCCAGAGGGCGTGGGTGGTGTTGCGCCCTCCCCGGACGGCCGCAGCACAGCGGTGCTGGGTCCCGACGGAAAATGGGGGATTTGGCCGCTGGATGGAACCGGCCGCCGCCCCATCCCAGGCCTGGACTCGAGCTTCCGCGTGAGGGGCTGGTCGCCGGATGGAGAATCGGTGTACGCCGTCGCCAGCAGGCAACTGCAGAAGACAGGGACCGTCTATCGGGTGAATACAGTTACGGGGAAAATGGAGGTATGGAGAACTTTCGGGGAAGGCTTGCCCGCCGGAAGCTTGAGTGGCGGGTCTTATCTGTCGGGCGACGGGGGTGCTTATGTGTATCTCTATGCGCAGACACTGTCGCAGGTGTATGCGGTACGCGGGATGAAGTAGGAAGTCGCAAGTCCGGGTCTTATGGCTCGCTTCAAACCAGTAGTTCAGCAAGGTACGCGCCGAGTCGGTGATGCCTTTGCGCCCGCCCGCCTTCCACGATTTGACGATCAGCCCAGCTCCTCGACATTCAGCGTCCGCAGTCTGCCGGCGGGAGTTAGGCAGAAATATTCCGCTGACACCGTTCTGTGGCTTGTTTAGGAGAGCGGCTCTAGAATGGACGATATGAAAAAGCGCTTTTCGATTTCAAGTGGGGTGGTGATCTTGCTTGCGGTTGGCATGATGGGGGCGGCGATGGCCCAGGACGAGGATGGGCCAATGTCGGATCTGAAGTTTGTGGTGGTGCGTGATTACAACGGTAAGCCGGTGAGAAATGCGGCGGTAGTGCTGCATCCGGTGAATAAGAAGGGAAAGCAGTCACGCGGCGGTTTGGAGTTGAAAACGGACGGGGAGGGGCGGACCAATATCGATGGGATTCCGTATGGCCCACTGCGAATCCAGGTGCTGGCGCCAGGCTATCAGACTTTTGGGGAAGACTACCAGATCGACAGGCCGGAGTTGGAGATTACGGTGAAGCTGAAGCGTCCGGGGGAGCAGTACTCGGTGTACGAAAATCACGACGCGAAGAAGGCGGACGAGAAGAAACCCTCAGAGCAGAAGCCGGCAGAGCAGAAGCCGCAGTAGCGGGCGGCGCACATCTTGCGCTCTTCGAGATGTGGGTGCTGACAGACCCTCTGCTCAGGAATGCGCATCGCGAGCGCCCAGCCGACACTGCAGTTGCTTGCGGTAACGCCGGCTCAACCGCAATCTGGTTCCATTTTCCACCAGCACCTCGCATTCGCCGTCCGCAGTGAGCTTCAAGCCCTGGACGCGATCGAGGTTCACGATGGTCGAACGGTGGATGGGGCAAGAGATGGATCGATAACCCGGCGCAGGAAACCTTCTGGACTGGTGCAGCGCAGCGCGTGATACTGTTCCCCATGACTACCAAATGGACGATCGTGCTGCTCAGTGTGATGGTGCTGCTGTTCTCTGCCGCATTCGGCCAATCCGCAACGCCGCCGAGTTCGGGCCCGGAATATACCAGCGAGTCCCAGCTCAAGTTCCCCGACCACTATCGCGATTGGATATACCTGACCACGGGCTTCGATATGAGCTACAACCCGGCTATGCGCATGGACCACCATATGTTCGACAATGTCTTTGTGAATCCC
>Ga0182019_10000875_pt1 | contig 14896 bp, 14 predicted proteins | sample 812E2MmetaG_FD_120483 | JGI IMG/M metagenome (GOLD analysis project Ga0182019, IMG submission 120483) | Permafrost microbial communities from Stordalen Mire, Sweden - 812E2M metaG | ecosystem: Environmental > Terrestrial > Soil > Wetlands > Permafrost | place: Sweden: Stordalen | collected...
GTCATGACGAAGAGGTGCTCGGCAAAGTGGCCGCCGGGATGGTGTTCGATGTAGTAGTAGGTCTCGTCACGGGCGGCTCCGATACGCTGCTGGTTGATGAGAGCGTCGACCAGCAGGGCGTCGCGCTCGTCGGCCTCGGCGCCGTCGGGAAACCGACGCCGGGCTTCGCGCGCCAGGGCCTCGGCGCGCTCGGGTTGGCTCTTCACCAGGGCGCGGATCTGCGGCAACAGCCCGCGTTCGTCGAGTGAGGTGCCGGCGTGGTCGTGACCGGCGTCGCGGAGCGCCGGCGCCGAGGACAGCCGGGGCGGCGGGCTGGGCGCGGCTAGCGGCGCGGTTGCCAAGGGCTTCTCCGCCACTGCCGTCGGCTTGCGCTGCCCTAGACGCGTGTAGAGGACGACCGCGCAAGCGATGGCACAGACAAAGAACCCAATGTTGAACGCGCGACGCATGGCAAGCGGCCCTAGTGGCGGCTTCCCGCCGGTCCCTCGGGTGTCAAGTGCACGCCGGTCATGGCCGCCACATTGGCGGAATACGGCCCATTGGGATAGCGCCGCAGGAACTCGTAGGCGCGCGAGCGAGCGCTGCCGATGCGCTCGAGATTGATCAGGGCGGAGATGACCAACGCCCGCCGCTCCTCGGCCGCGGCCGAATCTCCGAACCTCTTCTCGCCTTCGTCCGACAGCGACAGTGCCGACGCGGGCGCCGGCTTGACGTCGGCGCGCAACCTTGCCATCAGAGACGGTTCATCCAGCGCGGCCAGTTGGACCGGTGGAGCCGGCTGCTTGCCACTGCTCGCGCAGCCGGCCGCGACTACGATGGCGATGAGCCACCGTATGGAATGGGTCGCGTGGGAAGCCCGCTGGCTTCGCCAGCGGCGTACCATCGCGGGAGGGTTTGGGAACCCTTTCAGGGTTCCCATGTCAATAGTGGGTGTAGCAGGGGTGGGCATCGGCCCACGCCTTGACGTTGGCCTGGCCGTTCGCCCAGCTGAACGCCGCGCTGGTTGTGTCGGAGAAGGCCCAAGCTTGCACGCCCGCGTAGCCGGCGGCGAGGAAGTCGTCGACCAGTTTGCCGTAGGTGATACCACCGAAGGCCTGGCCCGAGGTGTCGCTGGCGGGGTTGAGCGGGAACTCGCCCACCACCACCGGCTTGTCTGCGACGCCGTACTGCGTGGGGGTTTGGGTGTGCGGATAGTACTGATCGACCCAGCCGTACCAGTGGAAATCGTTGATGTCGATGCCGACCTTGCTCCAGGCCTTGGCCCACTTGACGGCCGCGCTGCCCACGGTGACCGGCGCCGAGCTCTCGCCGTGCAACGCCGTGACCACGTCTTTCACGAAGGTCTCCGCCTGCGCGAAGGTCATGGTTTGCATGGCCGTGCCTCCGCTGCACTGAGACTGCGGATCGAAGCTCTGGTCACCGTAGCCGTCCGAGCCCGAGATCGCCCACTCCGGCTCGTTGATGACGTCCCACAAGACCATGCGATCCTTGTTGGGGCTGGCCTCGACCGCCTGGGCGATGGGCACCACGACGTTCGCGATGAGGGCCGCGCGCTTGGTGGCGTCGGTCACGATGGGCTGCAAGCCGACGATGGTCAGGCCGCTGTCCGTGCGATCGGCGCAGAAGTTGTCGAAGGAGAACAGCGTGAGCTTGATGTGCAGATCCAGCGTCTTGGCGATGTCGAGGGCTGCGTTGATGTCGTCGACCACGGTGGTGCCCAGCCCCGACGGGGACTTGTTGCTGTCGAGCTTGATGCCGTCGCCGCGCAGGTCGGGAAACATCCACCAGCGGATCACGTCCACGCCGTTGTTGTTCATGTCGGTCATGTCGGTGGTGCGCGCGGCCTTGGCGCCGGCCACGCCCTGCTGGCTCCAGGCCGAGATACCGCCGAAGTCGCCGGCGAAGTAGGACCAGGCGTAGTTCACGCCGTAGGCGAACCGCTTCTCGCAGTTCCAGGTGACGCCGCCGTTGGGGGCGGGACAGGTATCGGCCGAGGTCGAACACGCGCCAGTTGTGCCGCCCGTGCCCGCGGCGCCACCGGTCGCGGCCCCGCCCGTGCCAGCGGTCGTGCCGCCTGCACCCGCGACTCCGCCGGTGCCGCGGCTCGTACCCCCGCCAGCAGAGGTCCCGCCGGTCGCACCGCCGGTACCGCCGGTCGGCTGACCGCCACTACCGCCGCTCCCGCTGCCGCCCGTCGCTCGCCCTCCGCTGCCACCGCTCCCGCCGCCGCTACCCCCAGTCGCTCTTCCGCCACTGCCGCCGGCCACGCCACCAGTCCCGCCGGTCGCTTGTCCGCCACTGCCGCCGCTCGCGCCGCCGCTGCTGCTACCGCCAGTCGCTTGTCCGCCACTGCCGCCGCTCGCGCCACCGCTGCCCCCGGTCGCGCCACCGCTGCCCCCACCACTGCCGCCTTTGGCTCCGCCGGTCGAAGTGCCACCGCTGCCTCCGGAGCCGGACTGGCTGCTCCCATTTCCCCCACAAGCCACCCAGGCGACGCAGGCGATTCCAATAGCTAGACGCGACAACTGGCGCATGGTGGTCCTCCTCGGCAAAGAGTGAAATATTACCATCCCGCGGGTGACAGGCACACGGGCGTGCGCGTCCGCTCTTCTCGGAGCACGGTCGGGCGGCTTGTGCGAAAGTACGGCCGTGCCAGCCGAGAACCCCAGCCCCACCCGCGACATCCGTTTGCTGTTCGCGACGCGCATCCTGCGTATGTTCGCGTACGGGTTGCTGTCGGTCGTGCTGGTGCTCCACCTGACGGCGAGCGGCCTGTCCGAGAGCCAGATCGGCCTGCTGCTCACGCTCACGTTGATGGGAGACACCGGCATCTCCCTACTCATCACCACGCGCGCGGATCGCCGAGGCCGGCGGCGCATGCTCGTCCTGGGCGCGCTGCTGATGATTCTGGCGGGCGTGCTTTTCGCGGTCACGCGCTCGTTCTGGCTCCTGCTCCTGGCCGCGACGGTCGGCGTGATCAGCCCGAGCGGCAACGAAGTCGGCCCCTTCCTCGCCGTCGAACAAGCCGCGCTCACGGAGGCGTTGCCCGCCGACCGGCACACGGGGGTCTTCGCCTGGTACAACCTCGCCGCCTCGTTCGCGACCGCGTTTGGCAGCCTGACCGGTGGCGCCCTGGCCGAGGCGCTGCAAGGCAACGGCATCAGCACCCTCGGCAGCTACCGCACGCTCGCCTGCGTCTACGCCGCGGCCGGCGGGGGCCTGGCGTTTCTCTTCTCGCGCATGTCGGCGGCCGTCGAGGCGCCTTGCATGGTTCGCGGGGAGCCCCCGCCGCGCATCCCCGTGTTCCATCTCGGCCTCGGGGCCTCGCGCAACAAGATCTTCAAGCTGGCCGGTCTTTTCTCCATGGACGCCTTTGCGGGCGGCTTCGTGGTGCAAGCCTTCGTCGCCTACTGGTTCCAGCGCCGCTTCGGGGCTTCGCCCAGCTTGCTCGGCAGCATCTTCTTCGGCGCCAACATCCTGGCCGGGCTGTCCGCCCTGACGGCGTCGCGACTGGCGAAACGCATCGGCCTGCTCGCGACCATGGTGGCGACGCACATTCCGTCGAATTTGCTGCTTCTCCTCGTGCCGCTGATGCCCAGTCTGCCGCTCGCCATCGCGGTGCTTCTGCTCCGCTTCAGCATCTCGCAGATGGATGTACCCACTCGGCAGGCCTACACCATGGCCTTGGTGCCCGCGGACGAGCGTGCGGCGGCGGCCGGCGTGACCGGCATCGCGCGCACCGTGGGCGCCTCCATCTCGCCCATCTTCGCCGGTCCACTCTATGCCTCGGCCGCTCTGGCCAGCATCCCCTTCTTCCTCGGCGGCGGCATCAAGATCGTCTACGACCTGCTGGTCTGGCGGGCGTTCAAGAAGGTGAAGCTCTAGTCATCGGTCTTTGAGCTGGCGCAGCTGATCGATCTTTGCGGCGAGGATGAAATCGTTTTCGGACAAGCCGCCGATGGCGTGGGTGGTCAGGGTCACATCGAGCACATCGTAGCGCACGCAGAAATCGGGGTGATGACCCTCGGCCTCGGCCAGCTCGGCCATGCGGCCCACGAAGGCCATGGTTTCGAGAAAGGTCTCGAACTGGAACCGCTTGCGCAGCTCGCCCTCGTCGGGCTTTACCTGCCATCTCGGCACCTGCGACAGCAGGTCAGCTACCCGAGCCGGGCCGAGAGCAGACATGCTGCCCTCGCAAGGCACGCACTTCTTCTTGGCTAGTTCCATGTCATCGCCGTCCTGCACGGATAGATGCCACTCCTGGACCCGCGGACGCATCCATTCCTCACAAAAAACATCTTCGCCGCCCGGCCAGTGACCGATCGCGCCGCGCTGGCCGCTGGCGAAACGCCAGCAAGACCTTCGCACGCTCTGTAAGGAATTTCGCTTTCGGGAAACTAGAACCGCAACTGGATTTCGTAGCGGCGATTCTTGGCCTTCTTGGCCGGGGTGTCGTCCGGCTTGACCAGCGGCCGCTCCGAGCCCATTCCGACGGAGATGATCTCGTTCTTGGCGATGCCGCGCGCAATCAGCTGGCGTTCGATCACCGCCGCGCGCTTGCCGGAAAGCTGCTTGTTGTGTTCGGCGGACCCGCTGGTGTCGGTGTGGCCCGAGACCTCGAACTTGTAGTTCGTGACGCCCGACACCTTGAGATTCTGCTTCACCTTGACCAGGGTATCGAACAGCTTCTTCACCTTGGCGTCGCAGCCCGGGGCCAGCTCGTCGCTGTCGGTCTTGAAGCTGCACTGGTTCTTGCGCCCTTCCGCCAGCAGCTTGGCGTTGACGTCCTTGACCGCCTTGTCGCGTGCCGAGTTTCCGGCCGCACCCGCGGCCTTGCCGGCCAATCCGCCCAGATCCAGGGCGCGTGCCGCTGGTGCGAGGAGGAGGAGTGCGCCGGCCGCAAGAACGAGAGTCGAGAGAACGAACGTTCGCTTGGTCATGCCCGGACGATACTCCGGCAAGAAATCGGATCAAGCGACGCATGCACCCTCGCCGACTGGTGGACGCGGCCGGGATTCCGCGCCACGATGGCATCCAACGCAGAACATGGTGTCGACGACGGAACCAAGCGGCGAGAGTGGGCAGCGGCTCGTGGCCGTGACCGGAGCCTCCGGCCATCTTGGCGCGAACCTGGTGCGAGCGCTGCTCGCGGACGGCCGCCGCGTGCGCGCCCTGGTCCACATGACCAGCAAGGGCATCGAGGGTCTACCCGTGGAAGTGGTCCGCGCCGATGTGCTCGACGCTGGCAGTTTGACAGGCGCTTTCGCGAAGGTGGACACCGTCTTCCACCTGGCCGCCAAGATCTCGGCGGGCTGGGAACCTGCGGCGGCGATCAACGAAGTCAACGTCGAAGGCACGCGCAACGCCGTCCAGGCGTGCCTCGCCGCTCGCGTGCGGCGCCTGGTGCACTTCAGCTCGATCCAAGCGTTCGCGCCGGCACCTGGCGCTTCCGCGGTCGACGAAACCTGTCCGCTCGCGCGGCCGGGTGAAGGCAACCACGGTGCCTATGACCTCGCCAAGGCCGAGGCCGAGCGGGTGGTGCTGGCCGCGGTCGCGTACGGGCTCGAAGCCGTGATCCTCAATCCCACCGCGGTCATTGGCCCATACGATTTGCTGCCGTCAGCCCTCGGCGAAGTCCTGCTTGCCCTCGCCCGCGGCCGATTGCCCGTCCTGATCGCCGGGGCGATCCAGGATTTCGTGGACGCACGCGACGTGGTCACCGCCGCCCTGGCCGCCGAAAGGCGTGGCCGGCCCGGCGAGCGCTACCTGCTGTCAGGCACGCGCCTGTCGCTGGTGGAGCTCGCGCGCCATTGGGCCAAAGTCACCGGCCGGCCGGCTCCCCGCTTGGCCGCCCCCATGTGGCTGGCCGGGCTGGCCGCTCCCTTCGCGCCGGCATGGGCGCGCCTGCGCGGCCGCCGTCCTTCGTTCACTTCGGAATCACTGCGCGTGCTGCGCGCCTCGTGTCCGGTCAGCCGCCGCAAAGCGGAAGGCGACCTCGGCTACCACCCGCGGCCCATCGACGAAACCCTGCGCGACACTTGGGCCTGGATGAAAGCGGAGGGCCGGCTATGAGCTTCGCGTTCTCGGCGTATTTCGCGCTGTGGGCCGCGTGGGCCGTGGTGGCCATCTCGGTCGTGCCCTACCTGCTCTTGCAGCCCGCGCCCTACGGCAGGCACGGCCGGCCGGGCTGGGGCCCGGTCGTGAATGCCCGGCTGGCGTGGGTGTTGATGGAGGCGCCGTCGCCGCTCGGCATGATCCTGCTCTTTCTCCTCGGCCGCGGTACGAGCGACAGCGTGGCCACGGTGTTTCTCGGCCTGTGGCTGTGCCACTACGCCTACCGAGCTGTCGTCTTTCCCCTGCTGCTGCCGGCCACCGCTCGTCCCATGCCCGTGGTCGTGCTGGCCGCGGGCGCGTTCTTCAACGTCGTAAACGCCTATCTCAACGGTCGCTGGCTGTTCTTTCTCGCCGAGCCGCGATCGCCAGCGTGGCTAGCATCGCCGCGTTTCCTCACCGGCGCAGGTCTCTTTCTCGGTGGATTTCTCGTGCACGTGCTGGCCGACCGCGAGTTGCGCCGGCTGCGACGCGCCTCCCAGGGCGCCTACGTCGTTCCTCGCGGGCCGCTCTTCCGTCTCCTGTCTTGCCCGAACTACTTCGGCGAGATCGTCGAGTGGGCGGGCTTCGCGCTGGCCACCTGGTCCCCCGGGGGGCTGCTCTTCGCGGTGTGGACCGCGGCCAACCTGGTGCCGCGGGCGATCCAGCACCATCGCTGGTACCACGAGCAATTCGCCGACTACCCACGTGCCCGCCGCGCCGTCATCCCGTTTCTGCTTTAGCCCCACCTTAAAGTCGACGACCCATCATCAAATCATTGGGGCCGGCCATGGCCACGCGGCTTACCTCGGCAAAACCGGCCTGCCCCAACCAGACCCGGTACTCGGCCTCGCTGTACGTGCTGCCGCCCGGCGTGCCGACCAGCATGTTGATGGCGAACAGGGCACCGGCGCGCGGGGCGGTCTTGTCGGATTGCATGACGTGGTCCTGGATGACCACGCGGCCGCCGGGGCCGAGCGCGCGCTGCACGCGGACGAACAGATCCTGGTTCTCGGCTGGATCCAGCATGTGGCAAATCGCCGAAAGCAGGATCAGGTCGTAGCCCTGGCCGAATTCGTCGCGTCGCAGGTCACCCACCCGCATGAGCACGCGCCCGGACAGACCGGCGGCAGCGATGTTCTGCTCGGCCAAGGGCAGCACGGTTTGCAGGTCGAAGACCTCGGCGCGAAGCTCGGGGTTGGCCTGGGCAAAGGCGATGGAATAGGCCGCCGAACCGCCACCCACGTCGAGGAGACGCTTGACCCCGGCCGCGCCGACGCTGCGAACCACGAGCGGGGCGCGTAGCGCCGCGTTCCGGTGCATGGCCGCGATGAAAGGCTTGGTCCAGTCCTGGCCCAGGTTGGCCATCTCGGTGCTGGCCACCGGGCGGCCAGTGCGCACGACCTCGGTCAGCGTCGACCAGCGCCGCCACAGGCTGAGGCTGTGTTTGATGGCCATCGAGGCGTCATCCTTCGACCCGGCCACGAGGAAGCGTTTCGCCTTGGGCGTGGTGAAAAAGGCATCGCCGGTCTTGGTCAAGAGGTCCATGGCGGCCAGCGCGTTGAGCAGCGCTAGGGTGGCGCGCGGATCGGTGGCGCAAGCACGGGCCACGGCCCCGGCGGTCGCCGCGGGCTCGGCGCGCGCCACGGTGGTGAAGCAGTCCAGCTCCACCGCCGAAAGAAGGACGCGACTGTCCTGAAAAGCCCGAACCGTGCCCATCAGATCGTCGGGTACCACGCCCGCCTCGTCGCGCGCCTTGAGAGCGGCCAGCATCTGGTTGCGCTGGTCGGTGATTTCGGCCTTGAGCGCGGCCGGGTCGTGAGTGATGAGGCGCGCGACCGGGCGCCCGTTCTCGAAGTGCTCGGTCACGATCTCGGACACGTCGGCGGGCGTGACGCCGGAGTACCATACGCCATCGGGATAAACGACCAGGTTGGGTCCACGTAGGCACAGCCCGAGCGAGCCCGAGGTCGTGACCTGCACCTTGTCGACCAGGCCGCGCGCGCCCAGCTCGCGGCGCAGGGCATCGATGACCGCGAGCGAGCCACGTGCCGAGCAGCAAGGCATGCCGTCGGGCTTGCGCTGGTCGCAGACGTAGACGTGATAGCGAAAAGGCTCCATGGCAGACTCCTCAGGAAATCAGCGGAGAGTGAAAGGATAGCCGATGGTCGGGCGACCCACCCAGGTTGATCCACGGCGACCTCCCCCGGGCAACTTCCGCGAAGACAGCATGGACCGAAAGTCAGAATCGGCCGATCCGTTGCCCGGCGTGATGGCGGGACACGTCCTCAGCGCGGCCCCGGGATCGGGAGCACGATCTCGCCGCATTTCATGCGGGTCGGCCGCTGGTCCTTGGGATACTTGTAGATCAACTTTCGCGTGCGCTCCTGCCCTGGAGTAAAGGGTTCGGAGCCGTCGGCGGCCGAATTCACCTCCGCATTCCGATCAATGATCAGAGGTTGGCGAGCCTCGCTTTTCCCGCTCAGAAGGCACGCTTCATACGAAAACGTCTGTTCCTGACCGCTCTCGTTCTTTACGGTCACGAGTGTCCAAATGAACTTCTCGCCCTCCCTGGGAGTCACCCCGGCCGCTTCGCCCACGTACTCGTCGGGGCCTTCCTTGACCTGGCTCAAGGTGACGACCCACCCGTCTGCATTCTTGGACACCGGGGTGTTCATCAGGACCGAGGAACACGCCGAGAATCCGCCAAGCCACATTCCAACCAAGACCATCGTGCTGACAGGACGCATGGATCTCATCTACATTCCTCCAAGTCTCCGCAACGGGCGTTTACCTGGATCTTGTAGGACAACGGTCGGCCAAAGACAAGCGGGAGGGCGCCATGGTTGGCTGACCCTCTCTTCGAAGCCACGGCCAAGGTGAAAGGTTTTTCCCCAAAGGCGCGATAGTAGGGTTGCATGATTGTAGGCTCCGGCCACCTCCATGACGCAGCGAATGCGGAGTCGCTCGACCTCGAGACGGCGTTTCGCCGTCGTCGCGGCGACCTTGAACGGTGGGCCGCTCGCATGGGGGGGCCTCTGGTCGACGCGGAGGACGTGGCGCAAGAAGTGATGATGGTCGCACATGCGCGACTACCCGAATTCCACCACGAGGCGCAGCTAACGACGTGGCTGTTCAAGACCACGCAGAACATCGCAGCCAGGCACCGACGTCGCGAACGAATCCGCCGTTGGCTGCGCGGTATGCCGCTCGACTACGCGGCCGATCTCCAGGCGCAGGGGCCATCGGTGCTTGAAGAAATGGAGCGGCGGGAGGCTGCGGCCGAGGTCTATTCGGCGCTCGACAGGTTGGCAGAGAAGTACCGGAGCGTCGTCATCTTGTTCGAGATTGAAGGTCTGTCGGGCGAAGAGATTGCCTCTCTCACTGGCACAAACTTGGCCACGGTCTGGGTCCACCTGCACCGCGGGCGACAGAAACTCAGGGCCCACTACCGGGAGCTACTGAAAAAGCGAGGCGAGCGATGAGTCCGAACGTGTTCGATCCGCGAAGGTTGCGCGAGAGCCTTGCGCGACCGAGCTCCATCGAAGGAAGACTTGCCCGCCAATTGCGGGTTCTCGCGGTCTGCGCCTCGACGCCGCAACTCCGCCGCTATTCCGCCTTGGCGCGACGACAACGATACATCCTGACGGCCGTCAGGGTCGCCACGGTGGCGACCCTTGGGTTGGCCGTGTCGGGCGTTGCCACCGCGACGGGCGCGTACGTCGTTCGCCGGGTCTGGCCACGCCCGGTTGCGGTCGACAGTCCCCCAGCCAGCCATCGTTCGCCGCAAGTCCGGCGTCCGCAGTCGCCAGCAGTACCAGCCGGTGCTCGCCTGCGCGCGCCCGAGGTCGATGTCGTGGCCGTGCCCTCCGGCCCCGCCACAGCTTCCTCCGAGCATCCAGCGTTGCTGCCACCTTACAAGTCGCGCTCGGTCGCCGCCGAGCATTCGGGCAGTCTGGCAACCCAACCGCATCGGCCGCCCGAGCAAGTCCCTCCGATGCCCGCACAGACCGTCGAACCTCCAGCGTTGCCGTTGCTGCCTTTGCCAACCGCAACGACATCGCCCGGGTTGAGCGGCCGTGCCACGTCGCAGGTGCGTACCGACGGCGTGACCCGAGAGGCAGGGCTTCTGCGGCAGGCGCTTTCCGCCCTTCGCCGCGACCAGGATGCCAAGCACGCGCTGGCCCTGCTCGACGACTATGATCGGCGCTTCGGGCAGGGCGCGCTCGCCCTGGAAGCCAGTTCCGCCCGCGCGCAGGCCCTGCTTCAGCTCGGCGACAAGGCCCGCGCGCTGGAGCTCCTCGATCGCCTACCGCTCTGGCAGGAGGGGCACACCGGCGAGCTGCGGGTGATTCGGGGCGAGTTACGTTCGCTCTCCGGTCGCTGCCGGGATGCCTTGCTCGACTTCGACGCCGTGTTGTCCGCAAGCAATGGCAACGCCCCGGATGAAGTCGCCAGAGCACTGTTTGGCAGGGCGTCTTGTCGTGCCCGGACCGGGAACTTGGTCGGAGCGGAACAGGACCGCCAGCGCTACCTGAAAGAATTCCCGCAGGGGCCGGCCACAAGGCAGCTATCGTCGCCACCATGATGGTGACAGCTGTCGTTGCGTTGACTCTCGCGGCGACGAACGCGACGCCGGTTCAGGTCCAAGGGACGAGTCGCTGCCCAACCGCGGCCGAAGTTGCGGCCATCCTGCCCGAGCTGCTCCCAACTACCGAGGCGTCCTATCCAGATGTTGCCTGGATCGAAACCACCGGGCTCGACCTTCAGATCGAACTGCGCTCCCTCAGCGGGGAAGTGGTGTTTTCCCGCCGGCTCACCAGCAGCGGCACCTGCGCGGATCTCGCCACCATCGCCGCCGTGGTCATCGCATCTTGGACGGCCGAGCGGAATCCCGGTATCTCGCTCCTGCAGCCGGGCGTGCTCGCACCTCCCAAGCCCATGGCTCCACCTCCTCCGTCCACGCCGGCTGGCCAAACCAGCGGCAAAAGCCCGCCGCCCGCACCGCAGGGAAGAAGGCGGGAATTCGACTCGTCCGTGGCGCTCGGTAGCTCGGTGAACAGCGCCGGCTTTGTCGGCGCTGCGCGCGTGGAAGCCGGCATGCGTGGGCGGCGCTGGGGGCTGCGCGCGGGATTCGCGGCAGAAACGGCACGAAGCGCAACCATCGAGACAAGGACCGTCTCCTGGCGTCGGTATGGTCTGTCGCTGGGGCCTACGCTCGCGCTCGTCGAGCGATGGGTGAGGCTGGATGCGCGCGCGGAGATCTTTGCGGGTTTCACGACCGTTGCCGGGCACGGTTTCGAACCCGATCACCAGTCCAGTGCACTCGCGCCCGGCTTGGCCCTTGCGCTGCGTCTGGAAGCGGCAACCGGCTGGATTCGTCCATGGATTGAGGTCGGCGGGCAGTACTGGTTGGCTAGCCAAGAGATCGCCATCACAAGACAGCTGCAGTCCAACTTGAGGGTGCCACTGCCAAGCTCGGAAGGGCGTTTGTTCGCCGGCATCAGCGTACTACTGTCACGTTGAAAGGTGGCGACCTCCACTCGCGATATAGAGGTATGACAAATAGGACGAAGACAATGGGGCAAGACGGCATGGCTGCACGATTCTCTTGGGCATCGCTCTGGGTATGTATGGTGTGCGCATGTGGAACCCAGTCATTGGCAGGAGGCGAGCTCACCGACCATCGCGACAGCGGTGCAGCAGGGCAAGAAGCCGGTTTGACAGGCGGCGCCTCTGGCGGTGCCGGCGGGACCACTCAGCCGAGCGGCGGCTCGGGCGGGGCCACCAGCCCGGGCGACTCGACGACCTCCACAAGCAAATTGCCTTGCGATATCTACGCGGACGACGGCGGCCCCTGTGTGGCGGCCCACAGCACGGTGCGGCGTCTCTTGAGTACGTACACCAAGAACCTCTACCAGGTCAGGGTCGGGGGCTCGAAGAGTGGCACGGGTGGCGCGACCACGGAAATCGGGTTCGGCGCGGATGGCTTCGCCAACTCGGCTGACCAGGACACGGCCTGCGGCAGCGGTGCATGCACCATCTCCATCATCTATGACCAATCCGGCAACGGTAACGATCTGACCTTTGCGCCCGCGGGCGGTGCCAAGACGACACCCGACTACGAAGCAAACGCAAAATCTGTCCCGATCACACTCGGTGGCCGTACGTTCTACGGCGTCCACATCGCGGCGGGGGTTGGCTATCGGAACAACAAGCCCAATGGCACCGCAACCGGCGACAACTCGGAGACGGAGTACATGGTCGCCGGCGCCACCTACTTTAACGGCGGGTGCTGTTTCGACTACGGGAACATGGAGACTAACAGTAGGGACAACGGTGATGGCACGATGGAAGCGGTCTACTTTGGAAGTTGTACCATTTGGAACAAGGGGGGCGGCGACGGTCCGTGGGTTATGGGAGACCTTGAAAACGGTCTCTGGGCCGGAAACGAAAGCCCCTACAATGCCAACACGTCGGTGCCGTCGACCTGGACGTACGTCACGGGCGTGGTGAAGGGTGACGAGGCCGGCAAGAACCACTGGGCCATCAAAGTCGGCAACGCGCAGTCCGGCAGCCTGGCAACGATGTTCGACGGAACGCGCCCCAGCTCAAGATGGAATCCTATGCGGAAGGAGGGCGCCATCGGCCTGGGTACCGGTGGCGACAACAGCAACGCCGCTCAAGGAAACTTCTTCGAAGGGGTCATGACCGCCCGCTACTCGTCGGATGCGGCCGACGACGCTGTACAGGCCAACATCGTCTCTGTCTATGGGCAGTAACGCGCGCCCAGTGCTAGGAGATTTGGCACCGCGCGCCCCTCATCACGAAGGCCCATTTCTTCGCCGCAGCGCTCATCGCCCCATCCCCGCCCGGCGCGTTTTTCCGGCAAGCGTCTTGCGCCCTAGGAAGAAACCGGGGACAAGACACCGACCAAGCCGTATCGCGCCATAAAGCGGGAAAGCCTGCAACGGATAGATCAGCTTCTTCTTCCGGGTCAGCGCAAGCCGTGAGATTGCCCGCACGGTTCCGTCGAGCGATGCGGAGAAAAGGTTCTTGATCCAGACCATCCAGGCCGGAAATCTGTCGGCCATCGTGTAGATCGCGGTGGGAACGGGCCCCAGCATGACCTGCTGGAACACCAGGTCCGTCCCCGCGTACATTTTGGACCAAACTTCGAAGCAAGCCGTCAGAGCTTTCTTGCTGGTGTAGTAACCGAGTCCGTAGGGGTTCCCCGCGTAATTGGCCATGGAACTGATGGCGACCACGTGACGTTCGACAGAGCAAGCGGGAAGCTGGGTCAGCGGCCCCACAAAATTCAGAACCCCGTAAAGGTTCGTATCGATGACTTCCCCGTAAACGGATAGTTGGAACGATTCGTCATTGTCCACACGGTTGATCCCGGCATTCAAAATGAAGACTTCTGGCAATTGGCCGGACGCGGCCAGGCCGCGAACAAGCTGATTGACATTTTCCGCGGCACGGACATCCACACACTCAAAACGAACCGACGGATACTGAGACTCAAGCTCCGCGACACGACGACGGTTCACGGAAATGACCTTCACCCCGCTTTGGGCGTAATGCGCGAGAAGCGCCCGGCCGACTCCCGAGGTCGTCCCCGTGATCAGAACGCTCTTGACGTTCACATCGGACATCATGGCGCTATCCTCCGTGCGCCGCAAGGAACCGATCCAGCGGAGGTCTCCGCTTCGGCCGCCCTGGTTTTCCGATCGTGCAGAGACCGGGGTGCTCCAGTAAGATAGCCTGCACTTGCGACGGGCAACAGGCGTCCAGAACATGCTCAACTTCCTCGCGCGTCGGCCGAACATGGCCCCCACCTACAGCGTGTCGGATCTGGTCGCCGTGTCGCTGACGGCAGCCGTGGTTGCGGTCTGGGCGGAAGCTGCGGGTGGCTCGTTTTCGCTTCTCGCGCTCGTCGCCTGCGAGGCGGCCTTCCTCGCGTTCTACCTGGCAGGCTCCCTCTTCGCCGGCTGGCGCCCCTTGGCAGCGGGTGTCCTCTTCGATCTTCCGCTGCGCTTGCTCGTCGGATACGCCGCCGTCAATACTGCGCTGTTCGTGCTCGCTTACCTCTCCCCGCTCGGCATCATTGCCAACTTTGGCATCCTGCTCGCGGTCGCGGCCTGCCTGTTCGTCGCTACGAGACCTATACGGAGGCAGTCAGACGATTCCGTCGGTCTCTTGGTCCTCGGCATGGCTTTGGCCGCTGCCACGCTGTGGTGCCAAGACTCGCTCCGCCCCATTTCGGTGGAAGGCAACACGGTCGTCTTCAAGCCATGGGTCGACGGCTTCTATCACGCGGTTCACATCCGTATATTCGGCGCCGGCCACGGAGCGTCCTCCATCGAGGACTTCCGGCTGGCGGGCGTGCCTGCCCGTCTCTACCACTATGGGGTCTACCTAACACCAGCCCTCATCCGGCAGATATCGGGAATCCATTCGTACACCGCCTTCGCCGGGATTCTGGCGCCCATGGGGGTCTTCTTCACGGGGCTCGGGGCTTACGCTCTCGTCGGATCCTTCTGGGGCACCTGGCCAGGGCTGGCTGCATGCACGGCGCTGCTGCTCTTGCCCGATGGCGCGCAACAGGGGATGCGGAACACGTTCATGTCGTATCACTGGCTGACCCAGATCTCGCCTAGCGCAACCTACGGCCTCAGCCTGCTGGCCGTGGCCTGGCTCTTCGTGATGCGCGGGTGCACGCAGGGCAATCGGTTGCAGATGCTCGCAGGCTGGCTGTTGGCAGGAATCCTCGCTTTCTACAAGTTGCACTTCTTCATCGCGA
>Ga0182019_10000876_pt1 | contig 14889 bp, 4 predicted proteins | sample 812E2MmetaG_FD_120483 | JGI IMG/M metagenome (GOLD analysis project Ga0182019, IMG submission 120483) | Permafrost microbial communities from Stordalen Mire, Sweden - 812E2M metaG | ecosystem: Environmental > Terrestrial > Soil > Wetlands > Permafrost | place: Sweden: Stordalen | collected...
CTGGACATTGACCTTGAGGGCCGTGTCGTTGAGGTCCTTGCGTCCCACATATTTCCCGCTGTTGACATCAATGGCCGTGAGGGCCTCGGTGGGATGGATGATGAGATACCCGCCGCTTTTAAGCCACACACGGCTGTGCAACGCCCGATCCAATTCCTTCTGCACGCCGAATTCCTCGAACAGGGGCGTGTTGCCCTCGTAGAGGCGGACCCGTGAACGCAGGGGGTGGGGGGGATCCTCGAGAAAAGCGCAGATCCGCCCGTAGGCGTCAGGCTCGTCCACCACCACCGAAAAGAGGGGATGGCCCAGGAGATCCCGCAGAAGGCGCAGATAAAGCGGGGGCTCCTCGTACAACAGGCAGGGGGCCGCGCGGTTTTCCGAGGCGAGCATGACGCGCCGCCACTGGGAGATGAGCCGGTCCTTCTCGGCGAGAAAGTCCTCAAACGGGCGGTCCTGCCCCGCCGTGCGCACGATGAACCCCCCTTCGGCGCCGTCGCCCAGGGCCTCCACAATCCCCCTCAAACGACGCCGTTCCTCCCCCTCTTCAATACGCTTGGAGATTCCAAGCACGCCGGCCAGGGGCAGATACACAAGATACTTTCCCGCCAGCGTCAGCAGGGTGGTCAGACGGGCTCCCTTGCCTGGGCGTTCCCCCCGGCGCACACCCACCAGAATGGTCTGCCCCTCCCGCAGGATCGAATCCAGTCCCGGAGCCGGGGATGATTTTCGCGCACCCAGGGAGCCGCCGAAGAGTTCGGCGAATTCCTGCCACTCATCCACGACATCGCGCTGATAGAGAAACGCATTCTTTTCCAGCCCGATGTCCACAAACGCCGCCTCCATCCCGGGAAGGACCTTCTCCACGACGCCTTTGTAAAGATTCCCCGTCAATGTGGGTTCGGAGGTGCGCTCGGCATGAAATTCCACCGGGATGCCGTCCTCCAGCAGAACGCTCCGGGAGAGAAGGCCCCGCGCGCCGACAAGCAGGTCAGCCTTCATAGGATCCGAACTTCCCGAGGGAGACGCTGTTGAGCAGCCCGGCGGTGAAATAGCACGCGGTCAGGAAGGAGCCGCCGTAGGACATAAAAGGGAGGGGGATTCCCGTGATCGGCACGAGGGCCACAACCATGCCTATATTGTACATGACATGGAACGACAGGAAACCCGCAGCCATATACGCCAGATATTTCCCTTCCGGTTCGGGGGAATGGTTTCCCGCGTGAAGTATGCGCAAAATGAAATAAGCGTAGAGCGCCAGACAAACGGCGGTCCCGATGAACCCGCGGCGTTCGGCCAGGTTCGCGAAAATGAAATCGGTGTGCCGCGCGGGCAGGAACTTGAGCTGGCTCTGTGTGGAAAGGCTCAGCCCCTTGCCGAGGGCGCGCCCCGATCCCACGGCGATGAGGGATTGCTTGGCCTGGTAGCCGGAGCGGCTCGTGGCATAGGAGGGAAACACGAAGGTGAGGATGCGCTGTTTCTGATAGGGCTTGAACAACAGGAACCAGGCCAGGAGGAACAGGCCGACACCGCAGACCGCGACCACGGCGACGACGCGCCAGGAGATGCGTTGAAAAAAGAGGGCCACCGCCATCACCGTGGCCACGGTGACCGCGGTGCCGAAATCCGGTTGCAGCAGGATCAGGATAAGGGGCGGGGCGGAATAGGCCAGGACCTTGAGGGGGGAGCCCGGGGATCGGGTCAGGACCTCGGCCAGCACAAGGGCCAGCACGGGTTTCATCCACTCGGCCGGCTGGAAATGGAAGGGTCCCAGGACCAGCCATGCCCTCGATCCGGAAATGACGGGTCCGATCAGGAGCGTGGCCAGAAGGAGAAAACACAGGCCGCCGTACAGGATCTGCGAAAACCGGATGAAGGCCGAATAGCCGATGACCGACGCGCCGACAAAGACACCGATTCCGACAAGGATGAAAAAACCCTGGGCGGCGAAGGCCCGGTCCGTGGTGAGGCGGATCAGAATCAGTCCGGCGCCGGAAAGAAAAAGGGGAACAAAGGTGAACGCGGGATCCCAGAATTTGATGGACGCGGATCCCCGGTTCCAGAGGGACGACTTGCGCGGATTCATGTCGTCCGCCGGAAGCCGGCCGGGGTCGGCGCGCACCGGCCCGACCTTGCAGTCCGTGAAGCCTCAAACGTTTGTAACACGCGGTTGGAATCCCCCGATCTTGGACGGGCGCACGGCGCTTTTCCCGCCGCCGCCGGGCGCTTCTTGCGTTAATGTAACCCCCCATGGAACCTTTGTCAATGGGAATCCGGCCGCCCCCCCTTTTCGCGGGCACCCTCCGCGCGCGCGTTTCCGATAGCCCTTCCGGCGGCGCGGGCTTGCATTTCCTCCCATTATGGGGTATGGTTATCCCATCCCCCGTGCAAGACCATGAGGGACATGGTGTGATTATTTTGGAGTCCTATTAAAATAAGGATGCCCCCTTTCGTTCTTGCGGCTCCGCGGCGGCCGTTCCTCTTCGGTTTTCCATCAAAAATGAATTTCAGATTCCGGAGGTCTTTTATGCGATTTTATCACAGCACGTTCAACCATGGATGGCCCCGTCTTCTGCGGGCGTTCGGGCTCCTGACCCTTCTGGCGGCCTCGGCGACGGCCTTTGTGGCCAAACCCGGCGCCACACCCCTTGATTCCCTTGTTTTTTCCCGATCGGAATTGAGGGTGGGGCTCACTCTCGCCAACGCCGGCGGCCTCCAGCAGCAGATCCAAAATGGGAAGGCCCTGAATCAATTCATCGCGACGTATGGTCCGGCCTGGCATTTTCTCATGGACGAGCGCACGGGCCGCGTCAATCTTCTGGACGGCGGCGCGATTCCCTTCATTCCCGGTGCGGCCAACGCCTTGAGCGGCGCGGATTTCAACGCCCCCTGCGGAAACGCTTCCTGTGTGGCGGTCGGAACCGTGGAAGCCCTGGCCCGCGATTTTCTTGCGCAACACGCGGATGTTTTCCTTGCGGACCCCGGCGAATTGGAGTTGGATCCCCAGGGCTCCGGCCCTGCGGGCGACAGCCTGTATTTTTTGCGATTCCAATGGAAGCCCTCGGGACTGCCCGTGGAGGGCGGCTCGGTGTTTTTCCGCATCAATAACGGCAACCTGATCCAGGTGGCCTTGGACAGGATCGGTCCCATCTCCCTGGATCCCAACCCCTCGCTGGAGACCTCAACGGCCTGGGCCGTCCTGAAGGGATATCTCGGGGCACAGGCATCGGACAGCGACCAGGTGGTGGACCCGGGGACCCTGTCCATCGTTCCCGTCACGCCCGACGGCATGGATCCGGACGCGTTCACGGCGGCCGATTACGGCAAAATGATCGGGTATAAGCTGGTCTACCGGATCGCCTTCCGGCGCCCCGGCGCCTCCGGGACCTGGGAGGCCCTGGTGGATGCGCATACGGGCGATCTGCTGAAGTTCGCCGACGCCAACCGTTACGGCCATGTCCATGGCGGCATCCGCGCCTCCGACGGGCTTCCCCCCGAGGAGGATCACTCCTTTCCCGCCGTGGACATAGGCGGAGGCAAGTTCGCCGACAGCGCGGGCAATTATCCGGGGACCAGCGCCGTCACCACGCTGAACGGCAAGTACGCGCACATTGACGATGCCTGCGGGACCATCAGCGCCTCCACCACCACGGGGGACATCAACTTCGGCTCCGGCCCCTCCGACATCAACAAAACGGACTGCACGGTGCCCGCTGGAAATAAATACGGGGCGGGCAACTCCAAGCCGTCGCGCACCCTCTATTGGAACGTCTCCAACATCAATGTGCGGGCGCAGGTATGGGCCCCCACCAACACCTGGCTGCCCAACAACTATGTCACCCTCCACGTCAACGGCACGCCTTCCTGCAACGCCTCCTCCGGGGGCGCGGACATCTATTTCTACAAGCGGGTCGCCGGAAGCTGCAACAACCTGGGGGAAATTCCGAGTGTGGCCATGCATGAGTGGGGGCACAGCTACGACGCCAGCGACGGGTCGGGTTCGATGGATCCCCCCGTGGAATGCTACGCCGACTGGACCGCCGCCATGTCCACGCACCTTTCCTGCACCGGGGCGGGCTTCCTGGTGAGCGGCAACTGCTGGGGCTACGGCGATTCCTGCACCTCCTGCACGGGCGTGCGCGACGCCGACTGGCGCATGCACGCAAGCCATACCCCTTGGACGTCCTCCAACAACGGCCAGGTCTATGATTGCAGCGGCGGCGGCTACGACGGACCCTGCGGCTGGGAGGACCATTGCGAATCAGGCATTTCCACCCAGGCGTTGTGGGACCTGGCGGCCGATGATCTGGAGGCCGCGCCCACCGGCCTCGACACCAATTCCGCCTGGATGCTGATGGACCGCCTCTGGTTCTCGGGCGTCAAGACGCTGACCACCTTCTATACCTGTTCTGGCGGCGTCACCAGTGGATGTTCCGGCACCGCCCTGTACAATGTGCTGAAAGCGGTGGATGATGACGGCGATGGAACGGCCAACGGCACGCCCCACGCCGCGGCCATCTACGCCGCGCTGGCGCGCCACAACATCGCCTGCGGCGCCGCCACCGACGCCACCAACCAGAACCAGGTGAACGCCTCCTGTCCATTCCTGGCCGTTCCCGCCTTCACCATCGGCCCGGGCTACAACCAAGTGGTGCTGTCCTGGTCCCCCGTGACCAACGCGACGCGGTACTGGGTCTATCGGAACGAGGGAAACTGCAACGAAGGGTTTACACGGATCGCCGTTGTGAACGCGCCCGCCACCACCTACACGGACACGGAGGTGGCCAACGGCATCACCTACAATTATCGGATGCTGGCCGCCACCGCCAGCGATTCGTGCACCAGCGGCGTCAGCGGGTGCGCCGGCGTGACGCCTCCCGGCCTGGCATTCGTCTCCGACTCCATTGCCGATGTTTGCACCGGCACGGGATCCGGAAACGCCAACGGCATCATTGACGCCGGCGAGACCATCACGCTGGATCCGGTCCTGAAGAACTTCGGGACTTCCGCCCTCGCGGGCCTCAGCGGCACGCTGTCCACCACAACCTCCGGCATCACCCTCATCATCGCCACGGCGTCCTATCCGACCATCGCGGGCGGCGGCACGGCCCCCAGCAATGCCCCGCACTTCGTCTTTTCGGTGGGCACCGGCGTGGGATGCGGCACCACCCTCAATTTCAACCTGCATGTCACCGCCCCTTCGGGCGGACCGTGGGACCTTCCGATCACCCTGACGGTGGGGACCTCCTATCCGGGCGGTCTGCAGACGGTGTTCTCGGAGGATTTCAAAAACGCCAAGGTTCCCGCCCTCCCAACGGGATGGACCACCCAGACCGTGACCGGAGCCACCTGGCAGACCGACCGGTACGGATGCACCAATAGCGCCCTGCGCTATCCCGGCACCACCAAGGCGGCCGATTCCTGGGTGTTCACCCCCGGCGTGACGCTGCAGGCCGGCATCCTGTACACCCTCAAGTTCAACCAAAAGGATTCCAGCGCATCCTATACCAACAAGCTGGCGGTCACGGTGGGCACGGCGGCCAATGCCTCCGCGCAGACCAAGACGGTGTGGAGCAGCTCCTCGCTCAAGAACACCTTCTGCACGGCCCGTAGCGGCACCTTCACCCCCACCTCCACCGGAACCTATTACTTCGGGTTCCACGCCACCAGCGCGGCCAATGCGCGGTACATGTATGTGGACGACGTGCTGCTCACGGCCGTGATTCCGGCAAGTTGCGCCATGAACGCCTGCACGCCTTAAGCGCCGGACCGCCGGACGGTCAACCGCCGGACGGCAGGAAAACAAATCAAGAGCATAAGCCGGGCGGTTTTCGCCCGGCTTTTTTTCTGCCATCAGCTCTCGACCGACTGCCGGCGGCTGTTGTCCTGTCCGGCTGTCCCGCTGTCCGGCTGTCCCGCTGTCCGGCTGTCCCGCTGTCCGGCCGTCGGCCGCATTGACAAACCCCCTGCTGATTTGATAAGGTAACCTTAGCTTTATGGACTTCTTTTGTTCGATCGCGCCTCCCGCATGACCGGGGTTTCCACACCTTTCTCCCTCACGCGGCGGCGCATTCCACCACTCTGATGAAAACACCTCGGACTCTTTGTTGTCTGCGGGTCTGTATTTTAGTCTCCGTATTCAGCGCTCCGGCGGTCTTTGCCGCCGACGCGCCGGCATCCCTCGCGGATTCCAATCCCGTGAACCGGATCCGCGCCCTCGACGCGGTTACGGATGAAGCGGTGCTGAAACACGTCGCCCTCACGGATGCGGACGTGGGCGTCCGCTGCAAGGCGATTTCCAAGGTCCAGGACGGCGCGTTCCTGTTCCACCTCGCCACCCAGGACCCCGTTGAGGCCGTCCAGACCCAGGCGGTGGGGGCGCTTCGGGATCAGGATCAGCTCGAACGGGTCGGGCGGGCCCCCATCCGCGATTCCGTCCGCGCGGCGGCCATCCGGCGCCTCACCAACCCGGAAACCCTGAAGACGTTTTTCCGCAGCGACAATTGGGTTTTGCGGATGGCCTCCCTCGACCATCTTGAGGACATGACCCTGGTCACGCTGGCGGCCCTGGACGACCCGGACCGCTATGTGCGCCAGGAAGCCGTGGGCCGTTTGAAGGACCCGGATCTCCTCGCCCGGATCGCCCTCAAGGATCCCGAACGCGCGGTCCGCCTGCGCGCCCTCCATGCCATCACGGATCCCCGCCGTCTCGTGGAAATCGTCCTGGAAGGGAACAGCGGCATCCGGGATGCCGCCGTGGGGGGAATCACGCAGCCGGACCTTCTGGTGGACATCCTCCACGGAAGCGCCGATCCGGACGTGAGGGAAATGGCCATCGGGCGCATCAAGGACACGGACCATCTCGCCGGCCTGGCTTTGAAGGATCCGGATCCCGCGCTGCGCGTCCTCGCCGTGGGACGGCTGCGGGATGCGAAAATCCTGGCGGATCTCGCCGAAGGCGATCCCGTGGACGACGTGCGCATGGCCGCCATCGGAAGAATCAGCGATCAGGCCCTGTTGACCCGCATTCTTCGCAGCAAGGCTGAACCCGACATCCGGGCGGCGGCGGCCGGCCGCCTCACCGATGCCACTCTTCTGGCGCGCTTCGCGCGGGAGGACCGTTCCCCCGACGTGCGCTGGGCGGCGGTCAACGCCCTGTCCGACCCCGGGGTTCTCGGCCGCATCGCCCTCGAGGAAAAAAATCCGCGGGTCCGGGCGCGGGCGGCGTCGAAGGTGGGTGACCCGGTCCTGCTGGAGCGGATCGCCTCCAAGGATCCCGACGCCGAGGTGCGGCTGGCGGCCGTGGCGCGCATCAGCGACGCCGCGGTCCTGCGCCGCCTCCTGAATTCGGAAAAGGACGGAGCGGTGCGCGCGAAGGCCGTGAGCAATCTTCCGGATGATGGGGCGCTCTTCCAGGATCTTGCCCTCAAGGATTCATCCGCCGAGGTGCGGTATTACGCCGTGGCCCGGCTGACCGATCCGAACCTTCTGGCCCGCATCTGCCGTGAGGACGCGAGCATGGGTGTGCGTCAGACGGCGCTCAAACGGATCATTGACCCCGACGTTCTGGCGGATCTCGCGCGCACCCATCCCGATTGGACGATCCGCGAAACCGCCGCGGCGCGCCTCAAGGACACCGCCGCCCTTGCGTCGGTGGCGTCCGGCGACACCGATGAGGATGTGCGCCGCGCGGCCCTCTCCAGGGTCACGGATGCCGGGGCCCTGTCCGGCATCGCAAAGACGGCCGACTCCCCGCAGGCACGGATGCAGGCGGTGGAATTCATTTCGGATCAGGCCCGTCTCGCCGATATCGCACGGGGAGAAGACGAAACGGCCGTCCGGTCGGCGGCCGTGCGGCTTCTGGCCGACGCCAGGGTCCTGGAGAACATGGCCCGCTCCGACCGCGACCCGGCCGTGAGGCGGGAAGCCGTGGCGCGCCTCATCGGAATGGACGGTCAGCCTCCGGATCCCCGCAACATCCGCCTCCGCGCCATCCTTCAGGATCCCACCCTGCGCAAGTTCGCCGGCGATCTCACGCCGGAGTTCCGGATTTCCATGGATGAGAAACGCTACGTCCTGGAAAGCACCGGCGGCGCCGGTCCCCCCCCCAAGGGGAAGGTGCTCATGGAGGAGGTGGCCATCACGCTTCGCCGGGGCCCCGTGACCGTGTTCAGCAAATCCTACCGCGGCAACAAGGGTCGCAAGGGCGAAACCTTCGACCCCGGCGCCGCGATGGACGACGGCTATCTTCTCAAGGTGAATCCGGCGGAGGTGGATTTTGTGGAAATCTGCACCGCCCTGCTGACCCCCCTCGACGACGAAGCGCTGCGCGAGGCCTCCCGCTCGGAGGACAAATATGTGGGGACCGCGGCCCAGATCCTCCTCGATCCCTGGCATAAGACACGCAAATCCGCGCCCGCCATCGTCAAGGAGGGCGAGGAAGACGATGATTGATGGTTCCATCCGGATTGCCTGAGAGCATTTGCCGGATAATTTGAAAGGACAAATGATCCCCATGAAACACTGCACGCTCTTCTTGTTTCTCCTATTGTCGGCCGCCGCCGTGACGGCCCCGGCCCAGGACTCGCCGGAAACAACCACCGGCCCCCTATTCGTCAGCGACCCGGTGGTGCCCACCCTCACACCGGCCGCGCGCGACCTGCACGATTTCGTGCAGGATCCGCGCCTGTTCGGCACGGAGATGAAGCGCCGCGAAGACTACGGCTTCATCCCCCTCGACTATCCGCATGAGCCGAAGGTGGATCCGCTCATGGAGCTGCAATACGGCGCGGAAGTCCGCGCAACGGACACCGGGTTTTCCACCCTGATCCACAACTACGCGGGGCAGTCCTCCAACGTGTCGCCCCCGGACGACACGGGGGACGTGGGCCCCAATCACTACATCCAGATCACCAACCAATCCACCTCCACCGCGCGCGTGATCAACAAAGCCACGGGCGCCAACATGAAGACCTTCGCCCTCCAGTCCCTGGCCACCTCCTCGCCGTGCAACAGCGGGTTCTGCGATCCCGTGGTCCTGTACGACCGCATGGCCGACCGGTGGATCCTCACGGAGCTTCCCAACTCCAACGGCGGCTATCTGTGCGTCTATGTGTCCAGCTCCCCGGATCCGACCGGCACCTATTACGCCTATGCCTTTAATGTGGAAAGCTCCCTTCCCGACTATCCCAAGTACGGCGTGTGGCCGCAGAACGGCAACGGCGGCTCCTATCTGGTGGGCATGAACGCCTCCACGACGTCGGGCCGCTGGGACGTCGCCGCCTTCGATCGGTCCAAGATGCTCGCAGGAAAGCCCGCCTCATTCCAGAAATTCTCCGTGCAGGGGCTGACCAACGCAAGCTTTCAGATCGTGCTGCCCTCGACGGTCCAGGGGCCGAACCCTCCCCCCGACGGCGAGCCCGCCCTTTTCGCCCGGCCCCACGACGACGAGAACGCCGACAATCCCCCCGGAAACACCCCCACCTACGACTGGATTGATTTATGGGCCCTGAACGTGGATTGGACGACGCCGGCCAACTCCACCCTGACCCAGCTTCCCAATGTGAACATCGGCGACTATGACATGACCCTTTGCGGCATGGGCGGCGCCTGGAACTGCATGCCCCAGCCGGGAACGCAACAGAAGATTGATCCCATCCGTGAGCCCCTCCATTTTCCGTTCCAGTACCGCAATTTCGGCGGCCATCAGTCGTTGGTGGGCACCTTCGTGGAGGATGTGGACGGCCATGACCACGCCGCCATCCGATGGTTCGAGCTGCGCAAGGACACCGCGGGATGGGTTCTGAAACAGGAGGGGGTGATCGGGGGCGAATCCGGCGTGCACCGCTCCGTGGGCTCCATCGCCATGGACGGCGCGGGCGATATCGCCATCGGCTATACGCGCACGGGGGGGAGCACGCCGTATTATCCCTCCATTTATTACAAGGGACGGCTGGCCTCGGACCCCTCCGGCACCATGCCGCAGGGCGAATACCCCATCGTGGACGCCACCTCCTCGAAAACCGACAACGAACGCTGGGGCGATTATTCCGGCATGGCCGTGGACCCCTCCGACGATTGCACGTTCTGGTACACCTCCGAATACGGCGGCATGGGCAACGTCAAGGTGGCCGCGTTCAAGTTCGACGCCTGCCTCTCCCAGGGGAAGATCGTCTCCCAGGCCGACCCCTTCGCCGATGCCTGTCCGGGCGGCGGGACGGGAAACGCCAACGGCGTCATTGACGCGGGCGAGACCATCACCCTGGACCCCGCGTTGAAAAACGCCGGAGGGGCCGCCCTCACCGGTCTCGCGGGCACGTTATCCACCACCACCACGGGCATCACGATCACCATCGCCTCGGCTTCCTATCCTGACATCGCCGGCGCCGCCACGGCGTCCAGCAATGCCCCTCATTTCGTCTTCACCGTCGGCGCCGGTATGGCCTGCGGGACGCCGATCGCCTTCACCCTCCACGTCACCGCCGCCGCCGGCGGCCCCTGGGACATCCCCATCACCCTGACGGTGGGCACTCCCGTCACGGGCGGCCCGCAAACCGTGCTCACCGAGGATTTCAAAAGCGCAAAGGTCCCCGCCCTCCCGCCGGGCTGGACCACGCAAACCACGGCCGGAGCCGCCTGGCAGACCGACCGGCTCGGATGCTCCAACAACGCCCTCCGGTATCCCGGTACCACAAAGGCGGCCGATTCCTGGGTGTTCACCCCGGGCATCGCCCTGAAGGCCGGCATCGCCTACACCCTCTCCTTTAATCAGAAGGACTCCAGCACCGCGGTCGTCAACAAGCTGGCGGCCACCGTGGGCCAGGCGCCCACCGCCGCGGCGCAGACCACCACGGTATGGAGCAACACCGCGCTCAAGAACGGCGCGTGCACACCGCGCGGCGGCGTCTTCACCCCGACCGCTACGGGAACCTATTATTTCGGTTTCCACACGACCAGCGCGGCCAACGCCCACTATATTTACGTGGACGATGTGTCGGTCAAGGCCGTCATCCCCCCCAGTTGCACCATGAACGCCTGTACACCTTAATAAAAGGCGGGAAAGCTTAAAGCGGGAAGGCGGGAACGCCGGAACGCTTGAGCGCAAATCAAACAGCAAGGGCCGGGCGGTTTTCGCCCGGCCCTTTTTCTATTTTCGATTGCGTTCCTGACTCCTGGAACTGCTCTTTACCGTCCGGCGGTCTTGCAGTCTCGCGGTCCGGCCTTAATATTCGGACTCCTTGACAGCCGCGCGGGTTCATGGTATGGTAAACAAGCCTAATTTTTCCGGAGTCAACAGATTAAGAACCTCTCCCCCACGCATGGACGCCATTCCCCATCTTACAGGAAAGAAGGAAGGACTATCTTTATGAAGAAAGCCATTTTTCTGCTGTCTTTGGTCCTCTGCCTGGCCGGCCTAACGGCCTGGGCGCAGGACGAGGAAGGCACCAGCACCGGCCCCGTTTACGTCAGCGATCCGGTGGTGCCCACCCTCACCCCGGCCATTCGGGACCTTCCCGATTACGTGCCCGACCCCAACATGTACGGGCAGGAAATGAAGCGGCGCGAGGACTGGGGCTTCACCCCCGTCGAATACGGGCATCCCCCCAAGGTGGACCCGCTGGGCCAACTTCAACACGGGGATGAGAAAAGCTTCTCCGAAAAATCGGATGCCGGTTTCGCCACGCTCATCCACAACTACGCGGGCCAAGCCTCCACCTCCTCGCCGCCCGATACCACGGGAGACGTGGGCCCGAACTACTTCGTCCAGGCCACCAACCAATCGGTCTCGACGGTGGCCTTCATCAACAAGACCACGGGCGCCTTCACCACGAAAACACTCGCGAGTCTCGCGTCCTCATCGCCGTGCAACACCGGTTTCTGCGACCCCATCGTCCTTTACGACCGCGTGGCCGACCGTTGGATCCTTTCCGAACTTCCCAGCGCCGACGCCAGCGTCTGCGTTTACGTGTCCACTTCGGGCGATCCCACGGGCACCTACTACGCCTACAACTTCGCCGTGGACAGCAGCGTGGATTACCCCAAGTACGGCGTCTGGCCGCAAAACGGAACCGGCGGCTCCTACTTAGTGGGCCTCAACGCCTCACATACGACGGGATACTGGGACCTCTGCGCCTTCGACCGGGCCAAGATGCTCGCGGGCCAGGCGGCGACGTACCAGGAATTTTCGGTTCCTCAACTGGCCAACGCGGGCTTTCAGCTCGTGCTGCCCTCCCATATGGAAGGGTCCATCCCGCCGCCCAACGGCGAGCCCGCCATTTTCGCCCGCCCCCACGATGACGAAAACGCCGACAGCCCCGCCGGCAACACGCCCACCTACGACTGGATTGATCTGTGGGCCTTGAGCGTGGATTGGACCACCCCGGCCAGCTCCACCTTCACCAAGCTGACCAACGTCCAGATCGGCGATTACGACATGACCCTTTGCGGGATGGGCTCCACATGGAATTGCATGCCCCAACCCGGCACAACCCAGAAGATTGATCCCATCCGCGAACCGCTCCATTGGCCGCTCCATTACCGGAACTTCAGCGACCATCAGTCGCTGGTGGGCACCTTCGTGGAGGACTATGACGGCACCGACCACGCCGCCCTGCGCTGGTTCGAGCTGCGCAAGCCCGAGAGCGGCGGCAGTTGGACCCTCTACCAGGAAGGCGTCCTCGGCGGCGAGGCCAATATCCACCATTCCGTGGGCTCCATCAGCATGGACAAGATGGGCGACATCGCCATCGGTTACACGCGGACGGGGACCACGGCACCCTACTACCCCTCCATCCTTTATTCGGGCCGTCAGGTCACCGATACCCTCGGCACGATGCCGAACTATGACCTGACCATCCAGGCCGGGGCGTATTCCAAGACGGGCGATGAGCGCTGGGGTGATTACTCCGGCATGGCGTCGGATCCCTCCGACGACTGCGCCTTCTGGTTCACCACCGAATATATGACCTCGAATACCAACTGCGGCACAAGGGTGGCAGCCTTCGAATTCGGAACGTGCATCACCCTGAACTCCGTCTCCGCCACCGTGGCCGATTCCTGCGCCTACGGCGGCGCCGGCAACGGCAACGGCGTCATTGATCCGGGCGAGACCGTGACCCTCGACGCGACGGTTCAAAACCTCAGCTATGTCACGGCCCTGTCGGGCATCAGCGCTGTCCTCTCAACGACGACCAGCGGCATCACCATCACGAACACGACGGCGGCTTACTCCAACCTCGCCGTGCGGGGGACGGGATCCAGCGGCGCGCCCCATTTCACCTTCACCGTGGACCCCTCCGTCGCCCTCGGGACCACCATCGCCCTCAACCTCCATTTCACTGCCGCCAGCGGCGGTCCCTGGGACATCCCCTTGAGCTACACCGTCGGCCAGTGCTCAACGGCGAGCGACGTGACGGCCACCCAGGTCACCACGCCCCTGTCGGCCACCAACAGCACGGCCACCTCCACCGTCACCCCCGCCTTCACGGCCACCGCAGCGAATACGGCCATCCTCTCCTATACATCCGCCTACACGGGCGCCCCGTCCACCCTCTTCGGGCCCGACGACATGGCGACCGTGGGCAACTGGACCACGAGCGGAACGGTCACCGACACCACCGCCACGCACTGCAGCCACACCACCAATTACGCCCGTCTGGCGGGCGCCACCGGCGGAGGCGCATCCATCACCCTGACCACCGCCGTTTCCACGGTGGGCCTGACCAATATCAAGGTGACCTTCGACTACGCGGTCAGCAACACCAGCAGCAGCACTGCCGTGCGGCTGGACTGGAGCGCCAATAACGGAAGCACATGGACCACGGGCGCTTTTTCCGGAGGCACCACCACCTGGGTCTGCGGCAACACCGTCACCCTTCCGGCGGGCGCCGCGGGCGTCTCCCAGTTGAAGATCCGCTTCACCAACCCGGGAACAAGCTCAAGCCGCTATGCTTATGTGGATTATGTGAAAATCACCGGCACACCAACCTCCACGTCCGGATCCTGGACCGCAAACGCCCGCGTGTCCCTCGTGGATCCCTCCAGCACGGTCACCGTGTTGAAGCCCTACGGGACGGCGGACGCCAGCCCCTACGACGTTCATTCCTACTACACCGGCGCCGGCACCTATTCGGTCCGGGTTGAAGAAAATGCCGGAAACACCGCCACCATCACGGCCGCGACCCTGCACGTCGTGCAGAACGCCTCATGCACCGGAAACACCTGCTCGGCCGGCGCGGCCCCCGGCGCGCCCTCCATCACGGCCGTCACGGACGTGAGCGCATGCGCCGCCAGCGGCATCACCGTCACCTACACGGCCGGCTCCGGCGCCACAAGCCATAACCTGTTGAAAGACAGCGTGGTGGTGGTGACGGGCTACACCTCCGGTGGTACCTATGTTCCCGGCGACACATCAAGCCATGCCTACATCGTGCAGGCCGTCAACACCTACGGCACAACAAACAGCGCGGGCGTGGCGGGGACCGACGCCAACGGAGCCCCCGGCGCGCCGACCATCACCGGCATCACGGATGTCAGCGCGTGCGCCCAGAGCGGCATCCAGGTCGCCTACACGGCCGGTTCCCCCGCGGGTTCGAGCTACAACCTGTTGAGGAACGGCACCAGCGTGGTCACGGGATACACCTCCGGCACCACCTATAACCCGGGCAGCACCACGAGCTACACCTACACCATCCAGGCCGTCCTGGGGTCGTGCACCACGCTCAGCGGAACCTCGGTCTTCGCCGACGCCAACGGCGCTCCCGGCGCCCCCACCATCACCGGCATCACGGATTTCAGCGCCTGCGCCCAGAGCGGCATCCAGATCGCCTACACGGCCGGTTCCCCCGCGGGTTCAAGCTACAACCTGCAGAAGGACGGCGTCAATGTGGTGTC
>Ga0182019_10000878_pt1 | contig 14879 bp, 15 predicted proteins | sample 812E2MmetaG_FD_120483 | JGI IMG/M metagenome (GOLD analysis project Ga0182019, IMG submission 120483) | Permafrost microbial communities from Stordalen Mire, Sweden - 812E2M metaG | ecosystem: Environmental > Terrestrial > Soil > Wetlands > Permafrost | place: Sweden: Stordalen | collected...
GAAGGTCGGCCGCGGACGGCCGCCCGCAGCTGAACGCCGAGGCGTTGACCACCTATGCTCCTGGTAATTGGCACAGCACTCGGCTTCTTGCTCGCGGGATCGGCGTTCCTCGTCGTCCGTGGTCTCGTCGGGCTGTTTCGATGGAGACGGAAGGCTGCGGCCTTGAGGTTGCTCGGCGGCGTTGTGCTCTTTGCCGTCACAGTTCTCCTGCTCGGAGGGGCCTCATACTTGCTCGGGTCGCGCAAGCTCGGCGAAGGCGCGACGGTCGCCACGGAAAAGGCTCGGGTTCTCGCCGCGAACATCTCGACGCTGATGAACCTCTCCTTTCTTGGCATTCCATTCGGCGCGCTTGTTGGCCTTATTGCGGAGCTTCGCGCGAGAAGGCCGCCCAACCAATAGGCGGTTGATCCGGTCGCGGGAATAGAAACTCTGTCTGTCTGGCGGAGGGTCGAGCGGCCGGATCAAACGTCGTGTTGAACGAAAGCGCGGGTTCGAGAGGTGAGAGCGGTTGTTCCCCCATGGGCAAAGTGGAATGGTTTTGTGGCCCATGCGAGATGCGGGGCGATGGTTCGGACTTGTTGTCTGGGTTGTGAGGACTTCGATTGGGTCGATGAGGCGCGATTGGTGGGCAACCTGGCCAGGCACAAGCAGGCCTTTGGCGATCAATGCGCGGAAATATCCATTGCCATCAGCAAAGCACGATCGCCGGGGTTGGAGTCTGCCTGCTGGGACCTTTCCCCGGAAACACGAGCGGTCCTTGCGGTCTGGTGAGGCGCCAATGTTCGCGCAGGCTCCCGAGCAGGCGATGCGGAAGCACGACAAGGCGCGGACGATCGCCTTTGCCGTGACGAACGTGGATGAGGCCAGCCTTGCTGTCGATGTCGCGGCACTCGAGCGCCAAGATCTCGGAGATGCGCAAGCCGGTCCCATAGGCGGTCGGCGGGCTTGCCGCTGAACGGCAAGGCATTGGGCAGACTACGACGGGGTCGGAAAGTAGGCGACCCGAAGTTCATTGGCCAACGTGAAGAAGCGTGGATCTGCAGTCCACATCTGAAATCCTCCGACCACTGCGGATGCCAGGATGTTTACGTCGATCCAGCCGACACCTCGCCCGAATAGTCGTCGCTCACGCACAAACTCCATTACTTCCTGGTGGGCGACCGAGTTGGCTTGGTGCATCTGCGAGTAAGCTTCGAGAAGATTTCTTCTTCCGCCACCTATATCGCCGATCAGCAATTCCCCGAAAACCATCTCGTGGCCAACCACCTCGTCGCGACCAAGAAGTTCGTCAAGGCCGCTGGCAAATGGCTCACGGCCAGCAAGGAACCGAATCCAGACCGAAGTATCCACTAAGACCATCACGCTGCCCTACGGCTTCTCGGATACTCCCTGCGGCGGGGCACGTCGCGAGCGCGTGGCTCCGCGCCACGAAGCGCGCGCAACCGCTCATAGGCGGCGTGCCGAACAAGCGCCTCAAGGCCGAGCCTAACCGTGTCTGTGTCAGTATTGGCATGACACGCAACCTTGGCATGCCGAAGCAGTTCCTCGTCGATGTGCATAGTCTTCTTCATACCGCTGATGCTACCATACCTAGATGGCAATATCAGCCATATCACGGTAACGCTGCCCAACCAATAGGCGTCTGATCCGGTCGCAGGAACAGAAGCTCTGTCTGTCTGGCGGAGGGTCGAGCGGCCGGAACCGCGCCCCGCTCCTCCGTCGCCTACCGCCGGCTCCAGTGGTTCACACCGGCGCGGGTCTGCGAAATCACCTCCAGCAAAGCCGAGCGGTCATCCACGTTGCCCACGAAATCGATCTCGGAGGCATCCACAATGAGCAGCGGACCGTCGTTGTAGGCGAAGAAAAACTCGGAGTAGGCCTTGGCCACCTCGCGCATGTATTCCCGGCGGATGGGTTTCTCCTCGGGCCGTCCTCGCTTCTCGACCCGTGCCATCAGCACCTCGGCGCGCGCCTGCAGGTACACCACCAGATCAGGCGCCACCACGCGCGGCCGCAGCGCCTGGTAGACACGGTCGTAAAGCGCCAGTTCGTCAGCCGACAGGGTCAAGGTGGCGAACAGGCGATCCTTGGCGAAAAGGTAATCGGCCACTAGGCCGCCCCGCTCGAACAGATGGCCTTGGGCCAAGTCGGCCTGCTGACCGTAGCGCTGCAGAAGGAAGAAGAGCTGGGCCGACAGGGCGTAGCGCCGCGGATCGCGATAAAAGGATGCCAGAAAGGGATTGCCGCCCGGGTCTTCGCGCACCAGGCGCGCGCCCAGGCTTTCCGCCAGGATTTCGGCCAGGCTGCTCTTGCCCACGCCGATGGGGCCTTCCACCGCGATGTAGCGAGGCCGGTTCTGTGGCTTCATGGTCACGGGTCGGCGTCCTGCCTCCCTATCGCTAGCACAATTTCCAGCCGAGCCGAAGTAACTGCCTGCCGGGTCGGCCGCGCCACCCGCAGCCCGGACTTCACCCGGCGAGAAACGCAGGCTGCGAAGTCAAGCCAGGCGGGCGAAACCCCAAAGCCCACGTCTCGGCCCAGCTCAACCGCCACCTGACGCAAGACGCCCCGAGCGTCGATTTCGAGCGACAGTGAAACGCGAAGGGTGTTGGGTGCCGAGTCAGGGACTGCATCCATGCAAGGCTGGAGCAGGCGCGGACGGCTGCGCCAAGCAGCATCAATCAGAGGAGCGGGCAAAGGACCCTCGGACTGCACCGTGGCGGCGGCCACCACCCGAGCGCGGCGCCGAGGGTGTGGCGGTTCTTCCGCGCCCGCGGCGGCAAGCGCGAGGAGATGATTCTCCGCCTGTTTCCGCCAGCGGCTGTCCGGCTGAAGCGCCAGGAAGCGCTGGAATGCCTGCATCGCCTCTGCGCCCTTGCCTGAAACCGCCAGCGCCAGCCCACGGTAGTAGTGGACCTCGGCCGCGGGCACCAGGGCCGCGCCCGAATACGGATCAGCCGCGGCGTCGAGCAAGGCGAACCCGGGGTCATGGGCGAGCGCCCGTGCCATGGCTTGGTGCGCGTCGAGATCGCGGGCCGCACGGTCGTACGCCACGGCCAGACCATAGAGCGCCAGCGCACGCTTGCTGTCACGCTCGGGCTCGCCTTGCCCTTGATCGAGCAGGCCTAGCGCCTTGCCAAAACGTGCTTCGGCGTCTTGCAACCGACCCAGAGTCATTTGCAGTTCTGCCGCCTTGATGTGCACTGTGGGCAGGGTGCGGGGATCCGCGATTTCCAGATGGCGATCATACTCGCGCAGGGCCTCGGAGAACTGGCCCGCCTGGGCACGCGCGGCCGCCAGGGCCAGGCTGCAGGGAAAGACCTCGGCTGGCCCGCGCGCCAACCGGCACGCGTGCTCAAGGGTAGTCACCGCTTCGACGGCGCGGCCCGCGCGGACCAGCACATCACCCAGCGCGACCAGTGCAGAGACGTCTTGTGGCTGCTGCGCCAGGGCCTGGCGCAGCCAGATCTCCGCCTTATGCAACGCCTGGGTCTCGGCCGCAGGACTGCCGACTGGCGCGGCTGCGAGCTCGACGCGCGCACGTGCCAGCAGCGCGCCTGCTGCTTCCAACCGCGCGTCTGGTGGGTTGCCAGCGTCGCTAGCCGGCCCCGCTGCGGCGACGCGAAAACTCGCGGCCACGACGGCCGGGACCACCAAAGCCGCGCAGCGAACCATGCTGGATTGAGTGTAGCAGAGCCACCCAATCGGGCCGGAGAAGTCGCTTTCGCCTACTTCCCCCGCCTGCGGAGCAGCACCAGCCGGGAAGCAGGCCGTCGGGCCATTTCCACGAACTCGCCGCTGGCAAGCGCGCGCGCGCCGCTGTCCGAACCGAAGCCCCCGGTGTTCTCCCCGTACAGGAGGTAGTCAGCCCCTTCGTAGCCATCGCGCAAATCCAGGCAGTCCAATCGCGACGACACGTGCGGATGCTCTTGCTCGCTGACCGCCAGCGCAGCCTTCTTCGGCACCATGGCGGCCAACTCGCGCAGATCCCGCGCCTTCTGCTTGTCCGCTGCGGTAAGCGGCCTGAATTCTCCGATGTTGGCGAAGCCACCCTTGAACTTGCTGCTGGGAGGTGCGGCGCCCCAGACGTTGGTCGCCAGCAAGGTGCCGACTGCCATCGCGCAAACCGCTCCCCATTGCTTAATCCGCCCCGCCTTGCCCTGCCCCATCATGGACAACGCGATCGCCGCGGCCAAGAACAGGAAGGGGATGTTGTAGCAAACGTACTGAAAACTGATCTCGACGGTGGGACCATAGCCGGTGGTCAGCAAGGTGAACAAGGCGCCGGGCAGCAGGCTGAGCCAGAGCAACCGACGGCGCAGCGGCAGAAAGGCCAGCGGCACAGTGGTGAGCAGGAAGAAGTTCATCTTCTCGGTCGTGATCAGTGTCTTGAACACATAGACCGGATTGGTAAGGAAGGTCTTGGCCACGCCGCCAAAGGAATTTTCGCCGGTTGGGTATAGTTCCCGGTACAGGTCGCTGTACCAGGACGTCCCAAAGCGCGGCATGACGACGAACTTGATGACGACGAAGTAGACGGCCGAAATGGCGAAGAGAAGCGCGCCCAGCCGCGGCCGCTGTCCGGCCAGCATGAGGTAGATCCCGACTACGATAAACCCGATGGGGATGTCCTCGCGGCACCCGAGCGCGAATAGGAAGAACAACGAAAACAGAAGCGGACGCCGCCCATCTAGAAAATTCAGCGCCCAGAGGGTGAAGGCCACGCCAAAGGGCTGGAAGTGAACGTCGTAGAAATTCGCCTGGTGCATCGGCGCGTACATCAGGTAGGCGAAGGCCAGCAGCAGGGCCATGTTTCGCGAGATGCGCCGGGCAGCGAAGCAATAGAGGGGTATCGCGCCACTACCCAGCGCCGCGGCTTGCAGGACGAGCAGCGTTTCCGAGTCCGGGTGCAAGGCGTAGAAGGGCAAGAACGCGTACATGGTGAATTCGGCGTGGTTGCTCAACATCAACCAGTTTGCGCCGTGGCGAAACACCACCGTGCTGCGAAAGGGATGCCCGTGCAGGGCGTTGTAGAACATGTTGTTGTACGACCCGAGATCAAACGCCATGGTCCCGAAGTGACGGTGGTTGACGACGGTGTAGATGCCCATCCAGACCCCGTAACCGAGCGCCCCCAACACCACGAGGATGAACTCAGGCGAAATTACAGGCCGAACCCGATCGAGCAGGCGAGACCAGGCTGCTGCGGCCGCGCCGATCCATCGCGCCACCACCAACCGCGCGAACAAGAGTTCAGTGCTGGCCGCGCGAAACAACAACTCCGCCACGACAACGACCACGGCGATCGCCGCGATCCTGGGAAAGGTGTCCCATTCGCCAACCCTTAGCAAGGGATAGGCGAAACCGAGCAGGATAATCGGTGAAAGCAGTCGGGCCGTGCGCATCACCCGTGCGGTCCGCGCCTTGGGCCGGCCCCAGGACCACAGGGCGAGCGCCAGCAAGACGCCTGCCCCGGCACCAGCGGCCACATAGATCAGAAGCCGGGTCCGCATGGGCGTGTCAGTGGTGTTCGCTCCCACGAAGCCAACAATCCACTTGCCCCGGAACAACTGCGCGACGAAGGCGGCCAGGGAGAAACCGCAGAGAGCGAGCATGAGAGTCGCCCGCGCCAGCACCCCAAATTCCTGCGGCCCCATCTGCCGAAGCGGCCCGCGCCGTGGCGCAGCCTGCAGGGGCGGCGTTACGCCCGAGTCAGCAAGCGAGACTGGCTCGGCCGCCGCGACGGCCGGGTCAAGTACCGGAGCTGGGTCGGCCATTGCCACAGCGCTCGGATCCGCTACCGGACTTGCTTGGTCGTCGAACAGCGGCTCGAGATCCGAAACTTCGATCTCGGAATCTTGGCTTGCGCCGGCTCCGGGTGGTCCGCCTTGGGGTGGTGCGTCTTGTTCTCGCATTCAGATGACCGAGAATGCCTCCACCTGAGAGTGCCCTGCAAATCTCATTGGAGCAAGATCCGCGTCCCGTCGAAATCGAAGCGGAAACGCAGCTCCTCAAGCCCTGCCTGGGCCATCGCTCGCGCCAGTTTTCGGCGATTCTCGGCGTAGAACATCAGAAAACCCCCGCCCCCGGCACCCACCAGTTTTCCGCCGATCGCGCCGTTGGCCCGAGCCAGCGCGTACCACGCGTCGATCTTGGGGTTCGACATGGCGCCCGATCGCCGCTTCTTGACCTCCCAGTGCTCGTGAAAGATCTCGCCAAGTTCTGCGCACCGCCCCGCTTCCAGCGCGCGCTGGCTGCGCAGGCCCAGCTGTTTGACGAAGTGCAGGTTGTCGATCACCGCCGCTTCATCTTTGCGGGTGCGCGAATCTTGGTCCTGCAGAATGGCGTTGGCACTGCGATCGAACCCGGTGAAGAACAGCGCCAGGTTGTCCTCGAGATCGAAAAGCGTCTGCGGACTCAACTTGAGCGGGGCCACATCTACCTTGTCGTTGCGGTGGAACTGGAAGCAGGTGATGCCCCCATAGGCCGAGATGTATTGGTCTTGCTTGCCCACCGGCGAAGCCAGGCGATCGATCTCGATCTCGCAGGCCAGACGAGCGATGTCGCCGGTGTCGAGCGGCTTCTTCTCGAATGCACTGAGCGCCTTGACCAGCGCGGCGGTGAACGCCCCTGAAGAGCCGAGTCCGGTACCCGATGGGATGTCGGCGAGAGTGGTGATTTCGATCTGCCAGGGATCCGGCGCCATCGAACGCAAGGTTTCGCGCATGATGGGATGTTGCACGTCGTCCACGCGATCCACGTGTTCCAGGTGGGAATACTTCAGGAAGATCCCGGGCGTGAACGGGCGAATCACCGAGACATAGACGTACTTATCAATTGCGGCGGAGATGAGAGCGCCCCCATGGTTGCGATAGTACGAGGGCAGGTCCGTGCCCCCACCACCGAGAGTGATCCGCAACGGACTTCTGACGATGATCATACTTGCGATACCTCGTAGATTCGTTCGACCACCCGCAGCGCTGCCACGGCATCCGAAAGCCCGGACGCGGGTTGCCGGCCCAAAGCTATGTCTTGGTAGAATTCCGCTAGCTCGGCTGCCCAAGAATTGTCGCCACGCGGATACTCCCAAGACACTGTGTCGGGCGGCCCCATTTCCGGCAGCATGCGAAAGTGGGTCAGCCGCTCCACCCCGTAGCTGCCACCCAATCCCTGCACTTCCAGCTTGCCGTCCCGACCGAACACCTCGAACGAGAAAAGGTTCTTCCATTCGGAACAACTGCAGTGCATGAAAGCCACCCTCTTCTCTGCGGTTCGCAGCAGCAGAAATGCATTGTCGTCCACCGGCATGTTCCAAAACCAACAGCCCGCCAGTCCGTCCACTGCGACGAATTCGCCGGCGAACCAGCGGGCCAGATCGATGAGGTGCATGCCTTGATCAATCAGCTCGCCACCACCCGACACCTCGGGACGCGCCCGCCACTCTTTGTCGTAGCCCACCCGTCCCCCATGCCCGTAGCGCGCGCGCAGGTACATGAGAGGCCCGACGGCTCCCGCAAGGAACATCTCGTGCGCCTTGCGCAGGGCCGGATGGAAGCGATGGTTGAAGCCCACGCGCACCAGCACGTTGCGCGCGCGCGCCGCCTGCACCACGGCCTCCAGCTCGGCCGCCCGACGTGCGCCTGGTTTTTCCACCAGCACATGCTTGCCAGCCTCGACCGCGGCCAAGCTCACCGGCGCCAGCCAATCATGGGTGGTCGCCACCACAACCATCTGCACCTCCGGCCGCTTGACCATCTCGCGCCAGTCCGCCACTGCCTGCGCGCCATGTTCAGCAGCCAATGCCTGCGCGCGCTCGAAAACCGCATCCGCGCACGCCACCAGTTTCCCCGCACCCAGGGCCTGCGCGCGTTTGCGCCCGATTAGCCCGCAGCCGACGATGCCCACCTTCATCATTTCGCCCACTCCTGGCCCCGGTCCTTGGGTACGATTCGCCTCAACGTGTAGATGTCGGAACCTTCGATCTCGCGAATGTGCTCGGCCAAGCGCTGCCATGGATCCCACACGGCGCTGAGTAGCCGTCCGGTGATACCCGCGCTTTCGTCCGTGGCGAGAAACAGGCAAAGCTCCGCAGCCCGTCGCGCGGTCGCTGCACCGTCCTTCTGCATGGTCTCCAGGGCACGCTGGTAGTCGGCACCCGCGCGCTCGGGCCCGGCACTCACTGTCTCACGCATCATCGAGGTGTTCATCGCACCCGGCGCCACGGCGTTCACTCGGATCCCGTGCGATTTGACCTCTGCGGCCAGAGTTTCCGTGAAACGCACGAGGGCAGTCTTGGCGCTGGCATAGGCTGAAAAATTCTCGCGCGGCCCGGTGGCGCCACCGCCTGACAGGTTGATGATGCTCCCCTTCTTGCGCCGAAGCATGGCGGGCACAGCCGCTCGGCACAACTGCACCGGCACAAGAAGGTCGAGCTTGACCGCCGTCTCCCACGCCTGCCAGTCGCACTCCCAGAGCTTGCCGATGGGACCTTGTATGGCGGCATTGTTCACCAGCACCTCCACCCCACCCCGACGCTCCAGTTGCTCAAGCACGCTCCGCAGACCGGAATCGCTGCTCAGATCAGCCGACAGGACGTCCAAGACCTGCCCGGCCGCAGCCTGGGGCTGCAAAGCCTCGCGCAGACGGTCGAGTTCCCGGGCGTCGCGCGCCACCACGATCAGGTTAGCGCCCTCGCTCCAGAAGAGCCGGGCGATCTCCAGCCCCAGCCCGCGCGTGCCGCCGGTGACCAGTGCCTGTCTCCCGTGCAGACGCATGGCTAGCTTCGCTCCAGAACCCAGGGGTTGTCTTGCAGAAACTGCAGGGTGCGCTCGATACCTTGCTTGATGGTGAGCCTCGGCGCCCAGCCCAGCTTTCGGATCTTGCCGCAGTCGAGAAGAATGAATGGACTGTCGCCAATCCAGCCGCGCTCGCCGCCAGCATAGGCCAAGGCAGGTCGCAGCCCCAACTGGCCGGTGATCCACCCAATCGAGTCGTTGACCTTGCAGAATTCGTCAGTGCCCAGGTTGAACACTTCGACCGGGCCGCTCGCCCGGTCCATGGCCAGGAGAATGGCGTCCAGGCAGTCCTGCACATAGAGGTAGGACTTGCGCTGCTGTCCATTGCCCAACACGTGCAGCTGATTGGGATGATCGATCAGTTGCTTGTAGAAGTCGAAGACATGTCCGTGCGAATAGCGTTCGCCCAGAATCGACACGAACCGGAATATGCAGCCACGCATTCCGAATCCAGTGCAATAGGCTGCAATCAATGCCTCTCCCGCCGCTTTGGACGCCCCATAGAGCGACGTCTGCAAGGGAAAGGGCGCATCCTCGGGTGTAGGAAATACCTGGGGCTCGCCATATACCGAGCCAGTCGACGAAAATCCGATCTGCTTGACGCCACCCAGTCGCATCGCCTCGAGCACATTCCAGGTCGCGATGGTGTTCTGCTCCAGATCCCTGCGCGGGTGATCGGTTCCGAAGCGCACGTCAGCGTTGGCCGCCAGGTGCATCACCACATCCGCGCCTGCCACGGCTACAGTCAAGTCCTTCAGGTCCAGCACATCCCCGCGCACCAAGCGAAATCGCTTGTGCTCCTGCGCCTTGGCCAAGAATTCCATCCGTCCGGTGGAGAAGTTGTCATAGCCAACCACTTCATGGCCATCGGCAAGCAGTCGATCGGCAAGGTTGCTGCCCACGAACCCCGCGCAACCCGTGACAACGTACTTCATCAGAAGTCTCTGCGGTCCTCCGGGACCGCCGCTTGCGGTCCCCGCGCGCGTTGGGTTTCGCTCTCGTCCAATCTCTGCACCGGCTCAGCCAGGCCGAGCGATTCCTCGACGATGAACTTGGGCCGCCGCTTGGCCTCATCATAGATGCGGCCGATGTACGCCCCCAGCACGCCCATGCTCATGAGCTGAACCCCGCCCAAGAACAGCATCAGAATACAGGTGGTGGCCAGACCCTGGGCAAACATATACAGCCCCTTGGCCTTCAAATACGCCACCAGAGGCACCGCCAGCAGAGCCAGGGTCGCCATGGCCACTCCCGCGACGACCATCAAACTGAGCAGCGCATCCGAAAAAGCGATGATGCCGTTGATCCCGATACGCAGACTTCCCGTCAAACGATTGTACTTGCCCTGGCCGCCCGCGCGCGCATCTCGATCGAAGGGCACCAGAATCGTCTTGAACCCCACCACGCTGACCAGCCCGCGCAGAAAGCCGTGGCTCTCCCTGAGCTTGACGATCTCTTCGACCACCCGCCGGTCCATCAGGCGAAAATCCCCGGTGTTGCGCGGGATGGGCACCGTCGACATCCGATTGATCGCCCAGTAGCCCGAATACGCGATGATGCGCTTGAAAATCGTCTCGCCCTGGCGCGACCGGCGTTGCGGAACCACGACCTTGTAGCCTTCGCGCCACAGCCGCACCATTTCCCCGATGAGCTGCGGAGGATCCTGCAGGTCGCAGTCGATCACAACCACGGCCTGCCCGCTGGCATACGCCAGGCCGCCCAGGGTAGCCGCGGGCTGGCCAAAACGTCGCGAGAACAACAGTAGCTTGATCCTGGAATCGCGCGCGTGCTCCTGCCGTATCAGATCGACCGTGCCGTCGGTACAAGGATCCGCCGCAAAGATGATCTCATAATCCTGCGTGACCGGCGCCAAGGCCGCCCGGATTCGCTGCAGGAATTGCGGCAGGGTTTGCTCCTCGTTGTAGACGGGAACCACGATGGAAAGCAGGCAGGGCATGGCGGTCTCAGGTCAGGCGGGTCCAGGGCGGATGATAGGGAGTTCTCGCCGCGCCGGTCAATCGCTGAGTGGTGCCAGGCGCGGCCGAACCGGTGACGCCCCCGCCCGTGATGTCCAGCATCGGTCAGGTGGCCAGAGGCTGGCACGAGGCGTCGACCGCGGATAGACTGTCAGCCATGACCAAGCACAACACCTACTTCGACGGCAAGGTTCAAAGTCTCGGCTTCGAGCGCAACGGTCGCCGCGCAACCGCGGGAGTGGTGCAGCCCGGAGAATTCCACTTCGATACCGGCGGCGCCGAACGGATGATCATCGTCAGCGGCGAGCTCGCCGCCCGTCTGCCTGGCGGCGAATGGAAGCACTACCCGGTGGGCACTGCATTCGAGATTCCGGCGAAGACCGGTTTCGACATCCGCGCGATGGAGCCGGCCGCGTACATCTGCGAATTCATCTAGAACAAGACACGGATGAGCACAGCACGCGAACGCTACGATGTCCTCTGCGCGCCTTGGGTCTGAAGCTCGATCTCACGCGCGGGCAGGAGCGCCGGACATTACGCGATTCCTCTGTCGGGCTCATGAAACCAAGGGTCTGATTAGGGCATCGGCGCAGGACTTGCTCTTGTGCCCAAGGCAGGGCAGGGTAGCGGGTTCCTCCCCACCCCTAGCCAAAGGAAGCCACTGTCGTGCAGTACCTGATGGACCTGTTCCACAAAATCTACAATGTCCAGGGCATCATCCAATGGGGCGGGATGGTCGCGCTGGTAGCGGTGATATTCTCCGAGACCGGGCTCCTGGTGGGATTTTTTCTTCCCGGCGACTCGCTGCTGGTCACGGCCGGTATCTTCTGCACCTCGGCTAACCCTACCGGCCGGCCTCTGCTCGACATCGTGTGGCTGAACCTGGCGGTTGCCATTGCCGCCGTGGCTGGCGATCAAGTCGGTTTCTACATTGGCCTCAAGACCGGGCCCAGGATCTTCAAGCGCGAGAGCTCACTCTTCTTCAACAAGAAGCACCTCATCCGCACCCACGAGTTCTACGAGCGTCACGGCGGCAAGACCATCATCCTGGCGCGCTTCATTCCCATCATTCGCACCTTTGCCCCGGTGGTGGCGGGCGTGGGCAACATGAACTACCGCCGTTTCGTCAGCTACAACGTGTTCGGCGGAATCGGCTGGGTACTCAGCATGACTCTCATCGGCTTCGGTCTTGCGACCACCTGGCCGGGCGTGACCAAACACATCGAGAAGCTGATCATTCTGGTCATTTTCTTGTCGCTTTTGCCTGGTATCATCGCCTACGCCAAGAACTACCTGGCCAACCGAAAAGATGGCAAGAACGCCGCCTGACAAGAAGTCTTCCCCGCGCCCCAGCAAGGCCCAGCCCGCCCCGGTCGCGCCACGCCCGGTCCGGGCGCCGCAGCCGCCGCGGGTGGCGTTCCCCAAGAAGAACCAGCAGCCCACGCCGGCGGCCTTCACCGCGCGCCTGCCACTTGCCCTGGGAAAACGCTTTGAAGCCGCACGCAGCTTCCTGCTCAAGCAGAAGGAAGTCGTGGAGGACGTGTACTTCTACGGCCCGTCGACTGGATGGGCCTTGCGCTACCTGTGCGGAGGCAAGCCCCTGTGCGCCCTGCTGCTGCACAGCGATTGGCCGGTGGCCATCGTGTCGCTGGAGGCGGCTGCCAGCGCGGCGGTGGATTGGCAAGCCCTCTCGCCCATCGGCCAGCGCGCCCAGAAGACGGCGCACGGCAGCCCGTCGCGGCTGTGGCTGGACATTCCGCTGGCCGGCACCGGCGCCGCCGATTTCAAAATAATCATCCGCGCCAAGCTGGCGAGCATGGCGCCATGACAAATTGAGAAACTCGGCGGACAGCCCCGACGTCCAAGCAAGACTACCATGGCTGACTTCGGCGTTATTTGTGTCCTCATCGCGTTGCTGGTGGCAACCTACGCCGGGGCAGCGTCGCTGGTAGGAGCCCGGCGCGACAATGCGCGACTGCTCGAATCGGGACGGGCCGCTGTGTACGCTCTGGCGGGGGTGCTGGGACTGGCCAGCGTGGCCATGGTGCAGGCATTTGTGTCGGGCGACTTCAGCATCAAGTACGTCCAGCACTACTCCGATGCGCAGGCACCGCTGGCCTACAAGATATCGGCGTACTGGGGCGGGCTGGACGGATCCATGCTGTTTTGGGTGGCGCTGCTGGCCGGGTTCGCGGCCATCGCGGTGTACAGCAACCGGCACCGTCAGCGTGAGATCCTGCCCTACGCCATCGCGGTGATGGCCGCGGTAGCGGACTTCTTTCTCTACCTCATCATCTTCGAGAAGAACCCCTTCGACACTTTTCTCGTGGAAGTGCCAGCCTCGGGCCAGGGCCTGAATCCACTTCTGCAAAACCCATACATGGTTACCCATCCGCCGGCGCTCTACGGCGGGTTCGTGGGAATCACCATTCCCTACGCCTTTGCCATGGCGGCACTCATATCGGGCCAGCTTGATGACGCCTGGCTGGCCTCGATTCGCCGTTGGGCGCTCGCCTCCTGGTTCCTGCTCACCCTCGGCCTGGTGCTCGGCATGATCTGGGCCTACGAGGTTTTGGGCTGGGGCGGGTTCTGGGCCTGGGATCCGGTCGAGAACGCCGGCCTTCTGCCCTGGTTGACTGCGACCGCGATGCTGCATTCGATGAAGGTGCAGCAGCGGCGCGGACAGTTACGTCGGTGGACCTTCACCCTGGTCATCCTGACCTTCTTTCTCACCATCTTCGGCACCTTCATGACCCGCTCAGGCATCGTGCAATCGGTGCACGCCTTTGGCAAGGACACGCGCCTGGCCTGGATCTTCACCATCTTCATGGGCCTGGTTCTGCTGGTCAGTTTCGGCTTTCTGTTCGCGCGCCTGCCAGCTTTGCGGCGGGCGCGACCACTCGATTCCTGGCTATCGCGTGAGGCGGCGACCGTGGCGACCAACTGGGTGTTCGTGCTGGCCGCCTTTGTGCTGATGTTCGCCACCATGTTCCCCACCTTGACCGAAGCCATAGGTCGCGAGCGCATCAGCGTGGGCGCGCCTTTCTTCAACCGCTGGATGGTGCCCATCGGGATCGCGCTCTTGCTGCTCACCGGGCTCTGCTCCATCCTGGCGTGGCGTCGAACCGCGCTGCCTGAGCTGCGCCGCCGCCTGATTGCCCCGCTGCTCACGGGAATCGTCGCCGCCGGGGTCTGTATCGCCGGTGGTCTGGGCTCGTCCAAGGCTGCGCTGCTCTGCCTCGGGTTGTCGGGCTTCATCGCGGCAGCAGTGGTGCAGGAGATCGGCCGTGGCTTGCACAGCCGCAGACGCAGCACGGGCCAGGGGCCGCTGGCGGCGCTGGCGGCGCTGCTTCTCCGTGTCCGTCGCCCCTATGCCGGCTATCTGGTCCATCTCGGCATCGCGCTCATGTTCCTGGGATTCGCCGGTCAGGCCTTTTCCCGCGAGCAATCGGTGGTATTTTCCGTCGGCCAGACTCGCAGCTTTGGCAAGTACGGCATCCGATTCGACGGGTTTTCGCAGACCGAGGATCTGCAAAAGAGTATGGTCACCGCCGAGCTCACCGTCCTGCTCGACGGCAAGCCCGCGGGCCAGTTGCTCCCGGCGCGCTGGTACTACAACAAGCGGCCCGAGGAGCCGGCCACCGAGGTTGCCATCCGGCGCGGCCTGGCGGAAGACCTCTATATCACCATGGGCAAGCACGATGTGGACGGAGGCACGGCGGCGCTCAAGCTGGTCAGCAACCCGCTGGTCGACTGGATGTGGCTGGGCTTTCTACTCATGGCCGCGGCGACCGGGCTCGTGCTCCTGCCCGATGGCCGATCGGTCCCCGCCGTGTCACGCGCTCACTTTTCCTTCGGCAGCGTGACCATCACCTTGCTGGGTGCAGCTGCGGCCCTGGTTTTTGGCGTCGTAGTTGCTCGTCTGCCCTTGGGCGCGCCGTTGCTGGTGCTTGGTCTGGGCGGACTTGGCCTTGGCCTGACTGCGCTGGCTGTGTACCGCGTGTTGGATCCGCTGCTGCGACAGGAAGCCATCACCAGCGCAGAACGCCGCGCTCTGATCGAGGAAGAACTGCGCGCTCGCCTGGCTGCCGGCACGGAGGCGACGGAA